>UMCC01035410.1_pt1 | contig 43277 bp, 32 predicted proteins | sample 1964141 | NCBI WGS metagenome assembly UMCC01 (sample SAMEA4835959, study PRJEB28245) | human gut metagenome | biome: gut microbiome; material: fecal sample | place: Denmark | collected 2008
GATTGGTATAGTTATTTACGAAACGATGTACTAGGTTCAAAAAGTCGTTCGTGCCTGCATGATAAGACTTTTGAATCTGGAACCCTGTTTGATTTTACAATGCCATCTTTATCATCTGTATAATTTTATCCTGCTCAAATTTACTGCTGTCAAATGCCAGATGATACTGGGAAATATCTTTCCATTTCTTATCTGTAAAGTACTCATAATAAGTACGCCGTTCTTTATCCACTTTCTTAACCAGCTTCTGTGCACTTTTTTCTTCCCGTCCCGTACGCTCGATGACAGTCTGTACACGATACTCAAATGGTGCATGGATAAATACGCTCAGGCATTTATTGTCGAGGATGTGATTGGCGCATCGGCCAACGATCACACAATCTTCTTTCTCAGCAGCATCCAGAATAATCTTTCGCTGAAGATCAAAGAGCACATCATTCATGGGAACAAAGTGAAAATCGCTGTCCATTTGAAGTTCATGGTCAATGGGAAAACGCCACTGGCTGCCACGTTTCTCATCAACCTTGGCAAGCAGATCAAAAGGAATATTCTCTTTCTGAGCTGCAATATCGATCAGCTCTTTGTCATAAAAAGCAAATCCAAGCTCTTCTGCCAGAGCTTTACCGATCAGGCGGCCATTACTGCCGAGCATCCTGTTTATTGTAATCACGCGTTTACTCATAATCAAACCCTCCTTTATGACATCTCTGTTATTGAACGATATAGATTCAGGCGGATATTCGCAAATTGTACCTGTTATCTGCAATTAACAGTGATAAGTCTTTTATTTGTGAACATTATAACATTGATACTCGAAAAAATCCAGTAAAATATATAAAAAGCCAAATATATTACGAAAATATTTGGGTACAGTGCACAAAAACGATTCGCAATGAAACAAATGATGCAGTTAATCCGATAATATTTTGAAAAGTGTTTTTTTGGATAGTTTTATCAATAGACACTTTTGGCTGTCATATGCTAGAATTAGAGTAATATTTACAGCAAGCAGCAAAGCGGATGATATTGTCCGCCTGACCAGGATTACTGCCGAGTCAGAAGACGCCGGTAAAGTGAAAAATTTATTTATGAAATAGAGGATATTTATAGATTTTTTCTCTAAGTTATGGTATTATATTAAATTGGCTGTCTGACGACAGATCCGAGTCAAAATATTACAAGAGATATGAAAAGTATGTAAGAAAGGGATACGATACATAATGCTGAAAATCAAAAGCTATGTAAAGGTAAACAGTCTGGCGGAAGCTTATGAACTGAACCAGAAGAAAACAGCCCGTATTCTTGGGGGAATGGTCTGGATGAAAATGGGCAACAGAGCAATATCCACAGCGATTGATCTTTCCGGTCTGGGGCTGGATGCGATTTCGGAGAATGATGACGAATTTGTCATCGGATGTATGACTCCGCTTCATGACCTGGAGACAAATGAAGCTCTGAATACCTACACACATGGAGCTATGAAAGAAAGCCTTTGCCACATTGTAGGCGTACAGTTCAGAAACTGTGCCACTGTGGGAGGAAGCATTTATGGAAGATATGGTTTCTCAGATGTTCTGACCATGTTCCTGGGAATGGATACATGGGTAGAATTATATGATGCAGGCCGTATTCCACTGACTGAATTTGTAAATATGAAGAAGGACAATGACATCCTTGTAAATATCATCGTGCGAAAAGAGCCACTTCTTACCTGTTACTTAAGTCAGAGAAACATAAAAACAGATTTCCCGGTGCTGACCTGTGCAGCTTCTGTGATCGGAAATGAGGCAAGGACTGTGATAGGTGCCAGACCTGCACGTGCCATGATCGTGGAAGATAAGAAGCAGATCCTGAAGAATTTCCGGAACATGACAAAAAAGCAGAAGGAAGAGGCGATCGAAGCCTTTGCAGAATATGCGGCAGAGAACGTTCCTACTGCAGGCAATATGCGAGGATCAAAGGAATACAGAACCCTTCTTGTAAAAGTATTGACAAGAAGAGCCTGGGAAGCAGTAGGAGGGATGAAAAATGAATATTAATTTCTGGCTTAACGGAGTGAACCGCCACGCAGAGATCTCCCCGGATACACTGCTGATCGATTTCTTAAGAAAACAGGGCTGTTTCAGCGTGAAAAGAGGCTGCGAAACTGCGAACTGTGGTCTTTGCACAGTTCTTATGGACGGTCGTCCGGTGCTTTCCTGCAGTACACTTGCAGCCCGCATTGAGGGAAAGAAAATCGTTACATTGGAAGGAATGCAGAGAGAAGCGCAGGAGTTTGGAAGCTTTCTGGCGAATGAAGGTGCGGAACAGTGCGGTTTCTGCAATCCGGGATTTATCATGAATGTATTTGCGATGCTCAACGAGATCAAAGATCCCACAGAGGAGCAGATCAAAGAATATCTTGCGGGAAATCTGTGCAGATGTTCCGGTTTTGTTTCCCAGACAAGGAGTATCCTGAAGTTCCTGAAATATAAGAAAGCACAGGAGGAAGCATAAAGATGAAATATGTAAATCAACCTGTACGTAAAACAGATGCAATGTCACTGGTAACCGGAAAGCCTGTCTATACAGATGATCTGGCACCAAGGGACTGCCTGATCGTGAAGATACTGAGAAGTCCCCACGCCAACGCCTGGGTGGAAGATATTAAAACAGGTACTGCCGAGAAGGTGGCCGGAATTGCATGTATCCTTACCTATAAAGATGTACCTCAGAAACGTTTTACCCTTGCCGGCCAGACTGCACCGGAGATGAGTCCGGATGACAGACTGATCCTTGACCGTCATGTACGTTTTGTGGGAGATGCAGTTGCCATTGTTGCGGGTGAGACAGAAGAAGCGGTAGATAAAGCATTGAAGAGAATCCGCGTAGATTACCGCGTGGAGACACCGGTTCTGGATATTCACAAGGCAAAAGATAATCCGATCCTGGTCCATCCGGAGGATGACTGGAAACTGAAAATCCCTCTTGGCGGAGACAACAAAAGAAACTTATGTGCATCCGCAGTGGAAGAACATGGAAATGTAGATGAAGTCCTGGCAAAGTGTAAATATACTGTAGAGCGCACTTATCATACAAGAGCAAACCAGCAGACTATGATGGAGACTTTCCGCACAGCTTGCTATATGGATCATTTCGGCAGACTGATCGTTTTGTCCTCAACACAGATCCCATTCCATGTGCGAAGGATCGTTGGAAGGGCACTGGACATTCCTGCTTCCAAAGTACGTGTGATCAAGCCAAGGATCGGTGGCGGCTTTGGTGCAAAGCAGACCTCTGTCAGTGAGATCTATCCGGCGATCGTGACCTGGAAAACAGGCCGCCCGTCCAAGATGATCTTCTCCAGATATGAGTCCATGATCTGCTCTTCACCGCGCCATGAGATGGAGATTACAGTACGCGCAGGTGCAGATGAAAATGGTATCATCAAGGCAATTGATCTTTATACTTTGTCCAACACTGGGGCATACGGAGAACACAGTTCTACAACAGTAGGACTCAGCGGTCATAAATCAATCGCTCTTTACAGACATACAGAGGCCCACAGGTTTGCTTTTGATGTTGTCTATACAAATGTGCAGGCTGCAGGTGCCTATCGTGGTTATGGTGCAACCCAGGGTATTTTTGCAGTGGAATCTGCAGTAAATGAGCTGGCACATAAGATGGGAATGGATCCTGTTAAGGTAAAAGAAATGAATATGCCTGTAGAGGGCGGTCCTCTTCCGGGATATCCGGATGTTCCTTATGCACAGAGCTGTTCCATGGACCGCTGTATGGCGCGCGCCAAAGAGATGATGGACTGGGATTCCAAATATCCATGCAGGGATATGGGAAATGGAAAGGTCCGCGGAGTCGGTGTTGCTATGGCTATGCAGGGTTCCTCTATTGCAGGAGTTGACGTAGGCGGCGCAGATATTAAGCTGAATGAAGATGGTTCTTATACACTGGCACTTGGATGTACGGATATGGGAACCGGCTGTGATACCGTTATGGCACAGATCGCGGCTGACTGTCTGAATACGCCTATGGATAACATAGTAGTATTCAGTGTGGATACGGATATTTCTCCTTATGATTCCGGTTCCTATGCTTCCGCCACAACCTATACCACCGGTGTAGCGGTTATGAAGGCCTGTGAGGAGCTGAAGAAAAAAATCTGTAAGCTTGGCGCAGAGATGATGGAAGTAGATGAGAGAAAAGTTGATTTTGACGGATCCTGTGTATTCTATGATGAGACACTTGAGATAAGCGATGGGGCAGACGGAAATGCAGCAGGTCATATGACAGATGCAGAAGAGGGCTATAGTGTTGATATGGATGCCATTAGTTCTGAAAATGCCCAGAAGAAAGTTTCATTGGAAGATATTGCATTAAAGAGCACTTTCTTTAACAATATCGAGCTTCAGGTTGTGAAACAGCATTCTTCACCGATCTCGCCGCCGCCGTTTATGGTAGGTATGGCAGAAGTAGAGGTGGATACAGAGACAGGCAGTGTGGATGTTCTGGATTATGTGGCGGTTGTTGACTGCGGTACACCGATCAATCCGAATCTTGCACGTGTACAGACGGAGGGCGGTATTGCACAGGGAATTGGCATGGCTCTTTGGGAAGATGTACAATATACAGATAAAGGTAAGATCCGCAACAACTCTTTTATGCAGTATAAGATCCCAACCAGACAGGATATCGGAAATATCCGCGTGGATTTCGAGTGCAGTTACGAAAAGAGCGGTCCTTTTGGTGCCAAATCCATTGGTGAGCTTGTAATTGATACTCCATGTCCGGCACTGGCTGAGGCAATTTATAATGCAACAGGTGTGCGTCTGACAGAGCTTCCGATGACTCCTGAGAAGATTGCCATGGAGATTTTGAAAAACCGCGAATCCATCCGGTCAGGGACAAAGGTGGAAGAATGAGAGAATTATGCCTTGCCTGTGCAGGTTTTGCCCTGGAGTTTATAGTTTTTTATGCAGCAGGCATTGTTCTGGTCCGGATATTGAAAGTAAAAGGGGATTGTTCCCTGACTTTCATACTGGGATATCTGGTTTACTTTGCAGTGTTTGAACTGGTGATCGTACCAATGACGCTGAAATGGGTATCCCTGACAGCTGCGGCTTATATATGGGCAGGAATCATGGCTCTGGTTATCTGCGCAGCTGTGATCTGCACAATAAAAAAACAACGGAGAATACGTGCCGGACAAACGGAAACATGCAGTGGAATTTTTGGAAGCATTTCTGAAATATGGAAAAATCACTCTGTGATGATTATCCTTGCAGGTGCCGTAGTATTGCTGCAGTGTCTGATTGTGATCTTTTACGAGGATACAACAGTAGATGCGGCGTATTATGTAGGTACAGTGAGTACTTCTGTATACACAGATACTCTTGGCAGATATAATCCCTTTAACGGAGCGATCCAGAAGGCATTTCAGGCCAGATATGTTTTTTCCGCATATCCGATGCATAATGCAGTGTGGTGCAGACTTCTGGGAATCCATCCCATTGTGCAGGCAAAGCAGGTAATGTCATGTATGAATGTAGTGACTGCCAATCTGATCATTTATCAGATCGGTAAGAGACTGTTTGACGGAAACAGGAAGAAAGCAGATCTGATGCTTGTCTTTGTCTGTGTTTTACAGCTGTTTTGCGGTACGATTTATTCTTCCGGAACTTTTTTCTTTACCAGAAGCTACGAGGGAAAAGCCATCCTTGCCAACATTGCCATCCCTTCAGTTCTCATGTGTGCCGTCTGGTATCTGCAGGAGAAAAACAGCAGGAATGTCTGGATCATATTGTTTGTCACAGCGGTCAGTGCGCTGACATTTTCCGGTTCTGCGATCATCTTTCCAATCGTGATCGCAGCGGGAATGGCTCCGGCGGCAGTTATGAATAAGAGATTTTCAGGGCTGGTATATTGTGCAGTGTGTATGCTTCCGTCGGCATTATATGCAGCTGTATTTTTTGCATGCAGAATTGGTCTGCTGACGCTGGCTGCATCATAATACAGAAAGGAGAAAAAAATGGCAGGTGTAACAATTCAGGAACTGGGACTGCGCTTTGTTGATGCATGTATGAAGCTGTACTGGGGTTCCTGCTGGTATCCTCTTCTGTTTGCTGTAGGACTGATCTGCACACTGGTCCTGGGGAGAAAAAGAAAGTCCGGGATATTTATCGGCTATACAGTATTTCTGCTGCTGACAGTATATAATCCGCTGGTTGTAAAATATCTTATTGCAAAGGCGAAGTTTGAGAATGAATATTACCGGTTTATCTGGATTCTTCCTGTGATCCCGGCGGTTGCCTACTATGGAGTCAGACTTGTGACCGCTTTTAGAAAGACCTGGATAAAAGTTCTTATGGCTGCAGCTGTGCTGACAGGTTTTGTGATCCTGGGAAATCCGCTGGACGGGGTAGTGACCAATTTTGCAATGGCAGAGAATATTTATAAGGTGCCCAATGATCTGCGTGCAGTCTGCGATGTGATCCACCAGAACCAGGAGAATGATTTTCCAAGGGTTGTTTTTGACGGCAGTCTTAACAGCATTGTGCGACAGTATGATGCGGGGATCGCCACTGTAATAAGCAGAAATGCAAGTATCTACAGATCAGGCAGTACAGTGGCGGGAAACTATGATGAGAACAGCAGTTTCTATAAAAGACAGAAAGCATTGCTGGATGTGATCGATTATCATATCTATGAAGATAAAGAAGGGTTTCAGGCTGCGTTGAAGAAATCAAAGACAGATTTCGTAGTAACACAGATCGGGCTGGTTGACCATGATTTTCTGACAGAGTGTGGTTGTGAACTGATCGCACAGACGGAATCCTGCTACATTTACAGATTTGATTATAGCAATCCTCGTAAATAATGCATATTGATCCGGCTCATCAGAGCGTGAAATTCTGCCAAGCTGTTTCAAATGCATTAATTAAGAGGCGTGCTATGATCGAAATATCATATATCTTACAAGAGAAGGAGAAAAGAAATGAAAAGTAACATAAAAAGACTTTCGCTCTGCCTTTCAGCACTGATGCTGCTGATACTGGCAAGTCCGCTGACTGTACTTGCAGCAGAGGAAGAGGTGGCTGCATCTGCGAAATTTTACGGCACATTCTGGTCGTTGGTTCCGCCGCTTGTTGCCATTGCACTGGCACTGATCACCAAAGAAGTATACAGTTCACTGTTTGTAGGAATACTGGTTGGTGCACTGTTCTACTCTAATTTTAATTTCGAAGGAACAATCCTTCATATTTTTGAAGGCGGAATGATCAGCGTTCTGACAGATTCTTATAATATGGGTATCCTGATCTTCCTTGTTATTCTGGGAACCATGGTATGTCTGATGAACAGGGCAGGCGGTTCCGCAGCATTCGGACGCTGGGCCAGTAAGAGGATTAAAAGCAGAGTTGGTGCGGAACTCTCAACCATCATTCTTGGTGTACTGATCTTTATTGACGATTATTTTAACTGTCTGACAGTAGGAAGCGTTATGCGTCCTGTGACAGATAAGCACAATGTGTCCCGCGCAAAGCTGGCGTACCTGATCGATGCCACAGCAGCACCGGTATGTATCATTGCACCGATTTCTTCATGGGCTGCGGCAGTCAGCGGATTTGTAGAAGGAGAGGATGGAATTACCCTGTTTGTACATGCAATTCCCTATAACTTCTACGCACTGCTTACGATCTTCATGATGGTGGCAATGGTTCTTATGAAAGTAGAATTCGGAACAATGGGTGTTCATGAGACAAATGCTTTAAAAGGTGATATCTACACAACACCTGCACGTCCTTATGCAAACGCGGCTGAAGATGAGAAAAGTAATCCGCGTGGCAAGGTGATCGATCTTCTGATCCCGATTGTAAGCCTTGTAATATGCTGCGTAATCGGTATGATCTATACAGGTGGTTTCTTTAGCGGAACTGATTTTGTAACTGCATTTTCACAGAGTGATGCATCTGTGGGACTGGTGCTTGGAAGCTTCTTCGGACTGGTTATCACGATTGTTTTATATCTGATACGTCGTGTTATGAATTTCAGAGACTGTATGGCGTGTATTCCGGACGGATTCAAGGCAATGGTACCTGCGATCCTGATCCTTACTTTTGCCTGGACATTGAAGGCCATGACAGACAGCCTTGGTGCATCTGTATTTGTATCTGCAATTGTTAAAAGCTCTGCAGGTGGGCTGATGAATTTCCTTCCTGCAATTATCTTTGTGATCGGGGCTGTTATCGCATTTGCGACAGGTACTTCATGGGGAACCTTTGGTATCCTGATCCCGATTGTTGTTAATGTATTCTCAGGAACAAATCATGAACTGATGATCATCTCTATTTCTGCATGTATGGCAGGTGCTGTATGTGGAGATCACTGTTCGCCGATTTCCGATACAACCATCATGGCATCAGCAGGTGCACAGTGTGAACATGTAAATCATGTCAGCACACAGCTTCCCTATGCAATGGTTGCAGCAGCAGTATCTTTCCTGACTTATATTATCGCAGGATTTGTACAGACAGCATGGATCGCACTTCCGGCAGGAATCATTCTTATGGCGATCACTCTGGTGATCATCCGATTAAAATTCGACGATCTGAAAATGTAAATAAAACCGGGCAGTCAGCACAATGCATGACTGCCCATAATTTTTGACTTGTAACAAAATAATGCATCTTTTGTAACAAAATAAAAAACTTTACTTTTTTCGGTAATTATGATAATATAGACCTTGTATTAAATAAATTATATAAATCCTTTGAAAATCAGATTTTCAAGATACGCGCCTGTAGCTCAGTGGATAGAGCAGTGGTTTCCGGTACCATGTGCGGGGGTTCGATTCCCTTCAGGCGTGCTGCCTGGGACGTATGTACAGTTCCGGTGCGTTGTATCACAGGAGTTATCAGAATCGGGAACTGTCAGAAATCGTATGGCGGCAGTGAACGGAGCAAACGGTAACTCATAAGGAGGACAAGAACTTGGATGATTTTAGAGAATGGTTATCAGATAATCTCCGGTATTTTATGCTGGGTGGAGCTATTCTGATAATTGTGGTTGTCCTGTTTTGCGGCATTCGAGCCTGTTCCGGAAGTAATAAGGGGAATTCCGGAGATGAACAGAAAACCACATCCGAAGACCAGGGAAATGTTCCTTCTTCTCCGATAAGTGAAGGGGAGTCTGACGAGAAGAAAGAAGACGCCAATCCCATGGAAACAGCAGATGCAGATGTTACTGCATTGATCACGAGCTATTATCAGGCTCTGGGGGAAAAAGATATTGCAACGCTGAAGACTCTGGAAGATGATTTCACACCGTCTGATGAGTCAAAAGTCACAAATTTGAAAGATTATATCGAAGGGTATGAAGTAGGCGATGTGTACACGAAGAAAGGTATGACAGATGATTCTTACGTGGTTTACGCCTGTTTCTCGTATATCTGTCAGGGCGTTGAGACCAAGGCCCCTGCACTGACTCAGTTCTATGTATATAAGAACAGCGAAGGAAACTGGGTGATCAATAACGGAGCTTTACAGGATTCTGAGATTTCCGCATATATGGAAAAACAGTTATCAGACAGTGATGTTTCAGCTCTTATAAAGAAGGTGCAGAATGAACTGGATCAGGCACAGCAATCTGATCCGTCTCTTGAAGAATTCCTGAATGGTCTTGGGGAGGAAGCCGGTGTGTCAACAGAGGCAGAAGATGGCACGATGCTTACTGCTTCGGAGGAATGTAATGTACGCGCAGAAGCCAGCACAGATGCTGATATCCTTGGCGTGATCTCAGCAGGTGATCAGGTTCAGAAGACAGGTACTGATGGTGAATGGGTTCAGATTGACTACGACGGTCAGACCGGATACATCAGAGGAGATTTACTTGAATAAAATTGAATATGGAACGTAAAAAATACAGGCGGTTATCCTTGTGGTAACTGCCTGTATTTTTTACGTTCCGTTTTTCTGACATTGTTCTTGTCAGCTTCTGCTGGAGATTTTGCTGTTCTTATTACTTTTCGCAACTTCCGCAAGGGACTTACTTGATTCGATTAAATTCACCGTATGTAACTCCTGTCGATAATTCTGTCTGATGCAGGGAAGCCAGTTCGTGCACTGTTACAAGCTGATAGCCTTCTTCGATAAGCTGCGGGATCAGGATCTCGGCTGCATCTACAGAGGTGCTGAAGATATCGTGCATCAGAATAATGGAACCATCTTTTACATTATTCATGACCTCCTCAACCGTAGATTCCACATCCTGCGTTTTCCAGTCCAGAGTGTCAATGGACCACAGAATCATCGGGGTTCCCACAGTTGATTTTACCGTATCATTAACAGATCCATATGGCGGGCGGACCACCGAAGCTCCCTCACCTGTAAGATTTACAAGCTGTTCATCCACTCTTGCAATTTCTGAACTGATCTCATCCGAAGAAAGAGTGGCCAGATCCTTATGGTCATAAGTGTGGTTTCCAAGTTCACAGCCCAGTTTTTTCATGCGTTTTACTTCGTCCGGAAAACTGGCAATCTCAGTACCCACCATAAAGAAAGTTGCCTTTGCATTATTTTCTTCCAGACAGTCCAGAAGACGGTCTGTAAAAGAACTGGGACCATCATCAAAAGTAAGGGCGACCGACTTCTTTGCCGTAGATGTACCGGACTTGTCAGAGGTGTCTGACTTACCTGAAGATTTCTTCTTCGAGGATTTTTTCTTTGGTGTATAATCTTTCAAAGAACCATCTGTATCCAGTTCATAAGTTTTCTTATCTATTATCACAGTCCCTGTCTGCAGAATGCCATCCATATCAAAATAATACCGCTTCTTTCCGATATCTGTCCAGCCTGTCTGCATAATACCGGTCTCATCCATATAGTACTGTTTCCCATCTGTATCTGTGAACCATCCAGTGTATGGTTTATCATCCACCAGAAACATCCAGTTACTTCCGCTGGAAGCCCAGCTGCCCTCTGATGCCTCAGGCGAGATATCAGTGCTTAATGCAGGACCGCCCGGAGAAGTTTCAGATGAATCTGAAGAAGTGCGTCCAAACAGTTTCCCGGAAGAAGAATCCGTAAAATTATCATTGCTATCAGTCAATGTTTCCCCAGAAGTAAACTCCGCAGAATCCTGATCTTCTGACACGAAAGCTCCGGCATCGCTGATGGCATCTGCCTGTGAAGTCACAGCGGAAGAACGGGTGAAAATTCCTCCAAGTATCAGACACAGAATAACAGAAAGTGCGATCAGCCACCGGTTTGTACGTGGTAAATGATCTGACATGAAAGCCTCCTTTTTGATAAAATCAGTGACAAAAAAGATATCCTGTCATTCGATATCATACAATAAAATCTGACAAAATACAAGGCGATTCCCCATTCCTGCCCTTTTGAAAAAATTTCCAGAAAAATTCCATCAAAATTTCACCGTTGATAAGATGTACAAAAAATTATATAATAGAACAATGGACGAAAAAATCAGAATAAACAAATATTTAAGCGAGGCAGGCATATGCTCCAGACGGGAAGCCGACCGGATGATCGAAGAGGGAAGGATTACGGTAAACGGAAAAAAAGCAGAAAGCGGTCAGAAAGTCAGCCTGGAAGATGAGGTCTGTGCAGACAATATACCTGTCCATAAAAATGAAAAAAAAGTACTGCTTCTTTTTAACAAACCCAGAGGAATCGTGTGCAGCACAAAGCAGCAGTTTGATGAGACGACGGTAACAGATTATCTGGATTATCCTCTGCGTGTTTATCCTGTGGGCAGACTGGATAAAGAATCACAGGGCCTTCTCCTTCTGACAAATGAAGGAGATCTGGTCAATAAGATCATGCGCGCCGGAAACTATCATGAGAAAGAATATTTTGTGACAGTGAATAAGCCGGTGGACAGTGAATTTGTCCGAAGGATGAGCAAGGGAGTCCCTGTTCTTGATACGGTGACCAGACCATGCAGAGTGGTGCAGACAGGAGAATGCAGTTTTCGGATCATTCTGACACAGGGACTGAACCGGCAGATCCGCAGAATGTGCCGGTATCTGGGATATGAGGTACAGAAGCTGAAAAGGATCAGGATCATGAATCTGACTCTGGACGGGATCAGAGAAGGCGAATACAGAGAGATCACAGCACAGGAATGGGAAGAACTGAACCATTTACTGGAATCTTCCACAAGTGAAACAGTGATCAGAACAGGAGAACAGAATGGAAACAGCAGCGATCATGCGAATGAAAGAGCTGGTGCAAAAGCTGGACAGGGCAGCAAAGGCGTATTACCAGCAGGATACAGAGATCATAAGCAACAGAGAGTACGATCAGATGTACGACGAGCTTCAGGCTCTGGAGAAAGAGACAGGCACTGTTCTGGCAAACAGCCCAACCATAAGCGTAGGGTACGAGGCAGTTGACCAGCTTCCAAAAGAAGAACACGAATCCCCCATGCTGTCTCTGGACAAGACTAAGGACAGAGAAGTTCTGAGGGAATTTATCGGGAAACACAAAACGCTTCTGTCATGGAAGCTGGACGGACTGACGATTGTTCTTACCTACGAAAATGGAGGACTTGCCAAAGCAGTTACACGTGGAAACGGTGTGACAGGAGAGGTTGTCACCAATAATGCCAGAGTATTTAAGAACGTTCCTCTTAAAATCCCGTATCAGGGAAGACTGGTGTTGCGTGGGGAAGCGATCATTACCTATTCGGACTTTGAACGGATCAATGAATCCATAGAAGACGTTGATGCGAAATACAAGAATCCGAGAAACTTATGCAGCGGTTCTGTCCGCCAGTTAAACAATGAGATCACAGCCCGCAGGAATGTGCGTTTCTACGCATTTACGCTGGTAAGCGCCGACGGGGTTGATTTCCATAATTCAAGAGCCCGGCAGTTTGAATGGCTGAAAGAACAGGGATTTGATGTAGTGGAATACAGGAAAGTCACAGCTTCAACGCTGGATGAAGCCATGGAATATTTTTCAACTGCGATCACTGAGAATGATTTTCCGTCAGACGGACTGGTTGCTCTTTATGATGATATTGCATATGGAGATTCCCTTGGAAGAACAGCGAAATTTCCCAGAAATGCTTTTGCATTCAAATGGGCAGATGAGATCAGAGAAACCCATCTTCTGGAGATCGAATGGAGCCCGTCAAGAACAGGGCTGATCAATCCGGTGGCTGTTTTTGAACCGGTTGAGCTGGAGGGAACCACTGTGAGCCGCGCCAGCGTACACAATGTGAGCATTCTAAAAGAATTGCAGCTTGGTATCGGGGATACGATCACTGTATATAAAGCAAATATGATCATTCCGCAGATTGCAGAAAACCTCACACGCAGCAGTAAACTGGAAATTCCGGATACTTGCCCTGCATGTGGCCATGGAACACAGATACAGAAGGTAAATGATGTGGAGGCACTTTACTGTACAAATCCTGACTGTGCCGCAAAGAAGATCAAATCCTTTGCACTTTTTGCAAGCAGGGATGCCATGAACATTGACGGACTGTCAGAAGCAACACTGGAGAAATTCATTGCAAGAGGCTTTATTCATGATTTCGGAGATATTTTTGAGATTGGAAAGCATCGTGATGAGATCGTGGAGATGGACGGATTCGGGGAGAAATCCTTTGAGAACCTGATGACCAGCCTTGATAAAGCTAAGGAGACTACTCTTGCGAAGGTGATCTACAGCCTTGGAATCGCCAATATCGGCCTTGCCAATGCAAAAGTGATCTGCAGGCATTTTGATGATGATCTGGAGAAGATCCGCCATGCAGATAAAGAGGAGATCAGCTCTATTGATACCATCGGACCGGTAATTGCCGGAAGTCTGACTGATTATTTTTCAAACGAGGATAATAACAGAAAACTGGATCATCTGATGAGCCATCTGACTGTTAAGAAAGAAGAAAAGACAGGTGAGCAGATTTTCCGGAACATGAATTTCGTTATCACAGGAAGTGTGGAGCACTTTGCAAACAGAGCACAGGCAAAGGAATTTATTGAGTCTCTGGGAGGTAAGGTGACCGGATCAGTAACATCGAAGACGAACTACCTGATCAATAATGACACAACTTCCAATTCTTCAAAGAATAAAAAAGCCAAAGAACTAGGAATTCCAATCCTTTCGGAAGAAGATTTCCTGAAGATGGCACAACAATAAAATAATAAGAACAGGAGATAAGATAATGCCAATTAAAATACAGAGCGATCTGCCCGTAAAAGAGATTCTGGAAAAAGAAAATATTTTCGTGATGGATGAGTCACGTGCATCCCATCAGGATATCCGCCCCATTCAGATCCTCATTCTGAACCTGATGCCTCTGAAAGAGGAGACAGAGCTTCAGCTTCTGCGTTCCCTTTCCAACACACCGCTGCAGGTAGATGTCACCTTTATGGCAGTACAGAGCCATGAAGCGAAGAATACATCTGTGAGTCATCTGAATAAATTTTATCAGACATTTCCGGAACTGAAAAATAACAAATATGATGGAATGATCATCACAGGTGCTCCTGTAGAGCAGATGGAATTCGAAGAGGTAGACTACTGGAAGGAACTGGTAAAGATCATGGACTGGACAAACACCCATGTTACCTCCACCATTTATCTGTGCTGGGCTGCACAGGCAGGACTTTACCACCACTATGGACTGAAAAAACGCAAACTTGATAAGAAGATGTTCGGTCTTTTCTGGCATAAAGTGATGAACCGTAAGATTCCGCTGGTACGCGGATTCGACGATATGTTCCTTGCACCTCATTCCAGACATACGGAAGTTCCCATCGAGGATATCCATAACTGTAAAGAGCTGACAGTGCTTGCTGAATCCGATGAAGCAGGGCTTTTCCTTGCAATGGCAGACGGTGGCCGCAAGATCTTTGTAATGGGACATCCGGAATATGATCGTGTGACTCTTGACGGTGAGTACAAACGTGATGTCAGCAAAAACCTGCCCATCGAAATCCCGGAGAATTATTACAAAGACAACAACCCGGAAAACAGACCGCTCCTTATGTGGAGAGCACATGCGAACAACCTGTATACAAACTGGCTGAATTACTATGTCTACCAGTCAACTCCGTTCGACCTGTACGGAACACCAGATTTCAGCGAGATCTAAAGGGTTTGCAGAATTTACAATTTTACGTATCTTACCGTATTTTTACATGATTTCACGCAAAAATGGAGTAAAGATGAGGTCAAACATGTGAGAAAATGGTGTCAAAACTGAGCAGTACAATGCAGATACAGTAGTGACACTGAAAGATTTTCCGAAAATCTCCATGACATTTGCAGAGATGTTTGAGAATGTAGAATAATCAGTTGAGATAAGAAAGGACACAACAATCATATGAACATAGGAAACAATATAGGAAATATCATGAAGATCACAGGCGCATGGAACACCTTTAAGAGCAATCATCCCAAGTTCCCGGCATTCTGTCAGGCAGTTTCACGCAAAGGGCTTAAAGAAGGAAGCATCATTGAAATTGCGATCACCACTCCTGAGGGAGAGAAGATTGAGACAAACCTGAAAGTAAAGGACAGTGACCTGGAATTACTGAAACAGTTGTCTGAACTGAAAATGTGAAAAAGTTTACAAAAATTTTATTTGAATAACAGGTATAAATCTGCTATAGTATTCTATGTTGGTTAAGTTGATTATTATTCGTTCCCATATATAAGAATGATAGGTTCTCAAAAGAAAGAAGAGGAAGAAAATTGCGTAAAAAATCACATATTTTATTAGCAAGATACCTTGCGGATCAGATGCAGACCACAGCAAGCCTGCAGTCTCACAGAAAGGCTTTCTGCCTGGGCAGCATTCTGCCGGATATCAAACCGTCCTTTATCACCAGAAGACACGAGTTCTACGGAACATTTGAAGATGTCAAGAACCGGATGAAAGAACTGGCAGATATCAGACCGGACGAGAGTAACCAGAGAGTTTACTGGCGGCGGTTCGGCGAAGTGATCCACTATATGGCGGATTATTTTACCTTTCCTCATAACAAAACATATACAGGAAGCTTCAGCCAGCATAATCATTATGAGAAAGTACTTAAGAACAGACTGAAAGAATGTATACAGCAGGGAGAAGCACATGCATATCTGGAACCGGCCATCCGCTTCGCAGATTTCCCCACCCTGATCGATTATATCGAAGCTACTCATGAGAAATACCTCAACAAGCTCCGCAGCGTGGAAGAGGATATCCGCTTTATCCTGAATATGTGTTTTCAGGTAGTGCAGGGACTGATACAGATCTGCATTGGTAATAAGAACTTTGCAGGAGCCATTCAGGCAGCCTGACAGAGATACGCTAAGAATACAGGAAGGCTGTGTGGAAATCATATCCGCACAGCCTTCCTGCATTCTGAAATATATCTTTCTCACTGCTTGATTCGGTTAAAATGTGACAAAAAAATGAATTTTGGTCAAATCTGGAATTTACCTGCCTTGAGCTGTTGATTTCAAAAAATGATTATGCTAGAATAAAACAGGTTAATATTTTGGGATAATTTACTTATGAAATAACATAATAATGTGAAAAGTAATTTAGACAGTATGCCCTTATAAACAGGGGGTAAGGACATGCTCACAGTAAGAAGGGAGCAATTTAGATATATGAAAAACAAGTATCTTACCAGATTCTTATGTCTGACATTGATGTCAGGAATGGTATTATCCGGTCCTGCGTCCGTACTTGCAGCAGAGGATACTGCTGCGTATACAGCAGACGGTTCTGATTTCAGCGATTCCGGTGATTTTGATTCAGGATCAGAGGATCCGGCGCCGGCAGATCCGACTCCTGCAGAGCCAACACCTGCGCCGGTAGATCCGACACCTGCAGACCCGACACCTGCACCGGTAGATCCGACACCAACAGATCCGACACCAACACCTGCAGAGCCAACACCTGCACCGGCAGATCCGACTCCGACACCAACAGATCCGACTCCGACACCTGCGAATCCTACACCAACACCGTCTTCACAGATTACGAAGGCAGCCCAGGATGTGATCGACAGAATCAATGAGTTGAACGCACAGACCATCACGCTGGAGAAGAAAGCCACTGTTCAGAGCATCCGCACTGCATATAATGCCCTGTCTGATACAGAGAAGGCACAGGTTTCTAATTATAATCTGCTGGTTCAGGCAGAAGCGACTATTGCTCAGCTGGAAGCGCAGAAGAACAATGCGAATACGAATAATCCATTTACGAGTAATACCAGTGCTGCACAGACCGGAACTCCGGTATATTATGCGTCCAATATCCACGCAGGTAAGGATTTCTATCTGGACAGCCTGAAGAATAACTACAATCTGACCTTCTCAGATGATTTCGCTTCTGTTATGGATGAGATCGAGAAGGAATATAAAGAGAAGAACAAAGTAGCAGATGCCAGCGATGTAAACGGCAGCAAGACCACCACATCTGCAGACAGTCTTCTGGTAAGAAACTGGCAGGATATCCTTGCAGTCTATGTATATCAGCAGAGCCAGGACGGAAAAACAGAATTTACTCTGGATTCCTCCTGCAAGAAAGACCTTGCGAAAATCTTTGCAGAGATGAACCCGATCGTAAGGGACAAGCAGGATATCACTCACGTTACATACGCTAATCGTAAAATCAACTACTATATTAAGAAAAATAAAATCGCAAAGAAGGATCGTACGATCCTTAAGAAATATGTGGAAACAGACTGCAAACTCCTCTGCGCGGTAGTAACAGCTGCCAACGGTTTTGTCCGCGAGAGCGTAGGAGATGATGTTTCCGAGGAAAGAGTAAATGTTATCTCCGCAGCCTATTCACTGGTTGGTAAAGTCGGTTACTTCTGGGGCGGCAAATCCACAGTGATCGGTGAAGATCCAGGCTGGGGAACCAGCGAGAAGGTATCAGCCGAGGGAAGCAAGAGCACCGGAACCATCCGCGCATACGGACTGGACTGTAGTGGTTTTGTCACCTGGGCAGTGATCAACGGATATCAGGATAAAGCAATGCAGGAAGCTGTAGGCGACGGAACTTCCGATCAATGGGAGAAAGCAAACGTGGTAACTGAGGCAGATGCACAGCCCGGAGATCTGGTGTTCCAGAAAGGACCGGAAGCAGGAAGCGATAATCATGTAGGTATTCTCTGCGGTAAAACAGACGCAGGTGACTGGATTGCAGTACACTGCTCCTCCGGCAAGAATGGAGTAACAGTAGGCGAAGCATACAGTGCAAGCTTCCGTTACATCCGCCAGCCATCCTTCTACCCGACACAGGAACAGATTCAGGAAATGCAGAGCAGCAGTACGGTAAGCATAACAACAGGTGATGCAGCAGCTTCCACAGGAACAGATATCTTTTCTGCAAATGTGACAGTAAGCAATACTCTGCAGGATGCGATGAAGTCAAATACTTCCGACTCAACAGGATTCACAACATCGGAATCCACTGAGAAGACTTCCATCCTTCCGGATAAGATTGATCTGTCAAAAGAGAAAGTCGCTGTATTTAAGGCAAAATAAAATGGATAAAAGAAGGGAGAAAGTCATACAAAAAAGTCTGGCTTTCCCTTCTTTTTTCGTGTGTAAACTTTTTTATCTGTTAACTTAAACGATCAAGTAAAAACTGACGAATTTGCTTATTGGTCTGCGGAATATGCTTCAAAAACGAAAAAAATATTCGAAAATATGGAAACAAAAATTGACAAAGTGTACGAAATATGTTAACTTTAAACCAATAATATAATGTCAGATAAAAAAAGGAGAAATTCCTTCTTTTTTTGTTGCTGATATTACAGTAAAATCTGAAGATGAGACACCAACAGATGATTTGTTCTGTAAACAGTGAACACACTGTTGTGTTCGGAAAAGAGATACACAGATGGCATTAAGACGTGAGAGAATGAGGCTTGGTGACATGCTCATCAAGCAGAATGTACTGACTGAAGATGAATTAAAGAAAGCCCTGGAATTGCAGAAGGGAAGCGGCAAGAAAATCGGTGAAGTTCTGGTAGATAATGGCTTTATCACTGAGGATATGATCGTTCGTGCCCTCCAGATGCAGCTGGGGCTTAAAGTCGTTCAGCTGACAGGCGTGACGATCCCGAAAGAGGTCCGAAATCTGGTCAGTGTAGACATTCTTAAGAAATATACCTGCATTCCCTTTGAACTGGATCCCTACAATGCCAATATCCTTCATCTTGCAATGGCAGATCCGATGGATATGGCTGCGATCGACGACATCTCTATCGTGACAAACCTGCAGATAGAGCCTTACATTGCTACAACCAGAGATATTCTTGCGGCAATCGACAGATGCTACGGCGCATCGGAGACACTGGATGCAGCCAGACGATTTACTCAGGAGAGAGCACAGCTTCGTGGAGGAGCAGCAGACGACGATACAGATACAGATGTAAGTGATGCACCTATTGTACAGCTGGTGCGTTCCCTTATTGAACAGGCAATCCGCCAGAGGGCCAGTGATATCCATATCGAAGCTCTGGAGAACAAAGTACGCGTCCGTTACAGGATCGACGGTGCACTCTATGAGCGTATGGTATATGACAACAGCCTTCTCCCTGCAATCTCCACCCGTATCAAGATCCTTGGAGGTATGGATATCTCAGAGAAAAGGAAACCTCAGGACGGACGTATGTCCATTATGGTAGACAGACAGGACTATGATATCCGAATTTCCTCTCTGCCTACTGTACACGGAGAGAAGATCGTAATGCGACTCTCTTCAAAACTGAACCTTACACGTAACAAGAAAGATCTGGGACTTCCACCCGATGAGATGGAACGTTTCAACCATATGCTGGCCAGTCCTTTCGGGATCATTCTTGTAACAGGACCGACAGGAAGCGGTAAATCCACTACCCTGTATACAGCATTAAGTGAATTAAATAAAGAAGCAGTCAATATCGTAACAGTAGAGGATCCTGTGGAGGCAGATATTGAGGGCATCAATCAGGTACAGGTCAACAACAAAGTAGACCTGAATTTTGCGTCAGCCCTTCGTTCTATTCTCCGTCAGGACCCGGACATTATTATGATCGGTGAGATTCGAGACAGGGAGACTGCTGCTATTGCAGTACAGGCATCCATAACAGGACATCTGGTTGTCTCTACATTGCATACCAACAATGCAGTAGGTACTCTGAACCGTATGGCGGACATGGGAGTGGAGAGATATCTGATCGCAGATTCTGTTGTAGGAGTTATCGCACAGCGCCTTGTGCGTAAGCTGTGCAGCCACTGTAAAAAAATGCGCCCTGCAACCTCTGAGGAGAAGAGAGTGTTGAGGATGAACACACAGGAGGACGTAAATGTCTATGAACCCTGTGGCTGTGATTTCTGCAGCCATACAGGATATTACGGGCGTATCGGTGTGTTCGAGATCATGGAGGTCAATGACGAGATCCGTGATCTGATTGCAGAGAATGGCACAACAGAGGAACTGGAACGTGCAGCCAGAAACAGCGGTATGCGCACACTGAGAGAGAATGGTATCAACTATGTGCTGAACGGTACCACCTCTGTGGAAGAGATGCTTAAGGCATCTTATGAATAACGTAAGTTTACAGACGATTAATTCTACAGACCATTAATATAGAAGGAATTCCTGCGAACCGGAGCTCTCCGGAGATTCTCAGGGAGTTACGAGGCAGATTAGGAAATATGTATAATTTAGACGAAATACTGATACAGTCAGTGAAGGTAAGGGCTTCCGATATCCACCTGACAACCGGCAGACCGCCAAGCTACAGGATCGATGGTGTACTGGCTCCCATAGAGGGAGAACGCCTTACCCCGCAGATGCTTGAAGACATTCTCATGCCCCTGATGGATGTCCGTCACAGAGAAGAATTACAGAACAATGGACAGACGGACTTCGCATATGCCATCTCAGGTGTGGGACGTTTTCGCGTAAATGTGTTTAAACAGAGAGGAACACTTGCTTCCGTTATGCGAAGCCTTCCTTTCAATATCCCGGAACCTGAGGAGCTTGGTATTCCTGCAGAGGTAGTGGAGATGACCACGCGGAAAAGAGGTCTCATTTTGGTAACAGGACCGACAGGAAGCGGGAAATCAACTACACTGGCTTCATTGATTCATGTGATCAACAGGAATTATCCTTACCATATTATTACATTGGAGGATCCCATCGAATATCTGCACAGACATGATAAATCTGTGGTAAACCAGAGAGAGATCGGCAGTGATTCAACGAATTATGCACAGGCACTGAGGGCTGCACTCCGAGAAGACCCGGATGTGATCCTGGTAGGAGAGATGCGAGACCTGGAAACCATTTCCACTGCCATCACAGCGGCGGAAACCGGTCATCTGGTATTTTCCACCCTTCATACTATCGGTGCGGACAAGACTATCGACAGAATCATCGATGTATTCCCGCCAAATCAGCAGCAGCAGATAAGGATCCAGCTTGCCTCTGTATTAGAGTGCGTTGTATCCCAGCAGCTTCTCAAGAAAGCAGACGGAAGCGGCCGTGTAGCTGCACTTGAAATACTTTTTGCAAATAATGCAGTGCGAAACCTGATCAGAGAGAGCAAAACCTATCAGATCTCATCTGTGATGCAGACCAGCAAACGTGCAGGAATGCAGACAATGGATGATGCACTGTATGACTTATATATGAGAAAACTGATCGATGCTGACAATGCAGTGACATATGCCCAGAATCCGGTCAGCATGAACAAAAAAGTCAGCTTTGACTTCTGACAGAAACCCGATCTGGCAGACACCCTGAGCCTGACTGACAGAAAGAAGTGATAAGATGCCGGGTTTTACCTACGTGGCAGTAGATAAAAGAGGAAAAGAGAAAAGAGGAAGTATTGAGGCTGACACCAGAGAGAAAGTTATAGATATCCTGAAAAATGACGGGCTGATTCCTGTCTCTGTAAAAGAGCAGGGTGCCCTGAACAAAGACATAGATTTTTCCATAGGAAAGAAAGTAAAGCCAAGAGATCTGAGTGTATTCTGCCGTCAGTTTGTCAGCATCACCCAGGCAGGTGTCCCCATGAAGGAAGCCCTGCAGATGCTCTCAGAACAGACAGAGAACAAATGGCTGAAGCGCGCCATCTCAGAGGTACTTCTCAGTGTGGAGAAAGGAAATACACTGGCAGACTCCATGAGAGGCCAGTCAGATATCTTTCCGCCAATGCTGATCAATATGGTAGAGGCAGGTGAGAATTCCGGAAGCCTTGAGATGGCTTTCACACGAATGGCAATACAGTTTGAGAAGGAAGCCAAATTGAAGGCAACCATCAGAAAGGCAACCATCTATCCGATCATCCTGGTCATTGCAGCGATCGGAGTTGTGGCTGTTATGCTTCTGTTCGTTATTCCGATCTTTATTGATATGTTTGCAGACCTGGATGTGGAGATGCCGGGAATCACCATGTGGGTTATGAATACCAGTGAGTGGATGACAGAACACTGGTATATGATCCTGGGGCTGATCATTCTGGTGATCGCGGCATATAAGATGATCTACAGGACAGAACAGGGCAGACTTGCCATCGACAGGGTCAAGATGAAGATGCCGTTGTTTGGCAAGCTGACAGTAAAGACTGCCTGCGCACAGTTTGCAAGGACAATGAGCACACTGTTGTCGTCGGGTATCTCCACGATTGATGCACTGGAGACAGTGTCCAAGATCGTCAATAACATCCATTATACAAATGCGTTGCTGAAAGCACGTGAGGAAGTAATGAAAGGTATTCCGCTGTCAGAACCGCTGACTGCCTCAAAGATATTCCCGCCTATGGTGTGCCATATGACTGGAATCGGTGAGGAGACTGGTAATATTGAGGATATGCTGGAGAAGCTGGCGGATTACTATGATGAAGAGGTGGAGATGACTACCCAGAGTGTACTGGCGGCTATGGAGCCGCTGATCATTGTGTTTATGGCGCTGGTGGTTGGTACGCTGGTAATCGCGGTAGTTTCACCGATTGGGGCTATGTATAATGGACTGGATAATCTATAATGAAAATTTAATTATACAGTGCATATAGATTATATCCTAAAATGGGTAAAAAGTAATTAAATTATCTTAGATATCTGATTGATTGGGTAATCAAAGGATCATTTGCGAGTGGCAACCGCGTTAAAAGTTGCTGAAATAACCAAAATTGGATGTATTACAGCTTGCATAGGGGCTGTGTTCATCATAGAAATCATGGAAATGTCGTGTTTTCTTGTAAGATATGGAAGGGGGCGCGTGGAAAAAGCGGGATTTTAGTGATTTAATTATACGGTAAGGGAAAGGCTGAGATTGTTTGAAGGGATGTGCTGTCAGGTGGACGCTCCGGGATGTAAATATATTTATCTACGGCTTCGGAGCCAGTCATACTAAGCATTTGGAAATCTGCTAAAAGCATTCTGCGAAAACCTCATAACTCGCTTCGCTCAGACAGTGAGTTTTTTCGCAGAATAACGCAGATTCCCAAATGCCAAGTATGACTAAGTCTCCTGCAGATGTAGATAAATATATTTACATCCCGGAGCTGGTATTGGCAGTGACTGGATTCCTGATAACGGGAAGGTTTTTCCTAAACCGGAAGCGAGAAACAAAATTGTAACATGAAAATTGAATAACGAGTTTATAAACATAACTCCCTCCCTCCTGGAAAAGAGATTTTTACAGGGGGGGGGTGGAGAGCCCATCAGGGTTCTCGCTCGTTGAATCAATCACCGGATAGTGACATTCGTGATGACAGCAACAGGAGAGTTATGTATTCATCGAAAAGTTGAATATATTGTCTGGCATATACGATGTGCTGCTCTTGTATCTTTCGACACGATATGACTCTATCCGGATTGAAAAGAATTAAATTAATTTTGAAGGAGAATGAGTTATGTTTAAATTTCTGAAAGACAGAAAAAAGAAAGATAACAAGGGATTCACTCTTGTTGAGTTGGTTATCGTAGTCGCTATCCTGGCGATTTTGGTTGGTATTCTGGCACCGCAGTATACAAAGTATGTTGAGAAGTCAAGAAAAGCTGCTGATGTAAGTAATCTTGATAATTTAGTCACAGCATTTAAAACAGCTGCTTCTGATGGAGAAGATAAGATTCCTGCTGGAGATTATACAATCACAATTGCGACTGATGGAAGCAAAATTACAAGTGGTACAGGTGAATCTGCTAGTGATGTATCTAAGGGTGACGGTTCTGTCGGATCTTTAATTGCTTCTTATGCAGGAAGTGAGTGGACTGGTACAAAGTTAAAATCAGCTAAATGGGAAAAAACAGATAAAGGCGCAACTTCAACAACTACTTCAATTAGTGCAACTTTAAAAGTTGAAAATACTGGCTCAATTACTGTTACTTATGATCCAACAAATATTAAAGAGCAGACAAGTAAGTAGGATTATTGTTAAATTAATTTTTCGATGAATGCATAACAATTCTTTGCTATGCATGAACGATGTTACTATCTCGATGTAACGAAAGTTAAGGAGAGATAGTAATATGTTAAAATTATTTAACAGAAAGAAAAAAGATAACAAAGGTTTTACATTAGTAGAACTTGTAATTGTAGTTGCTATTCTTGCAATCTTGGTTGGTTTACTTGCACCACAGTATACAAAGTATGTTGAGAAATCAAGAAAAGCAGCGGATGCAAGCAATATGAATGAACTTATAAAAGTGGTTCAGACTTTTGCTGGAGATACAGATAATGAATTACCAGCAGGAAAATATACAATTACTATTGGTGCAACAGATGCAACAAATACAGGAATTGCACCCGAAACAGGGAAAACTGTTCCTAGCAAATTGACAGCTGAATTAGAGGCTGCTTCTCCAAGCTGGAATGATAAGCTTACAACAAAATCAAAAAAATGGGGAGCATCTGGAGCAATATCTGATATTAAGGCTCAGATTGAAGTTAAAGATGATGGTGGAGTTGAGGTAAAATATTCCCCATCAGCATTTGCTACCTATATGGGTGGAAGTGAAATCGAGTAACTAACTTAAGGTTACTGAAATTAAATTAGAAAGGAATATACCCTATGCTTCTTTTCTTAGATGCAATCCCCTACATAACAATCTTCGTATTCGGAATTACCATCGGTAGTTTTCTGAATGTCTGTATCTATCGGCTTCCTCTTGGGGAGTCGGTGGTGACAGCCCCCTCCCATTGTATGACCTGTGGACGGAAGCTTCGGTGGTATGATATGGTGCCGGTGTTTAGTTGGTTGGTGTTAGGTGGTAAGTGTCGTAACTGTAAATCTAAGATTTCGGTTCAGTATCCGATCATAGAGGGTGTCAATGGCATCCTCTATGTGGTGATATTTGCTGTTAATGGACTGGTGTGGAGCAGTGTGATTTATTGTCTGATGGCGTCGGCTCTTCTGGTTCTGAGTGTGATTGACTGGCGGACGTATGAGATTCCTTTTGGAATCAATGTGTTTCTGTTTGTCCTTGGAATTGCCATGGCTGTGCTTGACAGGGGGAATCTGGTGGAGCATCTGATTGGGATGGTTTGTGTCAGTGGTGTGCTGGAGATTCTTTATCTGGTGAGCGGTGGCGGAGCGATCGGCGGGGGTGACATTAAGCTGATGTTTGCCTGTGGTCTGATCCTTGGATGGAAGCTGATTTTGCTGGCTTTTGTGCTGGGATGTATTATTGGCTCTATGGTCCATATTATCCGCATGGTGAGGAAGAAGGCAGGGCGTATGCTTGCCATGGGTCCTTATCTGTCAGCCGGGATTTTGCTGGCTGCTTTGTGGGGAAACAGGTGGATCAGCTGGTACCTGTCATTAATTTTTAACTGAAAATCATAGAATTTTTCAGTTAGAAAAATGAGTTTTAAAATGTTTTATCTGTTAAAATTTATTTTTGTAATTGAAAAAGGGCGGTTGTCTGTAGAGGGCAGCGGCTCATACGGAGGGAAAATACAAATGGCGAAAATTTTGAGTATAGAGGCAGAGGCATCTCAGATCAGAGTTGCGGAAGTTGAAGTACGTGGAAAAAAGGGAAGGATTTATAATTGTTTCTGTATACCGGCACCCCAGGGGGCTGTGGAGGATGGACAGATCCGTGATACAAAAACTCTCGGAGAGAATCTTAAGGCAGAGCTTTCCCAGAGAAAGATTAAGACAAAGAAAGTATATTTTGCCACAGGTTCTACCAGGATCGCAAGCAGGGAAGTCCGTATCCCTTTTGTGAAAGCAAACAGGATACAGAGTATTATAGAGGCAAATGCCACAGATTATTTTCCCATTGATGTGAGCAAGTATGTGCTGTCCTACAGTGTGGTCGATGTGGAGAGCCAGAAATCTGAAGACGGGAAGGAAGAGACAAAGCAGTACCATCTGATGGTTTATGCCGCTCCGAAAGCAATCTCAGCAGCTTACAGTGAGTTTGCGGAGAATGCAGGGCTGACAATGACAGGGATCACCTGTACAGGTGACAGTATTTATCATTCGGTAAAGGATGAGTATGCAAAAGGAACTCATATTCTGGTTAAGGTGGAATATACGGGAACCAGCATTACGATCATCCAGGACGGTGAACTGACCCTCCAGCGTAATATCAATTATGGTGTGGACAGTGCGGCGGAGACAGTAAGGGCTTTCCCGGAGTTTGGGGACAGGCTGGATGCGAATGAGGCTCTGGATGTGCTTTGCAGCAGAAAATGTATCAATCCTTTCCTTGACATGGAGTCTTTTGACGAAGAAATCTCTGATGAGGAGAGAAAGCTGGAAACTGCCAGGGCTGAGGTGACAGAGAGCCTCAGATACCTGATCGGAAATATTTCCCGTATTATGGACTATTATATTTCCCGCCATACGGATACAAACTTTGATTCTATCGCATGTTGCGGTCTTGGTGCGCGGGTAAAGGGGCTGATGCTCCTTCTTACCAATGAGCTGGGACAGCAGGTAGACGTATTACAGGAGTTTAAGAATTTTGCCCTGCCTGCCGGCGGAGATGCACAGGAAGCCTGCCTTTACGCTGCAGTTCTTTCATCGGGTACTTCAGGCGTAAACCTGATGGACAAGGTCAACAGGAAGAAGAAAGAAAAGAAAGAGACTTTGAGCGGTGCCATCATTATCTGTGTGGTGGGAACAGTGGCAGGAGTTGTGCTGACAGTTGCAGGATATGCAAACCGTATTTATCAGCAGCATGAGCAGGAGCGGCTGAATCAGAGAATCTCAGAAGAGAGCTCCATTGAGGAGATTTACAGTGCTTATACCAGTGCAAAGGCACAGTATGACAATTATCAGAATATGTATCAGTATACAAATACCCCAAATGAGGGACTTAAGAATTTTATCGAAGAGCTGGAAGAGAAAATGCCTTCGGATATTACAGTGGAGAACTTCAGCTCTACAGGAACGCAGGTCAGCTTTTCCATGCGTGTAGGCAGCAAATCGGCAGCAGCGAACACGATCATGCAGCTTCGCACCTTTGAGAGCCTGTCTACTGTAACCACTACAGGAATTGACGAGGCTGAGGATGGAACCGTATCCTTAAGTGTACTCTGTACATATTCAGATCCGGCACCGCTGGACAGCGCAGGAGAGTAATAGGAGGCAGGATTAATTATGGACATGAATATTTCTATGCGTGATAAAAAAATACTGCTGATGTTTCTTGGAGTAGGTGTTTTTGCAGCAGGATATTTCTTCGGATACAGACCGCAGATGGAAGAGGCGCAGAGCATCCAGGCATCAACTGAACCTTTGAAGACAAGGCTGGATGACCTGCTGAAGCTGGCTGCAGACAGGGATTTTTATCTGAAAGAAACAGAAGATATCAATGCAAAGGTCAGCGAATATACATCTGCATTTCCGGCAGATATCCGTCCTGAAGACGGAATCGTACTTTCTATGAATATGGAGAACTCCCTGGACATGCAGATCTCCAATGTAGGTCTGGGCACAAGAGAGTTTGTGGCTTCCCTGGACGGAAGTACAGAAGACCCCCTGGCAGGTCTGCCTGACCAGACTCTCTCAGAGCAGGCAAATGAGCAGACCCAGTCTCAGCTTGATGAGATCGAGGGCACAGATGTAGTCGGAGAGAATGAGCGTCAGGCTGCCTCCGATGCAGAAGTGGAGAATCTGAACAGTGTGTTCACCAGTCCTGTACTCTACCGGACACAGGACACCATGCAGTTTACGGGAACCTATGCCAGCCTGAAGGATATGGTTGATTATCTGGCTGACCAGACAGGTAGGATGACACTTGACAATGTGAATGCCTCCTTTGACTCCTCAACAGGAAATCTTTCGGGCAGCATTACAGTAAACCTGTTTTTCATGGCAGGAACAGGCCAGACTTATACAGAACCGGATGCAGGAAGCGTAGCATACGGAACAGATAATATTTTCGGAACAATCGAGTCAGGCAAAAAGAGTAAAAAAAGCAAGAAGAATAAAAAGAAAGCCGCAGAGACAACTACAGAACAGGCGGCTTCCGACACCGGCGCTGACGGCCAGACAACAGACAGTCAGGAAGGAGCAAACACGCAGGACGCAGCCGCTGCTGAGGCGACTGGACAGGCGCAATAGGGAAAGTATGTTAGAGGGGAGAGAAATCAGAGCCCCTCTAACTGTGTTTAAAACTAAAATAAGCTCAAATGCAAATAAAGTAAAAGAGGAGAACTGTCATAATGAAAATTGGAAAAAAGAAAGATTCTGATAGTGGAATGACTCTAATTGAAGTGATTGTGGCAGTTAGCATCTTTGCAATTACAGCTGCTGTACTTTTACAAAGCTTTGTTACATCCAGCAGAATTAATAAAAAATCAAGAATTTATCTGGAAGCGACCACTGTAGCACAGAATATTATGGAGGAAGTTAAGTCTAAGGATTTTGCAGAAGTTTCTCTTGCCTTTAATTATCCTTTATATAGAGATATTTCTACGGGCAAAACCGCAATGCGTCTTTCTTTTTTGACTCCTCAGATTAACGAATACATAAATGGAACAGTGTTAGTAAAAGAGGTATTACCTACCTCTGGAGGCTTATATACACCGGTAAGGCTATATAATAAAGATTCTGACAGTACGTTTACAGACAATGAATTGGCTTCTATAGTAACAGCATCAGTGATTTCTAGAGATAATGGAATTACATATAAATTTAATCCAAGAAAAAAAGGAATAGATTCATCAAAATATTATTTTGAGCTAACCAATATAAAAAGTGGAACAGATTCAAATGAATCCTATGACGCGTTGGTTGAATTTGATGGAAGCCAAAGTTCAGGGTATAAGAATAGTAACACTATACAGGGTGGGATGAAAAATGATTATGCAATTCCGAATATTATAAAATTGGATACGAAGACAGATGCATTGATTGCGCTGAAGGAAAACCAATATTTTAAGGAATTCAGTGAACAATTCAGTGACGTAAGAGATGAAAATGATGAACCTTTGACAGAAGATATTATCAAAGATATTTATGAGAACTCTGAGAAAAAAGTTGTTATAAAGCTGGAAAAGGAAAGCAGCGGAGTGGTAAATGTTGCTGAAGATTATACCATTACGAGCAGCAGATATCTTACAGATCCAATTAAAGTATCAGTGACTTCTGTATTCAGAGCAGAGGCAGATTCTGAGTTGAAGAATGTTTGTATTTTCTATTATCCAAACTATAATTCAACTAACAGTACTAAACCACTAGATATCATCGAATTTGAAAATAAAAATAATTATCCTGTGAATTTATACGTAGTAAAGCAAAAGACGGAAGATCCATACCTTTTTAGAAAAGAATATTCATACAAAATGCGTCTTACGGTTACCGAAGATACCACAAATCAGAAAAATCATTCAAACTGGTATACAAACCCAAGTCTGTATCCTGGAGTTACTAAGCTTCGTACAAATCTGGGATGGAATATCGGCTCTGAAGAAACAGAGCAGAGACAAGCAGTTAATAATCAAGTAAATTTAATATATAAAGATTTGAAGGGTAATGTGGTTAAAAATGCAGGAGCTGTAAAAGTATTGGATGCTAATACTCTGGATGCTAAAGAAGTAAAGGATCGTATCTACAAGGCAAAAGTTAAAATTTATAAATCTGGTGCTGCGGTCAGAGGATTCCCTGAGGATGATCTGGTTGTGACTCTGGATGGAGCCAAAGAGAATTAAGAAGGTTAATATACAGGAGAAGTTTAATGAAAGGTAAGAAAAGATTAAATGGACAATCAAACAGAGGATTTTCTTTGTTTGCTGTGATCATTGCAGTCTCCTTTATTGCTATTTTAGGCTTGTTAGTTACCTATATTGCCATATCTAACTTTTACATGAAAGTGACAGACCTGAAAGGAAAAGACAGTTTTTATACTGCTGAACAGGGATTGGAGGAAATAAAGGTTGGACTCCAGCAGGATGTAGGAACTGCAATGTCTAAGGCATTTACTGAGGTTATGGAAAATTACGACAGAGACAGTGCTTCTGGTAACGCACAGGATGCGGATCGTCAGGAAAAATACAGGGAACTATTTATTGATTATCTTAAGAAGACATTAAAAATTTCAGAAATTCCGGGACAGTATGATTATAAAATGTTTGAAGACAAACAATATCTGAACAAAGAAAATGTTCTGACTGATGAATCAAAGGAAACGCTTATGGTAGTAAGTGATAATCCTGATGTAGAATATGTAGATGATAAAAACAATGGTATTATATTAAAAAATCTTAAGGTGATTTATGTTGATCCTAAAGGCAGAGCATCGATCATAAAAACTGACATCAGCCTGGGTACCCCGAAAGCAAAGTTTCCTACTTCCTCGACATTACCAGACCTTATGAGTATGGTTGTGGTTGCAAATGGAGGCATTGTATGTGAATCGCCAGATAACATCAACACTGATAATGATAGCAATGTTATTACTTTAAGGGGCAATATTTATGCTGGGTTGATTCAGGATGATTCTCTTTGCAGACAGATTAACAACAGGTATGGTAATTCAAAGGCTGATTACGGTCATAAGACCAGTATCTGGATTAAGAATGGTGCACAACTTAATGTGGAATCAGGAGAAAAATTTGTAAGCAGGGCAGAAATAAATGTAGATCACAGTTCACTGACAATTAATTCAAAAGTTGGTTTTTGGACAAGAGGAATTACGATAGGTTCTTCTTTGGATAAACAGGCAAATGTGAAACTTCTGGGAACAAGTTATGTAGCAGATGATCTTACTATTGCTTCTGGAAGTAACGCATATGTAGATATTGAGGGAAATTATTACGGATATGGTTCTGAGGCATCTGCAAAGGAACTTAAAACAAATCCAGAATATGAAAGTCTTGGATGTTATGAGCAATATACTGATAAAACACAGCAGGATTCTTATTCTACATCAGATTTAAGTAGCTCAATTGTTATTAATGGTAAAAATGCTACATTGGATCTTTCAAAAGTTCAGAAAATGGAATTGTCTGGCAAAAGCTACATATCAACTTCTAAATATAGCAGTGATAATGGGACTAATAGTGATGTGGTCACCGGAGAAAGTGTTACGGTAAAGGGATCTCAGCTTGCATATCTTGCTCCTTCTGAAATTCTGGGAAACGAATTTGATGTTGACGGATTTACTAATCCCATTGAAGTAACGGATGAAAATAAAGATACTATAAGCATTTTAACAGACGAACATGTTCCTGTAAAATGGGATGAACCGGTTCAGGCATGGGGAGGTAAGACTCTGCGAGATTTAGCAGGGTTGGGTATTGAATTTAATCAAACTGATCCTGTGCAGAAAGTATTTTATCCTGCTTCAGGAAGTGGAACTTATGCTTATTTCTATCTGAATTTTGCAACAGATTCTGTAAATACAAATGACACTAATGCTTCCAGATATATGCAGTTTTATTATCAGAATAATGGTGACATGAAAACAAAAATGGATGACTATTTTTCATTTTATTTCAATGATATTAATTCTGGAATAAAGGTAAATGATGAAGAAGCTTATGTAAGATATATTACGAATGGTAATGTTTTGTCGTATGAAACTAAGGATAAAGTTCATAAGGGAAAACTGTATGCGCCTGTGGAAAGTAATACTTCTGATGCTCTGAAAAATAAGTCAGTAGTATATCGCTTGATGTGGTATGCATTAAACCGAAAAATGGTAACAAACTGGGATGAGACATATCTGAACAGTAAGAAACCTGATCCTGATTCACCGAGCGGATCACATAATGAAGCTGCATATGATCGCAGTGTGTTTGATAATCTGGTCAATGAACCGAAAATGACAGCTTTTTTGGAACAAAATTATCCGAATACAGATGATGGTGAAAAATGTGTTTATCCATCGGCTGAATCAGGAGAAATGCCGAAGGTTATTATGTGTAATAATCAAGGTAAAAATACATTGAAAATTACATCTGATTTACAAAAAGATTTACGTTTAGTAATCTGCACCGGTGATGTAGAAATTGAAAAAAATGTACAGTTTCAGGGAATTATTATGGCAAAAGGCAGCATTACTTTGAATTCTGGTTCATCATTGCAGGCTTCGCCGATTGAAGCAGCAAATGTATTTCAGATGCAGATGGGAGAAAATTCTGATTTGAAGCCACAGGATTTCTTCTGGGATGGAGATAACTATATACGAGGCAATAGCACTTCAGATAATGATACCACTGGAAAAGCTTCATCAGATGTACTGGATCTTTCTGATTATGTATTTTATCAGAACTGGAAAAAACAATAGGATGATTAAAAATGGCTTATTATGAAGGAGGGACAGGGCTTGAAAAAAAGAAATGGTGGTTTTACACTTGTTGAATTAATGGTCGTACTTTCTATTTTTACACTGCTCCTGGTGATTATTGTTCCGTCCCTAAATTCTATTCTGGGTTTTCGTGTACAAAAAGCAACTAATTCCATTGGGGCAGCCCTGAACCAGACTAAAATAGAAGCTTCCAGCCGACTGGTGGGAGCTATGAAACTGGAATATCGTTCCAATGATGGCTATTATATCAGTTATATTCTGGATAGAGGAAAAGTAGAAGTTAATGGCGAAGACATTATAAAGGTTGACCAGAATGAAAAGAAAATTGCATCTGCAAAAACTATTATTTCCTATTTTGTAGGTGGACAGGAAAAATTTCTGGATGCCAGTAGGGGAGAAAGCGATTCAAATGCTATTGTGATTACCTATAATCGTGCAACAGGAGCCTTTTTACCGCTTATGCAGACTACTGGTTGGGAAACATTTTCTGTTTTAAAAGTAGTTGAAAAGCCACATGGAAATAATTCGTATTTGTCAGATATGCAGTTAGGTTCAGATAAATTTTGCAGTAAGATAGTTGTAAAAGGTGGTTCACGTACCAGAACGATTACGTTGATGCAAGATACTGGAAAGTACAAAATAACAGCAGGAGAAACAAATTGATAAATCAGATAAAAAATATCAATGAGGTTTTCTTTGAAAATGTATTTTAGGGCTATAAGTGGAGGTAAGTGTAAATGAGCCAACCAGGCAGAAATGGAAAGAACAATCGGGGATTTACATTAATAGAAATGATTGTAACTGTGGCTATTATTGCCATTTTTTCCGGTGTTGTACTGAAATTTATGATTACAGGTTCAAATATATTCCGAGGCACTTCCAACAGCGCTGAAGTTCAGATGGAAACGCAGAATACGTTCGATAAAATTGAGGATATGATCATCAATACTAATCGTGGTTTTTATTATGGATATGGAGAGAATTCTCCTATTAATTACGACGATATTGACTCTTCGATTCCAAGTACAGGAGGTAAGATTTTTGCAGTATATTCTACAAAAGAAGATACGAACAGTACTCAGACAATGGCTTTGTCAGATGAACCTGTACACATGGTAGCGAATAATGATGTTTTCAGTGTTCAAGGCGAAAGTGCAGAAAATATATTTGCCCGAAACAATGGAGTAGGAGCTGCTAACTTACAAAATAGCAGTAACTCTATTTTTTCTTCTGGCAACACTGAAATTCTGTCCAGTCCTGGGGATACTATGTCCCTGATTCAATGGAATAAAGAGAGTGAAGAGATTACATATCATGATTATCAATATGAAGGTGGAAGATGGCAGGAAATCCCGGCATCAGACAATAATAATCTGCTTGCATCAGGGGTAACAGATTTTCGTGCAGATCTGACCAAAGTTCAATCTGGAAATATTGTACGTTTTGTATTAACGTCAAAAATCGGTACAAAAGAAATCCAAACTCAGCACAGTATTAGTCTGAGAAATCAAATAAGTGTTTTTGATTCAATAGATGTACCGCCGTCACCGACTAAAACACCGACACCAGCAGCAACAGCAACGCCGACACCAACAGTAACACCGACACCAGCAGCAACAGCAACACCGACACCAACAGTAACAGCAACGCCGACACCAACGGTAACAGCAACGCCGACACCAACAGTAACACCGACACCAACAGTAACAGCAACGCCTACAGTAACAGTAACGCCGATACCGACAGTAACGGCAGAACCAACACCAACAGTAACCCCAACACCTACTCCAGTACCCAATGTGGATATTATCCCTGCAGATATAGGAGCTTATGCTGTAATTCGACAAAAATCATATACTGTGGGAACAAATTTACAGAATTTTAATCTTAAAGTTCAAGGAAATAATCCCGATTACAATTCATTATTTGAAATAAAATGGTCAACTATAAGTGTTGGGCAAAATGATATAACACATCATCCTTCAGATTATGGAACAGGAGATAGCCTTGATATTGGACCTAATGCAAAGGGTTTTATTTTAGTAGCACATTATATCAGATATAAAGGTTGGAATAGGGATCAAAATCAGATTGCCAACGAAGAAATTGTTGAATTTCCGATTAGTATTGCAACTGGATTAGAAATATGTGGATTGCCTTCTACACTTAAATGTGGAAGTGAATATGATTTAAAAGTAAAAGTAAAAATGAATAAAATTCGCAAAAATGCCAATGGAATGTACGAAAATTATGATGAATATGTTGAAACACAGAATGGAGGAAGAACCAATTTAGATTGGAAAAGTGCAGCAGTAGAAAATCAAGATTTAGAATTGGTAGATAATGGGAAGAAAATAAAAGTAAAAAGTAATCCAGTTAAATATGAAGATACAATATCGGTTACTATGTGGCAAATGAATGAAATAGTTCATATGGTAGATGGAACAGCAAGAGAAAGTGATTTTACAGACAATTTTCATTTAAATATCCAAAAGTAGTGTAAAATAAGAACGAAATGTGCTATATTGAAAGTAGGAGGTACAATAATATCCTTACAAACTGATATTGGGGTCGCACCCTCTGTCGGGAAAATAAAGAAACGAAATTTGTTTAAAAAGTTTTCTAAAGAAAGTATAAAATTCAACTAAGTCACAGACTGGCACCCATCCAGCCTGCGGTTTTTTCACCCACTATTTTTGAGTTGACTTTTTGGCACATTGCGCATATACTAACAGTAGCTAAGGAATGTGGTGAGATTCCTTGAAGCAAAACAAAAGCCCTCAGAGTGCCAGCTCTGTGGGCTTTCTTGCTCGTTACGGTGAACTATTCCGTTTAGACTGTTGCTGTCTATCGTCTGCTGTCCAGCCATTTGCATATGTAGTAGCTAACTACGCCTGCTATAACAGAGACAAGAAATGTGGTGAGAATTTCTTCCATGGAGTCCACCTCCTTTCTGCTGGAGGTTCGACAACTTTTTTAGTATAACATGTTTTAGAACAAAGTGGAATAGTAAAACCCGGCTGAGTTAACTGATAGAGGCAGTTGGAGTCAGAACCGGTTGAGAGCACCCCTCAAGGACTGTTTTTGAGGCGCTCCCTTTATGAAATTAAGAAATTAGGAAAAAATATTATTGTTGTACTGTATGATGAGTAAGTGGTATAATAATACAAGTTTATATTGCAGAAAAAAGCTGTTGTTCGTGAGAGGCTGGGAATAATGATTGAGTGGAAACAAATGACGATGCAGGAAGCAGAGAATAAAATGGAGGTGCTTCGGGAGATTTTTGATGTAGTCCGCCTCCTGAAAGGGAGTGATCTGCAGGCTGCCGGAATGGAAAGTAAGCTTGCAGGAAGAGAAAATCTTTGCCAGTGTTATGCTTTCTGGAATAAAGATAAAAGATGTGAGAATTGTATTTCCCTTAAAGCACTGGAGGAGAAGAAACAGACATCCAAAATTGAATTTCTTGATTCTGATATGTATCAGGTATTTGCAAGGTATCTGGAGATTGATAATGAGCCTTATGTAATGGAAATGCTGAAAAAGCTGGATGAAAACACGCTGACAGATGAGGAAGGATATGAAAAACTGACGGAAAAGCTGTATAGGGATGTGCTGACAGGGGCGTATAATCGCAGATATTTTGAGGAAAAAGTCAAAAATATGTCTTTGAATGCCGGAGTTGCAGTTATCGATCTGGATGATTTCAAATTGTTCAATGACACTTATGGTCATGATGGAGGAGACCTGGTACTGACAACCGTAGTGAATGTAATTCGGCATTATATCCGTCGTACGGATATTCTGGTGCGCTATGGAGGAGATGAATTTCTGCTGATCCTGCCCGGAATTGAGAAGGAAGTCTTTTCACAGAAGCTCCGTATGATCCAGGAGAAGATCCATGCGACGCATATTCCGGGTTTTAATCGTCGGAAGCTTTCAGTGAGCATTGGTGGAGCTATGTTTACCCATGGCAGATTGGAGGAAGCAATCACCAAAGCAGACAGACTTATGTATATGGCCAAGGGACATAAAAATATAGTAGTGACCCGGTGGGAGCAGAAGCAAAATACAGACAAGATGGAAAAAAGAAACCTGCCTCAGCTTCTGGTTGTTGATGATTCTGAAATGAACCGTGAGATACTTAAGGAAATTCTGGGAAAAGAATACCGGATACTGGAGGCCTGTGACGGGGAAGAGGCTCTGAAGATGCTGGAGCAGTATGGACCTGAAATCTCATTGGTTCTGTTGGATATTATTATGCCAAAAATGGATGGATTTGAAGTACTCGCCTATATGAACAGAGATAAATGGATCGAGGATATACCGGTGATCATGATTTCCAGTGAAGGATCAGAGAGTTATATCCGCCGTGCCTACGAACTGGGGGCTTCGGATTATATAAGCAGACCATTTGATGCTAAGGTGGTATATCAGCGGGTTATCAATATGATCAAGCTTTATGCCAAGCAAAGGCGTCTGATCCATCTGGTAACAGATCAGATTTATGAGAAAGAGAAAAACAACCGTATGATGACCGGGATTCTCAGTCAGATTGTAGAGTTCCGAAATGGTGAAAGCGGGCTTCATGTATTGCATATTAATATTCTGACTCAGCTTTTGCTGGAGAAATTGATGCGAAAATCAGAGAATTATGATCTTTCCTGGTCTCAGCAGCATATGATCGCTACAGCTTCCGCACTTCATGATATCGGTAAGATTGGAATTGATGAAAAAATTCTGAATAAACCCGGAAAGCTTACAAAGGAAGAATTTGAAGCCATGAAACAGCACACGATCATAGGTGCCCGGATGCTTGACAGGCTGGAAATGTATCATGATGAAGAGATGATGAAATATGCCTATGAAATATGCCGCTGGCATCACGAACGTTATGATGGAAAAGGATATCCGGATGGTTTGAAGGGAGAAGAAATCCCCATATCTGCACAGGTGGTATCACTGGCAGATGTGTATGATGCCCTGGTAAGTGACCGGGTATATAAGAAAGCATATTCTCATGAGAAGGCAATGGAAATGATCCTGAATGGAGAATGCGGAATGTTTAATCCTCTTCTTTTGGAATGTCTGGTGGAAATTCAGGATAAAGTACGCAAGGAACTTGGTATTAAAGGTGTGAATGAATGTCTGGAATATCTGGAAGAGAGAAACTGATAAAATCCCCCTGAAAAGAGCTTAAACTCAGCGATGAATGGGTGTACATTTCTGTAGATCTGAATGGATTAAAATGGGAAGACAGAGTGATCAAGTTGAACGTGCAGCCTGCGGCAGTGGGAAATCAATAAATTTCTATCAGATTGGAAGGATGCAGAGAATGTTGCAGCCTTGAAAAATAATAAATGGTCATTACAGAGATCGATTCGTGAAATGCAAAAATATTTTGTAAAAAATTTTCCTGAGTATCTTGACAGGGAATAAATAATCCTTTATAGTATAGCACAGATTTGGTGTGTTACTGGACAGGCAGGCATTAACCGGTCATAAATGTTATTTTTTAATGTTTATGGGGGTTAGTGCCTTTTTTTGATGTATTCTTTGTGGTAAAACGCGGAATAATCATATGTCAGAAGGTTTTAATCTCCCGGAAACAAGACGGTTTATTCGCACGAATAAGGAAAAGGAGACAAAAGAACATGAAAGACAAGATTTTTGGAGTTTTGCAGCGTGTGGGAAGATCCTTTATGCTTCCGATCGCAATTCTCCCTGTTGCAGGTTTGCTACTTGGTATCGGCAGTTCCTTTACAAATGAAACAACTATCGCTACCTATGGATTGCAGAAGATCCTGGGAAGTGGAACATTACTTAATTCTCTTCTGATCATTATGAACAAGGTTGGAAGTGCTGTATTTGACAATCTGCCGCTGATCTTTGCTGTTGGTGTTGCCATTGGTATGGCAAAGAAAGAGAAAGAGGTTGCTGCTCTTTCTGCGCTGATTGCATATTTCGTTATGAATGTGGCTGTCAGTGCCATGCTTCTTATCAACAATGAAATCACAGCAGACGGTCAGATAGCAGCAGATGTACTGGAAGGAACCATTACTTCTGTATGCGGGATTCAGTCTCTGCAGATGGGTGTATTCGGCGGTATTATCGTAGGTCTTGGTGTTGCGGCACTTCATAACCGTTTCCACAAAATTGTGCTTCCGAATGCGCTGTCATTCTTTGGCGGCTCAAGATTTATACCGATCATTTCTACGATCGTATATATGTTTGTGGGAATCCTGATGTATTTTGTATGGCCAGTAGTTCAGAACGGTATTTATGCTCTGGGCGGTCTGGTAACAGGCAGTGGATATCTGGGAACTCTGATTTTTGGTATTATTAAACGAGCACTGATCCCCTTTGGGCTGCATCATGTATTTTATATGCCATTCTGGCAGATCGCAGTGGGCGGAACTATGGAAGTTGCAGGACAGGTGGTGCAGGGCGGACAGAATATCTTCTTTGCGCAGCTTGCTGATTCTGCAAATATAGCACATTTCAGTGCGGATGCAACCAGATATTTCTCTGGTGAGTTTATCTTTATGATTTTTGGTCTTCCGGGAGCAGCGCTGGCTATGTATCGCTGTGCAAAACCTGAGAAGAAAAAAGCGGCAGGCGGACTTCTTCTTTCCGCAGCGCTGGCATGTATGTTTACTGGTATCACTGAACCGCTGGAATTCTCATTCCTGTTTGTAGCTCCGGCATTGTTCGTAGTTCAGGTGATCCTGGCAGGTGCGGCTTATATGATCGCACATATGCTGAATATTGCAGTAGGACTTACTTTCTCAGGAGGTTTCCTTGACCTGTTCCTCTTTGGCATTCTGCAGGGAAATGCAAAAACAAGCTGGCTGAGGATCATTCCGGTTGGTATTATTTACTTTATCCTGTATTATGTGATCTTTACATTTATGATCAGGAAATTTAATTTCAAGACTCCGGGACGTGAAGATGATGATACAGAGACAAAGCTTTATACAAAAGCTGATGTAAATGCAAGAAAAGAAGCCGGAAAGACAGCCGGTGCAGCTGCAGCAACCTCCGGTGATCCGGTAAGTGAACTGATCACCAGAGGCCTTGGCGGAAAGAAAAATATCGTAGATGTTGACTGTTGTGCGACCAGACTTCGTATCACAGTTGCAGAGCCTGAGAAAGTTCGTGATGAACTTCTGAAACAGACAGATTCCAGAGGAATCGTAAAAAAAGGACAGGGCGTACAGGTTATCTATGGACCTCATGTAACTGTTATCAAGGCGAAGCTGGAAGAATATCTGGAGACTGCTCCCAACGAATTCGCAGATGAGACACCGGATAATGTACAGGTACAGGAAAATGCTGCAGCAGGACAGAACAGTGCAGAGGTTGAGGACAAAAATGCAGGTACAGCACAGTCCTTGGCACCTGTAAAAGAAGAAAAGATCAGAAAAACAGCAATCATTTACAGCCCTGTAGACGGAATCGCAGCAGATCTTTCTACTGCACCGGATGAAGGATTTGCAGGAAAAATGATGGGTGACGGTGCAGTGGTGACACCAACAGAAGGTACTGTATATGCACCTGCAGACGGTGAAGTTGAGTTTATTTTTGATACAAAACATGCCATAGGTTTCCAGACAGATTCCGGTATCCCTATGCTTCTTCATATGGGAATCGACACTGTAAAACTGGAAGGAAAAGGCTTCGAAATCCTGGTAACAGAGGGTCAGAAAGTGAAAAAAGGTGATCCGATGATGAAACTGGATTTGGAGTTCTTAACTGCTAATGCTCCGTCTATCACTTCCCCTATCCTTGATACTGAACCGGAAGACAACCAGAGGATCAGACTGCTGGCAAACGGTGAGATCAAGGCCGGTGAACCGTTGTTTGCGGTGGAGACACTGGAATAATATTGTTATCAAAAAACAGTTGGATGATCAAAAGAGATGACATCTTGATTATCTGACTGTTTTTTTACCCTTTTTGCAGGGGGGATCTGGAAATCAAAAATGTAACAAATTTGTGTGACGGGTAGGATTCTTATTCAAAATATGGTAAACTATAGCAGTCCTATGACCAAAGGGAAAATTATTATAATGGCAATAAATTTTTATAGAGGGGATTACGACAGAGATGTACAGAGTTAGCAAGGTATTAAATAATAATGGTGTTATAGCCATTGATATGGATGAAAATAAGGAGTATGTGATTCTTGGCAAGGGTGTTGGCTTTGGAAAAAAGGTCAGCCAGCGTTTTGATAAGCCGGAGGGATGCACTACATATCGTCTGGAACAGGAGACAGAGCGTGGATCTGCGAAGGAACTGGTAAAGGGAATAGAGCCGGAGTATCTGGAGATTGCAGATGCAATTCTGACAGAGTCACAGAAAGTGTTTGGAGATTCCATAGACAGAGGAATTCTTTTTCCACTTGCTGACCATATTTCTTTTGCAGTCGCAAGAATCCGCAGAAATGAGCAGATCAGCAATCCGCTGACAGAGGATATCAAGGTTCTTTTCTACAGTGAATTTAAAGTTGCGGAAACACTGAAAACAATTCTGAGAGAAAGACTTCAGATAGAGATTGATGATCATGAGGTTGGATATGTGGCATTGCATATTCATTCTGCAATTGGTGACGAGAAGGTATCTGTTGCCATGCAGACTGCAAGAGCAGTGAGAGAGTGTATAGATATGATCGAGAAAGCAACAGGTAAACCAATCGATGTACTGTCACTGTCCTATAATCGTCTGATGAACCATATGAAGTATATGGTAGCGCGTGCATCTACAGGAGAGAAGCTGAATCTGGACATGAATGAATATATGCTGGATCAGTATCCCCAGGCCTATAAGGTTGCCACTGACATCTGTAAAAACCTGGAAGGATGTATTGGACATAAGCTGGATGAAACAGAGACAGGATATCTGGCAATGCATATCCAGAGAGTGTATAAGGATGCGGTATGATAATCAGTAAAGAAAGAAATTCCCTGCCCGGCCGGAAATATTTTATTTCTGGTCTGAACAGGGAATTTTTTATAATTTCGGCAGAGTATCCTTATATTCCACATATTTATCTTCGGTAAGTAACTTTTCATATGCATCGTAAGCGGCTTCTAAAGTAGAATATTCTTGTCCTTTTTTGAGAATATTCTGAAAGTCACTGCCTGATACGAGGTGATCTGAAATTGCGACATATTCATTTGTTTTATTGCCAGTATTGCGAGTGGCAGTTGTTGTTTCGGAAATATAGAAATTGTTACCTTTATTAATAAGCACGGGGATAGTCTTGTCTGCTCCAACGTCATCAGTATTGACGGAAGTCCAGAACAGATAGCTGTCTTGAGTGCCGGGGCGTTTCAGATATGCCCAGGTACCATGTTGTAGTAAGCTATCATCTCCTATTTTTTCTTTGACTTTATTAACCATATCATTCGTTGACTTTTTACAGCGAGAATCAATTTCATAGTTAGTCTTTGGATCCAGTAAATTTAATACATTACTCTTGAGGAGAGGAGCCTGTAGGTCTTCGCCAATATTAAACGGATATTTTTTCCCGCCACTCTCATTTCCACCTGACCATGTAAATCTCACACTGTTATCATCATTAAGGGAAATCTCACATGTTCCATTGGCGACTGGAATCCCTTTCCAATTGGCAGTATCTTCGTCACCTACAGTATGGGAAATCCCGGCGATGGTGATAGTTTCTGCAGACTGCCAGTCATCTATTTTCTGTTTCAGCTTAACTGTTCTCTTAGCCTTTTCGGGATCTTTGCCATCCAGATTTATATCTGCCATCATTTCACCATACTCAGTGCGGACATTTGCCAGATCTGTTGATTCGCGGCTTCGTTCCACATATTTTGTGTAAGAAGGCGCCAGAAGTCCGACAAGAATTGCCAGGATTGCGACCACGACTATAAGTTCAACCAGGGTAAAGCCTTTATCTCTTTTTTGCATGTATTTTACCTGTAAATAAAAATGTTAAATAATAGTTATGCCGAGAGTAAAATATATACTTTAATATATACTTTACCCCTTAAGTTTTTTTAGAATGATAGCACAGAATCTGTGACTGTGCAATATTTGCAGAAAAATATTTCTTTACAGAGACAGGGCAATCGTATGGATCATTTTTTCCACATCCAGTGGCTTGGCCAGATGTGCGTTCATGCCACAGTCCAGTGCGTGGCGGACATCTTCTGCAAAAGCATTGGCGGTCAGTGCGATGATGGGAATGGAAGAAGCATCCGTCCTGTCAAGCTTCCGGATTTGGCGTGTGGCTTCGTATCCGTCCATCAGAGGCATCATAATATCCATAAGTATCACATCAAATGTCCCCTCAGGGTGACTGGAGAAAATACCCCAAAATAGCAATAAGCAGCCTCTTTTTCATTCCCTGTAAAATATCTTTAAGTAAAGTATATACTTTACTTTATATTTTATAATATTCATGTTATAATGGTTTTGTAAAGTCATTACTTTCATTTTTGTTAAATATTTTGAAATATTAAATATAATATATAAATTTAACAACCGTAGCAAGAATTCCCTCACCTATAG
>UMCC01059185.1_pt1 | contig 28005 bp, 28 predicted proteins | sample 1964141 | NCBI WGS metagenome assembly UMCC01 (sample SAMEA4835959, study PRJEB28245) | human gut metagenome | biome: gut microbiome; material: fecal sample | place: Denmark | collected 2008
AAATAAAGGCTCAACCTTTACGTTGGAGAAGTCAATCTTCGCGTTGTCTTTGAAGAATCCGTTGTTGTCGTTTGCAGTTGCTTCTTCTACTGCTCCGGATTTTCCTGCTTTTTTGTCAGAGTCAAGACTCTTCATTGTCGGGATTACTTTATAGAAACTCGTTATATCTCTGTATATCCCTTTATTACACAGCTTTCATAAATGTCTTAGTTCTTCATATAAACTTGTATCAAGCTGTATCAGATTACCCTTTTGTTGTACCTTGCGTTGTACCAAGGCTATTTTGTTGTAGTACTCATTGTATAATGGTTTTTCCATTATATTAGATTCAAATCTCAAGATTGGCTGTACTGGAATTGAATTCCTTTCCTTTTACTTTTCTGAGATTAAAAGAATTGCATTTTACTTGCTAATTCTTCTAATGAATCTTTTTTCTTATTATAGTTGACTTCTGTATAGATATCTAATGTTGTTTCTACGTTTTTATGTCCCATGATCTCTTGAATAACTTTTACATTCATATCACTCTCACATAAACGTGAACAGAATGTATGCCTCAACACATGACAGGAAAAGTGCGGGATAATAACCGGCTCTCTGTGTTCTCTCTTCGCATCTATAATCTCTCTTGCATTATGTGCTTCGTAGATTCTTTTGATTGCCAAATTTACGCAATGTGGATTATGAAGCAAACCTAATTTATTTGAGAATATAAATCCTGAAACACCATCAAGCTCATAGGTACAAAATCCGTCTTTCTTCTGTCTGTCATATTCATTTTTCAAAGCATTATAGACTGCATCCATCATTGGTATCTGTCTTATACCAGCTTCTGTTTTCGGTCTTGAAATCGCAAATCCTGCAACTCCATTTCTTGTATAATAGGTTGCTGCATGATTTACACTAATACATCTCCTTTTAAAATCAACATCATTCCAAGTTAATCCTGTACATTCGCCGATTCTCATTCCGGTACCAAGTAATGTTGCAAATAATGGATACCAGTGATAATATTCAGGAAATGTTCTGATCGTATCCATAAATGCTTGTTGCTGTTCAATTGTAAGTGCGTGTCGAATCCCTTTATTCTTTCCACTATTTCGTTTAATTTCAGCCAGAACTCCGTCTGTAGGATTTTTTCTAATAATGTCGTCTCTAACTGCCATATCAAAGATTGGATGTAATACAGTATGAATTGTATCTAATGTATTGATTGCAATATCCTTCTCATTTAACAGATGATAATAAAACAATTTCACATCTGTATACTTCACCTCAGTCAAAAACTTATTTCCAAAATCCGCTCGAATGAATCGATTGAACATATACAGGTAATTGGATCTCGTGGTTTCTCTCAGATTATGTTTTGTACTCATATATCTGTCAAATGTCATGTTAATTGTCGCATGACCACCTACATAGTAATCCAATCCATCCATCTGGGCTTTAATTAACTCTTGTTCTTTCTCTCGTAGTGTAAAAAGATCTTTGGAATATACATAACAACGTTTTCCATAGGGATTCACATATGTATATATGTACATCCCATCTAATTTTCTTTGGCTTTCGCCCTTTTGAAGAACTCGTCCTTTGCTGTCCTTCCTCTGCTTTACTTTTGCTTTCGCCATTGCTTTCACTCTCCTTCTCGGAAAGGAAAGTAGTTGTCCATTTTAGTTGTCTTTTTCTTCTTTATTACATAAAAGATCTAGACCTTCAATTACAACTTGTGATATTGTCTTATGATGCTCAGCTGCGTATTTCTTAATCCGCTCATGATCACTGACCGTTACCCGCACCCCTAAGATTTTCTGTTTTGGATCATCCACTGGCGGTCTCCCGTCTTTATTTGCCATAAGCTTAACACCTCCCCGAATCATCATACAAATATTATACAATAGAATGATTAAACGTTCAACATTTGTTTAACATTTGTTCGAGATAATTATCGGTACAATTCCACAAGATCTGGAGTAAACTTCTTTGCCATTCCTTCATAATCTCCTGGAATTCTATATTGTTCAAGATACGCCTCAAAGATGTCCGTATTTACAAGCACCTTATTACCCATTTTATAAGTTGCTCCTGCCATCTTTGTATGTTCCTGTATTCTCGTCAGTCCCATACTATAGAGTTCCGCTGCTTCCTTGTAAGTAACAAATCTTTTTCTCACATTAGGATCTGTAAGATTTTGCTTTTTCTGTTCTCTCATAAAAAGGCTCCTTTCTCATATTAGTAGGTTTGTTCCCTCACCTTCTAACATATACTTGGAGCCATAAAAAACTGATTGCAAAAAACACAACTTCTAAAATTACACTTTTATCTTAAAAAACAATTTAACCAGGTTCTAACACTGGTTCATTTCATTGTCCGTGCCACTGTCCAACACTTTGGATCATACAAAATCAGGATTGTAAAATAATCCCTCTATTTCACACCAGTTCAACTCTTGGACCACCCTCAAACCCTTGATTTTCCTGGCTTTCCAGAAGTTGGAACAAAAATCCAACCTTTGGAACAATAATTACTGACCATTAATAACAGGATACGCATAAGGTAACATGCCTTTATGCCAACAAATGGCACTTTCCTATGTCATGTGCGGTAGGGATTTTCCCTAAGACCCAAGCTTCCAATTAATGCCTGTACAACTTTTGGTCAACTTGACCAGAAGTTCTACTCACACAATGACACACATATCATATTTAGTTTTAGCAGAATCACAGTAAGCAATTATATTCGGAACATTGTATAATACCATAATTCAAAAAAGGCGAATCCTTTTCAAATTGGATCCGTCCTTTCACTCTCTACTCCGTTTCTTTTCCTTTACTGTCCTGCTGCTGAAGATAAAACATTGCCTTTTGAGTTTCAATCTCCACTTTCAGTTCTTCTTTTGTCGATAGGTATAATTTATACTTGGTAGCAAATAATTGTTCATTGCCGTACATAACAGAATAATCAATATAATAGTCCTGCTTCTCTGTATGAATGTGCTGTTACCCTGGAGTATGTACGCTGCACGTGCATTATACGAACCGACAGCCCCTTTTCATATCTTAATACTATCGTATGCAAAAGAAGACGTCAGACTCTAGTTTCGGACGAAACATCCTGCATATCGTCAATTCCGCCTTAAGCTGATCGCTTAAATAGATAAAAGAATAACTCTTCTAAAGTCCGGTTCACGACGGGGTTTATTAGAGTGCCTCTATTCCTGAATACTGCAGTTTTCGATTCATTAAAATCTGGCAGATTGGTGCTTTAGGAGAAGTTATTCATTTTTAAATTACATTTTGCGGAAACTCAAGATTTTTTAATTATATACGCTACTGCATAGAAGTAAGAATGAAAGATTAACATTTATTCAGGCAGATATATTCATAAACTGATGATCACATACCAATTATTGCCTTACGTTTATTCTTTAAATCTCAACGTTTAGAACTTCTTTTGACAAATTAGTATATTTTCCGATATAATAAAAAAAACGATTATTTTGAGGAGAAATTATGGTAGATAGAAAAAACTTCTTGAGAAACTGGATTATGAAAATAGGTGAGAATTCTGTAGGAAAAAGTCTATTATTCGGTACATATGATCCGTTAATTCCGGATGAACTTAAGCGAGAGGTTCAAAAGCAAAAAAGTAAAAGGAAATAAATAGCATGCTAATTATAAAGAAAAACCTATTTGACGTCATAAGGTACTTTCATAAAACAAATGATGAAGGAGGATGAAAAATGAAAAATTTTAAATTTATTTTTATTCTGTTAATAATATTAAATGTTATAGTAACTATTTTAGGTAGTGCATATTTATCTATAGAACAACAGGCAGAATTTTATAGAATAGTTATCCATATTAATGTAGTAATTGAATGTTTAATTTTATTGAAAACTTTCAAATATTTAAAAGAAAACGGATAACATACTTATTTGTACTGGATGGTTATAAAATAGAAAAAAATAACAAGACTTGAATAGCATAAAGACTGTTCAAGTCTTGTTGATTACTCTGCTTGAAGATGAGTTCAAAAAAGGCATTACTCATTGTTGCATTTCTTAGATATTCTAGTCACAGTGTTGCCTATTGATATTAGATGCTCATTATAATATTTTTTTAAGCTAGTTTTGGCACGGACAGAGATTGGACAGATTTCTCCATTTTCCATATAAATTGTTAGTTTTTGAAAATTAACTTCTTTGATATTATCTGTATTTACAATATAAAGAACGGTGACACCTATAAAAACGATAATCTAATTGTACTTCAACACTTTTTAAGTGTCCGGTAAATTCAACTACTCGCTTTTTGGCATCCTTCACAGTTTTTTTAATTCTTACTTTCCATATACCTGTACTTCTGCTAAGCTCAAATAGTTTTCCCCATCTAGCTGAATTTTTATATATCTCCCTTTTCCTGTCACTGAAATGCTTACATTAGGATTAGGCATATCTATCTGATGATTGCTCCAAATCTCATTTCCGTCTTCATCAAGTAAATATATTGTATAATTACTCAATCGTTCAGAACACGCATCTATCCCATAATTCTCAGGAATTGTTGTCACATAAGCAAGTAATCTCAAGAGAAAACTTACATTTTAATTCATTTATTATTTTTTTGATACTACAATGTCAGGCGCTAGAAAGTTTATTAATTATTTTAATCTTGCTTTCTCCGCCTGACACTTTTTATTTAATTATTCTGCACATATTATAATATTTATTCAAAATTTTTCTTTATGGAATCGCAAGAACCATCCCCGATTTATTAAAAATCTCTGGCTTTCACTTTATTCTCTTATATAGCTTAATTCTTATTTTTATAATAATTCATCTCATTTGCGATAGATGAATTAATTTTAACGCCGTAATTATAAGATTCTCCCGGATATCCCCCATGATTAAAACCAGCAGCTTTCATTTGAATTGTAAGATATATCGCCCCACCACTCATTCCTCTTGACGAATCAGCAGTATATCTTAAAAAGGATCCACTTGTAGATTTTATTTGTCCTATTCCTTCCCACAATTCATACGCATGTTCTCCAGCATATCCAGTTAAAGCCATTGTGTTTCCAACTGAAACAGATGTAGTCCAGCCTAGATATCCTAACGTATTACCTATATTAGAATTTAAAGATAAAAAAGCATAATCTTTCGTATCATCACGTTCGCTTTGATACGTTGCCGGTAGCACCGCAATTGTTGCCTTATAAGATGCCCCTACTATTGATCCACTGTTATTAACCCCGGGATAAAAAATAATAGAAGAAGGATATCCACCATTCTCTTGACTATATACAACATGCGCAGCTGTTGCCACATCGTTCGGACCAAAAAGCCATCCTGTTCCAAATGAACTTGCTCCATCAGGCCAAGTACAACTCACAACACCATAAGAGCAATATGGGAAAGTAGTACTTGATAAACTAGCAGGAATTCTATACCTATCATCAACATCAATAATCGCTCCATATGTTTGAATTCCAGTACTGATTCCCTCTGGAATGTATGAGTCAACTGAATCACTATTTTGTTCCTCAATTTCTACTGTCTACATCTCATTAGTCTTTAAATCAAACTCAATCATTTCACTTGATTCGGCTGCAAATACAGGTATTCCATGTAACAAAAAGCATATTCCTATAATAGTAGCACTCAATTTAAATTTTTGTTTAGCTCTCATTTAGTTGCCTTCTTCATAAATAACAACATCATCTACTGAATACAATAGAATGGGATAATGTATTTTCATTGGAGCCATCTTCTGAATTCGGATAATAATATACTTTTACCTCATCCCCTATCTCATATTTATCCTCAAAATCTCCAAATGGCTTTATCCAATATACATTCTCAAATTCGTCTTTTATAGCAATATTATTGGGATAATTAATTTGTACAACATATCCTGATATACTTTGTATTTCTGACAAATATAAAATAGTCAATAATCCTAGTAGTAAAATTAAAATTGAGGTTACTTTTATAATATCTTTTTTCACATATTTTTGTATTTTCATATTGCTCCTTCAATATTTATATCTTGATCTTAAACTTACGAAATCGAATCTACTAATTGAACATGCTAAAAAGACATACTATTCCCTAAATCACTCTGTTCCTCAAAAATAATATGTCTTATATTCACCACATTTTTGATTTTATCATTTTTCCATTTTATGCACAATATTTCCAACGATTCATTTATATTTTCAGCAAAACTTACAATTCTCACTTGGTTATTTTATATATATCACACAATTCTTTTTCGAAAAAGGGCAATGAGATTTCTCCCACACCCTTTGTCATTTCTTACCTATTTACGATTCCGCTCCATCTCCATCCCCTGATACCGCCTCGGCATTGGCTTTCCCTGTTTCTTTGCAACCTCACAGCGGTGTTTATACAAACGCAAAAGGACAGATTTCCTCTTCTTTGGTACTTCTGGATTCTCCTTTTTCGGTAGCAGATTGTTGATTCTTCCATCGATCATATTGTAATTCTGTTCCTCTGCCATTTCTGCAGATCGAAGGTATTCCCCATTGATAAAGTATTTCTGCCATACCGAAAGCCGTTCTTTGGTAGCTCCCTTCTGTTTTTCCTGTTCATTGATTTTCTTTAAAAACACAGGGAGATGTCTTTATCTTCCTGTGTTAAAAATGAAGCATTGATTATTTTTATATGAGAGGGATTATCGGACAGGTCTATATCGTGTTACAAAGTGTTGTAAAGCCTGCAATTTCGTGATTTTTAAAATTGACCGTTTTATAGGATAGTATAAAAGTTTGTTAGAGAATCTTAAAAATAAACATTAAAATTATATAAATCACCACTATTATAGAATACTATAAAAAATAATTCAAAACAATTCTTTTATTTTTTAAAAGCATGGTATATATTAATGTATACAAAAACATGCGCATTCTTTTAAAGTTGTCTATAAATCTTAAACTCCTCAAGAAAGGAGGAAAATCATGAAAAGAGAATATTGGGCGTTATTAGTTTTTGTGTTAATAATAGTATTGCAGTGGATTGGATTAGGATTTCATGGTCAAATAAGGTTTATTTTTTTGATAATTATATTAGTTCTAATTGTTTTATATGCAATATTATTGCGAAAATAGCAAAAGTGATTTGTGAATTGTAAGGTAAAGGAACAAGGTGAAGCCGATACACTTAGGGCAGTCCTACGGAACGGACACAGCCAGTACCGCAATGATACACTTGCTTTGTGAGTCTGTTAGTCTGTTCATGCTTTTACATATGGCAAATTTATCGTGTTCCTGCAGGTTTAGAATTACGTTCATGGTTTTGTGTGAATTTCGGTTGCAGCTTGATTGTTTTGTGGCAAATAGCAATTGTTATCGGAACAATTGTTTTAGGGAAAAAGTTTGTTTCAAAGCAAAGTGCGGGAATATTTAGTATATTTTACTATTTTATATTGTTTCTTTTTTGCAGTAGCATTGTATTATATCTAGCATGGAATTTTGTGAAAATTTCTATTGTAAATGAAACAGGAACACTAACGGTGTATCATAGTAGAGATATTTTAAAATCAGACGATTATGAATATTTCCTATATGACAAAGTAGGCGTGCTGTATCGCAGATATCTAAGGGATATGAAAGATGAAACGGATTATTGAGAAAAGAAGATCAAATGATTGATATGGAAGTGAGATGGAGTGATGGATGGAAAGCAGGAAATGTTCTTCAGATTTATGAAAAAGCAGTGGTCATTTTTGCCGTTGGTTTTTTTCCTTTTTTTACAACTGATAATTTGGGGAATAGAAGAATTAACGGACTCTACTTTGCGAAGTCTTCCACATATGTTCTTGATGTGGTTTGGTATTTTATCATCCCTATTATTGATTTGGGAATTGAGCAAGAGTTTCTTTGCTTGGGGCAGGAAAAGAGGAATGCGGCTGCTTTCCGTCATAAAGAAAATATGGTATGGTTTCGTAGTGGTGATAGGAATAGTTGTCATTTTGATAGGTTTATTTATCAGTATATTTACTTATACACCGGAACATATTGTGGTGCAGAATGGGGTGCGGATGGTAGCCAGTGTAAATAGTTTCCTTCAAGAACAAGTGTATTATTATGAATATAAGAATCTGATTTTTCGAGGTAGTGAGGAACTTGGATATGAGAATTATGGAAATGGTGGCAGGGATCCGTTGGAAGATGAGAATAGAAATCCACGTTATAAACATTTTAAAGAGTAAAAGGAAGTAAAGAAACGGGAAAGAACCTTTGGTATCAAAATCGGTTACGTTTTCGATGCCATTCTTTATAAACGCAGTTCATTCTTCACGCTTCCAGTATCGCCTTGATACCTTTTGCGCTTCGCATCGCCACGTCCCGGAAGTGATTTCCGGGGTTCAGCTCCCAGCGCACATCCACGCCGACCTCCTGATAGTGCCTGACGATCGCCTCCGTATTTTCCTGCACGGTTTTCAGTACCGCATGCTTCGTCTTCGCCTCGGCATCCCCTAGCGACATGTAGAGCATCTCCGGTTGCCGCATCAGTTCATGCCGAAGCACGTATTCCCGGAACTTCGGAAACCACAGGGAGCCGGACATGCTGGCCACCCACGCGAAGCAGTCGCAGCGGTACATCGCATAGAGCGCAAAAAGCCCAGCCAGCGAGTACCCGGCGATGCCGACGTACGGCGCGCTTCCCCGGATTTTTTCCCTGGCTGCCGGCACGATTTCCGACGCCAATGTCTCCAGATAGGCATCCGCTCCTCCCGTAGCAGCCGGACCCCGCTTCGACAGCGGCGGACAACTCCACTGCGTCATATCGTGATACCACTGAAGCTTTCCGACCACCAGCAGATTGCAGTCCGGCGCATCCATCGCCCGCAGCGCCTGCGCAAGCTCTTCCCCGTCTCCCATCACCGTATTGAAAGCGATCAGTGGCCAGTTTTCTCCCCGCGCCGTATACAGCGTAAGCTCCTTTTCACATATTTGAAATCTGATCTTCTCCATTTTGTCACCATACATCAATCCGCGCTCTAATCAATCAAATCCGCTTCTTCTCTTTCATCCTAAGGAGTCTTTTCCTTCATTTCAAACGTTTTTGAAGCCAGGTTCACGGCTCCTCCCAGAACAGTTCGTCCAGTGTCCGGTTCAACGCCCTGCAGATCGCGATGCAGAGTCGGATCGTCGGGTTATAATCGCCCTTTTCGATGGCGTTGATGGTCTGCCGCGACACACCGACGAGATCCGCCAACTGCTGCTGTGACAGATCCAGCGCCGCCCGCGCCGATTTCATCTTCTGGTTTTTCATTCCGCCGAACCTCCCCGTTTGTCCACCCACGCTTTCAGCAATAGGTTCACGATGATCAGCGCGAAGAACGCAAAGATCAGGAGATAGATGCCGCCATCCCAGGTGAGGATGCCATCGACGATCACGTTGCCAGCACTGGCATGCCCCCGGAAACTCAGGTACTGCATCACCATCACCGCCACCATGAGCACGATGGCTGCGTTCGAGCCCGACGCCTGCCGGATGCCCCAGTACGCATCCTTCCAGATATCATAGAGAATGACCACCAGACATCCCACCATGAGGCAGGCCATCATGAGGAGTGAAAACTCGATCGGCAGTGCACCCACGCACTCCTCCCACAGCGTCACTGCCGCAAGCGAGAAGGCCAATGTCAAAAAGCCGTAGCGAAATGCTCTCCCTCGAATCAGTTCCTGCCGCTCATCATAACCACTGTAATCCTTATCCTTCTTAAACATGATGATCTTGAATATCTGAACCGCGATAAATGCAACCGTAAATGATAAAATCTCTGACATATCCGTCGTCCTCCTTCCGACATAATGTAAAATATATCTTACATCTATAGTATATATTGGGTGCGTCATTATGTCAAAAATATTTTACATTTCAAAGCATCAAGATGAGATCTAGGCCGGCTTTTACTTAAATCAAAAAAGGACAGACTCTCAGATCTGCCCCATAAACAGGACGATCCTTCCAGTATCTGTCCTTCTATTCTTTATACGTCGGCTTTTACGCCTTAAAGCCAGTCATCTCAAAGCCGCATTCTTCAGCCACTTCGACACGTTTATGCTTCAAACCCGACCATCACCGAGCCCGGCTCTGCATAGTAGCAGCACAGCGCCCGCTCCGGGTGGATCACGCCATTGAAGGTACCGAACAGCTCCTCGATCCGCATCTTGAGTTGCAGCGCCGCCGCCTCGTTCTGGTTGTGCGCGATGATGACCCTGCCGCCGTTGTATCCAAGTTCCTTCATCTTCTCGAGAATCAGTACCAGCACCTTCTTATCGCCACGGCACTTGCCCTTGAAGTCGAGCGTTCCCTCCGGGCCCGCGGTGCCTACGATCCAGATGCCTATGAGGCCGGTGCCCTTCGCGATCACGTGACTCACACGGCCGTTCTTCGCGAAATTATCCACCGAAGCCAGCGAGAAGTAGAGATGCGTCGTCTGATGGTAGGCCCGGATCTCCTCATAGATCTTCTCCAGCTCCATCCCTGCCAGAATCAGTTCGCGCGTCTTCTCTGTCAGCAGGTACATCTCTGGCCCCGTCGACAGTGAATCCATGACGTACACTCTCGCACCCGGATGCTCGCTCTCGTAGCTCTCCCCGGCGATCACCGCACTGTTGTGGGGCCCCGACATGGTCCCCGTCAGCGTGAAGCAGAAGATGACATCCGCATCGCCGAAGGTCTCCTCCCACTCACCCGGACTCGGTGCCGCTGTGGTCGTTTTTCCCTTATACTCCCGGAGATGCTGCTGGTAGGCCGCAAGACCTTTTTGTATACCAAGATTCTCTAATCTCGTTGCAACATCACACATGTTTACAATCTCCTTTCCATCGAGCTTCACGATATCAACATATCGATTATCGCCCGTTAAAACTGCCATCAGCTTCAAAAATTTGTCTACATGCTCAATTTCCATTGGATCATTCGGGATATAGTCGGGATCTTTCCTTTTTTCCACAAAGAAACGGGCAGGCAACAGATTTAACTCTGCTCCCTGCCCAATCTTAATATCACTTACTTCTTATAACCTTTCTTGATCTCCACAAAATCCTGAATCATCTTCACAACTCCGTCATAACCGATCTTGCTGCTGTTCATGCAGAGATCGTAGCTCTTGGAATCGCCCCAGCGCTTACTGGAATAATAGTTATAGTAACTGGCACGTTTTTTATCGGTCTTGATCATGACATCCTTCGCCTGGGACTCAGAAATCTTATGGCGTTCCATCAAAGTCTTGATCTTCACGTCCTCATCGACTGTAATAAATACGGATACCACGTTCGGATAATCAGCCAGCGCGTAGTCAGCACAGCGTCCGATAATTACGCAGGATTCCTTGTCCGCAAGGTTTTTGATCGTATCAAACTGCGCAAGGAAGATCTTGTGGTTGATCGGCATATCCATATATGCAGAGTTCGTATATCCAAGGGAATATGTATCCATTACCAGGGAATATAAGAAACTGCTCGTCGGCTTCTCGTCGTGGGTCTCAAACAGCTCTTTTCCCGCTTTTGCCTATTTCCATATATTTAAGTCAGATAAAATGGATAGGGTGATTTCTGTCTCCTTTTCACCAGTAGCTTGCTTTTCACGTTGAATGTTGGTGGCAAAAAAGTATGTATTATCTGCATTTTTCTACGAAACCAATAAGCCAGCCGTTGATATCCTGTCCGTTTACACGTCCTGTCCCGGTTTTTCCATAGAAGTCTCCAAAAGCAGAAGAAGCTTTAACAAATGAATTTTCGTAAAAACTATTTTATGTTTTGCTCTTGAAGTTTTCCATTTTTCATTTCAATAATTCTATCAGCAAATTTACAAATTCCTTTATCATGAGTTACTAAAATGATTGTTTTTTTTAACTCTATTTTTATTCTAAGTAAAATTTCTAAAATCAATTCTGTATTAAAAGTATCTAGATTTCCCGTTGGTTCATCAGCTAATATTACTTTAGGCTCATTTATTAACGCTCTACAAATTGCAACGCGTTGCTTTTCTCCACCAGACAACTCATAAGGATAATAATCTTTTTTTTCACTAATCCCAAGTACTTTTGTAAGTTTTTTCATTTTTCTTTCAGCAATCGTACTTCTTGCTCCATCAAGAATTTGTGGCACTAATATATTTTCCCTTACGGTCATCTCATCTAGTAATCTATAATCCTGAAATATAAAACCTATTTCTTTTCTACGATACCCCTCCATTTCGGATTCTTTACACTGATATAATTCCTTATTGGTATAAAAAATAGATCCGGCAGATGGTTTCTCAATTCCACCTAACATTTTTAATAATGTAGTTTTTCCTATTCCAGACTTTCCTACAACAACAATAAATTCATTATCTTTTATTGTTAAATTCAAGTTTTTTATTACATAATTTATATTTTTTTCACGTGTTCTTATATTCCATCTTTCATAATATTTACTTACCTCATTAAGTGTATATAATTCCATGTCCTTTCCTTCCCTTTATTGTGGTTCTGAATCAATTTTATATAGCTTTGCCATTAGCATTGCAATACAATAATAACTTCCATATTGAATTAACAATATTAACACGCATACTGCCAAATAATAAATGAAAATCTTACTAAACTCACCTTCCTGATAAAAATATATTATTCCTAAGACTAAAATTCCCCTAACGCACCCTAATATCGTTGGATAAAATGCTATATTTTTAATTTCATGAAAAAAATACTTTTTTCTATCTTTTTGAGACATTCCCAATGAAAAAAATAACTTATACTTGTTTGTTATAGAAGAATGATTTACTACTTGTTTTATTAAAATAATTCCTTGTCCTTCTAATATTAAAAATATACCTATGATACATACTAAAATTAACACATATTGATCATTTTTCTGTTCGATTTCTATCGCTTCTGTACGTTTCCAAACATATACTCCTTTTTTTATTTTGATGTTATTTCTATCCCCATACCAAAGACTCCATTTATCAATAGCATTAATTTTAAATTCATAATCACTGACAACTAAAATATTTTCTAGTTTTGATGAAACATTTTCTCCAAAAATAATTTCCCATCTACTATCCTTTACTTTATAATCTGCTTCCTCAGAATTGAAATATATCTTTATTTCTTTTTTCCCTTCTAATGGTTTAAAATCCTCAGAATTATTTTGTGAAATATAAATTACTTCCTCGTTGGATAACGTTTCCTTTTTTTTAACCATATCTTCATAAGATGATAATGAAAATATTGCAATACTTTTTCCTTCTTCTGTTTTTCCTTGAAAAAATGGATATGATTCCTTCAAAAAATTAGTACCTTTACCATAAACAACAAATTCATATGGGTATCGTTCTTGATAATTACTTTCAATTTCATCTGATAAATTAGATAAAATAACTCCTCCTAATACAAAAATAACTATAAAATTAAGTAAATAAATACTTATTATAAGTTTAGAATTTAATTTATATTGATACAACACCGCATTTGACGTAATAATTTTTTTATAGTCCCTTTTTGATTTGCATTTAACAATCCATCTTAAACATTCCGTAGAACTACTAATAAGATAAAAAGAAATCAACTGTAATACAGCTGCATAATATATAGTATGATAATTTAAGCAAAATATTATTGCCACACATTCTATACATACACCTAAAATGGGTTTTAGATAATAAAATACTTTTGTATCATAGTTATAACTTATATTTTCATTTAATCCCTCCCAAAATTCTAGCATATTCCTTTTTAAGCTATGATAAAAAACAATAATTACTGACACCAAAATGAGCAAAACAAGTATTACACAAACTGCACTTACACTAATAAAATAATTTTTCAAGAAATCTATTAAGAAAATCTTTTTTTTTCGACTCCATATAGCACTTGTCATACAAAGACATATTAAATTAACAACTATTGTGCTTTTTACCCCTATTAATAACAATGTAATACAATAATCTTTATATAATATTTTCCAAAAATCTTTTTTCTTTATTCCTAATATAAATAAAAGAGAATATCGATGCGCCTTAATTTTGATTGCACTGGTTAATATGTACATTATAATAAACATTAAGCCAATTATTAAAAATATTAATACATAAAAAAAGACCGTTCGAATATTCTCTGTTCCCTGATTTTCCCCTATATTCTTCATAGCAACCAGATAGCTATTTATAACAAAACTTAAAGGAAATATTGCCAAAATGAAACTGATAACTCCCATCATTTCCTCTTTTGAATTATCAATCTGTTTTTGTATTTGACACATATTTACTTTATCCATACTTATTCTCCATAATATTTAATCTATTTTCTTAATGTAATTACGTACTATGCAAAAGTTTTTATTAATATGTACGCTTTTAAAATACCTGTTCTAATATGTTTTATATAACATCATTTTTTCATTTTCAATAGACAGGCAAAAACAGCAGAAAACTCGGCTATTTTTGCAAAAGTTAACTCTTATTTTAAGAAAGTAGTATCTGAAAATGCATATTCCTATTGTAAGAAATTATGATTCCAGTAATATGGCAATCAATATTCCAAAATAAAAACTATTCTCGATTGTTTTGACTACAATCCACAGGAATTTTTGCTATTAATCTAAAAATCAAAATCCTCTTGCGAAACGTAAGTATGCTTTACCTTAAGAAGATTTCTTATATAGAAAACACCTTTATATTTTTCTATCTTATTCAAATTAAATATTTAAAAGCAATCAAAATACTTAACTGAATATTACAATAAACGCTCTATTTTTCTTAAATGAACATTCCACCAAACGACTCTCATCTGCTTCTCAGTAATATGAATAATCTAGCTATTTAATATCCAACTATAAGCGTTATAATTGTATGCAGTATACATTATAAATTTGATTATAAAAAAAAGCCCCAAAATAGGCTTTTTTTATACAAGCTAAATCACACTTGCTTCCTATGAAACTCTTTAACTTAAAAATCATAAAACATTTTACACATAAAGTATAATATATGACAACAGGAACTAAATTCATACCATTTTTCATAATCTTATAACACCGTAAATATAACAGACACAGTAAATATATTGTCATTAACATCTATTTGTAAAATACCACCATATTTATTTACACAATCCGCTACATTCTTAAGCCCAATACCATGTTTATCTGGCTCTTGTTTAGTTGAACAAAAATCGTCTCCTTTCTTTTTAACTATTCCATCAAATTTATTTTCAACTCTTATCATTAAGAAATGTCCCTTTTGTGTTGCGAATACATTAATATCAATGTATCCATAATCAATTTTTTTTGTTGCTTCAATAGCATTATCAATAATATTTCCCATGATAATTATTATATCAATATCTTGAATAAAATCTAAAGGTATTCCTGGTTCAACATATGCCTGATAATTTATTTTATTATCAATAGCTTCTTTCTTTTTTTCGCATAGAATAGTATTCAAAACTTTGTTCTTACAAAAGAATTCTTCCTCCATCGCCCCTATCCGTATCTTCATATTTTGAATTACTGATGTAATCTCTTCATTTTGATCTTGTACGGCCAAATTTCCTATTGTTCTAAGCATAAACTTTAAATCATGCATATAATTTGATTGTTCTAAATTTACTTTTTCCATTCTATCATAATATTTCTTTTCCAAATCTGTTTTTAAAGTAAGCATTTCCAATGCTTGATTCTCATAATTAAGTCTAAATATATATTCATATAAAAAGAATATAATCGCATTTGCAAAAAGTAATAGAATACATCCAACTAATAAAATTCCTTCATTTATCCCTGATACTTCCACCATTAAGCCCGAATAAAGCAATGCACTATATATTCCAAAAGTAGCAATTGGCAAGACTAACGAATATAATAATATTTCATTTTTTATCCCATATTTTTGTTTGTTTAACTTTTTCTTAATTATAAACAACGTGACAAAAGTTATCAATTTTTCCAAACATATCACTATAAATCTAGCTAAGTAAGATTGATTTTCCCAACTATACCCTTCACCAAGTATCAATGAAAGAACAAATTCACAAAGAATTTCTACTCCAGCAAAAGTGGTAAAAAACACAGTAAAATAGAATACTCTTTCTTTTAATTCTTCTTCATATAATAGACTATAAGCCGCATAATAAATCAAAATATTAGCAATCAAATTTAATTTCGAATTGCCTAAGGAATTAATCCCATAAATCAAACTAACTACCCCTATATATATAGCAATATAAAATATCGGAGAGCTGTATCGTCTACGTAGTAATCCCCTAAAAAATAACTCGAAAATTGTAACTTCAAAAATACATGTCATTATATTTAAAAATACTTCCATGATAATTATCTATTCCTCTTATACTTTCCACCAAGATAATCTGCAAACCTACTATGAAATATCTTTCTTTTAGATCTTGAAATATTTAACGTTGTTAAATCCTCCAATGTTATAACATCATTTTTTATTCCTATAATTGCTTTAAAATTTACAATATAACTATTATGAGCATATTCAAAAGATTGATTTTTTAATTCTTCATAAGTATCTATCAACTTTTTGTTGCTTGCAAATTCATAACATTGATTATCCTTTTTTGAGAACATATGGATGCAGCACCCTCTTTTTATGTTTGAAATATACGTTATATTATCAATAGCAATTTTATCCATTCTGCCATCATTTCTAACAACAATATATACTTCTTTTTTGTTCTCTATCATCTTATTGATAATGTTTTTTAATTCTTCATCCATTTTATTTTCTGTATAATTTTTCATCAAATATCTAAATGGTTGAACATCAAAAAATTCTGGTTGCGGTAATTGTATTCCTGTACAAAAAACAAGTACAGCATCTTGATTTCTTTTTCTAAATTTAATAGCAGCTGTAATACCATCAATTTCGCCCATCTGCATGTCTAAAAAAACCAGATCAAATTCCAACTCCAAATCACCTATAAACTCTTCCCCCGAATAATATTTACAAATTGAGCTTCTTTCAGATTTTCCCAAGACCTCTTTTATTTTTTTTCCAAATATTCAGTATATGCTATGTCATCATCACAGATTGCTATTCTATACATCTGGTGCTTCCTCTCTTATTTTTTAATGCTTTTTTACAGCTTATATTATAAAATAATTTAAAGAATTATCAACCTATTACCTTCTGATGATCCTGTTATCTCTTATTCTAATTCCTTTTTTAATCAACAATTATACGTCAAATTATATCATTGCTCAAAATATCGGTTAATAGCTCATTATATAAGACAATAAAGTCAAAAATAAAATTATATAATATTTAGACAAAGATAGCCCTAATAAAATCCAGAAGCGGATAGAAAATCTTGAATCTGAACAAGCTACTACTGTCCGGGAAAAACAGGAATTGCAGAAAAAGCAAAGACACTGAATATCATCCGACAGAATTTCACAGCACTGCTTAATGCTCCAGAGATACAAATTCCCATATCAGGAAAAGAGCCCACTCTCTAATAAGAAGAGGTACATACTTAGCGGACCTCTTCCTTTCCATCTAATCTATTTTTGCACTACCCTATCATACTTGCGCCAGGAAGCAGTACAAGCATACTTATTTCTATCAAAAAAGAAAAAGAGCATATGGATTTGACTCCATACACCCTATGATTGTAATCTTCATCTTTTCATAGAAAAAAGATCCTCGCAAGGTAGAAGGTTAACAAACCTTGTCCTTACAGGGATCCTTTCAATTACTACTGAAGATGCCGAAATGTGGTATTAACCGACAGCTCTTTCATATCTTAATCAATATTTACCAATCAAATCAATCTGTCAAAAGAATAAACCATTCAGAACTTGACAATTCATCCGCTACCTGAACAATCGATGCTCCATCATTAGTACTATTATTCAGCACACCCAAATATAATCCACTCCATCTGTTTTGAATCTTATATTTCCCATCAGACGTAGTAGTAATCTTCCATTGCTGATTCCAACCACCGTTATATTCATACTGAACTACTTGTGCATTTTCATTTTGAGAAAGACCGCAAACATCTAAAACTTTACCACTGTTCTTATTTACAATTTTATAATAGCTACTGTCTACCTTTTCAAATATCCACTTTTGGCTGTCCCACTGGTCATAAGTATATTGTTCTACCTGCGCATTATTGTCTTGTGATCCAGTTGCAATATTAACCGATTTTTGGCTATTGATATTCATCATTTCATATGAACAATCAGTATTCAAGTAATCCGGAGCTAATTTAAATGCATTTAAAGCATTTGTGAAATGCAACTTATTATTCCCAACTAATTCTGTAGCTCCCAATGTATAACCATCTGGTACAACAGACGAATTTAATTCTGGTTCCCAATAGAATACTCCTATTCCTTTATTGTTAGGAACCGATTTAACAGCGTTAATTTCTTTTCTTAACAGTTCATATGTTCCTTGTGAATTACTTTCGAGCTCACCGGTTTCACAAATCATCACATCTTTACCATACTGTGATGCCATTTTATTCAAATTATACGCAACATTTTCTATACAATCTCCATCATAACTCGAAGTCCAATACGGATAGTATGACATACCTATCACATCTGTTTTTCCACCGCATTTCGTGATAAAGTTTTCAAAAAACCATGCGAAATGGCTTATCCCACTTCCATGCGTAAGATGTGTAACTACCTTTGAATTAGGACTTATCGATTTCACCGCATCATATCCGCTATTCAGATATTTCGTTAATTGAGTAAAATCATTTGACTGATTACTTCCAGTCGGATACAACATACCATAACTAACTTCATTTCCAACCTGTACCCACTCTGGATAAATATCCTCATCTGCTAGCTCAGTCATTATATATCTTGTATAATCATATACATACTTTTCCAGCTCACTAGTCGATGCATTTTTCCATTCTGATGGAACATCTTGAATCAATGGATCTGCAAAATGATCACTATAGTGAAATACAACCATTATCTTCAAACCTAGCTCTTTTGCTCTTTTTGCTGTATATAAAAGTCCCTGAGTATCCGCGTAACCAAGCATACAATTTGTACCATCAGGTTTAGTCCAATAGAAATTCTCAGGTGGTTTTACAAAAACTCTAAGTCTTACAGCATTTACACCCTTTTCTTTTAACAACTCAAGAGCATCTCTTGTATTTCCATTGTCATCCACCCATTCAACGCCTTGTGATTCAAGCTGTGATAAAAAACCTATATCTGCACCATAAATCATTTCATTTTCTGACAAATTATCAGCCGCTTGTACGGGAATTGATGGTATTGACAACACTATGCATAAACAAATCATCATTAAAATAGCTATACTGCATCTTCTGCTACTCTTTTTCATCACCGTTTACCTCCCAATATCTATGCATACCTCGACGTCATCGTCCGTCCACAGTCGAAGGACCGCAGATTCTTTCAAATTTGAATCCTTCCATCTAACCACAGCTAATGCACTTCCTTCAAAAGTTGTTACTGTATCTGAGAAATAATCTTCTTCGCTTGAAGGATTGGCTGTACCAAATCCCTCTAGCACACCATTCCCCGTAACCTTAGCATGAATTATTCTCCTCTGTGTTTCTTGTGGGTTACAAACACCATGTTCATCTTCTAACCACACTTTTACGTATGCTACATCCCGTTCATTCTCGGTAACACGACAAGCCTTTAGCCTTTTTACCGAATCAGCAGTGACAAGTTCATACTTTCCAATCTCTTTCCCTGACTCATATGCTATTGCCTTTAAAGTCCCTGACTCATATGCAACTTCATATGTTGCTGTGTAATGGGATTTTTTTCCAGCTGGCTTCCTACCAAGAGATTTACCATTTAAAAACAATTCTACTTCATCTCCTGATGAATATACATCAACACTGGCCTTTTCTCCTTCATGCCCTTTCCAAGTCCAGCTACTGATATTATCTTTAAACATCCATGCGGTTTTGCTTGCTGTCTGTCCCCTATGCTCCATACGTTCTACCGCAATGTATGGCTGATTTGTTAATCCATATACAATCTCCCGGAAATAACTAATTGGTCTGCGATTTCCAATTAAGTCTATATCTCCAATATAACCCAGTCTTTCTGGATAAATGCTTGTAAAATTCTCTTTTCCATCATAATGGAAAATCCCTACTCCTGCTTCGCCGATATAGTCATAACCTGTCCAGGTAAAATCGCCAATAACATGTGGATATTTTGTAACTTTCTCCCAAAGATTTTCAATATCCGCTGGATATGTTTCTGTCCCAAGTACCGTTTTTCCCGGATGCAGCTCATGCTCAAGTTCATACCTTCCGCTCAAATAATTAAGTCCGGTGATATCACAACTCTGGGCACATTCTTCCAGGGCCTCTGTAACAAGTGGATGCTTTGCAAAAAACTCGCCCTTTTCTCCAGACATAAGACTCATAAAGCTATTGAGAGCATTACTTCCCCCACCACTTCCATTGCCTTGTGTGTCCATTCCAAACTTTTCAATGACTTCCTTCATAATAATCTTGAGTCGTTTTCCAGCACAATTCAATCCATTTAAAGCATTTGTAGTAAATCTTGTGGCATCTAGTTCATGAAATCTATTGCACAAAGAACGATTAATCCATGATCCCTGTTTTGTTCCTGCTTCCTGTATCTCATTTCCTACAGAATAAATAACTACCGATGGATGATTATAATCCTTGTCTACCATGTGGTGAATCCATTTTGGCGCTTCCTCTTTGAAAATATCTGAAAAATCATAGGTGTTTTTACCTCGATTCCACATGTCGGTCAACTCATCCATCACAAGCATTCCTAAATGATCGCAAGCATCAAGCATTGCTCTGCTCATAGGATGATGCGAACTTCTTATCGCATTGAACCCTGCCTCTTTTAGTCTTTTACACCGGTACCACTCCGCTTCTGGGAATGTCTCTGCTCCTATCACACCATTATCATGATGAATGCAGGTTCCTCTTAAATTCACTGTTTCCCCATTGATCTGAAATCCATTAACTGGATCAAGTGTAAGCGTCCTAATGCCGAAATCCACTGTATATTCATCACATATTTCGTCCCCTATATATGTTTTGACACAGCACTGATATAAATTCGGATGATCTGTACTCCATTTTTTCGGACATTTTACAGGAATCTGTACTCTTACAGTTTCTTTTCTTTCAGAATAAAATACAATATTCTGTTTTTCTGTTACAACTGTTTTTCCCTCAAATATCAGTTCAACATAGCATTTTGCTTCTATGCTACATTCTTTTGTATTCTTTACGTTGGCACAAACTTCCACAACTGCTACATCATCATTTACAGATAACGTAGTTATTTTCATCTCATCATGTGGAATATAGACACCTTTCCCTGTCCATAAATTCACATCACGATAAATTCCAGAACCCGTATACCATCTGCTATTTGGCTGGTTACTGTTATCTACATCAATTTTTATCAAATTTTCCTGTCCATAACAAATCCATGGCTTTAAGTCTACGGAGAAGCCCATATATCCATTTCTATTTACAGTTGCAAGGGCCCCATTTATCCAAACTCTTGCTGTTCCGTAAATTCCTTCAAACTCTAACACCACATCCTGGTTTTTCCATTCTTCTGGTGCTAAAAATGATTTTTCATAAGTATAAACTCCCCCAGGATAAAAGCCGCTCTGTGCACCTGCCGGACACTCTTTATCTCTTTTTTCACGAATCATAGCATCATATGGAAGTGTAACAATTATTTTATTGTCATCACCATAAAAAGCCTTTAATCTGTCATCCTGATCTACTTTTTCAAATGTCCAGCGATCATTAAATTTCTGACACTGCATACTTTGTTCCTCTTTCTATTTTAATTATTCGCTTCTCTTTCCATGTCTATTCTCTTATTTTCTTTTTCTACTGTCATAAGTCCTAAAAGAACAGTGATTACAACTCCAAGGATTACAGGAATTGTAATATACATACTGAAGATCATATTAATTGCTCCACTTGTCTGAGTTACTGCTGTTCCAACATAGCCGGATACATTTAACAACCAGCCAACTGCTGCTGTTCCTATACCACCACCAACTTTTACTCCAAGTGATGAGCAGCTAAACATCATACCATCAATATGTACACCTTTTGTACGATATGTATATCCACTGATTTCTGCAATCAATGCATTTAATGTACCTGACATTGTTCCTGCAAAAGTTCCTTTTAAGAACATAAACAGAAGCATCATTGGCAGATTCTTCTGCATTGCAAAGAAGATTAAGAAAATACCTAAAATATCACTAATGACATATCCCCAGAAGTTAACTTTCTGCATACTTCCAGTCTTCTTTACTAATATAGGTGTAAAAATCAATGCAATAATAACTGGGAACATCTTCATCATTGAGAATAAGCCCAGTAATGAACCATCACCAAGTACCTGTTTCATAAAGTAAACAGCTGAACCTGTTGTTAAGTTACTCATAAAATAATATACAATATAGATTGCTACTATTAAAATATAATACTTATTGCTAAAAAGAAGTTTTAAAGATTCCCCAAAACTAATCTTATCATCCTGTGTCTTAGACTCTACTTCAACTACAATGTTTTCATCTTCTGGTAATTCTTTTACACAAAGACAACTAATGGTATTTACTACAAGACCAATTGTTCCACAAATAATCGCAACCATTCTCCATCCGGCAGCTCCACCGCCAAATGCTTCTACTCCATTAGTTACTGCAAATCCCATTACAATATTTGTTGCAACAGCAAACATAAAACGAATGGAACCAAGCTGAACACGCTCATTCTTATTTCTAGTAATGAGTGCTGATAATGCTGAGTATGCAATTCCATTTGCTGTATAGAATATAGCATTCAATGCTGTATAAAAAGCAAAGAAATAGGCATATTGTGCTGTTGTTCCAAGCCCACCCGGAATAGAAAATAGCAATACCAAGCATAATGATACACCGATTTGAGCGTATAACATCCACGGTCTTGCTTTTCCTAGTTTTGATTTCGTACGGTCAATCAAGTTACCAAATATAACATCTGAAATTCCATCTAAAAATTTAGATACTAACATCAATGTTCCGATGATTCCTGTGTTTAATCCCATTGTATCTGACAGATACAAAAGCACAAAACTGGATACTAATCCATAACTTGTGTTTGAAGCTAAATCGCCTGCTCCATAGGCTATCTTTTGATACCATTTCAAGTATTTCTTTTCTGTTTCACGCATTACTTTGTAACCTCCTTATTCCTCGGCACAATTATTTTTCATTTCATAAACGCTTATGTTTTTATAATATTACTTTAATAAATTATGTCTTATAATACTACAACATATATGATAGAATATATTTAAATTTTTATCATATTCGTGAATGAAAGGGAGGACTTGTTGAAATGGCTTCATCCTATACAGTTAATAATATTATCGAACAGGATAATTTAAATAGTGGTATTAACTCCTATATCAAGATACTGACACCTATTCAGTTCACTCTCGAAACATGTTGTCAGTCGGATGATAATGCTTATCTCAATTTCTTGATGACATCACCACGTGAAAATACTTTTTATCATTTTCAAACCAAAAAAGAAATTCACCAATTTAATAACCGAGCCCCACATATCCACGACTTCTATGAATTATTAATTGTTTTAGACGGAGAAATCCACCAGCAGATAGAACAATCTGACCTAGTATTTCATAGTGGAAACTGTTGCTTGATGAACCATAATATCGTCCATAAAGAAGTCTTTTCTTCAGATGCAACACTCTTATTTATAGGTATGTCAAAAGAACTTGTAAAACAACTGTCTGATGATGAACAAAAAGTATATTTTCCAGATATCGAAATGCCAGGAATAAATCCTATATTAAAGTTTCTTACAGACAACCTAGATAATCCTGATACGAAAGAATATTTAGATTTTCTTCCCGCACTTAATAATAAAGACTGGCATCACACTCTTCACGCAATTACTGACAATATTTTACGTGCAATTATGTTTCCAAAACTCGGTTCCACTTATATTATAAAGGGGATGCTTTTAGAATTATTTGACTATCTGGCAGATCCTACACATTTTCACTTTACACCGGTTCACGTAGAAGCTGACAATGATTTTATATTATTTTCTCATATTTGCCATTTATTAGAAGATACAGATGGAAGAATCTCTCGCTCCGAATTGGAACAAATATTAAACTATAGTGGCAATTATCTGAACACCATTGTTAAAAAATATACCCACAAATGTCTGTTTGATTATGGGCAAACTTTCTGTATGAAAAAAGCTGCTACATTACTAAAAGAAACAACTTCCTCTATTTCAGAAATTATGGAAGAATTACATTTTACTAATACAACTCATTTTTATAAATGTTTCAAAGAACACTATCATATGACTCCAAATCAATTTAGAATCTCTAGCAAAAACAAACATTGAAAATAAGCCTGGTAAATGATCTTTTAAAATCATCTACCAGGTCTTTTATTTCTCTTTATCTTACACCCCGATCAGCCTCTCTCCAGCTTATCTTTTCCAGCTACCGCTTGCTGTTGCTTCTGCTGTCCCAGTTTTCTATCTACTTTTCCATCATCTTTAACCAAAACAAAACCACATTCGAGACATCTAGATTTCTCCTTTTCTCATTTCATTTTATATCACAATTAAATTTGATACGAATTGCAACTAAAACCGAGCTCGTTCCTACACTGTTCCAGTTCTGCATACTCTGGCATCGTATGATTAACTTCAGCATGATAATATCCTTGCATCATAACCGGAGTATTGTACAATGCTGCTGTCAGATTCTTCATTTCACTTTCTACAAGCTCTTTTTTCTGAGTTTTAAGCATACGGTAATAATACTGAGAAGAAATATTCCGCTGCAAAGTACGGACGCTCCAAGTCTGTTCTACTACTTCTTTCTCATACCAGTCTCGAGCTTTCTCATCTTTAACCTGTAATAATGCTGCATAATGCGACCAAGACAGTAATCCAACAGATTTTCCAGACGATGTCTGGAAAATTTCAGGGTAGGTCTTATGGAAAGAATAAAAGCTATATAGATTCGACTTTGTATAACCTCTTCCATATTCAACTGATAATTCTTTTGCCAACTTTTTTATAATTTCTGCTCCATATTTTGCCCTATCCTCGCCCTGCAATTCTTCACTTGCAATTCTATAACCAAGGAGCCAATTTCTCTGTATGAGCGTTGTATTGACTGCCCGATATGCAGCTTTTTGTGAAGACTCAATAATCCCACACATATCTTTTAAGATGTCGTCGGTTTTAACAAAATTATCCATAAAACTATTTTGATCGATTTTTCCAATTTATTCTCCATAGTCATCACTCCTTTGGATTTCATTTTCAAATTATTCGCTTTCTTTCATATCCACTTTTCTTCATTCTATCACAGCATCTTATTATTCCGCTATCTGTTTTTGAATTAGGTATCAGATCTCAAAATATATCATATTTAATTGTAATAGTCGGATATCAAAATCTCAACAATTCGCTCATTGATTTCCTGTACAATTTCCTAGTCGTACGCCACACATATCATGATTAACTTCAGCGGAATAATAGTGGCTAATTGTATTCGGTGCGTTGTATAGCGCCGTGATCAAATATGCCTTAATATTCACAATCTTTGTTGTGTTTCTTTCCATGCATCCGATCACATATTCCAAATGCGATTTTTTCAATTTGAGGAACTTACTTTTCACTAAGCTATACGGATAATCTTCTCCAGCAATACGGACTTCTTGTCTAGGTACACAGACTACATCGCAGATGATCTGATACAATTCTTCATACATGTCACGATGCTTCCATTCATAATCTTGCATCATAATATCATAATCAATATTTTCTCTGATCAATGTCATATATACTGCCGTTTCATCCATCACATCAATCTTATTTATTGACTTATATGATTGATTGATAGAATTATTATTATTTATATTATTATCTATTTCTATATTACTCGGGTGTAATTTTTCCACTGGTACCAGTGTATTTTTTCCACTGGTCCCCTGTTCAAAACTACACTGGTTACTTTTTTCTACCGGCGTAGTTTTTTCACCAGTAGAATTTTTACACTGGTGTATTTTTTCCACTGGTTTAGATTTTACACTAGTTTCTTCATTGCACTTATCTTCAGATTCTCTCAGGTTATGATCTTCTTGTTCTCGCTCTGACACAAAATTTTTAACATAAATAATATTTGCTACTCCTGGCTGCTGAATCATATCAATAAGACCAATTTCTTCCAGCTCTTTCAAAAGAGAGCTTGCTGTCTTTCGACTAACATTTAAATCTTCTTCAATATTGTTAAGGGAGTACTTAATAAAAACCTTATTCGCTTCATCAAGCCATCCTCTTTTTTTAGAAAGAGACATTCTATCAAGCATTAACCCATAAAGAAGCTTTGCATTATTTGTCATTCCTTTAAAACACGCATCTGTGATCAGAGCTTTCGGAAGTCTGTAAAATGTAAACTGCTCTGCTTCTCTCCCGTAATAAAAATCCAGTTTCAATTTCTCCATTACACTTAATCCCCTTTCATTTTTATCCTGCGCTCTATGCTTTATCATAGAGCGCTCCAAATTCACATAAATTTTTCACCATATCACAAGTTCATCTTTTTTATTTGGAAACTACAAACAAAAAAGGAACCTCTCCTCAGTTATTTCTGAAGGAAAGATTCCTATTTTATATCCTTTTTTCCAATACTCTTTAGCGCAATCCGTCACTTGAGCCCATATTTCTTCATCTCAAATTTCAAATTTGTTGTAGTTAGCGTTGTAGTAAACACTTTTTCGCCCTAAAGCATCTTGATCTTTTTTATTCTAATATAACTTTGCACCAGCCGGGATGTGGTTATCAACCATCAGAAGATGAAGTTCTTCATCCTCTGAATTCTTAAGGTTGTTTACCGCTGAAATCAGCATACCTTCGGAAGCGATTCCCATCATCTTTCTCGGTGGCAGGTTCACAATAGCGATTGCTGTTTTACCAACCAGTTCTTCCGGCTCATAATACTCATGAATACCACTTAAGATCACACGATCCTTGCGTACTCCGTCGTCCAGTGTAAACTTCAGAAGCTTCTTAGACTTCGGTACTGCTTCGCAAGCCAGGATCTTCACTGCACGGAAATCAGATTTTGCAAATGTTTCGAAATCTACCATTTCCTCAAAGATTGGTTCAATCTTTGCATTAGAGAAATCAATCTTTTCGTTTGCTGTAAAAAATCCATTATTGTCATCTCCTGCTGTTGCAGATTCTTGACCTTTTTTATTCTCGCTTGCGCCCACTGTTTTCATCGTCGGGAACAGTAATACATCTCTGATTGCCTCTGCTCCTGTCAGCAGCATACACATTCTGTCGATACCGAATCCGATACCACCTGTAGGCGGCATACCGATCTCCAGTGCGTTCATGAAGTCTTCATCTGTTGTGTTGGCTTCATCATCTCCCTGTGCAAGCAGTTCTTCCTGCGCTTTGAAACGCTCTCTCTGATCGATCGGGTCATTCAGCTCGGAGTAAGCATTTGCCATTTCCCATCCATTCATGAAGAACTCGAAGCGCTCTACATATTCCGGATTCTCTGGTTTCTTCTTTGTCAGTGGAGAGATCTCAACCGGGTGATCCATAACGAATGTCGGCTGAAGCAGATGCTCCTCTACGAACTCCTCGAAGAAGAGGTTGAGGATGTCACCTTTCTTATGTCTCTCTTCAAATTCTACATTATGCTCTTTTGCAAGTTCTCTTGCCTGCTCCAGAGTCTCAACTTCATTCCAGTCAACGCCTGCATATTTCTTAACTGCGTCAACCATTGTGATACGCTCGAACGGTTTACCAAGATCCATCGGGATTCCTTTGTAAACAATCTGTGTTGTTCCAAGGACTTCCTGAGCAACAAAGCGGTACATGTTCTCTGTCAGATCCATCATGCCGTGGTAATCTG
>UMCC01056546.1_pt1 | contig 24264 bp, 8 predicted proteins | sample 1964141 | NCBI WGS metagenome assembly UMCC01 (sample SAMEA4835959, study PRJEB28245) | human gut metagenome | biome: gut microbiome; material: fecal sample | place: Denmark | collected 2008
GTGACATTGGGAAAACAGCGCATGGAGTTGACAAAATCATTGGTTGCACTATAGGAATGACGGTTGGTCAGGACAATTACCTTTTTTTGCCAGCGGATACTGTTGGAAGGTTCCACATAAATGGGAGTCGGATCTGAAAAATCGCTATGGCCTTTGCCGGTCTTGTGCTGAATATATCCCGTCAGTACTTTTTCATTCGTGAAGCGTTGTGCCATTCGGGTGGCGTTTGTCAGGTTGCCGCCACCATTGTTGCGCACGTCGATAATCAGGCCGTTACAAGCGGAAAGGTATAACAGAATCTCATCCAGGTTGCCGTTTCCGATGCCGCTGGAGAAATCACCGTAATAGATATATCCTATGTTGTCCTCCAATATGGTATATTTGGCGCCTCCAGCAATGCGGTAGTCTCTTCCCAGGTACTTTTCAATGATACTTTCGTTGAAGTTACGAGGATAATCCAGATACCAGTCCCAGTAGCGCGCCATGTTGGAGGAAGAGTACAAGTTGACATGTCCGTCTTTTAACTCGGCAAGCATGTTACCTAATATTTCAAATAGACCGTCGTAGCTCATTCCCGGGGTAATGAGTGGCTGATACTTGTCATGGATGGCATCCCAGTCTATTTGCTTGTAGTCCAGGAAGCAGTACTGTTCGTCTATTATTTTCCACAAGGCTTCGAAATTGCCTTGTGGGGTATTGTCGAACTCTTCCTCACGAATACATCCGTTCAATAGGGGCAATAACGTGAGTAGGATACTCCAAATTATTAAAATATATCTTCTTTTCATGCACATTATCCTTATCATCTTATCGTTTATCACCTTGTCACTTTTTACTTTCTCTTGTTAGGAAACAGATAGAGTTCCTTTACGAACCCCACCATGAATACATGCGAGTAAGTATGTGTCTTTATTTCATTTACTTTGGACTGTTGTGCGTCCCATATGTAAGCGAAACGCATCCGGGCACGTCCCACCGGAAAGTCTGCGGTCAGCATTTGTCTCAGAGAGGGCTGGTTGTGCAGGGAGGTGAAGTTCACTACTCCGTCCCAATGTCCTAACGTAAATATCTCGTAGTAGGACTGTCCATAGTTGGGCATGAACATGATACCTGCCAAAGGAAGATTTACCTGATAGCGTAGTGTGATGGGACGGTTCTTGATGCGCAAGTCCCAAATAGCCATTCCAGATGCGGCAAGGTTGATATAGGCACGTGCTTGGGCGGGGTTGTTTCCGTTGCGCAGATTATAGACAAAGCCACCGTTGAAGTCGCCGACTCCTCCGGCAAGCAGTTTGAAATTGCCCGTGATTGGAAAATTATAATGCAGGCCGTAGTTCCAGTTGGCCAGTCCGGAGAATGTATTGTTATTGTCTACTTTGTTGTGTGTATATCCCAAGTCTGCCTGGAAGAAAGTTTGCAGAGACACGTTGCCGTCCATCAACCGTGTCATCCGCATGCTTTCGCGGGAGATACGGAAATCGATTCCCTTATACTCCTGAGGTGAAAGATAAGTGTCGAACACGTTGGTGAAGCCGACACCATACATGGTGGCACGGGTGATAATACGGTTACGGTTGGTGGAGTCAGCCCGTAGCTTCCGGTCGATGCTGCATTGTGCTTCTTGTGCTTTCAGTCCGACACTTCCCAAGAGCAGTCCGCATAGGATTATTATCTTGTATATGTACATATTAAATTATCAATTACAAATTAGTAATCGTTAGCCACTAATACTTCATTTCCGTCCTTCATCAAAAGAGTTTCATCTGTCCTGTCATCTCGTCCAGTATGTCCCCTTCGCTTTTACCGTGGTCGGGGTCCAGAATTTCCGGTTCTTCATCCGTTTCCTGCTCTTCGGTTTTCTGCGAGGGTTCAGGTTGGCGGGTAGGCTCTAATTCGTTGATGGTTTCTATAGTATAGGTGGTCAGGCGCTTACCTTTTGCTTTGAAGCCTTTCACGGCGATGAATTCGTCGGCTTCCACCACCATCGGCTCTCGGAAATTGTCGTGGCCGCCAAACACCACCTCTAAACGCGGGTAGCACTCGTCTGTCAGCAGAATGAGGCTGCTGTTCTTGTTTTCTCCCAAGTAGTTTTGCTTGCGGGCGGTTGCCTCGAAGCAGAAACGCTTGATGTAAGGATAGTTCTGCTGGTCGGCATCGTAGAGTACGGCGGTCCATACTTTGTTCGGATCGTATTTCTCCAATACGCGTATGCCATCGTCATAGTGATTGTTCAAGTCGAAGTTGGTGGCATAGAACTCTCCGCTGTTCTGTACGACAAGGATGGTGTCTTCGCTCTGGAATTCTCCGAGATATTCTCCGCGCCCGTCGTAGTTGAGACGTAGCACATCACGGTCGAACCAGACTTTCCGTCCACCCAGCGTGGAGCCTCCACGTTGTTTCAAGGCTATCTTGTGTACGGGGAGTTTCGTGAGTATATTTCCCATGGCCTGCCGTCCCTTGATATTGATGTTGCTGAAATCCTCCTCGAAGATAATACGGCGTACACGGGGATTGGGTTTCAGGGTTACCTTGATGATTTCAGCTTCTCCATTGGGATTGGCGGTGAAGTAGGTGATACGGGAGTCGGGAGTACCTTGCGTCACATCGTATTCGCGGTCACGCACCACGGAAGTGACGGCAAAACGCTTGATATAGCTTGTCCCCTCCTTGCCGTCACGGTAGCAGACATTGTAGATGGTACGTTTGTCGTTCTTCTTAAAAATGTTGGCATAAAGTATATTCTTGCCCACGAACTTCTTGTCGGCCACCGGTGTGATGATATATTTTCCATCGCGGAAGAAGATAATCACGTCATCTATGGGCGAGCAGTTGCCTATGAATTCGTCTTTCTTCAATCCAGTTCCGATGAAACCCTCTTCGCGGTTGATGTACAGCTTTTCGTTGGCTTCGATGACTTTGGTTGCTTCGATGGTGTCGAAGTTACGCAGTTCCGTGCGGCGGGGGAAGGCTTTGCCGTACTTGTCCTTCAACATACGGAACCAGTCGACGGTATATTCCACGATGTTTGCCAGATGGCAGTCTATCTCCTCTATGTCCTTTCGCATGCGTGCTATCAGTTCCTCTGCCTTGTCGGAGTTGAATTTGAGGATACGTGCCATCTTTATCTCCATCAGCCGGAGGATGTCTTCCTTGGTCACTTCGCGGATAAAAGTCGGGTAGTAGGGAGTCAGGCGCTCATCGATATGTTCGCAGGCGGCATCCATGTTTTTGGCTTGTTCAAACTCCTTATCCTTGTAAATACGTTCTTCAATGAATATCTTTTCGAGTGAAGCGAAATGCAGGCTTTCCAGTATCTCTCCCTTACGGATTTCCAGTTCCTGGCGTAGCAGTGCCAATGTGTTGTCGACTGATTTGCGCAATACATCACTCACGGTGAGGAAGTGGGGCTTTTGGTCGTCGATGACACAGCAGTTGGGAGAGATGCTCACTTCACAGTCGGTGAAGGCATAGAGGGCATCGATGGTCTTGTCGGATGATACACCCGGGGCTAGATGCACTAATATTTCCACACTGCCGGATGTTAGGTCCTCTACCTTACGTATCTTGATTTTTCCTTTTTCGCTGGCCTTTACGATGGAGTCGCATACACTGGCCACCGTTTTCCCGTAAGGAATTTCCTTAATGGCAAGTGTCTTGTTGTCTATCTTTTCTATTTTGGAGCGCACGCGTATCGCACCGCCACGTTCACCGTCGTTGTATTTGGATACATCGATACTGCCTCCCGTCTGGAAGTCGGGGTACAGCTTGAATTCTTCGTTGTGCAGATAGCTGATGGAAGCATCGCACAGCTCATTGAAGTTATGTGGTAATATTTTGGATGACAGGCCTACGGCAATACCTTCCACACCTTGTGCAAGCAGCAGTGGGAATTTTACCGGTAGTGTAACCGGTTCTTTGTTTCGCCCGTCATAAGAGAGTTTCCATTCGGTGGTCTTGGGGTTGAATACCACGTCCAGTGCGAACTTGGAGAGACGTGCTTCGATATAACGGGGGGCAGCGGCGCTGTCACCCGTCAGAATGTTACCCCAGTTTCCCTGGCAATCCACGAGCAAGTCCTTTTGTCCCAGTTGTACCAGAGCATCGCCGATAGAAGCATCACCGTGCGGATGGAACTGCATGGTATGTCCTACGATGTTCGCCACCTTGTTGTAGCGCCCGTCTTCCATGCGGCGCATGGAGTGGAGGATACGCCGCTGTACGGGTTTCAGACCATCCATGATATGGGGTACGGCACGTTCCAATATAACGTATGAGGCGTAGTCCAGAAACCAATTCTGGTACATGCCGCTCAGTTGGTGCTTTATATTGGCATCCTTTGCGTCCGCAGGTTTGTAATCCGAGTGTTCTTCGCTCCCGGCCGGGAGTTCCTTGTCCAAATCATCTTTCGGTGCTTCAAAATCTTCGCTCATATTTGTTCGGGAATTGTCTATTCTATGATATTACTGATTTTTCAGTCGCAGGCAAAAATACAATTTTTGTTCGATAAATGAGAATTTGCGCGGAACTATTGTGCCAAATCCTTCCCATTTTTTAAAACTTCTGCCCGTTAATGGAACCAATCTGTCTCTTTCCCGTTAGCGGAATTATATTGAGGACGTGCTTCCGCCTCTTTGCGGACAGCGATGTTGCTTTTGTCTTTCTTGCCAACTTGTCGGCTTGTTGTGTGTTGGCTCGAATTGTGCAGCGATATCATCACAAGGGTGAAGAGATACTGGGCAGATTCTGCCGACGGATTCATTATTTTGTGAATTTCCATTCGTCAAATAAGAACTTTCCGTTCCCGAATACGAAGTAAATGTCGTGTTTGCCTTTTATCCGTTTGTCCAACGGCTTTGTCAATGTTTGCCACGTATCGGTATCAAAGGTCAAGGTGGATAGGAGCGGACCGTCTGGACTGTCCATGTGTATTTCGATGGAGCCTTTCCCTTTTATCTTCATCTGTATGGCTTGAGGTGATTGCGGGAATTCCGCACCGCGGACACAGATGGCCTGTCCGCTCTTGTTTCCTACGGCAGACATGTTGCCTGTCTGTCCGGTAGGTTCAAAGGCAACGCCGCGTGTGGCGGCTGTGGTCTCGGCCTGTTGCTGCGCAAACGGGTCGAGAGGCTTGATTTGTGAAACGCCCTTGGCTGTGGCTGTGCCCATGTGGATAGTGAGGTCCTTTTCGTCCACCTCTATTTCTTCCACGCAGATACTGCGGACACCCACTTTGAGGTCGCGGCTGTCCTGCAAGCCCAGTGAGTGGTAGAAGAGATAGTACTTCCCTTGAAATTTTACCAGATGTGTATGGTTGTTGCTGTCGGACATGCCATAGTCGCCGGGATTTTTGAAGTAGTTGTCCCGATAGGTCCAGCTGTCTGTCTCAAGTGGCGTGCGACTCGTCATGTAGCTCATGCAGCACCGGCTCGGCTTGTCTATATCCTTGTGGGGCCATGCATCCCGGTTCTTCCAGTTGGTGTTGTAGGTGTAAATCCAAGTGCCGTTCAGATAGTTCAGTTCGTTTGCTTCAAAGTGGTATGGCGCTTTTATTTCAACTATTTCGCTGTCCAGCGTCTTCATGTCATTTGCCAGCCGCACGATGCGTGCGTCTCCGGGAATGTAGTCGTCGCTGTCGCCCCCGCCAAAGGAGAGCCAGCCGATGCCCTTGTCGTCGATGACTACTCCCGGATCGAAGGGAGCTTTACACTTGCCGAGTCCTGGAGTATTACCGTCTACCACACATTTGCCCAATGGGTCTGTCCAGGGCCCCACGGGGGAAGTGGCAGTCAGCATACCTACACCGGAACCGCTGTTGGAGTAGTACAGATAGAAGTGGGTTTTGCCGTCGGCCTCCTTGCGCGAAGCGATGGAAGGTGCCCACGAAGCCATTCCCCAGGGAGCCAGAGCCTTTACATTGATTACTCCGTGATAAGTCCAGTTCACCATGTCGTCAGAAGAGACCATCGTCAGCGAATGGATGTGCTGATAGGTGTTTTTCCCGTTACGGCCCACTACATCATATTGCTGGTGGTCGTTAGTGCCGTACACATAAATGCGGCCGTCGTGCACCACTGCTGTGGGGTCGGCCATGTATTGGAAGTCGAGAAGGGGATTGGCATTGCCGGTAGAGAACTTGGGCGAGAATTCAAAAGATTCTTCCAAAGCGCTGTCTGTAGAAACCGGAATGTTTTCAGAAGAGGCAATGCTGTCTGCCCGGAAGGGGGCTAAGGGGATGCCTTCCGTTGAAAAAAGGTTGCCTTGAGCAGCGTCACTGAAGCAGTAGCGAATGGAAACCGGGCTTTCGATTCCTTTTACCGGGACAATCAGCTTTCCCCCGTCTATCCTGGCCCGGGCCTCTTGCCATTCCTGGCCGGCTGCGGCCATCATCAGCCCCTCTATCCTTTTCCCGTGTACGGCCAGTCCGTTCTTTATGTCTTTGAAAGAGATTGTCACATGGTTGCCTTTGCGGCAGGCGCTTTCAAAGACCGGGCTTTTATAGGGGCCTGCATATATATGGTATGTATCGTCCAGTGCAAGATTGGCGAGACGTTTGCCTACGCTTCTTTTGTCACGTGGATGGATGTCCTGCACATTGTCCACCAAATCTGACACGGTAATCATCTTGACCTTGTCCAGCATTTCGGGCAACATGGCCTGCTGCTCGCGTAGCAGTGCCGGTCCGTTGTCTTTGGAGTGGTATTGGAAGGGGGCTATCTGGACCAGATAGAATGGGAATTCCTTGTTAAATCCGGTACGCCACGAGCCTATCAGCCGCTGCATCACCCGGGCGTAGGAGCTGGCACGGCCTTGGTTGGCTTCTCCCTGATACCAGATGCATCCGGCAATGCCGTAGGGCATCACGGGATAAATCATGCTGTTGTACAACGTGCCTGTTTCAGCCGGAAACCAAGGATTGGATTCATACGGATAGTCGCACAAGACCGGGTCGCTCATTACGCATTCGCGGGGCGTCCATGTCTCGGCGGTGGTTCCGCCCCATGCGGCTACGATGATTCCTACCGGCACGTCCAGCTCTTCCTGGATGTTGCGGCCGAAGAAGTAGGCCAGGGCACTCGTGCTGCGCATCGTTTCGGGCGTGCACTGTGTCCATTGCGAGAAACAGTTTTCTTGAGGGAACGGGGCGGCTATTCTGGCCACGTGAAAAATTCGGAGATTGGGACAATGGGCATTTGCCGTTTCCTCGTCTCCGTTCTTTATGCCGTGGTTGGCGCTCCATTCCATATTGGATTGTCCGCTGCACAGCCAAACTTCGCCTAGCATGACATCGGTCAAGGTTACTTCTGACGAGCCGCTGAAACGAATCTCATAAGGTCCGCCGGCTTCGCCGGAAGGTACACGGGCTGACCATTTCCCCGTATTATTGACTTGGGTTTTGATTATTTCTCCTTTCATCCATTCGGGGGCGATGGAAATTGTTTCTCCCGGAATACCCCATCCCCAGAAAGTAAGTTCTGAGTTACGTTGTAGCACCATATGGTTGGAAAATATGGCAGGGAGTTGTATCGCTGCTTGCAATTTCAGGATGCCGAGCAGCATAAATAAACTTAAAAGGGTAAGATAATGATGATATTTTTTCATACGAGTATTTATTTCCATAATGCAAATTAATAGCTGTTTTTAGAAACCATTACATTTTAACCGTTACTTTTTTCCCATTATAAGCCACTGCCTTTTTTGCGCCATCAGCAGTTACTATGTTGAATTTCCGTTCTTTCAACATACCGGAAAACTCTCCTTTCCGATTTTCAATAGTGAGCATGCGAGTACGGTCATTCCATTTCATCGTAATGGTGCTGTACATTCCTTTTTCATAATTGTAGTTGTCATTCTCGTCTTCGTAAAGTGTGAATTCGCCGTTACAACCGGGATACACTTTTATCTCCAAGTTGTCCCATGATTTTTCGGTGCTATACTGCACTTCGGGACCTATTGGCAGGATGGAACCTGCTTTCACATAAAGTGGTAAAATGTCAATAGGGGTATCTTTCACGATATATTGTCCGCCGGAGTGTTTCTGATTGGTCCAAAAATCATACCATTCCGTATTTTTAGGCAGATATATTCGCATAGACTTAACGGTACTGAAATCTTCTACACGGATGGTGTCCGAAACTGTTTGGGTATACATGGGTTGGGTTACAGGGCATACCAATAGGGATTTGCCAAACATATACTGATTGTGGATGTTCCACACGTTGCGATCGTGGGCAAAATCCATTGCCAAGGCACGCATGAAGCTGGACTGATTGGCAGTTACCTCCCAGGCAGTTGTGTAGATGTATGGTAACAAACTGTAGCGTAACCGAATGTATTTCTCAATCGCATCGTATATTGGCTCGCCTTTTTTGCCGAATTGATAGATTTCTCTGGGAGCACCTTCCCCATGTGACCGCATCATGGGACAGAATGTACCGAACTGTATCCAACGGGCATAAAGCTCGCGATAATCCGGGTCATCCAGCATCAAGGGATATTGCCATAGGAAGAATCCGCCGATATCGCTGTTCCAATGGGGAATGCCGCATAGTGAGAAGTTTAATCCCGCAGGTATTTGCTTCTCCAAAACTTCCCATGATGCTGTGATATCTCCTGTCCATGTATTGGCACCATAACGTTGCTGGCCGGCAAAGGCTGAGCGGGTAAGGATAAATACGCGTTTATCCGAAGTTACGGCACGCTGGTGGTCGTACACTCCACCTACACTCATTAAAGGGTAGGCATTGCGTACTTTACGGAATGACCCCAAATAGGTGGGCGTGTCAAAATCTTCAGGAATGGGGTGAAAATGGTCGGGTTCGGTAGAGTCCATCCACCAGCCGTCTATACCCACAGAACGTAGGTTCTCGTTCAGGTACTTCCAATAGATGTCGCGTGCTTGCGGATGGTAGGCATCGTACACGCGGGCACCGGATGGATAGTCCATATTGGGAGGCCACTTCTCGGAACCGGATTCGGGCCATGTGCGGAAGTTGAAGAGCATGTTCCCTTTGTCTAACTCGCGATAGGGTTTGGTATGTGGTCCGAAAGCTGACCAAATGGAGATAATAATGTGGGCGTTCATTCCGTGTATGTCTTCCATCATTTTTTTGGGGTCGGAGAATTCTTCGTTCAAAAAATCCATTGCGTTCCACAGGTAGTTGCTTCCCCAGTATCTCCAATCCTGGATAATTCCATCGAGGGGCACACCCAGTTCGCGGTATTTTTGCACTACGCCAACAATCTCTTTTTGGCTTTTGTAGCGTTCACGGCTTTGCCAGAATCCATATGTCCATAATGGAAACATGGGCACTTGTCCTGTGAGGTAGCGCATCTGGGCAACTACTCCATCGGCATTTTCGCCGTACATGAAGTAGTAGTCAATGCAGTCGCCGACTTCAGAAAGGAAGGATGTCTCTTCTTGATTGTCTTTGAAGATGGTTGGCGAATAGTTGTCCCAAAAGAGACCGTAGCCTTTGACGGACTGGAAGAAGGGAATCACATCCTCAAGATTGTCTTGGATAAGGCGTTTGGTCTGGTTACGTTGCGACATTTTGCCGTTTTGCAATTGTCCCAATCCATAAATAGCTTCGTCTTTCTCTAAGGTGAACGATTGATAAACGCTGAAGGTTTTTGTGCCGGCATCGTTGAAATCATCAAAACGTGCGCCTTTATTTTGTTCCTGCAACAGCGATTTTCCATCGGAAGAGGCAAAAGTTATTTGTCCGGTCTCTTCGTTGAGATGGACTGTAAGCTGATGGCTTTTGATAGTCAATATGCCCCCTTTCGAAGAGACGGATAGTTTTACTTTTTCCGGTTGCCCGATGACCGACAAGCTTTCTTTGGTATACTTCCAGCCGTCAGGCGATTTTAAGATTCTCACTGTGACAGGAGAGAAGAAGCTAATATCTATATTTATACCTTGCACAGTGCTTTTAATGCCTTGTGAGGTGCGTTGGTAGGTTTGTGCTCTGCCTTGTTCTGCTATGAAAAATGTCAGCATCAGCAGGACAAATAGTCTTAAAAAAAATCCCTTTTTCATACAATATCAGCAGTTTAACGGTTAGTGATTTTCAGTACCAAAGAAATAGGATTGGGAGTCTTGTCTTTGGGAAGGTCAATAAGCAAGCCTTTGGAAGTTCTTCTGAACTTTGCCTTTCCGCCTCCTAATAATTCTACCTTTTCGATTTCTCCTTTGCAGTAGGGACTGCCGGTAGCCAGTGATTTTATCTGTATTTTTCTGTCTGAGGGCCATTTCATGATATGGGCATACAAGTATTTCCCTTTTTTCACAAACCGGATGTCGGCAGAAGTGTAGGGTGCGTTCTTGCCTTCGTTGAATCCTGCTCCGTCCAAAGGTATTGCTGTTTCTGTGGAGGGACCTTCACCATAAATACACCAGGGACGTGTGTCGAATATTCCTTCTCCGTTCACCTCCATCCAGGCGGCTATGTCTTCCAGAATTTTTTCTTCCTTGTCGTCGATGGTACCGTTTCCTTTCATTGGTACGCTTAGTAATAGGTTGCCATTTTTACTGACGATGTCAATGAGCATGTGGATGACGGTCTCGGCTGATTTATACCAGTTGTCTTCGTAAGCAAAGCGGTTATAGTGCCAAGTACCGAGGCAACTACAGGTTTGCCACGCCTTGTCCTGGCATTCCGATGGAACCCCTTTTTCTACATCCCATACGATGGCCTCTTTATGTTTAGCTTCCAGCTTCTTTCCGAAGACTACGGCATTGAGATTGCCCTTGTGAAGCTTCATGTTTTGGTTATAGTAGTGCGACACGACTTTCAGCCCCGTATCGTTGATGGGCCAGAAGGGGAGTATGCTGTCGTCGAAATAGACCAGGTCGGGATGATATTTGTTTATCATGTCCACTGTGCGGTCGAAGAAGTTGTCGTAGTAGCTCTGCGGGGGGACAGAGGTTCCTTCGGGCCAGTCCCATGCCACCCAAGCATGTCCGCTCAGGGCATGATTCTGTACGTATAGCTCTTGCGGGTCGTAGCCTTCCCACCATTTTCCCTTGCCGTCTTCCTTAGTCACTACGCGGGCATCGTAGGAGATTCCTGCGTATGGGCCTTTCTTGTCGGCTCCTTGTGCAGTTTCATACCATGTCCAAGCATGGGAGGAGTGGATGCTGACACCGAAGGGCAGTTTGTTTTTGCGAGCCGCTTTCTCCCATTCACCCAGTACGTTTCGCTTGGGGCCCATGTTGACGGAGTTCCATGACTGGTATTTACTGTCCCACAAGTCCATGTTGTCGTGATGGTTGCCCATGGCAAAGAAATATCGGGCACCGGTTTTCTTGAAAAGGGCTACCAGCCTCTCCGGGTTCCATTTTTCGGCTTTCCATTCGTTGATTACATCCTTGAAGCCGAATTCCGAAGGATGTCCGTAATGCTCCAAGTGCCACTTGTAGGCAGCACCGCCCTCTTCGTACATGCCACGACCGTACCAGTCGCCGGCTTCGGGTTGGCATTGCGGACCCCAGTGTGCCCATATGCCGAATTTGGCGTTGCGGAACCATTCGGGCACTTCGTATTGGGACAATGACTCCCAGGTAGGTGAGAACTTGCCCGGTTCTGCTTTCTCTTGTTGTGCCAATGCACTGCCCCCTTGCAGGATGCAGGCGGATAGGAGAATTGTTTTAAAGATGTTTCTTTTCATACCTTTATTGTTGTTTACAAAATGTTTATTTCCTTTTTGAATACATTGATGAACGGATTATTCTGTTTTGTCCATATACTCCATGATAAACCCATATCGGTAGGAGCGATTGCCGTCAATGGTGTATGGCTTCATGGTCTGTGCGCCCCATCCGTCGTTTCCACCTACTCCGTGTATGTTGGAGTCGATATTCAGGTTGATGAAGTCGCGTTCGGGCAGTTCGTGCGCATGTTCTTTCCCTTCTAGGTCTTCTTCCCCGTAGGGCCATATACGGAAACATAGGGGTTGCAGGCCTTTGACTTGTATTTTCCATCGCTCACTGTCTCCCAGCATGAACCAGCGTGTATCGCACCGGTTGGCATTGTCTTGCGGTACGATGTAGTTCGTGATAAATTCGTGTATGCCACACTCGTAGACTCCCAGGAAAGCGGAGCTCTTGCGGTCGGGATAGTTCTCGAACTTGCCGCGTCCGTACCAGGCTATCCGATTCAGCGCCGAGGGCATTCTCATGCGCATACCGAATTTGGGCATCAGCGGAATATCTTCCTTTTCAGGCTGATAGGTTGCTTCTACTTGTATGCGGCCTTTGCCGTCCACAGTGTAGCGGAGATGGTAACCGGCTCCTATCCGGGGGAGGGAGAGACTGGCATCCACTATCACCATACCATCGTTTACGGTTGCTTGGTATGCCTTTACGATACGTTTTTGCTCTGCATTTTTCCAAGCGCTCAAACGTTCATTGTAGCCGTTGCGGACCTGAATGTCATTTGCCGGTTTCCAAAAATAGGGTTCCAAGGCACTGTGCAACAACTCTTCTCCCTTGACTCGCCAACTCACCAAAGCACCGGTACCTTTTTCTATGGTGAACAAGGCATCGGCGGCTATAATTTCCACCGCTTCGGGTGTCTCCTTAAACGTGGCCTTCCCGCCGTCATCCTTCAATTGTGGGAATTCATAGTCATGATACGTAAGTTGTTCCTTGGCAACTTTGAAGCCCTTCTCTGCCCACGTCGTGGATTCCTTCAACGTGGCATATACATTGAGGCAAAGTTCCCCACACTTATCCGGTCTTGAAGGTACCTCCAGCAGATTCCCTTCGGACAAGTGGAGGTCGCCGTTGCGTACAGCCTTTCCGTTGCATATCCACTCATAGCTGTAATCGAATTCATCCAAATCGGAAAACGCATACCCGTTGGTCAATTTGATTTGCTGTGTTCCCTTCTTTTCAAACTTGATGTATTGATATACTTTTTGTACTTCATAGTAATGGGGGTGAGGCACCCGGTCGGGAGATACCAGCCCGTTAATGCCGGTGGGACCGTCGTTGGGATAGTCCCCGAAATCTCCTCCATACGCCCAGAATTCATCGGGCAGTAATGGGAGTGACGAGGGGCTCTCGCCGAAACTTAACGGTGCACCGTTAAGCTTTTTAGGAATGCCTTGGTCTACCCAGCACCAAATGGCAGCTCCGATAATACTTTCGTCCTTTTCAATCACATCCCAATACTCCTTGAGGTTGCCGATGGAATTTCCCATGGCGTAGGCATACTCTCTCATGAATACGGGGCGGTCGGTTATTTTCTCGCCAAGTTCCTTCAAAGCGTCGGGATGCAGATAAGCTTCGTCATAGACATCGGATACGGTGCGGTCTGTATCGTCGTATATCGGTCTGGTGGGGTCTAAGGCACGGATTGTGTCTGCCATAGCTCGCAAATTGGCACCGCTTCCACCCTCGTTGCCCAATGACCAGAATAGGATGCACGGATGGTTCTTGTCCCTTTCCACCACGGCTACTGCCCGGTCCACATGGGCCAGTGTCCATTGAGGGTTGTCTCCTAATACTTTGTTCCCCAAACCGTAGGCATGACTTTCGTGGTTCGCTTCGTCCATTACGTAGATTCCATACTTGTCACATAGCTCGTACAGCAATGGCAGATGTGGATAGTGGGACGTGCGTATCATGTTGATGTTGGCTTGTTTAATCAGCCGGATATCTCTCTCCATCGTCCGGCTGTCGACAAAGAATCCCATACGGGGATGGAAGTCGTGACGGTTCACTCCTTTCAGCTTGACGGCTTTCCCGTTGACTTTGAAGACGTCTCCCGCGATTTCTATTTTCCGTATGCCCCAATGGTATTCGAACGATTCCAAAAGTTCATTCTTCCTGCGAAGCTTGATGTGGATGTCATATAGATGCGGTTTTTCGGCAGACCATAGTTGAGGCTCCCGGAGCATTTCGGACAGTGTGACGCTCGTTTCAGAAAAGGCCTGAATAGTACCTACGGGAGCCACCATTTTTTTGTCGAGTTTATTTCCTCTGTTGTCTTTCCCCACCAGGTTTATTTCTACGGTCAGGTCTTTTACTTTACGGTCGGTCTGGTTTCTTATCCAAATTTCGGTTCCGAATGTAGCTGAACGCATGTCGTCCGACAAGTCGCTGCTGAACCTATAGTCCCGGATATTTGTCCGGGGACGTACCCATAGCTCTACCGGCCTGAGTATTCCACTAAGCCGCCACATGTCCTGGTCTTCCAGATAACTGCCGTCCGACCACCGATACACTTCCACTGCCAGACGATTGGCTCCGTTCTTCACAAATTCGGTTATGTCAAACTCGGCAGGCGACATCGAATTCTGGCTGTAGCCTACCCGCTCTCCGTTTACCCAGACATACATGGCCGATTTTACTCCTTCAAAGTGAAGGTATAGGCACTTGTCTTTCATATCAGGCGTCACTTCGAACGTGGTGACATAAGAGCCTGTGGGATTTCTGTGCCCGTAACTGTAATATTCGGCGGGAGGCTCGCTTGTCACTCTGGGTGCATCCTTCTGGAAGGGATAGTTTACGTTGGAATAGATAGGTTTCCCATAACCTTGCAATTGCCATGCTCCCGGCACTGTGATGGTATCCCATGTGTCGGTATTGAAATCATTCTTGTAGAAGTCGGCCGGGCGCTTTCCCGGGTCGGCAGACCATTGGAATCGCCACTTGCCGTTCAGGGATATGATTTCTTTGCAATCGACTTTTTGCGAAGGCAATGTCAGTGTGGCATGATACGGCTCTTTGTTGATGCCGACTACAATAGGATTCTCCCAGTCCGGAGCTTCTTGGGCGCCGGCATATAGGGCACTTAGCAATAGAAAGGCAAATATCTTTTTTCTCATTTTTTCTCATGTTTTCTGATGGTCAATAAACTTCCATGATGAGAACTCCCCAGGGGGGCAATGTTACATGGTCTCCTTCTTTTACAGTCTTGCCGGAAATCAGCTCTTTGGATGTCGGATAGTTATGAGTGATTTCTTTACTCTCGCTGCTGTAATTGAAGAAGTAACGGATGGCTTTTCCGGCTTTGTTTATTCCCGAACGCTGTATGATGGGGAACACGTCGCTCTCTGAAGAGATGATACCGGCATGGATGGCTGCCTTTCGCACGATGGCATTCAGCAATTCCTGCGAAGGGTAGGCTCCTATGTAGGTCAGTTTGCCTTTGCCATACTTGTTTTCGGTGACAACGGGCCATTTGCCGAAGAACGGATGCTCTGCATAAGCCAACGGGGTGGCTGTCTCGGGAATCAGGAATTCATACCAGTCGCTTATCTGGTTCTTTCCCTCTAATTGAAAGGGGTTATCCTTTAATGATAAGTCACCGATAGTGGAGAATTCCTGGTAATGGAAGCCGCAGGCTTTGCGTAGCGGCCCGGGAGCCAAGGTGGCCCGAACTGCGGAGTGCTCATTGCAGTAACCGCTTTTGTGCATCATTACCACGTGTCCGCCGGACTGTACGAATTCATCAATGGCTAATAGCAATTGGTCGGTAGCCACATACAAAGGGGGAATGACAAGCATGTCATATCCGCTGAAATCGGTTGTCTTGTCACAAGGGATGATGTCCGTTTCTATGTTTTGGAAATAGAGGGCTTTATGCACCATATCAATGGGATAATTGCTCTTGTAAGTGTAGGGCATGAAGCCGAGAGCATGATAAGAATCATGACTGTAGAGGATAGCTACCCGGTTTTTCTTTTTCAAGTTCACGATGTGGCTGCCTATTCTTTCCAACTCTTTGGCGGTGGTGGTGAATTCCTTGTATATGCGGTTGGGCTGGAGGTCATGGCCCAGCACGCCTCGCCAGTATGTCTCCTGCCCGTAGTGCAGGGTAGACCAGTGCCAGTATTCCACCATATTGGCTCCGGAAGCATAATGTGCGTACACATTCTGCCGCAACTGGTTGTCGTAGGGAGGAAACTGGGTGCGGGCATCCCAGCCGATGCCTTGTGCGTTGGTTTCCATGACGATGTAATTGTTGTCGGCCACGGTGCGCACGAAGTCACCGGCATAAGCGATGCGCTGGCCGTCTTGTTTATCCTGTACATCGTGATAGACATTGATGGCAGGATATTGCATCTGCCTGAAACTTTCCACTTGGTCTATATTATGGAAGTCGGGCATAAAGCAGTGGGTGACAAATTGGTCTTTACGCTTGTATTCATTTACAAGGTCGCACTGCCAATTCAGAAAATCGGCCACTTCCTTCCGGTTATAGCGTTCCCATTCATTCTTGTACGAGGGGCTTGTCACTCCATCGCGCGGATAGAACTCTTCCCAGGTGTTGATGTTCATTCCCCAGTAGTTCATTCCCCATTCCTTGGCAAGCAGATTCAGGTCATTGTTGAATTTCTGTTTGATGTAGTTCCTGAATCCGAAGAAATAGTCTCTGTTGTTTACTCCGCGCGCTTCTGTTTCGTTGTCCACTTGATACCCGATGACTGCCGGATGCTGTGCATATCTTTCCAGCATCTTGCGGATAATCCGTTCGCAATAGAATTGGTAGGTCGGGTTTGTAAAATCCATGTTCTGTCTGATTCCATAATAGGCTTTGTTTCCTTTGGCGTGTTCTGCCAGCACTTCCGGGTGTTTGTATGCCAGCCATGCAGGAATGGAATAGGTGGGAGTTCCCAAGATGACTTTGATTCCTGCTGCATGCATCTTGTCCAGAATGCGGTCCATCCATTCAAATTCAAAATTTCCTTCTTGCGGCTCAAATACTCCCCAGGCAGATTCTCCAACGCGCACTACTGTCAGGCCGGCTCTTTTCATCAGCCGGATATCTTCATCCAGTCGCTCATAGGGCATATATTCATGATAGTAGGCTGCACCATAAAGCACGTTGTCGAATGAATACTGCGCTTTTATTTGTAAAGCGCTTAAAAACAACACTAATAGAATAAAGTAATTTTTGTTTTTCATAATCTTACCAGTCCGATACAATATTTTTATTTCATCATAGGTCTTATGCTGATGGTTCTCCGATATTCCTGCGGCATCGCCTTGTAAGCACCGAATACACCGCGGGCCGTACAGCCGACCCCGGTAGTGGCATAATCGAGATTCAGGGTCATGCCTTTCTGCTTCTGCAATTGGTAGGTATACATCGCTTTCGTCAGATTGTCTGTGCTGTACGGATAAATGTTGAAGTTGAACCATTCGTTCATCTTGAATTGAAGGCCGATGCCTTTGTCCGTGGTCAGTTGCAGCCAGCGTACATCTGTCCGCAATCCGTAATCTTGTGGCATTAGATAGGGCTCGTACATAGCTTGTACGGTAGAGGCATATATCCCCATCGGATAGCCGGTTTTCCGGTCCGGATAGTTCTCTTGCGGTCCTCGGCCGTACCATTTCACTTGGTCGAGCGCATCGCTTACGGTCAGCGTAAGTCCTATGCGAGGAAACCAAAGCGGCATTTTCCCTTCAGGCTTCAATACATGGCGTATCTCTATCGTCCCTTCACTATTGATAATATACTCATAGTGGTTGATGATGCCGTTGTTCTGTACTCCTTCGATGTAGAGGTCTTTTTTCTCTTTTTCTCCTTTGCCCATCAATTCCGCATCAATGATGTGTATATGTACGCCTTCGGTGGTTTCGGACACCGAAAAAGAGAGGGGCTGATGTGTCAGGCGTTCAATCCCTGCAGAATACATTTCTGTGGCTACCGTGTATCCGTAACCTTCTTTCCAGTTGGAGGAGCGGGCGCTGGAGGCATTCCAGTTGTCCAGCTCATTGGCCAGCGGGGCACGCCAAAGATTCAGCCGGAGCGGTGATTCCAGCAGTTCCATATCTTGAACAACCATCGACGTCAGTTGTCCGTCGGTACGGTTGAATACATATTTGAAGCCATCTCCGGAGACAACCAATTCTTTCTCCGAAAGTGAATAGGAAGGTACGCCTTGAGCCTTTTCTTCCGAAGAGCATGGCAGGCTCCAAGGCAGTTCAAGTTCTTCCCATGCCACCTCATGTCCGGCTTTTGCCCACAATTCATCTTTTTTCAGGACGGCATGAAGCATCAGGCGGTATTCTTTGCCGGGAATCAGGGCTGGCTTCTTATAAGGTATGTGCACCAGCTCTTGGCTAAGCGGCGCTGTTGAGAGTGCCAAGTCGCCCGATTGAATAACCTTGTCATCTTCTTTCAATTCCCATCGTATGGCATATCGGGAAGCATTTGTATAATGATTGCGATTCCATAACTCAACGACTCCCTCTGTCACATCCGACATGGAAAAAGAAAGAGGTTGTCCGGTTTTCTTCATTTGCCACATTTCGGGCTGTACGCTACGGTCGGGCCAGATGCTGCCGTACGTACGTGCACCGATGCTGTAACTGTAGAATGTACCATTTTCCGTCTCTTGCTCAAAATCTAGCCACAGAGCGGCTTCTTCCGGGTGAAAAGAGGAAGTCAGTGCCTTGGCGAAAATGCCGACTTCGTCCATTTGAGCATCGCAGATGTAGACCGAAGTCTCTTGGCCGTGTGTTTCTGCATTCCGACCGATGTTGACGGGGTAGGGGAAGTTCCGGATATTGCCCGATGCTTGTGTGGAGGCCTTTTCTGCTCCGTCTATATAGATGGACATTTTCTGTCCGTCGTAGACGCACGTCACTTGATGCCAGTTGTATTCCCAGTCAGTAGGCAAGGAGGCGCATACGGAATGCTTTTTATCAGTATAGATATAAAATTCCAGTTTGTCTTTACCGCGTTGTTGCAGCCCGAACTGATAATTGCCTTTTGTGATGAATGAGCCGCAACTGCTTACCAGTTTCCGGGGGTAGATTCTGCAAGTGAGTGTCAGTTCATTACTGTTCAACTCCACATTGTCTGCACGATAGACCTCTACCCATTGGTCGTGACCGTTCAAGTCCAGCACCGTGTTCTTTCCTTCCTTCACCAAGCGGGCATTTCCCATCAGATGGGCGGGAGTATGGAAGGGCGAAAGGTCGTCCACTTGCCTTATCCGTTCGGTCAGTCCCGGACTTACAAAATCCCAGATGGCCCCTCCTATCAGGCGGGGATGTCGGTAGATGGCTTCCCAATAATCGTCCAGGGCACCGCCGGCATTGCCTGCAACCGATAAGTATTCATCCATAAACGATGGTCGGGAATCCTCTCCTATGCCTACCTGCATTTCCAGTTCCATAGGAGTAGGGTAACGGGGTCCGATAATATCTTCTGCCGGATGGGAGAATGCATTTCCGCCATACATCCAGAAGCGGGTGGGGTCCAGCGATTTCCCTTCTTCAATGGTGTGGGTAATGTTGATACCTTCACCGCTTTCGTTTCCTGCGCTCCAGAACAAGACGCAGGGATGGTTTCTGTCCCGTAACACCATTCTGCGGCATCGCTCGCGATACATCTCTTCGTATTCCGGGAGACTTGAAATCCATTCCGAGGCATGGGCTTCATCGCCCACCTCGTCTATGATATAAAGCCCGTATTCATTGGCCAGTTCCAAATACTTATTCACCGGAGGATAGTGAGAGGTACGTACGGCATTGAAATTAAACTGTTTCAACAATTCAAAATCCTTGCGTATGGTGGCTTCGTCCATGACATGTCCCTCTTCGGGATGCTGCATGTGCGAATTTTGTGCATTGACTTTCAGTGGGATACCGTTAAGATAAAAAACACCGTCTTTGATTTCCGTCTTTTTGAATCCGATGACCGTTTCTATCTTGTCTTTCTGCAGACCGGCCGGATTGGATAATTCCAGACCGAGCGTATAAAGCTCGGGTGTCTCGGCTGTCCATTTCCGGGGTTCTTGTACCAAGGTATGCAACTGTATTGTCTTTTCCGCAGCGTCCATTTCAAATGGAGCTGCGGAAAAGTTACAGATAATCTTGCCGTTTTTATCCTTTAAGTAAGCTTTCAATCCATAATTCTCATTTGGCTTCTTTTGGTAGTCCTTGATTTTTACCTGAATACTTAACTGCGAATCGGTATACGTATTATCAAACTCTGTGATTACTTGCCAGTCGAATATCCTGACAGCAGGTGTGGCGTACAACCATACGTCGTCAAAGATTCCGGCCAGTCGCCAATAATCTTGTCCTTCCAGGTAATAGCCGTCCGAATACTTTAGTACACAGACAGCCAGCGTGTTTTCGCCCGGCTTCAAATAAGGAGTGATGTTGTATTCGGCAGGTTCTTGTGCTCCTTCATTGTAGCCCACTTCATGACCGTTGACCCATACAAAAGAAGCGGATGCCACTTTCTCGAACCTTAAAAATATCTGGTCTTTTGCTGCCCAACTTGCAGGTACCTTGAATGTTCGCCGGTATAGTCCGGTAGGGTTATACTCTTTGGGAGCATGTGGTGGATTCACCCCGAAGGGAGCAGATACATTTCTGAACAGCTTGTCACCATAACCTTGCATTTCCCAGTTTGAGGGAACTTTGATGTCGCCCCATTGCTTATCCGGGAATTCGGGGTTAAAAAAGTGTGCAGGTATCCCTTCCGGTGTATCGCACCAGAAAAACTTCCATGTCCCATTCAGTAGCATGCTCTTTTCGGGCATATGCCAAGCGTGTCCTTCCTCTTGTCCTTTTTCAAATACAGAAGGGTTGTCTATATACCAGAGCATATCCTTAAGGAAGGATTTGTCTTGTGCATAGGATTGCAGGCACAAGGCTACTGAACACAATGGCAGAAACAGTTTTCTCAGATTCATTTTTTTGTAATTCGTGCTGTCCATCCACCGCCGGGTGCCAGTTGTACATTGAGTTTGTCTTTGGCAGTGACGATGCGTACTTCTTTTTTATAGTCGGTAGCTTCACGGTCGGCATTGATGCCGTCGGCAAAGATTTCGGCTTCGTAGTTGCCTTCGCTGAGGAAGGAGAGGTCGATGGTGCAGCTACGCGGAGTCCAGTTGGTCATGCTGCCTACAAACCAAGTGTTTCCTTTGCGGCGTGCTATCGTGATGTATTCGGCTATTTTACCATCAAGAGCAATGGTTTCGTCAAAGGTAGTGGGAACCTTGGCGATGAAGTCGGTGCATTCCTGTTCCTTCATGTATTTGCTAGGACTGTCGGCAAGCATCTGCAAGGGTGCTTCGAAGACGGTGTACATAGCCATCTGGTGTACACGTGTACCTTGACTCATGGGGTGGTCGTTGACGGAGCGGAACAGGGAACGGGTGGCATTTACCATAGCTCCCGGCGTATAGTCCATCGGACCGGCGAGTTGGCGCAGATAGGGGGCGGTAACGTCGTAGCGCGGGAAGTCATGCAAGGGTGCACCGTTCACGATGGGCTCCCACTTGCTGTTTTCCAGTCCTTTCACACCTTCAAAGTTGAGGATGTTGGGATAGGCGCGCTGGATGCCGAAGGGTTTCAGTCCGTGTAGGTCAAGCAACATGTGATGCTTGGCGGCACATGCTGCGAGTTGTTCGGTAGAAGAGATGGCGAGTTGGTCGTCGCGGTCGAAGAAATCAATTTTGAAACCTTTGATTCCCATTTGTGCATAGTGGCTGATAACTTGTTCCACGGCAGGGGAGATGTCGCCTCCTCCCGTAAGATTGCGCCAGCTTGCCCAGAGGATGATACCTACGCCTTTTTTGTTGCCATATGCCACCAGTTCTTCGAGATTGATTTCGGGACTGATGTCTTCCATTAATGATTCCTTTCCGCTCCAACCTTCGTCGATGATGATATACTCCAGCTGGTTTTCGGCGGCAAAGTCGATGTATTTCTTATAGGTGGGCGTATTCATGCCTGCCTTGAAGTCCACGCCGGTCAGGTTACAAGTATTCCACCAGTCCCATGCCACTTTTCCGGGTTTAATCCAGGATGTGTCAGCGATGCGGCATTCGGGTGCGAGGCGTTGCATCATGTCGTTGTTGGCGAGTTGTGTGTCGTGGGTAACAACAAGCACGGCACGCCAAGGATAGGTCTGTTTCCCTGTGGGACGCCCGTTGGGGCAGAAGTAGGGGGCATTGTTGGGCTTGCTGATAACGTCGGCACGTTTGGTAGGGACGAGGTTCAAGCGGTCATAGCCTCCGATGACTGTTTCCTGTGGATAGGGGGCGAATTCTGCCTTCACTCCGTGGGGCATCTGTGGGTTGGCAGTGAGGAACATGCCGGGATAGTTGGACAATCCGGCTTCCATAATGACGGCTTTCTTTCCGTTCTCCAGTTCTACCATCAGCGGAGTAATGGCAAGCGAGTCTTTGTACATGCGAGAGAGGGGGGCCTCATCGTAGTAGGACTCGAAGGAGTAGCAGTAACGCTCGCCGGCGCGATTGTCGTTAATATAGGGCACGAAAGCGTGGTAATCGCGGTCGAAGTTGAACTCGGCAATCTCGTTCTTCACGCAGAAAGGCTTGCGCAGTTCGGAAACAAAACGATAGGCGGCTCCGTCGTCGTAGGCACGGAACTGTATGCTGTAGCCGTTACGGCATTTCAGCGTGAGTTGGTTATAAGTGTCCTTCACACTCGCCTTTTTGTAGAAAGGAGTGGGGAAGGAAGTGTCGACGGAAGTACGGGTAGCTTTGGTCACCTTCACATCTTTGCCGAAGGTGAAAGCAATGGGCTTTCCCTCAGCTTCGGTGCATTGCATGGCAATGTCCGAAGGCAAAAGAACGCTGGTACCGTCGTGGGCAATCGCCCAGTTGAGGTTTTTCCCGGCTTCGATGTTGACAATTAGTTTTCCGTCCGGTGAATTCAGTTGATATTGCTGTGCTTGTGCCGTCAATGCACAAGAAAGCAATAGGCTGGCGAAACAAGTGCTGATTCTGTTCATTTTTATTTGATTATTGATTATGAATATTTGTTTAATTCCGTGGATATTTAACCGGAATAGCCATCATTTCTTCTAAGAAGAGAGGGTCGTCGAACTGGCAAGTCTGTCGGTTGTATTGTCCCCCCGGAGTGTCCCATAGCATTGGGCACATGCCGCGCGAGTAGATGGCTTCGGTTACGGAAACACAGAAGAGTCTTATCACTTCCTTTGTTCTGTTTCTGGAGTCGGCGCAATATTCGCCTATGATGACGGGGATTCCTTTGTCTACGCAATTCTTCTTCAGTAGGTCCATATTGTCGTTCAGTTCCTTGAAGTCAGCTTCCGTTCCCCAGCTTTCCCGGCCTACACCCCAATCGACAACCTCGCCTCCACCCAGTATGGCAAAGTTTGCGGGAGTATAGTAATGCACTGTAAGAGCAAGTCGGTTTGCGGGATCATTCGGCATCTTGAACAAGGGGTCGTAAGCATACTCCAAGTTGGTGTTGTAGATTTCCACCAACAGATGACGTTTGGCGTTGTTGCCGCCACTGTTTCTTACTATGTCGACAAAGAGCTGGTTGAGGTCGTTCACGTATCCCAGTGCCTTTGCCTTGTCGGCTTCACTACCGCCCCACGGAGTCCAAATCTCATCGTATCCGATTTCATTCATTGGCTCGAACAGTAAGTGGTCACCGTACTTTTCGAAGCGTTCACATATCTGTTTCCAGATGGAAGTGAATTTTTCTTTTGCTTTGCTGTCGGTGGGTACTTGTTTAATCCATTCGTTTTCGTGGTGGATATTGATGATAGCCACCATGCCACAGTCGAGGGTCCAGTTTAGGATTTTCTCTACGCGGTCCATCAGGTCAGGATGCACTTTGAAGTCGTCGGACAGCAGATTGCCCCAGCTGACCGGTATGCGCAGAGATGAGTAGCCCGCTTTGGCATATCCTTCAATGATTTCTTGTGTGATAATAGGGCTTCCCCATGCTTGTTCGTAATTGAGAATGTTGCTTGGGTCTATCCAGTCGCCCACGGCATCCAGCGTGTTGCCTAGGTTGATGCCCAGTCCCATTTCGTTAATCAGTTGGTGGGTTGTGAGATTCTCGCGTACAGTGTATTTTTCCGGTTCATCGCTTTGGATATAGGCCGCCTGCTCCACGTTGATTTCTTGTATATGCTCCTTTACGCTGACGGTGATGATGGCGTTGCGCACGTCGGGCGTAGTGTTGGGTTCTACGGTTATGTTATAGATTGCCTGTACGGGAGTGCTGCTTTCCGAGGTTACTTTGCACCATGCTTCCGAACTTTGGAAAGTGGCTGGTTCATTGGGGGTGATACCGAATTTCTTGCTACCACCCGTTTGTTCAAAATGGAAAGAAGTAGGCTCTACGATGATTTTCAGCTCCTTTTTATCGTCAGAGCAAGCTGTCATCAGAAATAGAACCAGGCTGGTTAATAAGGTTTTCTTGAAGATTTGTGTCATGGTATCGGTAAAATTTCGTTTTAATAATTTCGGTGTATTTATTTTTAGACGCTGATTCAA
>UMCC01052405.1_pt1 | contig 23200 bp, 19 predicted proteins | sample 1964141 | NCBI WGS metagenome assembly UMCC01 (sample SAMEA4835959, study PRJEB28245) | human gut metagenome | biome: gut microbiome; material: fecal sample | place: Denmark | collected 2008
TTACATTGAATGATTACTTATATTCGGGGGATACAATTCTTCGCATTTTAAAAAAATACATAGCGGATTTACGTATTTCGGCGGTACAGAAACATAATGAAGTGGATTTAGTACATTGTAACTTTTTGATACAGATTATGAAACTTTTGGAACACAATGATTTCCTGACTTCGCAATCGCAGAAGATTCGTGAGTTTTATAAATATATGGCACAGGAATATCCATATTTATCTTTTACTTTCAAGGGACGAATTAAGTCGTTGATTCGCGCAGAGGGAAAGTTTAATGGATATATTGTGGAATACATATACGATTATTATGAAAAGAATGGATCATATCCGTCTGTGTCAGAAATCAAGGAGCGTTTGAACTGTTTTCGCGATTTGATCGCGTACCGTATTGTGATTTCCATGCCACGGTGTCATATGAAACAAAAACAGGATCGCAAGAAGGAAGAGATCAGGTATTTATATCGGATTGCCAATGTATTGCCACAATTTTTGGAAGAACGTGGATTTACGGCAGAGTCGACAGGTGGAGTTAAAAGAAGTAATTCTTTACTATTGGATGATGCTGTGCGCCCATATTACAGGGATTATATTGATGGGGAAAGTACAAATTCATATCGTTCGCTTCATATAACGTTTTTTGACAACAGTGCCCGGTGTTATATGGAAATGCAGCTTAGAACAAAAGAGATGGATGATATTGCAGAAATTGGAGTAGCGAATCATTTATTTTATGAAAAAAAACAGGAAACTTCCAGAGGACGGAGAGATGCGATTTTACAAGGCGGCTGTATTTATTTTGACGAGGCTTATGAGCGTTGTAGATTGTTACAGAACCTTGATCTGTCAGGGGTAGATGTAAATATGTTTACGGCAGTGAATAATAGCCTTATGAATGATGGATGTGGTCTTTTTCGGGGGCGGCTGATTTTGCCGTATGAGCATTTATCAAAATTCCAGAATGATATGATTGATTAAAGGAGCTGTAAAATAAGTCCCTAATATAAGAAACGCCAATTCCGGCAAATGTCGGTTTTGGCGTTTCTTTGTATTAACTTTTCTATGGCAATCCTTCCGCAGGCTTGTTTTATTTTATATATGGAACCGTTTAATGCCAGGTCAATGCTGAAATCAATCAGACCGGATTTAATACATTTTTCCGGTTCTTTTCTTTTTTTGATGTTTTCATTTTGGGAACCTTTTCCTTTTTGGAAAATAAGGTATGTTTTTTCTGCAATTTTCCACGAATTTCTGCACTTAACTGGCGGTAGCGTTCCTCCGTCATATCGTTTTGTTCCCGGATGAGATAGTTCATTTCTTTCAGGACGGTTTCACGGATTTCTTTGCTGATATCGAGTGTGAGAGCTTCGTTATTCTGTGCGATTGCGTGCCCTACAATGTCACTCATCAACTCCCGAAATTGTGCCATGCGTTCTTCTGCGGAAAGGGTATTTACAGGCAGGTTGGTTTTATCTGCGTTCTGTCGATCCGGTTTGGCGACAACCGTGTGATGATGTTCCCGGTTACATGCGGGCAATGGACCAGGTGCTGCAGAATCCGGCACGGAAACACCGGCATCTTCGGGGTTTTTATTGTGTAATATCATGCGGATTGCCTTCAGCTGGTATCCTTTTTCTTTGAGTTCTTTGATCTTTTGGAATTCCTGTATGTTCTCTCGTGTATAGTATCGATGTCCCATCTCATTTCGTGGGATGGTCAGGTCGAGTTCTTCTTCCCAGTAACGTAACACATGGGTTTCCACACCGGCCAGTGCAGCGGCATCGGAAATCATGTAACGTACTTTTTCCACGATAGCATGTCCTCCTTTTTTCGTTACAGTTATTATAACTTTTCGAAAAGGTGAGTTCAAACATTTTCCATCGTATTTTTCTGACATTTCTCGCAGTCTATAAAAATAAACCTTGACATTTCTGGTTTACAAGAATAAACTGAAAACAGGTTGATAGCTATAAACCTGTGAAGGAGAAAAAGATGGAATATATAAAATTATGTGACAGTGATTACCGGTTTATGTGTGTCGTATGGGAGCATGCCCCCGTCAACTCCGGGGAACTTGTAAAGTTATGTCAGGAACAGCTTGGCTGGAAAAAATCCACGACTTATACGGTTGTACGGAAAATGTGTGAAAAAGGATACATTGCCAATGAGGATGCAACGGTTTCTGTTTTAATTCCAAAGGAACAGGTGCAGGCAGAGGAATCCCGGTATTTTGTGGATCGCACATTTGACGGATCACTGCCAGGGTTTATCACAGCATTTCTTGGAGGAAAGAAAATTTCCAAAAAAGAAGCAAAGCTGCTCAAGAAAATGATCGACGAGCATAAAGAAGGGTAGGGGCAGAGAATGGAGAAGGCAAGTGTAATTTTTCTGGCATTTCTGCAGCGGAATGGCATGGTGGCGGTTGTAATTCTCGCGGTGTTTGCAGTGCGCGCGCTTTTGCGGAAATGTCCCAAAAAATATTCCTATGCATTGTGGGCAATTGTTGGAATCCGTATGTTATTTGATTTGCCCATTGCATCAGGATGGAGTTTGTTTAATCTGTTTCGTCTGGTAAAAAGCAGATCACAAATGAGTGAGATTGCACACTACACAGGAGTATCTGGAGTGCATGCGCAAACGGCAGTACAGAATGTGACGCAGATATCTGCCGGTTCACGTGTGACAGGGTATGCAGCTTCTGAAGCTGGTTTGACAGCAGCTATGACGATCTCACAGAAAATTTGTGCGGTGTTGTTTTTTGTCTGGCTGATCGGGATATTTTTATTTTTAGGATATGGAATGTATTCCTATATCAAATGCCGCAGTATGGTACGGACAGCAGTACGTTTAACCGTAAATGAAACATCTGGAAACGTCCGGCGGACCATAAAGATCTGGGAATGTGACTGTATTCCATCACCGTTTGTACTGGGAATTTTCTGCCCGCAGATTTATATTCCGTTTCGGATGAAAGAGGAGGAACAGCAGTACATCCTTGCGCATGAGAGCTGGCACATTCGCAGACATGATCCTTTATGGAAGCTGATTGCATTCGTACTTTTGGCTGTATACTGGTGGAATCCATTGGCATGGATTGCCTTTTTCTATATGACAAGAGACATGGAGATGAGTTGTGATGAGGCCGTACTTGCGCAGTTTGGAAATCAGATTAAAAAAGGATACAGCGCATCCTTACTTGCTTTTGCGATGGAGCGGCATCCGTATTCATTTGCCCCGGTTGCGTTTGGAGAGGCAGATGCAGGAAGGAGAATTAAGAACGTGTTGAATTTTAAAAAACCACATACCTGGGTGGCTGCGATTGCAACCGTTTTGGTTGCACTTGTGGCAGTAAGTTGTCTGACAAACCAGAAACCGTCGGAGACAAAAACAGAGCATACAACCGAGAAAGTGGATAGTACACAGCAGCCAGTGCAGGAAAATGCAGGAGCTGCGATAATAGAGCAGAATATCAGGGAATGGGCACAGGCATTTTGCGACCGGGATACAGAAAAAATTGTGCAGATGACATCCAAAGAGGTACAGTCGAATTTAGAGAAAATACATATTTTGTGGATGGATGGAGATACACCGTCATTTGGCTGGTCGAGTCCATGGCCATGGGGAGCCTTTGGCAGTTTCTTTGGTGGAACCGGAGAAGAAATGGATGGCTACTGGCTGCATGAAATCAATACGGAAGAACAGACTGCAGAGATTTTGTATTATGTGGAGTCATCAGATCCGCATGTGAGCGTGTGGATAGAGAATATCCATTATGCACAGGAAAATGGTCAATTTCAGATTACACAGGAAAAAATCAATCAGTTTGCTGACGGTCCGGATGCTAAAACGGATGGAATTGCATCGGCAGATGAGTTTGATACAGCATATGCGCAGGGAATCAGCGATACGCAGATGGACTACTGTATAAACGGTATGGGTGAAGTGCTGAATAAGAATATGGTTCCAATTGGTGCATTGCTTGAGCCGACAGATGCAGCCCGGCAGCTTTTGAATTTATCGTCGGATAAAAAGCTTGTTTCCGTGGAAAAAGAATCTGAATCTGCAGATAAAACACAGGTCGGTATACAGATTACATTTTTAAAGGATGGACAGAAGCGGTATTTGTCTATGATCCAGCCATGGGGAAAAGAGGGAATCTGGGTTCCGGCAGAAGCGAAAGAAGGCAAGTAAAAATTGTTTGACAAACTGTGATTGTCTTTCTATAATAATATAGTTATAGAATACAAGCGAAGATGGGAACAAGTACCAATGTGTGGAACGAACAGAAAGCAGCCGGTAGATGAGAGGCACACGGAAAGCACAGATGGATTTATGGAAAAACCATAAGCCGGGCGATAAGGAATCCCCCCAGCAAGCTGGGTCCCCCCTTACCGCAGGGAATACATCCCTGAGCTTTACACCGAACGCGCAGGCAAGTAGGCTGTAACGGAGTAGTGCCCGTTAGACGCACTGGAGTGTAGCTGCACTCGCGGAGGCAGGCTGTGTGAACAGCATGCGAATTAAGGTGGTAACACGAGAGATCCCCCTCGTCCTTATAATTAGGACGAGGGGATTTTTATTTGGATTTTTATAGATATGGAGCAAAGGGACATAAAGCCCCAGAAAAATCAAAAAAGTTAAATTACAGGAGGAAACCCAATGACACTTTACGACGAACTGGTTGCCCGCGGTCTGATCGCACAGGTAACCGACGAGGAAGAAATCAAGGAACTCATCAACAATGGAAAAGCAGTATTTTATATCGGTTTTGATCCGACAGCTGACAGTCTGCATGTGGGACATTTTATGGCACTGTGTCTGATGAAACGTTTGCAGATGGCAGGAAACAAGCCAATCGCGCTGATCGGCGGTGGTACAGCCATGATCGGTGATCCATCCGGACGTACCGATATGCGTCAGATGATGACACCGGAGACCATTCAGCACAACGTAGACTGTTTTAAAAAGCAGATGAGCCGTTTCATCGATTTCGGAGAAGGCAAGGCAATGCTGGTAAACAATGCCGACTGGCTGATGGATTTAAACTACATTGATGTACTGCGTGATGTTGGTGCACATTTTTCCGTAAACCGCATGCTGACAGCAGAGTGTTACAAGCAGCGTATGGAAAAAGGATTAAGCTTTCTGGAGTTTAATTACATGATCATGCAGAGTTACGATTTCTACACACTGTACCAGAAATATGGATGTAACATGGAATTCGGTGGAGATGACCAGTGGAGCAACATGCTCGGTGGTACGGAACTGATCCGCCGGAAGCTTGGAAAAGATGCGTATGCCATGACGATCAATCTGCTTTTAAACTCTGAGGGAAAGAAGATGGGAAAAACACAGTCCGGTGCCGTATGGCTTGATCCGAACAAGACTTCTCCGTTTGACTTCTTCCAGTACTGGAGAAATGTGGCAGATTCCGATGTGTTAAAGTGCATCCGCATGCTGACCTTCCTGCCATTGGAGCAGATCGATGAGATGGACAAATGGGAAGGTGCCAAGCTGAATGAAGCAAAAGAGATTCTCGCTTATGAGCTGACCAAACTGGTACACGGTGAGGAAGAGGCAAAGAAAGCCAAAGAGGCATCCCATGCACTGTTTGCAGGCGGCGGGGTTTCTGCACATATGCCGACGGTTGAAGTGACTGCAGATGATCTGTACAATGACAAGCTCGATATCATGGCAGTTCTTGTAAAGGCTTCTCTGTGTGAGAGTCGTTCCGATGCACGTCGTGCCGTACAGCAGGGTGGAGTCTCTGTGGACGGTGAGAAAGTTACAGACATCAGTACCAGTTACACGCTCGACGAGTTTGCCGGAGAAGGAAAGGTCGTAAAGCGTGGTAAGAAGAAGTTTGCAAAAGTCATCAGTAAATAAGAAGTTCGTATTGACTAACTCAAAGGCCGTTTGTTATAGTTTACCTAATTCATAGACAAAAGTATGTGAGGGAGTAGTTCGCACATTGTGTGACTTGTCAACATACCGGTCATTTGGACCTGGCAAGCCTTAAAGAATGAGACTCATGTGCACCGGAAAAACGTGGTTGCAGTCGCGCTTTTCGTTGGTGTACATTGGGTCTCTTTTTGATATATAAGGACAGAAGCGCAAGGTATGAATCCCCTCACAAAAGGAGAACATAAGAATGGTAATCGAGTTATTTCTGATTGGTGTCGGACTCTCGATGGATGCATTTGCGGTATCCGTCTGCAAGGGTCTTGGCATGGAAAAAATCAACAAAAAACATGCGTTTCTGATTGGATTGTATTTCGGAGGATTTCAGGCACTGATGCCGTTTCTCGGCTGGGCGCTGGGAATCCGCTTTCAGAAATACATTACTTCGGTCGATCACTGGATCGCCTTTTTCCTGTTGCTGTTTATCGGTGGAAAGATGGTGATTGAAGCGGTTCGTGATAAAGACGTGCAGGAAATTGGAGCAAAAGATCTGCCACTGGATCATAAAGAGATGCTGCTTCTTGCAGTTGCAACCAGTATCGATGCACTTGTAGTCGGTATTACATTTGCCTTTTTAAATGTATCCATCATGGAAGCCTGTCTGATTATCGGATGCACGACATTTGTATTATCGGTCATCGGAGTGGTTGTCGGTAATTTCTTCGGTACCCGCTACAAAAGAAAAGCAGAGATTGCAGGTGGGGTAATCCTCATACTTATTGGTTTGAAAATACTATTGGAGCACTTGGGCATTATTGCCTTTTAACACATTATTTTACAGAAAGAGGGAAAAGATATGACAGAATTTATTTCAACATGTTCCATGCCGCTGGCGGTTATTTTTTTGATTGTGGGATTTTTCTTTCTTGTCAAAGGTGCAGATATCTTTGTGGAAGGAAGTTCCAGTATTGCAAAACGGTTTCATGTTCCGGCTATTATTATTGGCCTGACGATTGTTGCCATGGGAACCTCACTTCCGGAGACTGCGGTTTCCGTTGTTGCAGCAATCCAGCATAAGAATACGCTGGCAATCAGTAATGTGGTCGGGTCTAATATTTTTAATATGATGGTAGTTATCGGGTTCTGTGCCATAATGACCCCGGTTGCTGTACAGAAATCTACATTAAAGCGCGATTTCCCATATTCCGTGTTCGCGGCATTGCTGCTTCTGGTACTCGGTGGTGTGGGAATGAAACTGGGACGTTTTGACAGTGCAGTCTTTCTGGTATTTTTTGCCATATTTATCGGAACCATGATTCGTATGGCATTGAAAGCAGGAAAAGAAGGCGGGCAACCGCAAAGTGAAGAGATTGAAGCGGCAGAGGCACAGAAAGTAATGTCGATGCCAAAAAGCCTGTTGTTCCTTGTGGTTGGTGTGGCCGGTATTGTGATCGGCGGGGATGTGGTTGTGGACAGCGCCAGCAATATTGCATTGAAAATTGGAATGAGCCAGACACTGGTGGGACTTACAATTGTTTCTATCGGAACTTCACTTCCGGAACTTGTCACTTCTGTTGTTGCAGCCCGCAAAAATGAAGTGGATATGGCACTTGGAAATGCGATCGGCTCCAATATTTTTAATATTCTGTTTGTACTTGGTCTGGCTGGAGTTATCAGTCCGATGCCGTTTTTGATGGAAAACATCATAGATATTATTATTTTGATTGTTTTGAGCCTGTTGATCTGGGGGTTTGCATGGACAAAAGAAAAAATCAGCAGAAAAGAAGGTATTGTGATGCTGGTTTTATATGTGGCTTATGTGATTTATATCTGCATGAGATAGAAACTTCTGTGACAGGATGAATTTTGGAAAATAGTTTTTACAGGGGACAGGATATCAGGACTTTAATTTGCAGAAGGTTTTTTGACGGGAACATCAAGCACGCGTTTAACGGCACCCTGTAGTTCCGGATGCCGGCGATACATTTCGATGACATGCCGTTCATCTGCAGTGATCGGGAAGGATTTGTCTGCAGGGATGTGCAGGAGATTTCCGGTGAATGTGTCACTCTGATACAGTTCACAGAGCAGCAGCAGTGTTTCCGTGCGAGGATAGGCCTGATCGCTTTCCCATCCATACACGGTTTTTTCGGCGACTGCGATATTGTACAGGTCATTCAGCTGTACAACTACGTCATGGATCGTCCAGCCACGATTTTTTCGCATCGTCTTTAAGGCTGCCCCGATTTGTATATTTTTCATGTTGGTGCTCCTTCTCATTTATCTTTGGCAGTTTTGTACTGGAAAAAACTGGATAAAAGCATATTAGTCTACGGAAAAACAGGTCAGCAAGAAATTCTTGGCATATAAGAAAATATTCTTGAATAAACAGAAAAACGGACGAATGGGGGATACTTTACAAATGGCGTGGAATTCGGTAAAATGGGGAGAGCGAATGTGAGATAAGGAGGCCAAAAACATGGCAGAAAATAAAGGGAAGTTTTATATGACAACCGCGATTGCCTATACTTCAGGTAAGCCGCATATCGGAAACACGTACGAGATTATTCTTGCGGATGCAATTGCGCGTTATAAGAGAGCCGAAGGCTATGATGTCTATTTTCAGACCGGAACTGATGAACACGGACAAAAGATTCAGGAAAAAGCAGAGGCAGCAGATATTTCACCGAAAGAATTTGTAGATCAGGTTTCCGGTGAGGTAAAGCGGATCTGGGATCTTGTGAATTCTTCTTATGATAACTTTGTCCGTACCACGGATGAGGATCATGAGAAATGTGTAAAGAAGATTTTTAAAAAGCTTTATGATCAGGGTGATATTTATAAGGGATCTTATGAGGGAATGTATTGTACACCTTGTGAGTCTTTCTGGACAGAATCCCAGCTTGTAGACGGCAAATGTCCGGACTGTGGACGGGAAGTGCAGCCTGCCAAAGAAGAAGCTTATTTCTTTAAGATGAGTAAATATGCAGACCGGCTCATTGATTATATCAATACCCATCCGGACTTCATTCAGCCGGTTTCCCGTAAGAATGAGATGATGAATAACTTCCTGCTTCCGGGACTGCAGGATCTGTGCGTATCACGTACCAGTTTCAGCTGGGGAATTCCGGTAGATTTTGATCCGAAACATGTCGTATATGTCTGGCTGGATGCACTGACAAACTATATCACAAAGATTGGATATGATCCGGATGGTTCCACAGATCAGTTTAAGAAGCTGTGGCCGGCTGATCTGCATCTGATCGGAAAAGATATTGTCCGTTTCCATACCATTTACTGGCCAATTTTTCTGATGGCACTGGATCTGCCACTGCCAAAGCAGGTATTTGGACACCCGTGGCTGCTTCAGGGCGGGGATAAGATGAGCAAATCCAAGGGAAATGTAATCTATGCGGATGACATGGTAGATCTGTTTGGCGTAGATGCTACCCGCTATTTTGTATTGCATGAGATGCCGTTTGAGAATGATGGCGTGATTACCTGGGATCTGGTCATTGAGCGTTTTAATTCTGACCTGGCAAATATTCTTGGAAATCTGGTAAACCGTACCGTTTCCATGAGCAATAAATATTTTGGTGGTGTGGTCACATCCACAGGAGTCACCGGTGAAGTGGATGCAGATCTGAAAGCTGTTGTGACAGCAACCCGTGACCGTATTGTAGAGAAGATGGCAAAACTTCGTGTGGCAGATGCAATTTCCGAAGTATTTGCACTGTTCCGCCGTTGCAATAAATATATTGATGAGACAACCCCGTGGGTACTGGCAAAAGACGAGGCACAGAAAGACCGTCTGGCTGAGGTCCTTTACAATCTGACCGAGTCCATCACGATTGGCGCAAGTCTTCTGCACCCATTCCTTCCGGAAACCGCAGAAAAAATCGTGGCGCAGTTATCGACATCATTGCGTGATTTTGATGAACTCAATCAGTTTGGACTGTATCCAGATGGAACAAAAGTAACCGATGCTCCGGAGATCCTTTTTGCAAGAATTGACGCAAAAGAGATCCAGCCAAAAGTGGATGCCATTCAGGCAAAGCAGAAGGAAGAGTACGAAAAAGAGCAGAAAGTATTAAATGGCGGAGAGTCCGCAGATGAAGCAGTCATTGATATAGATCCGAAGGAAGAGATCACATTTGATGATTTTACGAAGATGCAGTTTCAGGTGGGAGAGATTCTCTCCTGTGAGGCAGTTGCAAAGTCAAAGAAGCTGCTTTGCTCCCAGGTAAAAATCGGAAACACCGTAAAGCAAATTGTATCCGGTATCCGTAAAGATTACACACCGGAAGAGATGGTCGGCAAGAAGGTTATGGTTCTTGTGAACTTAAAGCCGGCAAAACTTGCCGGAGTATTGTCCGAGGGTATGCTGCTGTGTGCAGAGGACGAAAACGGCACACTTTCTCTGATGACACCGGAGAAACCAATGCCAAGCGGTGCAGAGATCTGTTAAACAAGGTCGGAGGCATAAAAATAGGAGGCATAAATTATGGAAATCCTTGATGTTGTAGATGAAACCGGAGCACCAACCGGTGAAACCGTAGAACGCGCAGAGGCACACCGAGAGGGTGTGCGGCATCGCACCGCACATGTCTGGATTGCCCGCAACAGGAACGGTCGGATTCAGCTTTTGCTGCAGAAGAGATGTATGCAGAAAGACTCGTTCCCAGGCTGCTATGATATTTCCAGTGCCGGACATATACCGGCAGGGGAGGAGTATATTCCTTCAGCAATTCGGGAGTTGAAAGAAGAATTAAATGTGACAGTGCAGGAGTCGGATCTGATTTATTGCGGACAGGTGCATAAGGATGTTGACAGCGAATTTCACAGACAGCCATTTCATGATCACCAGATTTCAAATGTTTATCTGCTCTGGCTGGATCGGGAAGCAGAGGAATTTGAACTGCAGACCGAAGAAATTGAGAGTGTGCGCTGGATGGATTATGCCCAGGTGCGGGGCATGGTGGCTTCGGATACACTTCCAAACTGTATCATCATGGAGGAACTTGATCTGATAGAAAGGCATTTCTTATGATTTTTGAGACACATGCACATTACGATGATGCAAAATTTGATACGGACCGGGAGATGCTGCTTGCGGAATTACCGCAGCGCGGCATTTCGCCGGTTATTAATGTAGGGTCTTCCATTGCGACGACAAAGACAACACTTTCGCTGGCGCAGGAATACCCTTTTCTTTATGCTGCGGTGGGCGTACATCCCAGTGACGTGGATGATTTAAATGAGGACACTTATGCATGGCTCAGACAGCAGACAACGCTGCAAAAGACAGTTGCGGTGGGAGAGATCGGACTGGATTATTACTGGGATAAGGAACCGGAGATACAGGCGAAGCAGAGGTATTGGTTTGTACGGCAGCTTGCACTGGCTCAACAGGCAGATCTTCCGGTGATTATTCATTCGAGGGATGCTGCAGAAGATACCATGAAGATCATGGAAAAGGCATATGAGGATGGCATAAAGGGCGTGATCCACTGTTATTCCTATTCGCCGGAGATGGCACAGGAATATGTAAAGATGGGATATTTCATCGGTGTAGGCGGTGTTGTGACTTTTAAAAATGCCAAAAAGCTGGTAAAGACCGTGGAAACGATTCCTCTTTCGAGCATAGTGCTCGAAACCGACTGCCCGTATATGGCACCGGAACCACGCCGGGGAACGCGCAATGATTCGCGGAATATTCCGTATGTGATTGCTAAAATTGCGGAAATTAAAGGCATTTCCCCGGAAGAGGTCGAACAGACCACACGGGAAAATGCCTTTGCACTGTTTACGAAAGTACCACGATAAAGGAGAGATATTATGGAAGAGTATGAAGTAATCCGTATTCCGGTTTCGGATGGGACGGAAAAAGAGTTTGCCATCATGGATACCTTTACCGTTGAAGAGAAGCACTATATGGCAGTGTCTCTCATAGCGGAGGATGAGATTCAGGAAGGTGTGTATCTGTATCGATACCGTGATGCGGAAGACGGAGATATCGTTGTGGAACAGATTACGGAACCGGCAGAGTATAAGCGTGTATCCAGGGCATATGAAGTTCGATGATGGAAACTTGATAGGGTAGGAAAGTTGTGGTTTAGAAATTTTTATGGATGAAAAAATATTTTGAAATATTGACTCGCAACACAATATATATATATAATATTAAAAGATGATTTGAATAGCCTATTGAATTTAATATAAAAAATAATGCAAACAATATTTTATATGTCCAAAGACAAAAGACGGATTTGTATTAATGTTGGAAAGGTAAATATTTTATTTAAAAATATGTGCACTATTATGTGAGTTTCTTTGCTAAGAGTGAGAAAAGGAGTTATTTATGAAAAAAATGAAGAAAAAAGTATTGGGATTGTTAGCATTTTTATTGATATGTATTAGTATATATGAGGGAAGTGTCTATACGCAGGCGGCAACGTTAAAGTTGAATCATACAAGCGTGGTTTTGTTTGTTGGAGAAACCGCAAAATTGACACTTAATAAAGTAGCATCTGGTCAGGTGAGGTGGAGTACAAATAATAGTTCTATAGTAAGTGTTTCGAAAAAAGGAAAGATAACAGCATTAAAAAGAGGAAAAACAACAATTGTTGCAAAATATAAGAATAAAGCATATATGTGTAAGGTTAATGTAAAGAGTGCAAAACTCTCAGCAACAAAATTGACACTTAGAGTGGGCCAAGGGTATGCATTGGATATAGTTAATTCTAAAGGAAAATGTACTTGGAATTCAATGAATACGGTAATAGCTGAAATAAATAGTAATGGCTATATAAAACCAAAAACAGATGGAAATACATTAATTACAGCTAATATTGGAAAAGAAAAATATATATGTAATTTAAAAGTTGTTGCAGATTTTACAGAAGCTGATTTTGTTTTTGATGAACCTAGTGAGGAGGGATACACTAACTATATAGATTATTCTACAGAAAAAGGATCTAGTTGGTATTGGTATTGGAATGATGCATCGGAAAAAGGAAATGATAATAGAGGAGTTAATATAGGGGATACTTATGATGATTTTATTTCAGCATATGGATATTGTGAGTATGAAACAGTAACATCTGGTGATGAATATCATGAAAAATTTAGTAGTATAGCATATCCTCGGATAAAGAGTACATTAGAATATAAAGATTCTTTGACACAAAATAAATATTATAAAACATTTTATTTTGATAGAAATGGTACGGTGGTTTTGATAGTTTGGCATAGATAATGGTTTTAAAATGGTGCCCAAATATCCTAATAGGGTATTTGAGGCACTTTTTTATAAAAAATTTGTTTAAATTATTTTAGGGCAATGGGAAAAGTGTTGTGATAACATGGTAGAATGAGTATAGCTTATAACAAGAGGAATACATACATGAAAATAAGGGATTGGAAACGTGTAACAGCAAGGAGTTTGCTGTTACTTGTTTTATTACAGTATTTAGGAGCATCTGTTCAGACAGTAAATGCTGCGCAGAAAAAGGAAATCAGGGGAACAATTTCGGTAGCAGCCAATATCTCCCAGCAGGATATGCAACAGTACCTGGATGGGTTTAACAAGAAATATCCGGGCATTAAGATCAAATATGAATATTATTCGGATTACGATAATGAGGTGTCGAAACAGCTGCAGGACGGTTCTTATGCAGATGTCCTGTTCGTACCCGGTTCGGTTTCTTCAGACAAATACGCGGATTATTTTGAAGAACTTGGGACGCGTGCAGAACTGGAAAAGAAATATAATTATCTGGAAAGCAGTAAGATTATAAAAAATAAAATCTACGGACTGCCTTCATCGGCATATCTGAACGGAAATTTGTATAACAAAGAAGTATTTGACAAAGCAGGAATTACAGAGCCGCCGAAGACCATTGAAGATTTTCTGCAGGCACTGCGCGATATTAAAGAACGTACAGATGCAATTCCGTTTTACACCAATTATGCTGCCGGTTGGCCGCTGCAGGTATGGGAGCAGTATTCCTATATTGAAATGACAGGAGATCCGGATTACCGGGAAAATGGTTTTGTCAATGAACTTAATCCCTATGGAAAAGGGACGGCTCATTATCAGGTATATGATCTGCTGTATAACATTGTAAAAGAGGGATTGTGTGAGGATGATCCGCAAAAGAGTGACTGGGATCAATCCAAAGTGATGTTAAACGAGGGAAAAATCGGCTGCATGGCAATTGGATCGTGGGCGATGAGTCAGGTCAGAAATGCAGGAGCGGATGGAAAAAGTGTAGCGTATATGCCGTTCCCGAATGAGGTGGATGGAAAACAGTATATGACGATAGTGACCGATTACTGTTATGCCATCAACAAAAACAGCACCAATAAGGAAGCTGCCCGTTGTTACATTGATTATATGCTGGATGAATCCGGATATGCACTGGATCATGAAGTACTTTCCATTGTAAAGACCGATCCGTTTCTGGACAGTTATGGAAATATGGACAATGTGGTCTGCCTGAACAACCATGAGGCAAGTGATGAAAATTATAAAAAATGGGTAGCACTGTCTGCCAATTTTAAATTTGCGGGATAACAATGATGAGATTAAGAGGGTGATCGAAGCCGGGGAAGGAAAGCGTAAAGAAACCTTTGATGAGATTGCAGATGACTGGAATAAGCGCTGGGAATCGGGGCGTACAGAGGATATGATGCCGGATACGGGGGAAAATGTTTCCGTACTCAGCAGTATGATTAACAATACCTACAAAGTTGATTTTTCAGGAACGGAGAAATCATACTTAAAGGGACTGAAGACGTTGCGGATCGGTTATCTGCGAAATCTTGCACCTTATGAATATGAGGAAAAAGGACAGTTTCAGGGAGTTTCCCGGCAGCTGGCGGATCAGATGGAAAAAGCGTTTCAGGTAAAAGTGAAAGCACAGGCTTATGACAATTCCCAGACTCTTTTTAAGGCATTGCGGGAAGGGGAAATTGACATGGCCGCGGGAGTCCAGAAAAGCAATGTTTATTCCGATATCAAATATTCTACCAATTACATGGAATATATGAATGTGCTGGTAAAAAGCGATACCAAGAGTACAAAGAACGCATTGCAGGGGACGATGGCACAGGTCAGGGGGGAGGATTATTCCGATTACCAGACAAATGCAAAAGAAATTTACCGGACCAAAGATTTAGCGGACAGTCTGCAGGCGGTGGAAAATCTGCGCGCAGATTTTACCGTAGCCGATTATTATAGTGTCAATTACTATATACAGCAGCAGGGTTTTGCGCATCTGACGACAATTCCGCTGGCGAAAAACGGCAATTTTTGTTTTGCATTTTACAGAGATGTTGATACCAGGCTGATTTCTGTCTGCAACAAAGTCATTTACAGTATTCCGGATGAAAACATGCAGATGATGCTGAATGATTGTCTGCAGGTAAAGCAACAGAAGATTACCGTGAAGCGTTTTATCGAGGCAAACACGTTTTCCTGTCTGCTGGCATTATGCATTATTTTTGTAATTGTTGTTGTAATTGTTATGCTTATTATGCGAGACCGGAATCGCCTGGCAAAGACAGACGCACTGACAGGATTATATAACCGGTACGGTCTTTCGGAAGAAATGAACCGCATTTACGATAGGAAAGAACTGCCGCTTCTGTTTGCAATCATGGATATTGATAACTTTAAGTCTGTCAATGATACGCTTGGACACGCCGGAGGAGATGAGGCGTTAAAACTTTTAGCGGATACGATGCGTCTGGTGTTTGGAACACACGTCCTTATGGCGCGGTTTGGCGGAGATGAGTTTGTACTCTGTATACAGAACCGTGATCAGGAGAGCGTTCAGGCACAGCTGGATAAACTGGTCAGAAGCATGTGTCAGACATTTACATATGGCGGGGGCTCAGTGCCACTGTCCATCAGTCTGGGCGCTATGTATATGACGGAGAAAGTTCCTTATGAAAAACTGTTTAAGGAAGCGGATAGTGTATTATATGATGTAAAAACCCGTGGAAAAAACAGTTTTGAAGTTCGAACGATGTGAAAAATGCATAGAACATAAAAAAATCCCGGAGCATGGGAAACGGCTCCGGGATTTTTTATGTAAAGATTAATTTTTATTTGGAATAAACGGGCTGATTGCTCCGGCGAGCTGTGCAACCGGCATGCTCTGCAGCCATACACGTCCCGGTCCGGTGATGACGGTATTAAAGATTCCTTCTCCGCCAAAGAGCATATTTTTTACACCCGGTACAGTCTGGATATTGATGGAACATCCGGCTGTCATTGCTGCGAGGTATCCGGTATCGACGACAATCTGTTGTCCCGGTGCAAGTTCATATTCTTTGATGTGTCCGTCAAATTCGAGAAAGACGGTGCCGTTTCCGGACAGACGCTGCATGATAAATCCTTCTCCACCGAAGAGACCGCCGGCAATGCGTTTTTGGAAAAAAACAGACATTTCCACACCAGCGGTCGATGCGAGAAATGCACTTTTCTGGGCGACAATCTCCTGCCCTGGTGCAATTTCAAATGCACGGATATCTCCGGGAAAGCTGGATGCAAATGCGATCAGTCCGGTGCCGCCCTGTGCGGTGTAACGGTTGATAAACATGCTTTCACCGGAAAAAGCACGACCGAACATTTTTCCGATTCCGCCGCCTGTTGTGGTTTCCATTTTCATATTTGGGGACATCCACGACATTGCGCCCTTCTCCGTGAGCATGGTTTCGCCACCCTCTAAGTTGCAGATTACGACAGGCAATGGTGCCCCTTCAATTGTATAGTTCATAACTACCTCCCTGATATATTGTTTTTCTTTACAATATCATCTTAACGGAACATGGGGATCTTTTCAAGAAAATGTTTTTTGAATGGAGAGTAAATCATGACAGTGTATTTCGGTGACCGTTTAATGAAAGGAAATTGTAATTACCCGGTCAATCAGTTATACTATATGTAAATATGACAAAATGATCTGTTTGTTGGAGGCTCATATGGTAAATACTTTGAAATTACCGGTAGGAATTGACAGTTTTGAAAAAATACGCAGGAACGGATTTTATTACATTGACAAGACAAATCTCATAGAACAGATTCTGATGAATTGGGGGGAAGTAACACTGTTCACCCGTCCGCGACGTTTTGGCAAGACATTGAATATGAGCATGCTGAAAAGTTTTTTTGAAATCGGTGCAGATGTTTCACTGTTTGAAGGCTTATATATTGCAAAGAATAAAGAACTATGCGATGCGTACATGGGAAAGTATCCAGTGATATTTCTCACGCTCAAAGGGGTGGAGGGGCTGACATTTGCGGATGCGAAGAGGATGCTCGGCACGATTCTTGCCAATGAAATCGACCGGCATTATTATCTCAAAACAAGTGATGCACTTACGGACGAGGATAAGGCATATTTCGCTAAAATGCTTACAGGTACGGATGAGAATATAGAAGACAGCATCCGGAAACTGTCACAGCTTTTATATAAACATCACGGGAAAAAGGCAGTAATTATCATAGATGAGTATGATGTTCCTCTGGATAAAGCATATCAGAATGGATATTATCGTGAAATGGTTTCTCTGATCAGAGGTCTTTTTGGTCAGGCATTAAAGACGAATGATTATTTACAGTTTGCATTTCTGACGGGATGTCTGCGAGTATCGAAGGAAAGTATATTTACAGGATTGAATAATTTTAAGGTACTTTCTATTATGGATTCCAGATTTGATGAACAGTTTGGATTCACAGATGATGAGGTAAAAAACCTCCTTGCGTCGTATGGTCTGGCTTCACATTTTCCGGAAACAAAGGAATGGTATGATGGCTATCACTTTGGAAATGCGGATGTGTACTGTCCATGGGATGTCATAAATTATGTGGATGAACTTAACTATGATCAAACGGTCGAACCACAGGATTACTGGTCTAATTCGAGTGGAAATGCGATCGTCCGCAGATTGATCGATAAGGCGGATGTGCAGACCAAGGATGAAATTGAGCGTCTGATCGCGGGAGAGTGTATTGAAAAGGAACTTTCACAGGAACTTACGTATGATGAGCTTGATAAAAACATTGGAAATCTGTGGAGCGTACTTTTTACGACCGGATATCTGACAAAACAGGGGCGTACAGCGGATGGAAAGATACGTTTGGCAATTCCCAATAAAGAGATAAAAAATCTTTTTATCAAGAAAATCAGGGAATGGTTCCGGGATACGTCCGCGAATGACGGTAAGAGACTGGAAGAATTCTGCAATGCATTTTTAGAAAAAAATACAGAAAAAATAGAGCAGCTCTTTGGAGAATATCTTTGGAATACCATAAGTATACGTGATACAGCAGTTGCAAAGGAAAAGAAAGAAAATTTTTACCATGGCATTTTACTTGGGCTTTTGGGATATAAAGCAAACTGGCTTATAAAGTCAAATGCAGAGTCAGGAACCGGCTACAGCGATATTCTTGTTGAGGTGCCGAACAACAGAACAGGAATTGTGATAGAACTGAAATATGCCGGGAATGGAGATCTGGATGCTGCATGTGCCGAAGCTTTGAAACAGATGGAAGAAAAATCATATGTCGATAAGCTGAAGCAGGACGGAATGCGTAATTTTATCAAATATGGAATTGCATGCTTCAAGAAGGATTGCAGGGTTGTGATTGCTGGTTAGCAGGAAGGAAACAAACATGGCAAAAGTAATCATGGTGCAGGGCACGATGTCAAATGCCGGAAAAAGCCTGATCGTTGCAGGACTTTGCCGTATTTTTGCGCAGGATGGCTATCGCGTGGCACCGTTTAAATCACAGAATATGGCGCTCAACTCCTACATCACCGAAGACGGTCTGGAGATGGGGCGCGCGCAGGTCATGCAGGCGGAAGCGGCGGGTGTGAAGCCTTCCGTGCTTATGAATCCCATCCTGTTGAAACCGACCAATGATGTCGGATCACAGGTGATCGTAAAGGGTGAGGTGCTCGGAAATATGCGGGCGCGGGATTATTTTGCGTATAAGAAAAAGCTGGTTCCGACGATCTGCGAGGCTTTTTCGGAGTTGGAAAAGCAGGCAGACATTATTGTGATGGAAGGGGCGGGAAGCCCGGCAGAGATCAATCTGAAATCGGATGATATTGTCAATATGGGGCTGGCAAAACTGGTCGATGCACCGGTGCTTCTGGTTGGGGATATCGACCGTGGCGGCGTGTTTGCGCAGCTTTTGGGAACGCTGATGCTTTTGGAAGAGGATGAAAAAGCCCGTGTGAAGGGTCTGATTATTAATAAATTCCGTGGGGACAAGACGATCCTTGATCCGGGAGTGGAGATGCTGGAGGAACGCGGCGGTGTGAAGGTTGCCGGCGTAGTGCCGTATATGCATCTGTCCATTGAGGATGAGGACAGTCTGAGCGGCCAGTTGGACAACCACGATGTAGGCGTGATAGATCTGGCAGTGATCCGTTTTCCACGGATCTCCAATTTTACGGATTTTAACGTGTTTGAACGGCTGGAGGGTGTGTCCGTGCGCTATGTTTCTTCGGTGCAGGAATTGGGACAGCCGGATATGATTTTTCTGCCGGGCAGCAAAAATACGATGGGTGATCTGCGCTGGATGCGGCAGAACGGTCTGGAAGCCGCGGTCAAAAAGCTGGCGGCGCATATCCCGGTCTGGGGGATCTGCGGTGGCTATCAGATGCTGGGGCGTACCATTTCGGACCCACATGGGGTAGAGAATGAGAATTCGCTACGCGAACCGCTCTATCCGGCTCATTGCGAAGCAATTTCTCATGAGCCGGATACAATTGCCGTGGAGCGCATAAAGCGCGACGGGGCACTACCCCTGCGTGGTATGGAACTGATCGACACCGACACGACCCTGATGCCGGAAAAAATGCGTACGCAGACACGTGGAAAATTTGAGAATGTGACCGGTATTTTTTCCACACTTTCCGGATTGGAATTTTCCGGCTATGAGATTCATATGGGAAAGACAACGGTTTCCACCGGGGAACATCAGACGCCACTGGTACAGCTGGCAGATGGCAGAACCGACGGGGTGCAGCGCATGGAAAAAGGCAGCGAAGAAGCCGGCGTATACGGCAGTTATGTGCACGGCATTTTTGACGATGGAGACATTGCCGTGCGCATAGTACAGGCATTGGCCGACAAAAAAAGGGTGTCATGGAAACCGGAGGCTGGCGGCGATTATCATGCATTTAAGGAACAGCAGTATGACAAGCTCGCACAGGGATTGCGGGAGCATCTGGATATGGAGTATGTATACTCTATTTTGCAGGAGAGCCGGATTTCCTCTTGATTTTTACAATGTTATAGATCCCGACACAAATCAGGACAATGGATAATACCAGAAGAATGGACAGTGGGTATTCGAAAATATAGTGATAGGAATCGGTATATGCACGACCATAGAGATCCATATATTTGAATTGTTCCCATTGACCCAGAAATGGAAGCACACACAACAGGAAAATTCCGGTTATGGTCATAAAAATAAAGGGAGTTCTTTTAGCAGGATTTTGGATTTTATTTTGGTTTTCTGCTGAAGCATCTGGTTTTTTGAGCATTGTGTCAATTGGAACATGGAATTGCTCACTGATTAAGAGCAGGGTATGGATGTTTGGAACAGAGATTCCCATTTCCCATCGCGATACGGCCTGACGAGTAACGCCTAATGTTTGAGCAAGCTGTTCCTGGGAAAGATGATGTTTTTGTCTTAAATCAAGAAGAATGTGAGCGATAGTTTGATTATCAATTTTGGTTTTATTCATATCAGCACCTCCTTTTTCTTATCATACATTTCATGGCTGAAAGAAGCAAGAAACAGGGAATTGCATTTGCGCAATTTACAATTGCAACAGGAGAAAATATTTGATTACAGGAAAAGAAATGGAGAAACTTAAAATTATTCCACCGGACGCACAGATCTACGCGCAGGTAAAAGCAAGCTGGGACAAAATTGCCAAACCGCTGGATGGTCTGGGGCAGTTTGAGACAATGTTTGCGCAGATCGGCGCAATCACAGGAAGCAGCAGCCTTTCCATTGAAAAAAAAGTGATCCTCACCATGTGCGCAGATAATGGTGTTGTCGCAGAAGGAGTCAGCCAGTCCGGACAGGAAGTGACCGCGGTGGTTGCAGGATTTATGGGGCAGCAGGCAAGCTCGGTTGGCAAAATGGCGCGCCGCGCCGGTGTGGATGTGATCCCGGTCGATATTGGAATCAACACAAAAGAAACGCTGCCGGGGGTGCGCGACTGCAAAGTGATGCAGGGCACGCGCGATTTTCTGCAGGAACCTGCAATGACAGAGGAAGAAGCGTTGCAGGCATTGTCTGTGGGAATTGATCTGGTCCGGGAGTGCAAAGACAAAGGCTATCAGCTGATCGGTACCGGAGAGATGGGAATCGGAAATACGACGACGAGCAGCATGCTTGTGGCGGCACTGACCGGACGCACAGCAGAAGAAGTGACCGGGCGTGGTGCCGGATTAAACGACGCGGGGCTGTTGCGCAAGCAGCAGGTCATTGCGCAGGCACTGGAGAAATATGAAAAAGAGATCCGGTCAAAGCATGCACTTTCCATGCTGGCGGCATTCGGTGGTCTGGATATCGCGGGAATGGCAGGTGTATGCATCGGCGGAGCACTGTATCATGTGCCGGTCGTTCTGGATGGGCTGATCTCATCGGTCGCGGCACTGGTGGCGGAGCGGATCGTGCCGGGTGTGCGGGAATTTGTTCTGCCGAGCCATCTGAGCAAAGAACCCGCGGCAAAATGGATCGCGGAGGAACTGAAACTTCATCCGGTTATTGATGCAGGACTGGGGCTTGGGGAAGGCACAGGAGCCGTGATGCTGTTTTCCCTTCTGGATCTGGCACTGGCACTCTACGAGGATCAGACAACATTTGATACGATGGAAATTGCGCAGTACGAGCGGTATGGGGAAACAGAATGATCACTTTGGTTTTGGGTGGAAGCGGCAGCGGAAAATCGGCTTACGCAGAGCATCTGCTGGATGGAAAAACGAATAAATATTATATCGCAACCATGCAGGTGTACGATGCGGAGGGCGAAAAAAAAGTTGCAAGACACCGGAGACTTCGCGCGGGAAAAGGATTTGTTACGATTGAACAGCCGCGGGATATCGGGGAAGTAGATTTTTCGAAAAGAGCACAGCAAGCCATGGAACCACCGGATCGCGCAGGGCAAAATGTTACGGAACGTCCTCGCTGTGCCCTGCTGGAATGTATGTCCAATCTGGTTGCAAATGAGATGTTTTCCGGTGCGGACATCGTTTCGGAAGATGTGGTTGTCGGACTCATATTGCAGGGAATCAAAAACCTTTCCACAAAAGTGGACGAGTTGGTGATCGTCAGTAATAACGTGTTTGAGGATGGCATTTCCTATGATGCGACAACGCAGGCATATATCCGTGCACTCGGACGCATCAATACGGGAGTGGCGGCGTTGGCGGATACGGTGACCGAAGTCGTTGTAGGGATTCCGGTTCCGGTAAAAGAGAGAAAGGAAGCAGGTTATGCACATCATTAGAGGAATCGCGGTGGCGTTTTCCACCTATTCAAAAATTCCGATGCCACAATTTGTGTGGAAAGAAGAAGACATGCGTTACAGCATGTGCTTTTTTCCGTGGATCGGGGCAGTGATCGGTGCTATCCTCTGGGGATGGTTTCGGTTGTCTGCGTTATTGGGAATCAGTACGCTTGCATTTATTCTGATATCAGCTGCGCTCCCGCTTATTATCACCGGGGGCTTCCATGTGGATGGGTTTATGGATACCATGGATGCATTGCATTCGTATCAGCCCAGGGAGCGAAAACTGGAAATTTTAAAGGATTCCCACATTGGAGCTTTTTCCGTGATCAAGTTGGCGGAATTCGGGTTGATTTATGTGGCGGCTCTTTCCCAGATTGTGGATTATCGTGCGCTGGAAGTGTTTTGCTGTGGATTTTTCCTGTCCCGCTGTCTGAGTGGCCTGAGCGTGGTCTCCTTCCGTTCCGCAAAAACGGATGGGATGCTCTATCATTTTGCGAGTACCGCACATGAGCGTGGGGTAAAAGGGGCACTTTATGCACAGACGTTGTTGTGTGTACTGTTTATGCTCTGGCTTTCGCTTTTGGCGGGAATTCTGGCGGTGGCGGCGGCATTTGCAGTGTTCGGTTACTATCGTTGGCGCAGTTACAGGGAATTTGGTGGAATCACCGGAGATACTGCGGGCTATTTTCTTACCTTGTGTGAAGGCGCAATGGCGGTGGCGGCAGCAGTGTCGTG
>UMCC01004794.1_pt1 | contig 20939 bp, 18 predicted proteins | sample 1964141 | NCBI WGS metagenome assembly UMCC01 (sample SAMEA4835959, study PRJEB28245) | human gut metagenome | biome: gut microbiome; material: fecal sample | place: Denmark | collected 2008
ACGCACGAGTTCACTACCTTTTCAAAGAAGATTTGATGAAGATAGATGAACTCACCAAACAAGTCACGCTGCTCGGCAAGCACCACATCGGTACAGACGAGCAGCTTTTTTCATATCAGCACTCGGTCGAGGAGCAAGTCAAGACCTTAACTGCCGACAGAACGCACCTCCGAAATGAAATACGAAAAGTGAACATCACAGATGCAGAGCTGTCACAGGCAAAGGCAAGTATCTCGCTTCTTACCGAGAAGTTAAAGGAACTCCGCAAGGAGGTCAAACTCTGTCAGGACATCGCTGTCCGTTCCAAGGTTATCGAGGAAAAGGTGGATGCAGTCCGAGCAGAGGAAGAAAAATCAAAACGAAAGGAGAACCGCAACTATGAACAACGGCGGTGATGCGGCTGAGCAGGTCGTCAGGCTCTCGCTTGAAGGCTTTGAAGTTGCCGCAAAACTTACAGGCTCGGCGGCAAAGAATGTCGCCCTGCTTCTCGTGTCCGTGTTGAAGCAGGAACAGCAGACCAAAGGCAAGGCACGGCTCACCAATATGATCAAGTCCGGCAAGGAACTGAAAGTCTTTTCTATCCCGAACAAGGACTTGGCACAGTTCACCAAACAGGCAAAGCGCTATGGCGTTCTCTATTGTGTCCTGAGAGATAAGAGCGCCAAGGGAGATGATGTACCCGTGGATATTATCGCCCGTGCAGAGGACGCTTCCAAAATTCAGCGCATTGTGGAACGCTTCGAGATCGGCAAGGTCGATAAGGCAGGCGTTATCACGCAGGCAGAGCAGGACAAGGCTGACCGTGAAGCGGTGGTGCGGGAAGTGCCGACCAAAACCAAGGGCGAGATCATCGTGGAGGAAGCAATGGGAAAGCCTTTGCAGAAAGAAGGTCAGTCCCACGAAAACCCTACGGTCGCAAAGACGGAAAAAAGCCCTCCGTCCGAGCGAAGCTCCGAGATCAGCGGTACGGCTATTGACCGGGGTACAGCAAAGCAGGCAGACAAGAAGCCTTCCGTGAGAGAAAAGCTGGAGCGCTACAAGACTGCTGCAAAAGCTGACAAGGAAGCAGACCGTGCCGAGCCTGCGCTTTCCAAGGAGAAAAGCAAGACTCCAGAACCGAACCGTCAGACGGTTCACACCCAGCCGAAAAAGCATAAGAAATCGAAAGAGAGGTAATCAGCTATGACTAACAATTTCACCCCTAAGAAGTCCGGGGCTGCGGCTCGTCCGCAGCTCTCCCCGGAGGAATACGCCGCCAAGAAAAAGGCGGAGAAGGATGCCGTGTATCAGATGATCGACGATACCGCAACCGAGATCGTCAGCGACCCCGACAAGTTCAGGGCATATCTCGATACGCAGGCACGAATGGATCGCTATTCTGCCGCCAACGCTCTGCTCATTTATAAGCAGCAGCCGCAGGCAACTCAGCTTAAGGATTTTCGTGATTGGCAGGAGGACGGCGTGAAGATCAACAAGGGTGCTAAGAGCCTGTCCATTCTTGAACCTGTTGAATACACCAAGAATGACGGCTCTACCGGCATTGCCTACAATGTCAAGAAGGTATTCGATGTGGCGCAGACCAGCGGAAAGAAGCCTGCCGCACCCACCCTTGACCGTGACCCCCGAAAGCTCGTTGCCATTATGCTCGACACGGCTCCCATTGATGTGAGCACTGTGGAGGAGCTGCCTTCTCCCAATATGGGAGCGTTCTATAAGAACGAGGATCAGACCCTCTATATCAAGCGGGACATTGGGGACAGCGTTGCACTCTGCCAGTGCGTGGCACAGGAGCTTGGTCACGCTCAGCTTGCAATGAACTGCGAAGCATACAGCCGCAGGGATATGGGCTTCTCTGCTGTCTGCGTCGGTTATATGCTCTGCCGTAAGTTTGGCGTGGATGTGAAGAACTTCGCCATTGACCGTATCCCGGAGGAGCTGGCGGGCAAGTCCCCAAAGGAAATTCGTGCGGAGCTTTCCAAGACCCGTTCTGCGATGAGCGAGATCGGCTCTCGTGTGTCGGAGGAAATCTACCGTCGCCGAGCAGACCGAAGCAAAGATCAGGAAAGATGAGGTGTGAGCGATGAAAGAGGAACGCTATCACATCGCCTTGGACGATTATGAACACGGCGTAGTGATTCGAGCTTTGAACGATACCAAAACCGAACTGATGAATGAGGGTAAATCCACCGATGCCGTGGACGATCTTATCATCAAGGTCGGGTATGCCCCAAAGAAAAAGTTCAAGGTAGTGGAAAGAAAGGACTGCTCCTGTCGTGAATCGAGATAACGACAGACAGACCTCCATCATTCTCGCCGTACTCGGCATCCTGCCGATTGTGTGGCTCGGACTTCTCATTGCACCATCCGTTAAGGGTGGCTTGCCGGAGATACTGCCGAGCTTGATGAATGTGATGAGCGACCCGTTTCATATAGTGCTTTGCGAGGACAGTGTAAAAACTGTCCTCGTTTTGCTTCTCTGCTATGGAATGGGCATCGGTATCTACTTCTCTACACGCAGGAACTACCGACGCCGGGAGGAACACGGTAGCGCAAAATGGGGCAATGCCAAAGCCGTGGACAAGAAATACCGGCAGAACCCACCGTCCGAAAACAAGCTGATGACACAGGCAGTCCGTATCGGACTCAACGGCAAGAAACACCGCCGCAATCTGAACACCCTTGTCTGCGGCGGTTCCGGTGCCGGTAAGACCCGCTTTTACTGTAAGCCAAATCTGATGCAGGCAAATACCAGCTTCGTGATTCTTGACCCGAAGGGCGAGATCGTCCGGGATGTGGGAAATCTGCTGGAGAAAAAGGGCTATGAGATCAGAGTTCTCGACCTGATCTCAATGGAAAAGAGCCACTGCTACAACCCGTTTGTCTATCTCCATTCGGACAACGATGTGCAACGGCTTGTGACAAATCTGTTCAAGAGCACAACGCCAAAGGGGTCACAAAGTAACGACCCTTTTTGGGACACCTCAGCTTCAATGCTGCTGTCTGCTCTCGTCTATTATCTTCACTACGAAGCACCGGAGGATGAGCAGAACTTTGCAATGGTAATGGAGATGCTGCAAGCGGCTGCCATCGACAATGAGGAAGATCCACGACCTTCGCCGCTGGACTGCCTGTTTGCAGATTTAGAGCTGGACAGACCCGACCACATCGCTCTGAAATACTATCGGTCTTATCACACCGGTTCGGCAAAGACCCTGAAATCCATTCAGATCACACTTGCCGCAAGGCTGGAAAAATTCAACTTGGAGAGCTTGGCGGCACTGACCTGCACCGACGAGCTTGACCTTGCTTCTATGGGCGAAAAGAAAGTGGCACTGTTCGCTATTATCCCGGACAACGATTCAAGCTTCAATTTCTTGGTCAGCATCCTTTATACCCAGCTATTTCAGCAGCTTTTCTTTTCTGCTGACCATATTCACGGCGGCGCATTGCCAATTCCCGTTCACTTCCTGATGGACGAGTTCGCCAATGTCAGCCTGCCGGACGACTTCGATAAGATCCTTTCCGTTATGCGTTCCCGTGGTGTGTTTGTGTCCATCATTCTTCAGAACTTGGCACAGCTCAAGGCACTGTTTGAAAAGCAGTGGGAATCCATCGTCGGCAACTGCGATGAGTTCCTCTACTTGGGTGGCAACGAGCAGTCCACCCACAAATATGTGAGCGAATTGCTGGGCAAGGAAACCATCGACACGAACACTTACGGAAAGAGTTCCGGGCGAAGCGGAAACTATTCCACCAACTATCAGATCAGCGGTCGAGAGCTTCTGACCCCGGATGAGGTTCGTATGCTTGATAACCGCTACGCCATTCTGTTCATCCGAGGGGAACTCCCCGTGATGGACTTGAAATACGACATTCTCAAGCACCCCGCCGTTGACCTGACTGCCGACGGAAAAGGCGGCGTCTATCAGCACGGCAAGGTCACGAGTAATGTTGCGACCATTGAGGTGCAGTACCTCGACCCCGATACTCTGCCGGATACAGAGGTATCGGAAACCACCTATGAGCTGTTGTCCGATGAGGATTTCAACTCGGAAACCAACAACAATACAACAACAAAATTACGGAGGTAACTACTATGAACATTTTCAAGAAGAACACCGAGAAGCATACCGAAAAGCTGCCTATGACCGGCAAGGTTAAGAAGGGCTTCCGCATTTACTGCACCGCCATTATGGGTGCAGCACTCGTCCTCAGCACTTCGGTTACGGCGTTTGCCGCCAACGACCCCATTACCGTTATCAACAACCTGTCTACCTTTATCTTCGGGCTGATCCGTGCCATTGGTCTTATCCTGTTGGGCTTCGGCGTTGTGCAGGTCGGTCTGTCCCTGAAGTCCCACGACCCCTCTCAGCGAGCGAACGGTTTCCTGACCCTTGCAGGCGGCGTCATCATCACCTTTGCAAAGGAAATCCTCGACCTGATTGTCGGCTAAGAAATTTCACACCGAGGGGTGTTCCCGAAAAATCGGGAGCACCCCTTAACTCTATAGGGTTGAGCAAAACGCGAGTTTTGCAAAGTTGAGCCACAATATATAGGTTTCAAGCGAGTCGGATGGCACTATTTATTGTATAGTCTCATGAGCAAATCGGAGTTTTGCTCATCCCTACTTAACTCTATGAAAAGGAGGTGCTTTTCGTGAGCGACAACTGGGTCGTACAAAACCTTGAAAACGCACTGGAAACTTGGAACGAAAAGCTGGCTGAGATTTGGCAGCTTATTACGACAACGCCGCAGGACTTCAAAGGCGGTGGAATATGGGGCGTAATCGTCAACATCAACGGCGCAGTGCAGTCTATCGGACTTGCACTCCTTGTACTGTTCTTTGTCGCCGGTATGGTGAAAACCTGCGGCTCGTTCACAGAAGTCAAGAAACCGGAACACGCTCTGAAGCTGTTCGTTCGTTTTGCCATCGCCAAGGGTGCCATCACCTACGGTATGGAGCTTATGCTTGCCCTGTTCAATATCGTGCAGGGAACGATTTCGACAATTATGAGTTCGGCAGGCTTCGGTTCACCGCAACAGACGGTTCTGCCGGCTGAAATGATAACGACTATTGAGGACTGCGGCTTCTTCGAGAGTATCCCGCTATGGGCTGTCACGCTCATCGGAGGGCTGTTCATCACCGTAATGTCTTTCATCCTGATAATGACCGTGTACGGGAGATTTTTTAAGCTCTATATGTATACGGCACTTGCACCCATTCCGCTTTCCACCTTCGCCGGTGAACCGAGTCAGAATGTGGGCAAGTCCTTCATCAAAAGCTACTGCGCCGTTTGCTTGGAGGGGGCAGTGATCGTGCTGTCCTGCATCATCTTCTCGCTCTTTGCGTCCTCACCGCCCGTAGTAAACCCCGATGCGGCGGCGGTCACGCAGGTGTGGAGTTATATAGGCGAACTGCTCTTTAATATGCTCGTTCTCGTTGGCTCGGTCAAGATGAGCGACCGCATTATCCGAGAGATGATGGGACTGTAAGGAGCGCACTATGAAAAACAACACCAAAATCTATAACCGCTTCAAGGGGTTTACCCTTGAGGACTGCGATTGCCGATATTGTCTGTACTATGGTGGCAGACGCAAAGGCAAGGTGAATTGCCTTGCGGATGAATGCGTCTGTGCCGAGGAAATCCGTCAGGCAAAGGAAAGCTATCGCAGAGAAAGGAGCTTCAATGGAAGTTAAGATCAACCGAGAAATCCGAAACTATACGGAGGCAATGTTCTTTGGACTGTCTATGCGACAGTTCATTTTTTCTGCCTGTGCCTGCGTGGTGGCAGTGGGACTCTATTTCCTGCTCAAGCCATATGTCGGCACGGAAACCGTATCGTGGATGTGCATTTTGGGAGCCGCACCCTTTGCGGCTCTCGGCTTCATTAAGTACAACGGAATGACGGCGGAAAAGTTCGTATGGGCTTGGTTCAAATCCGAGTTTCTGATGCCAAAGAAACTGACCTTCCGTTCTACCAACACCTACTACGAGATGATGAAGCCGGGAATGGAACACAAGCAGAAGGAGGTATCAAAAGCCAATGATTAAAACGCTTCGCAACCTGCTCAAGCAGGATAAAGAACGATTTGTTGTGCCGAGGGGCGTTCAGGATGTGATCCCCATCAAGGCGATTTACGACGACGGTATTTTTCAGGTGGGCAGAGATAAGTTCTCCAAGACCTATAAGTTCAGCGACATCAACTATGCTGTCGCCAGTCGTGAGGATAAGGAAGCTATGTTCCTTGAATATTCGGAGCTGCTCAACAGCCTTGACAGCGGCGCAACCACCAAGATCACCATTAACAACCGCCGTTTGAACCGTGCAAACTTTGAGAAAACCATTCTTCTCCCCCTGAAGGGCGATGCGCTTGACGAGTTCCGTGAGGAGTACAATCGGATGCTCCTTGATAAAGCAACCGGCGCAAACTCTATCATTCAGGAGAAGTACATCACCATTTCGGTGTGCAAGAAGAATGTTGAGGAAGCGAGAAACTACTTTGCCCGTGTGGGAGCTGACCTGATCGCCCACTTCGGACGGCTCGGCAGTAAGTGCGTGGAGCTGGAGCCGGATGAACGGCTCCGCATTTTCCACGACTTTTACCGTGCCGGTGAAGAAACGGAGTTTCGCTTTGACATCAAGGAAACCCGCAGAAAGGGACACGACTTCAAGGATTTCATCTGCCCTGATTCGATGGAGTTCACGGGCGACTATTTCAAGATCGGTGAGCGTTACGGCAGAGTGCTGTTTCTGCGAGAATACGCTTCTTATATCAAGGACAGTATGGTTGCGGAAATGACCGACCTCAACCGCAATCTGATGATGTCCATTGATGTTATCCCCGTACCCACGGATGAAGCCGTGCGAGAAGCCGAAAGCCGTTTGCTCGGCGTTGAAACCAATGCGACCAACTGGCAGCGTAGGCAGAATGCCAACAACAACTTCTCCGCACAGCTTCCCTACGACATTGAACAACAGCGCAAGGAAATGAAGGAGTTCCTTGACGACCTGACGACCCGTGACCAGCGAATGATGTTTGCCGTTCTGACGATGGTTCACACGGCGGACACCAAGGAGCAGCTTGACAATGACACCGAAGCTCTGCTCACTACGGCAAGAAAACACCTGTGCCAGTTCGGTGTTCTCAAGTTCCAGCAGCTTGACGGACTGAATACGGCGATGCCCTTCGGTGTTCGCAAGATCGAATCGTTCCGCACACTGACAACGGAGAGCCTTGCGGTCTTTATTCCATTCCGGGTGCAGGACATTTGCCATACCAACGGCGTTTACTACGGTCAGAATGTCATCTCCAAGAATATGATTATCGCAGACCGTCGGCAACTCTTGAATGGCAACGAGTTTATTCTCGGCGTTTCGGGCGGTGGTAAGTCCTTTACCGCCAAGGGCGAGATCATCAATCAGGGGCTTGCCGGCAACGCAGACATTATCATCATTGACCCTGAGCGAGAGTATTCGCCCCTTGTGCGGGCGCTGGGCGGCGAGATCATCAACATCTCTGCCACTTCTCCCACCCACATCAATGCGATGGATATGAACCGGGAGTACGGCGATGGCGCAAACCCCGTCATTCTGAAATCCGAGTTCATTATGTCCCTGTGCGAACAGCTTATCGGTGGCAACAACCTCGGTGCAGTGCAGAAGTCCATCATTGACCGCTGTACGGCAAGCGTCTACCGCACCTATCAGCAGAACAACTATACCGGCGAAGTGCCGACCTTGCAGGATTTCAGAGCAGAGCTTTTGAAGCAATCTGAACCCGAAGCGCAGGAGATTGCTCTTGCGATCGAGCTGTTTACCAACGGTTCTCTGAACACCTTTGCCAAGAAAACCAATGTGGACACGGATAACCGCCTGATCTGCTATGACATCCTTGACCTCGGCAAGCAGCTTATGCCCATCGGTATGCTGGTCGTCCTCGACTCTATCCTGAACCGTATTACGCAGAACCGAGCTAAGGGCAAGAACACCTTCATCTTCATCGATGAAATCTACCTTCTGTTCCAGCACGAGTACAGTGCAAACTTCCTGTTCACCCTTTGGAAGCGTGTACGAAAGTACGGCGCTTATGCCACGGGCATCACGCAGAATGTGGACGACCTGCTTCAGTCCCACACGGCAAGAACGATGCTGGCAAACTCCGAGTTCATTGTTATGCTCAATCAGGCATCTACGGACAGATTGGAGCTTGCGAAGCTGCTGAACATTTCGGACACCCAGCTTTCCTATATCACCAATGTAGATGCCGGTCACGGACTAATCAAGGTCGGCTCCAGCCTTGTACCGTTTGCCAATAAATTCCCAAAGAACACGAAGCTCTATAAGCTGATGACCACAAAACCAGGCGAGGGTGCTTAACCCTCGCCTTTGGCGTCAAGAAAGGAAATTCAATGAAAAAGAAAATCTGTATGATTCTTATTGCGGTGTTTGTAGCCGTCCTCGGCACGAGTACCTTTTTTATTATCAATCACTACAAGGAGGCGAATAAGCAAGCCGAGCTTTATGGCGAGCTGGCTAACCTTGTGAATGCTACGGCACAGACGGATGCTGCAACGGAACCGGCGGAGCAGATTCCATATTCCGAGGAAAAGATGCTTCTGCCGGAGCTTGCAGAGCTTTATCACCAGAACGGCGATTTGGTGGGCTGGATCAGCATTGCAGATACTAACATCAATTATCCCGTAATGCAGTCGGTGAATGAGCCGAACTTCTACCTGAAGCACGGCTTTGACAAGGCATATTCCGACTATGGCTGTCCCTATGTGCAGGAGGATTGCGATGTGCAGGAGCCGTCCGACAATCTTGTTATCTATGGACACCATATGTCCAACGGTTCGATGTTTGCCTACCTTGAAAAGTTCAAGAGCAAAGACTTTTGGAGCGAGCATCGGATGATTACCTTCAACACACTGACGGATAAGCAGGAGTATGAGATCGTTGCCGTATTCCGCACGGTGGTCTACACCGACAGTCCCGAAGCATTCAAGTTTTATCGCTTTATAGACGCAGAGAGCACCAATGAGTTTGACGACTTTATTGCCAAGTGTAAGGAGCTGTCTTTCTATGATACCGGCGTGACCGCCGAATACGGCGATAAGCTCATTACGCTGTCTACCTGTGAGTACAGCCGCAACAACAGCCGTCTTGTGGTCGTAGCGAAGCGCATAACGGAGGACGGTGGTGCGGATGCTGCCAAGACTCACGCCGAAGCAACGGCAGAGGGCGAACGCCCTAATTAAGCGCCTTTGTGCCAATTATGACAACGGCAACTGCCTTGCGCTGGATGACGGAGAACCCTGCGCCTGTGTGCAGAGCATCTCATACTCACTTCTCTGCAAGTATTTCCGCAAAGCTGTATTGCCGGCAGAGCCTTTGCTGGAAGCGGATATTCTCGGCACACGCTTTGAAAAGTGCGTGTCCTGCGGTGCGCCGATCATCAAGAAGGGCAACCGAAAGAAATATTGCGAGAAGTGCGCTCAAAGAGCTTACAAAGCTCAGCAGGCAGAGTACGCAAGAAGAAAACGGGCAGAGTCGAAAAATAGGCGCTGAAAAAGCCAGCAATATCAAGACTTTTCAGCTCCCGCACTTTGAGGGGTAAGGTGTTTATACCTTTACCCCTCGTTTTTAATTTAGGGGCGTTTGGGTACGCCCCGGAAAGGAGGGTTCAATGGCTGATATTAAAACGAGAGATGTCGTGAAAGGCACAATCAAGAAGATCGACAAAGCGGCAATCGCCGCAGACCGTATGCGCTCCGCCTATGTGCAGACGAAGGAAAAGGCAGAACACACAACGCACCCGGATGAGCATAATGCCGAGGAGTACGCCTCCGACCGAGTGGAAGGCGGCGTTGACCGTATCACGCACGAAGCGGCGCACCAGTTTGATAAGCAGGGGCGCAAGGGACTGGAAGAAACGAAACGGAATGTGTCCAAAGCAAAGGACGGTGTTCAGAGGTTCCGGGAAAAGCGGGCGGCTGAGTCAATGAAAAGGCAGACTGTCCGCATCTCCGGGAATAAGACCATCAAGGCGGTCGAGCAAACGGAAAAGACGATCAAACAGTCTGCCGGTTCTGCCGGTAAGAAAACCATCAAGACTGCCGGGAAAGGTGCAGCCAAAGCCGCACAGAGGTCGGTCAAAACCACGAAAACGGCAATCAAGACCACACAGCAGGCGGCAAAGACGGCGCAGAAAACCGCACAGGCTACGGTGAAAGCATCGCAAAAAGCTGCACAAGCCGCCAAAGCCGCAGCCAAGGCAACAGTTGCCGGTGTAAAAGCTGCCGTAAAAGCAACGATTGCCGCAGTCAAAGCGATCATAGCGGCGACAAAAGCACTGGTCGCTGCTATCGCCGCAGGCGGCTGGGTTGCCGTTGCGGTCATTGTCGTGATTTGCCTGATTGCTCTGATCTGCGGCTCGGTTTTCGGGATATTCTTTTCCGGCGAGGATTCCGGCACGGGAATGTCGATGCAGACTGCCGTGCAGGAAATCAACGCTGATTACAATGCCAAGATGGAAGCGGAGAAAAACTCGGTAGCCTATGATAATATGGAGATCAGCGGCGGTCGAGCCGTGTGGAAGGATGTGCTTGCGGTCTATGCAGTCAAGACGAATACCGACAAGGATAATCCGCAGGAGGTCGCCACGATGGACGAGAGCAAGAAGCAGATTCTCTCGGACATTTTTTGGGAGATGAACTCCATATCCTCCCGCAGTGAAAGCCACTCGGAAACGGAAATAAGCGAAACGGACGACGGAAACGGCAACATCGTTCAGACGGAAACGACAGTCACAAAAACAACGCTTTATATTACCGTTTCTCATTTGACGGTGGATGAGATGGCTGACCTATACGGCTTTGACGCAGAACAGCGGGAATACCTTGCCGAGCTACTCAAGGATGAGAACAATTCCATTTGGGCGGCGGTGCTTTACGGTATCCGATACAGTGACGATCAGATCGTCACCGTGGCGCTTTCGCAGGTGGGCAATGTAGGCGGCGAACCGTACTGGTCTTGGTACGGCTTCGGAAGCCGTGTGGAATGGTGTGCTTGTTTTGTAAGCTGGTGCGCCGATCAGTGCGGCTATATCGACACCGGGGTTGTGCCGAAATATGCGGGTTGCGTGAACGGCGTCCAGTGGTTCAAAGATCGAGGACAGTGGATCGACGGTTCTGCCGAGCCTGTCCCCGGAATGATTATTTTCTTTGATTGGGATAACAAGGGTTCATCGGGTCCGCAGGACGGACAATCCGACCACACCGGTATTGTTCAAAAAGTCGAAAACGGTATCGTTTATACCGTTGAGGGAAACTCCGGTGATAGCTGTCGGGTAAACCAGTACAGCGTAGGTCACTACGAAATCCTCGGATATGGGGTACCGCAATATTAAAATAGGTGGCTATGGGCTTTATTGTCCCATAGCCACCTATTTTTCTTTTTTGTTTAGAATTTGATCCGGGATAATTGAGGTATTCAGCAAATCACCCGGTTCAACCTTCAGTGCGTCAGCGATGTTAAATAGAACCTCTACGGAAAAGGGTCTGACGATATTCGGTGCTTCGATTGCGCTAAGATGCGAACGACTCATCATTGCCTCTGCTGCAAGCTGCTCCTGCGACATTCCTCGCATTTTACGAAGAACTGAAATTGTGATTCCCAGTTGAATAAATCTATCTCTATTTTTGAAGTCAATTTCTTTGCCCATTTGCTCCACCTCGAATCCATAATAATTATATGTTATTCTCCACTTGCTTTCTGTTCTCGATGTGAAGCTATTGACTTATATATAGAGCAAAAATATAATAATTAGTGCAGATGAACAATGATATACTCATTTGCTCTACTGTTTTTCTTGGTGGTGTTTGTATGACCTGTTGTTTTATCGGGCATAGGAAAATTAAGCATAAGAAGGAGCTTGCAAGTCGATTGCGGGACAGTATTTGCTATCTGCTTGAGCAGGGCGTAGCAATCTTTCTGTTTGGAGATCATTCCGAGTTTAATACCCTCTGCTACAAGGTGGTTTCAGAACTAAGAGAAGTTTACCCCCAAATTCGCAGAATACACTATCGGACGGATTATCCTGATGCAGACGCTTATACGATGCAGTTCCTATTAGATGGATACGAGGACAGTATTTGCCCTGACGGAGTTGCTGCTGCCGGGAAAGCTGCTTATGTGGAACGCAATCAAGCTATGATTCAGGCAAGTGACTTTTGCGTCTTTTACTATAATAACGAATACCTTCCGGCGAGTCGAAAAGAGTCGAAAAAAGCAATAACAAGCTATCAGCCCAAAAGCGGCACCGGGCTTGCCTTTGACTATGCAAAAGCGCACGGAAAAACAATCATTAACCTATACGAAGAAGATGAACACTGCAATTAAGCATCGAATCTGTTGAGATTTGACTTTTTTGTAACATTTATATCCGAAATCCCGTGCTTTACAATAAACACCTTTTGAGTTATTTGCATCATTGGAGCAGCCGGTGACGGCTGCTTTTCCTTTACGCTGATGAAGGGTGATAAGGTTGTCAAGGGTATCAAACAGCTTTCCGATTTTGCGCTGTTCCTCAAGCGAAGGAAGAGATACTTCTCCCATACAGAGCTTGTCGTAATAGAAGTACAGACGAACGCCACCCTCTTGCAACTGCATAATCAACTTTTGAAAATCAGGTGATTTGAGCCAGTGCCATAAGAGCCTATCGTCAACATCTTCGGAGGTCTTGAAAACCTCATATAGAGAGCTAACTATCACATTTTTCCCGATATTTTGGTATCCGATTGAACCAACATTTATTCTTGCCGGGTTATAAGCAAATGAGTTCGGAGAAACGATATAATACATCCTTTTATCTGCTTCTCGCATCGTCCCACCATTCTCGAACTTCTCATCTTGTGGTACAAACCCGTGTTCGTTGGTAATTGAATAGCTCTCTAATGGAAGGTTGTCCCTATTCTTTTCGCCAGCGGGAAAAGTAATATCTGAGAACTTACGCTGTTCCCAAGAGGATGTATAAAAAGGATGGATCAGTTGGACAGTCAGAGAAATTTCCGGGGTTGAATGCAAAAAAGGCTGTCGTTGATGAAGGGTGATAAGGTGGTCGAGCTGGTCTAAATAAGCACCGATCTTCCGTTGTTCCTCGACTGAAGGTACAGTTATTTCAATTTTCAGAAAATCGGACTCGTGTATTCTCCATTGTCCATAGATGACACCCTGGCGCCATTTGACCATAGCATTTATAAAGTCTTTTCTGACCAATCTTCTTCCTAAAAAATCAGAGTCAGCAATGCCAGTAGGCTCAAAAATGCTATATACCGGTGAAATGCAGGCTTTTCCGTACTTATTCAGACCTATTGAGCCGGTTTCAAGGTTGTTGGAGCTATATATGAAATCGCCTTTCTCTGTTTTCTTATATAGCTTGTTTACCGTGTCCGTAACTAAGGCGCTTCGGTCATAACGCTCACCTTTAGGGGCAACACCCTCATTTGCTATGAATGCCATAAGGGGATATTCGTCGCTCATTGGTGCTTGTTGATTACGCTCTATGAGCAAATCCCCAACCTTACGCTGTTCCCAAGCTATTCGGTTGCAGGAGAGTTTGAGTAGGTATGAAAATCAGGAACTAAGTTTGAAATATCGGGATTTATGGTTGATATTTCGGGATTATGTGCTATAATATAAGTTGTGTTTTAGCACTTACTCGCAGGTTGAGAGAAAGGAATGATACGATGGCTGTAAGCTATAAAAAACTTTGGCACATTCTGCTTGATCGAGATATGAAGAAAAGAGATTTGCAGGAAGCTGCTGGACTCACTAAATACGCAATCAATAAGCTCAGTCGTGATGAAAATGTAAGCACTGAAGTGTTGGGAAAAATCTGCTCAGCTTTGAATTGCACGACTGACGACATTATGGAGTTTGTTCCCGACGAGAAGTGAGTCCGTTTTATGGGACACTAATTGTTGTATCATAACAGTGGGGTAGTATGCCCTAAAAAAAGAAAAAGGATGGGTTCACAGGATGAATAAGCAACAGCTTGCTCAGAAAATATGGGCTTCCGCAAACCAAATGCGCTCCAAAATCGAAGCGAATGAATATAAGGATTACATACTTGGCTTTATCTTTTACAAGTATCTATCTGATAAAGAAGTCAAATTCTTGAAGGAAAATGACTATGACGACGAACTTCTGAAAACCGTATCAGAAGAAGATGATGAAACGGTTAAGTGGGTTCAAGAGAATATTGGCTACTTTATTGCCTATAAAGACCTCTTTTCTACTTGGCTCTCGATGGGCAAGGACTTTGATGTTTCAAATGTCCGTGATGCGCTCTCTGCGTTCAGCCGGTTGATTTCCAACACGCACAAAAAGGTGTTTGATAAGGTATTCGACACTTTGCAAACGGGTCTTTCCAAACTTGGCGATAGCTCCGGTTCACAAACAAAAGCAATCAGCGGGCTTCTAACGCTGATAAAGGATATTCCTATGGACGGCAAGCAGGACTACGATGTTCTCGGCTTTATCTACGAATATCTTATCAGTAACTTTGCGGCTAATGCCGGAAAGAAGGCTGGCGAGTTCTACACCCCGCACGAGGTATCTCTGCTGATGTCTGAAATCGTTGCAAGCCACTTGAAGGGCAAAAGCGAAATCAAAATTTACGATCCGACAAGCGGTTCGGGATCGTTGCTTATCAATATCGGTCAGAGCGTTGCCAAATATATGACCGATGACAACAACATCAAATACTTCGCTCAGGAATTGAAGGAGAACACCTACAACCTGACCCGGATGAATTTGGTTATGCGTGGCATCAAACCGGATAATATCGTCACTCGTAACGGCGATACTCTTGAGGAGGATTGGCCGTACTTTGACGAAAATGATCCGGTGAATACCTATAATCCTCTCTATGTGGATGCGGTCGTGTCCAATCCGCCGTATTCGCAGGCTTGGGACCCGTCCAACAAAGAGGGAGATCCTCGTTATGCTCGTTTTGGACTTGCTCCCAAAGGAAAAGCCGACTATGCTTTCCTGCTTCACGATCTGTTCCATATCAAGCCGGACGGCATTATGACAATCGTTCTTCCCCACGGCGTACTGTTCCGTGGCGGTGAGGAAGGTGAAATCAGAAAGAATCTGATAGAGAATAACCATATCGACGCCATTATCGGGCTGCCTGCAAATATCTTCTTCGGGACAGGAATTCCCACCATCATTATGGTGCTGCGTCAAAGGCGTGAGAATACAGATGTCCTTATCATCGATGCATCCAAGGGATTTATCAAAGAGGGTAAGAATAACAAGCTCCGTGCGTCTGACATTAAACGCATTGCAGATACTTTTATCAAGCGTGAAAGCGTTGCGAAGTTTTCACGAGTCGTCAGTCGAGAAGAAATTCGCAGCAATGATTATAACTTGAACATTCCTCGCTATGTTGATTCCTCTGAAGCTGCCGAGCATTGGGATGTCTATGCGTCTATGTTTGGCGGTATCCCGACAGCAGAAATTGACGAGATGAGCGAATTCTGGACGGCGTTCCCTGCGCTGAAAAAGGCGTTGTTTACCGAGAGTGGCATTCCTTATGTGAATGTGTCTACCCCTGATATTAAGAGTGCCATCAAGAGCCACCCTGATGTGGTCGGGTTTGAGAAAACTTTTAACGCCGCCTTTTCCACTTTCCCGGCATTCCTGAAAGAAGAACTTATCGACCGGATGGGAAGCATCGAAATCTCTAAGGCTGAAACCGTTCTGAGTGCTGATATTTTCGAGCGACTGAAAGATATTCCACTTATCGACAAATATGCGGCGTTCCAGCTTCTTGACGACGATTGGACAGGTATTTCCATCGACCTCGAAATGTTGCAAACCGAAGGCTTTGCTGCAACAAAGAAGGTCGATCCGAACCTTGTCATCAAGAAAAAGGACGGTAAAGATCAGGAAGTTCAAGAGGGCTGGGTAGGTCATATTATCCCGTTCGACTTGGTACAGGCGACTTTGCTCTCCGCAGAAACGGACGAGCTTCACGGCTTGGAAAGCCGTTTGGCGGAAATCCCTTCTGAGTATGAGTCTATCCTTGATGAAATGACAGAGGAGGATAAAGAGAGCTGCAACGATGTTCTCACCGATGAAGGCGATGCTTTCGTTCCGAAAGAAGTATCCAAAAAGATTAAGGAACTGAAGAAAGACCGTTCTCCTGAAAGCGTTGCGCTTCGTACACTCTTAGAAAAGGTAGAGTCTTTGGTCAAGAGCGAGAAAGAAATCAAGGCGGAGATCAAGGCAAAGGGTGCTGCGTTGCAGGCAAAAACAAAGGATACGATTGAAAGTCTGAGCGATGAGCAGGCTTTGGATTTGCTCGAAAAGAAGTGGATTGCTCCTCTCATTGAGAGCATTCACAAACTGCCTGATACCGTAATCGACAGCTTGGTGAGCAAAATTCAAGCCCTTCAGAACAAGTATGCCACAACTTTCTTCGAGGTCGAACAGCAGATCAGCGAAACCGAAGCAACGCTTTCGGGAATGATCGATGACCTTGAGGGTAATGAGTATGATATGCTGGGACTTAATGAGTTGAAGAAATTGCTGGGAGGTAGTGCAGAATGACGAAAAAATCAGATGCTCCCGCAATTCGCTTCAAAGGATTCTCAGACGCTTGGGAACAGCGTAAGTTTGATGAAGTGTTTGATTGCACTGTCCCGAATAACACACTTTCCCGTGCCGAACTGAGTTATGATGAAGGAACTGTCCTGAATGTTCATTATGGTGATGTGCTGATAAAGTATGGCTCTGTGCTGGATGTTCAAAAGGATGATATTCCTCGCATCCCGCATAGATGCCGAGAGGATTTCAATGGGGCTTTATTGCAGGATGGTGATGTTATTATCGCTGATACCGCAGAAGATGAAACGACCGGAAAAGCCTGTGAAATAGGTAATTTGCAAGGGAGTGCCATAGTATCGGGGTTACATACAATGGTGTGCCGCCCTCGGAACAGAATGGCATTGGGGTACCTCGGTTACTACCTCAATTCCAATGCTTACCACCATCAGCTTCTTCCTCTAATGCAGGGCATAAAAGTGCTCTCTTTAAGCCGCAGCAACATTCAAAAAACAAGCGTGAGTTACCCAATAGCAGTGAAGGAGCAGCAACTCATTGCCTACTACTTCAGCCAACTCGACAACCTTATCACCCTTCATCAGCGTAAGTTTGAAAAGTTGACGAATGTGAAAAAATCGATGCTCGAAAAGATGTTCCCGCAAAATGGCAGCAGTTACCCCGAAATTCGCTTTAAGGGATTTACTGACCCTTGGGAACAGCGTAAGTTTGAAGAAATCGCTGTGCGATCATCGGTAATATGCTCCGATGATACCCTTCCAAGAGTTGAATATGAGGATATAGTGTCAGGGATGGGTCGGCTCAACAAAGACATCTACGCCAAGCAAAGTATCAAATCAGGCATCGCATTTCATCAAGGTGATGTCCTTTACGGAAAACTCCGCCCGTACTTGCAAAACTGGCTTTTGCCCACATTTGATGGGCTTGCTGTGGGCGATTTTTGGGTATTACAGCCTCAAAATGCTGATAGCAGCTTTCTATATCGATTGATTCAGAGCCGGCAATTCGATGAAGTAGCTAATCAATCGACCGGGACGAAAATGCCGAGGGCAGATTGGAAATTGGTGTCCAAAACTGTGTTCTCCATCCCGTCAAACATTAGTGAGCAGGCTGCTATTGGTACATACTTTACAGCACTCGATAGCCTTATCACCCTTCATCAGCGTGAGTTGGAAAAGCTCCAAAATATCAAGAAATCTATGCTTGAAAAGATGTTCGTGTGACATCAATATCGCAGGAAGGAGGAAATCGAATGACATTCCAAAAAGAAGCGGACTTTGAGGAAGCCCTGATTAAAGTCTTGGCGGATAAAGGCTGGGAAAAAGAAGTTATCAAGAACCCAACCGAGCAAGACCTCATCCGAAATTGGGCAAAGATCCTGTATGATAACAATCGTGGAATTGACCGCTTGAATAACTATCCTCTTACGGATGGCGAAATGCAGCAGATTATTGAGCAGATCACGGAACTTAGAACCCCGTTAAAACTCAATGGCTTTATCAACGGAAAAACTGTGTCCATCAAGCGTGATAACCCTGACGACAAGCTCCATTTTGGCACTGAAATCAGCTTGAAAATATATGATCGCAGAGAAATCGCCGCTGGACAGAGCCGGTATCAGATCGTACAGCAACCAGTTTTTCCGAGCAAGTCAAAAATGCTAAATGACCGTCGTGGCGATTTGATGCTGCTCATCAATGGTATGCCGGTCATACATATCGAGCTGAAGCGCAGCGGTGTCCCCGTCAGTCAAGCATATAATCAGATTGAGAAATACTCATATGAGGGCGTTTTTACCGGATTGTTCTCGCTCGTTCAGGTGTTTGTTGCAATGAACCCTGAAGAAACTCGTTATTTTGCGAATCCCGGACCTGACGGAAAGTTCAATACGGATTACTATTTCCATTGGGCTGACTTCAATAATGAGCCTATCAACGATTGGAAAGCTATCGCCTCCTCGCTGCTGTCCATCCCTATGGCGCACCAGCTCATTGGTTTTTATACTGTTGCCGACAATGCTGACGGTGTTCTGAAGGTAATGCGAAGCTACCAGTATTACGCAGCCAGCGCAATTTCCGATGTTGTGTCTAAAACGAAGTGGGATAGCGGTAAGCAGCGTGGCGGCTACATTTGGCATACCACCGGCTCAGGTAAGACGATGACGAGCTTTAAGTCGGCTCAGTTGATTGCAAACTCCAATGATGCTGATAAGGTTATTTTCCTTACCGACCGTATTGAGTTAGGAACGCAGTCGCTCAAGGAATATCGGGCATTTGCGGACGAAAACGAAACCGTGCAGGCAACAGAGAACACATATGTCCTTTTGACTAAGCTGAAAAGCAACGCAACGGCAGATACCCTAATTGTTACCTCTATTCAGAAGATGAGCAATATCCGAGATGAGGACGGAGGACTTAATGCAAGCGATATTGAAATAATCAACGGCAAACGGCTTGTTTTTATTGTTGACGAGGCTCATCGTTCAACTTTTGGAGATATGCTATCCATCATCAAGGAAACATTTCCCAATGCCATCTTCTTTGGCTTTACCGGCACACCGGTGTTTGAGGAGAATGCAAAGAAAAACAATGCCCAAACAGATGTTTTTGGCAATGAACTCCATAGATATAGCATTGCTGATGGTATCAGGGATAAGAATGTGCTTGGATTTGATCCTTATAAAGTCCTGACTTTCCGTGATAAGGATGTCCGCAAGGTGGTTGCTTTGGAAAAAGCAAAAGCAGCAACCGAAGAAGAAGCAATCAGCGATCCCAAAAAGGCAAAAATATTCTATGAGTTTATGGACTCCTCCACCGTCAGGATGGCGGGCTTCTTGGGCGATGACGGAAAGTGGGTCAAGGGCATTGAAGATTATCTTCCAAAAACTCAGTACCTTTCCTCGGAGCATCAAAGCAAGGTTGTTGAGGATATTCAAGAAAACTGGCTTACTTTGAGTCACAACGGGAAATTCCACGCAATCTTTGCAACGAGCAGCATCCCCGAAGCAATAGACTACTATCGACTGTTGAAGGCTGCAATGCCGAAACTTAGGATCAGTTGCCTTTTTGACCCCAATATCAGCAATGAAGATGGTGACTACAAAGAATACAGAGGGCAGCCGATTGCTTTCTATAAAGAGCAAGGCTTAATCGAAATCCTTACTGACTATAATACGATGTTTGGTCAGGATTTTTCGATTGCTACACACGCTCGCTTCAAAAAAGACCTTTCTCTACGCCTTGCCCACAAAGAGCAATATAAGCGGGTCGAAAGAGAGCCTGAGAAGCAGCTCGACCTCCTGATTGTAGTGGATCAGATGCTTACCGGCTTTGACTCTAAGTGGGTCAACACGCTGTATATGGACAAGATACTGGAGTATGAGAACATCATTCAGGCATTTTCCAGAACCAACAGACTTTTCGGACCCGATAAGCCTTTTGGCATCATCAGATATTATCGCAAGCCGCATACGATGGAGCAGAATGTGAGCAAAGCTGTTAAGCTCTATTCCGGCGATAGACCGATAGGTCTGTTCGTTGAAAAACTGTCTTACAACCTCGGAAAGCTCAACGCTGTGTTTGATGATATTGCCTATTTGTTCAAGAATGCTGGTATCCCTGACTTTGAAAAGCTGCCTGCGGACGGAACCGTAAGAGCTAAGTTCGCCTCGCTGTTTAGAGATTTCAACGGATACCTTGAAGCTGCTAAAATCCAAGGATTTAGGTGGGACAAACACACCTACACATTCAAGGACGAGGAAAGCGGTAATTCGATTGAAATTACAATGGAGTTCGATGAGAACGCATTTTTGATTTTGGCACAGCGTTATAAAGAGCTTTCCGCTGCTTCTCCCGATGATCCCGGATCACAAGACATAGATATACCATACGATCTTGTTGGATACCTGACTGAAATTGACACAGGGGTTATTGATGCCGATTATATGAACAGTCGTTTCGATAAGTACCTCAAATTGATTCGACAGGAAGGTTCTTCCGAGGAATCTATTGAGCAAGCAAAGGCAGAACTTCACAAGACTTTTGCTGCCCTAACGCAAGAGGAGCAGAAATACGCAAATATCTTTCTGCACGACATTGAGCGAGGCGATGTCATTGCCGAGGACGGAAAAACGCTTCGTGACTACATCACGGAGTATCAGTTTAGAGCAAAAGATGACCAAATCCACCGTTTTGCAACCATCTTCGGTCTTGATGAGGATAAACTCAGGAATATGATGGGGCTTAACCTGAATGAAGCGACTATCAATGAGTTTGGCAGGTTTGACGAGCTGAAAAAGAGCGTCG
>UMCC01020001.1_pt1 | contig 19693 bp, 20 predicted proteins | sample 1964141 | NCBI WGS metagenome assembly UMCC01 (sample SAMEA4835959, study PRJEB28245) | human gut metagenome | biome: gut microbiome; material: fecal sample | place: Denmark | collected 2008
GTTCATAGTGAACCTCCTTTTAAATTGAATTGAAAAAGGCACTCCTAATGGAATGCCCTAATATAAAAAATAGGGACACTCTTTCAAGTATCCCTACGTTCTATCAATATATCTGATAGTTCTCTATTTACTTTCATATTCAGAATTCTTTGTATTCCCACAACCGAGGTCTAACGCTACAACAACAGTCACCTTCCTCACAAGCTCTTTTTCCTTGTGATTTTCAGCAATCCTGTTGAAGCTGAAAAACTCTGCAAAGTGCGTAAATTCAAGGATTTCTACATATTCTTCCTTTGTAGCAACACCACAGTCTCGACTGTTGTTTCGTTGTCCCAACTCATTTCCTCTATCTCCTTTCCATTAAAATAGACAGGAAATCTGAATTTAATGTGCTTCAAGAAACGGCCATCCGGCTGCTCTTGCTCGTATATATCAACTCGTTCAATGAAGCTGTTAAGAAACTCTTTCTTTTCAGCATCCGTGAACTTATCATACAGTTTATCAAAATACAGAAGAAATTGATAGATGTTGTCACCGGAAATTTTCTGCTGACGCACATTATAGATTCTGGTTTCCACTTCCTCAATTTCTTCTTCCACAGAATCAATATCATCATACAGCTTATACAAGCGTTCTTCCATATCCTGATACTTGCGGTCATAATGCTTGTCTGTTACATCAAGACTGTCCATCTGCTGTCCCAACTTTGCTTTTGCTCCGTTTAGCTGATGAAGTTTCTTACGAAGCTGTTCCAGTTCGGTTTCCAATTCTTCTGTATCAATTCTGGAACCAATCTTCTGACGGATTGCCTGTTCAAACTTCGGGTTTGTAACCAGTTTTCTGATCACTTCTTCTACCGCAGCGTCCACCATTTCCTGTTTCCACTGTCGTCTGTATCCGCATTTATGACCATTTACCGTAGTACGGTGTTTGCAATGATAATAATAATAATCCTTATATAAGGTTCCGTCTTTTTTCTTCTTACGATTTACATTGCCGTACATCGCAGCCCCGCACACAGGACAACGAAGAATACTGGAAAGGATGTTTTCATGTTCCTGATTATAAATTTTCTCGCTTTTGACACCTGTTTCCTGACGTTTCCTTTGTGCCATCTGCCATACTTCTTCCGAAACAATTGCTTCATGTACTCCATCATAAACCGGGTAATCGTCCTGTTTCACAATATGATACTGATTACGGGTTCCTGCAATCTTTTCATTCTTACGGCGACCATAAGCGAGTTTTCCACAATAAACCGGATTGTCTAAAATTGACTTGATAAAATGTGCTGAAAACATATCCAGCGTGTTATTCTGGCGCTTTTTCTTTACATAGCCATGCTCATTCAAATACGTTGCAACTGCAGATGCTCCCATTGTTGTATTCACATACTTATCAAAAATAATGCGAATCACATCGACTTCATCATCTGCAATATATAAATAACCATCTACCAGCTTATATCCATAAGGAGCAAAACCGCCATTCCATTTTCCCTCACGAGCCTTCTGTCTGCGCCCCTCCATAGTCTGAACAAGGATATTTTCACGCTCAATTTCCGCAACCGCAGATAAGACAGAAATCATCAATTTCCCGCTGTCTTTGGAACTGTCTATGCCATCTTCTACACAAATCAGATTGACCCCAAAATCCTGCATACGCTGTAAGGAACTAAGTACATCGGCTGCATTTCTTCCGAATCGGGAAAGTTTGAATACAAGGACAAATTCAACCTTATCTTTGCCTGACTCAATATCTTTCAGCATTTGCAAAAATTGTGGACGACCTTCTATGTTCTTACCGGATTTTCCCTCATCAGAGTATTCACCCGCAACTACCATATCCTGAAATTCCGCATACTTTTTCAGCTTATCTTTCTGTGCATCCAAACTATATCCATCTACCTGCATCGAGGTAGATACTCGTGTGTATATGTAACATCTTCTTGTTTTCAATTCCTAACCACCTCCATCCATAGGGTGATATGTAATTGTGCCACGGCCTGTGGCACTTTTTACTCCAATTCTTTTTCGATTTCTTCAATAGACGGCAAGCTGCTTTTCAGTTCTTCCGGAAGTGCTTTTACCATCTGGTTTTTCCATTCTGCTACGCCAATTGGATTCTGGTATCCTGCAAGAGAATACTCAACTACCGTCTGATTTTTACCTTTAACCAAAAGCAATCCGATAGTCGGATTATCACTCGGATGACGCAGAATATCATTTACAACATTCTGATACATATTGAGCTGACTGATGAAACCGGGCTCAAAATCACAAGCTTTCAGTTCAATTACCACATAACAGCGAAGTTTCAGATGATAGAACAAAAGATCAATATAAAAGTCATCTCCGCCCACTTCCAGATGTACCTGTCTGCCTACAAACGCAAATCCCTGTCCCAACTCCAAAAGAAAGTTCTGGATATGCTCTGTCAGCTTACGTTCAATCTCAACCTCTCGCCTTGGCATATCAGTACCAAGGAAATCAAACAGATACGGATCTTTGAAAATCTGATTTGCCATATCGGAATCCGCAGGTGGTAAAGCAACAGGGAAGTTATTGACACTTTTTCCTGTACGTTCAATCAATTTGCTCTGAATCTGCAAATCCAGAATCGTACTGCTCCAACCGTTTTCGATGGTTTTATGTGCATACCAGATTCGTTCTTCCTGTGTATCCAATTTGTCAAGCAACATACGATTGGTACGCCATGGAATTTGTGCCACGACCCGTTGCACAATTTCAAAATCCGGCCAGCACTCTGCGAATTTTCTCATATACTTAATATTTCTTGGAGAAAAGCCGGACATATCCGGAAACGCATCTTTCAGGTCTTTTGCCATGCGGTCAATGACTTTGGCTCCCCAGCCTTCTTCCTCCTGCTTTTGCAGAATAGCTTTACCAATATTCCAATAGAGACAGATCATACTGGAATTTGCATTCAGTACAACCTTTAATCTCTGGTTCTCAATTTCTTTTTTGATTGCTTCTATAAAATCCAAATAACTATCACTCATTTCAGAAAGATTTGGAGCAACAGGGAAAATCACTCCATCTTTATCTTTCCCCATACGTTTTCTGCTATCCATGATTGCTGCCTCCCATTATATTCCATATGGCATATATCGAATTACTGTTTCAATTATTTGTCCCAACTTAATTATACCATTGATTTTCAGTTTTTCAATATATTCAAAATATAAAAAATGGATGCCGACATTTTCGACACCCATTTACGCTGACTTTGTATCTTCTGTTTTAGTTCTTGCCCCACCATCTTCATCTGCATTGATCTCATCGAGGAGCTCTTGCCCGTATTTCTCAATCATACGAGCCAGAAAATCCACACATCGTTCAAATGCTATATTCTGTTCCATGAGCCCCTCCTTTCAAATCACTTACCTATGCTCTTTCGTAGACTTGAAAGCCGTGCTATAATATTTAGCAGAACGCTTCCATCAATCTACACTCATTTTAGAACAAACAGTCTAAAGCTTCATTGAGCGTGGATTGAGCGTAAATTGACTATTTTTGAAGGAGGGCTGTCTATGGAATATTTAGATTTCAGTTCAGTCATCACCACCATTCGTAACTATATCAGTGATGCCCACAGTATGAATCAGATTGACATGATGTACCAGTTGTTTGTCAGCTTTTTAAGTTCAGACGAATCTCTGGATTTTGATTTTGATAATGGTCTGGTATGCCGTTGGTTCAATGGACAAGCAAAAATCAGTCCTCGTATCACCAGGTATTATATGGATAACCACAATCGAAACCGACTCGCTGCTGATATGCACAGAAATGTGCTTCCGTTGATGTATGACAGTACTATGGCGGTGCAAGAGATTTATAACATTCTGGTGCAGGATACAACCATATCAGATAAAACCAAGGCTCGGCTTCTCGAGAATTATCCTTGTGAAACAGAAATGGATGAAGCAGTATTTCTAACTTCTGCTTTATGCTTTGGCATGGAACGTACTTTTGTAAAGCGAGATGTAAATACTAAGAATCTGTTATCTGCTGGAAATCTTTCTCCGGCCGTGAAAGATTTTATCTACGATGGCGGTACCCCAAAGCCATGCCGTCATTTCTGTGGACGAGACAATGAACTTGTAACTTTACATCAGTTGTTATGTAGTCATGGAAAGGTATTTCTGCAAGGTATCGCCGGCATTGGTAAAAGTGAATTGGCAAAGGCTTATGCTAAAATTCATAGCAAAGAATACACAAATATTTTGTACCTTTCCTACACTGGCAATTTAAAACAAGATATTTCAGATATGGATTTTGCAGATGATCTGCCGGATGACGACAATGAAGAACGGTTCCGCAAACATAACCGTTTTCTGCGTACATTGAAAGAGGACACCTTATTTATCATTGATAATTTTAATACTACAGCATCGCAGGATGGTTTGCTGTCGGTTGTGATGAAATATCGCTGCCGTATTCTGTTTACTACCCGAAGCAGCTTTAACAACTATACTTTCATGAATCTGGAAGAAATTGGGGATACAGATGCTTTGATTAAACTGATGGGCTGCTTCTATTCCGATGCTGAAAAGAATCGCACGATTTTGGAGCAAATCATCCAAACAGTACACAGTCATACTCTTGCTGTAGAAATGTCAGCCCGTTTGTTGGAAAGTGGAATTATGGAGCCGTTGCTCCTGTTAAAGAAGCTAAAAGAAGAAAAAGTCGCCCTGGATGCCACCGATACTATCGGTATCTCCAAAGACGGCAAAAGTCGCAAGGCGACCTATTATGACCACATTCACACGTTGTTCTCTCTGTATCAGCTTTCAGAAGCAGAAACAGATATTATGAGAAACCTTGCGTTGGCTTCGTTTTCCGGTGTTCAAAACAGATTGTTTGCGAACTGGTTAAAGCTGCGTGATATGAATACTGTCAATGATCTGATTGAAAAAGGCTTCATCAAGGCAATGGAAGGTCGTATGATTGCCCTTCATCCAATGATGCAGGAAGTGACAATGGAAGAAACAAAACCTTCTGTGCAGACTTGTCACACCTTATTGGAAAGCTTACAGCAGATTTGTCTGCGTCATGGAGAAGAAGTTTCTTATTATAAACAGTTGTTCCAGACCATTGAATTTGTGATAAATCAGATTGAAAATGATGATATGCCGGTATATCTTCGTTTCTTGGAAGATGTGTTCCCTTATATGGAGAATTACCGCTATTATCAGGGGATGGAATTGGTTATAAATAAACTGTCTGACTTGCTCAAGGACAAGGCTGTAGGCTCTATTGCTGACCGGGCATTGCTGCTCAGTTATCAGGCAGCTTATGAGAAGAAACCAGATAAAGCAATCAAGATGCAGAAAGATGCCATTGCAATGATTCCGAAAATGACTTCGGAGAATGCGTTGCTCCTGTCCAATCTGTATGCAAATCTTGGCGGTATGTATAAAATGAATGGCAAGCTGGAACTTGCTAAAGAAAATATGGAACAGGCAATCAGAATCATAGATGAGTATGGTCTGTCCTATTACCATGATAGCATTGTGCAGATTACAAACTATGCTGTATTGCTTACGGATATGGGACAGCCTGATGTTGGTTTGTCTGCTCTGCGAAAGCTCTGCCGTGTAATTCGAGAATATAATTCTGATACTGGTCTGGATTATGCAAGTGTTCAAGAAGCGATGGGAAATATCAGCCTGACTATGGGAGAAATTTCGCAGGCAACTTCATATTTCCAGAAAGCTATGGAAATCTATGAAACAGTATTTGAGTTTGAACCTGATATGATTGAAGCAAAGAAACAGGAACTGCTTGGAACGTATGCGCAAGCCGGATTATACTTAGGCGAAAAATTATTGACCAAAGAAGGGGATATATAACTATATGAACAATTTACTCGTTGGAAATGGTATAAACATTCAATTTAATAAAACTGATTATACTACGCAACAAATAGTATTGAGAATTCTAAAAAATTGTGATAGAGATGATTTTCCATCACATATCATTGTGAATTTCCCGTACCTGTTAAAAAATTATATAGGGCAATTATTTTTAGAAGCAAGAGATATTTTGGAGGACAAATACGATAATTTTACAAATTGTACTGCAGAAGATGAATCTTTGAAGTCTTTCAAAAAACAATATGCAGATAAAATTGATACATTACGAATAACTGATATAGGATTTGAAGACTATTATTTAATTCATGATTTAGTATGCCACAAGACCAATACTCAAAATCCCGAGCAATACTATGTCAGGGAAGCTCTGAGAGTTGCTTATCTATATGCAATATATAATGATGGTAAACTTAATACCTTGTATCAAGAATATCCGGAAAAATTCATCACCTATTTAGAGGCGTTCGACAACATATTTACTACAAACTATGATGCAAATCTCGAATTAGCAACACATAAACCGGCATACCATATTCATGGGCAATTTGATAAGAAAAGTGATGTGTATCTTCTCGATTCATTCAGAAACCAACTTCCCGATGCACCAATAAAAGAAATAGAAATTGATGAGAATTATTTCTATTTGTATTCAAACGCTTTGACAACACATTGTGGCGCATACAAAGAATTACAGATCAAACAAATTCCTCAAGCAAATAGTGCTGTTGAAAAAATGGCAATAGCCTATAATAATGACCCCAAAATCAAACAGGATGTTGATAGTTGGACGCTTAAATCGAATAAGTTGACTGCAAATATGGGATATGCCATTCAGCTTAAAGCCGCTAATCCTTCATTAACTTTTTCTGATAATTATCATTTTGATACTTTCAAAAATATTACGGGGACATTAGAAATATTAGGATTATCTCCGTGGAATGATTTTCATATATTTGAATCAATAAATGCATCTAATATTGACGAATGTGTCTACTATTACTTTAACGAAAGTGATTGTGACATGATTAAAGAATTACTTCCGACACTTAATGCTCAAGGGAAAATTCGATTTTTATCTGTAAAAACTTTTTGGGAGGATTGTTATGAAAAATAAAATAGTATTCAAATCTCAGAAAGATTTCGTGAAATGGGTAACTGTATCGAATATGTTTGCTAAAAGCAGAATTATGCCCATGGTTGCATTAAAGCAGTTTAATTCATTAAAAGCCAACCAGCGAACAAACATTAAGAAAGCTTTTGAAGAATATGACCAAAAGCGACGAATAAAAATTCCGAAAGGTGAAATTGATTCTGCATGGACAATATCAGTAATGGTAGATGCACACATTATTGCGACAGAATATAATGTTGATCCATTAACTGTGATAATGTGTCTTAATTCACCTTGTAAAATAAATGAACGAATTGTCATTAAATAAACAATTGTAGCTCTGTGTAATAGCAGAGCTATTTTTTATTCCACAGATAAATTTTGCTCAATTTCCGCTCAATCCACGCTCAATGTGTTTTGCGCCCTCTTTCAATAGAATGAAATTGCAATGAAAACAGCACCAAATCAGAAAATCCGGTGCTACTTCAACGCAAATCTACTGAAAGGGGCATTTTTTATGAACACGAACAAGCACAAGGAGGTACAGACCAAATGAGAGAACTGAACAACATCAAAATCATTGCTGTGGATCACGGCTACGGCAACATCAAGACCGCAAACACAGTTACCCCTACCGGAGTGACCGCCTATGAAACCGAGCCGATCTTCTCCGGCAACATTCTGGAATATGGCGGCATCTATTACCGCATCGGAGAAGGTCACAAGGAATTTATCGCAGACAAGGCTGTGGATGAGGACTATTACCTTCTGACGCTCATGGCGGTTGCCAGAGAACTGAATGTATACGGCATCCGTGAAGCAGATGTTCATCTGGCTGCCGGTCTGCCACTGACCTGGATTCGCAAACAGCGTGAAGATTTCCGAAGCTATCTGCTCCGCAACAAGGAAGTGAACTTCCGTTTTAATGGCAACGATTATTACATTCGATTTGTCGGATGCAGTCTTTTCCCGCAGGGATACCCTGCCATCATCAATCAACTGGGAAATTTCAAGGGAACGAATCTTTTGGCAGACATTGGAAACGGCACCATGAACATTCTGTATATCAACAATAAAAAGGCGGTAGAGAGCCGCTGTTGGACAGAAAAGTTCGGTGCCAACCAGTGCATGATTGCCGCTAAGAATGCGGTACTGGACAGCTTCGGCGTGAAAATCGAAGAATCTACTGTTGAGCAGGTACTTCGTTTCGGAACTGCTGATATCAGCAAGCCCTATCTGGACTGTATTACCTCCGTGGCTAAGCGATATGTGGCTGATATTTTTGCTACGCTTCGCCGCTATGAATACAATCCGGATCTGATGCGACTGTATATCGTTGGTGGTGGCGGCTGTCTGGTCAAGCATTTTGGACAGTACGATGAAAGCCGAGTGACTATTCTGGATGATATTTGTGCGACAGCCAAAGGTTATGAATATCTCGCCTCTATGAGCCTTCGCAGGAAGGAGTAAGCCATGAGCGAGAATATCCGCAGCACAAATCTTCGCTTCAATCTGGAAAAGGACACCCAGAAGCGAGCATGGCAGTATCTTCAGAACATGGACAAGCAGCAATTCAAATCCTACAGCAATGTGATTGCCGTAGCTCTGGTGGATTACTTTGACCGCTATTATCGCAGTCAGGATGATCCTTACTTTGAAACCAGGGAACGTGAGGAACGATTTGTGAATCAGATTATTTCCTCTGTAGAAAGCGCCATGGAGAAAACACTTCCGGTATTTCTTGCAGGCTGTATGGTGGGAATGTCGCAAGTGCCGGTTGGAGCCGTTTCGGTCACACAGCAGGAACTGGATGAGGAAGTGGATTGGGATTTTCTTGGAGAATAAGTTTGCTCCAAGCTGATCTCACAGAAGGGAGGTGAACACATGACACAATTTCTAACACAAAGCAGTCCGATACCGCCGTATATGGCGTTCCCAAGATTTTTACTGGACAAGGATGGCCTAAATGAAACTGCAAAAATTCTCTATACGATTTTGCTCGACCGAGCAAGGCTGTCCCAGAAAAATGACGGATGGACAGATGAACAAGGTCATGTGTTCATTTTCTTCCCCATCAAGAGCCTGGCAGAAACCATGCACAAGAGTGAAATGTCTGTCAAAACCGCATTGAATGCTCTGGAGAAAGAAAATCTGATCGCCCGTAAACGTCAGGGAGCAGGTTTTCCAAACAGGATATACGTTAAATATCCACCGGAAGCATTGAATCAAACGGACAGAATTTTTTCCGTAAAACAGACAGAAAACTGTCCTACAGATGGACAGAAAACTGTCTCTGTGACAGACAGAAAACTGTCCAGTAGTAATAAAGAGAAGAACAATATAAAAAGAACAAATTCAGAGAGTAAGGATGACCGCACCGCTTATGGCTCTTATCAAAATGTTTTCCTGAGTACGGAAGAACTGAAGGCTTTGAAGGACGAGGTTCCTCATTATCAGGAATACATTGAAAAGCTGTCCAGCTATATGGCATCCAGCGGAAAACAGTATTCCAGTCACGCAGCCACCATACGAAGCTGGGCATTGCGTGACCATCCTGCTCCTGTCAAACGAACCTATGAATGTAAGGAGGATGAAAGCCTATGAGACCAATCAATAACGCCGTGGATGAATTATTTCAGCCGAGAGAGCTTGCAGAGGATGAATATTTGAACGAAGCTGACGGACTGATGTATTGTTCCAAATGCCACACTCCCAGACAGCACCGAATTGAATTGAAGGAACGAGTATTCCTTCCTACGGTTCGATGCCGCTGTCAGCAGGAAATATACGACAAAGAAGAAGCCGAACGCAAGCATCAGGAATTTCTCATTCAGGTGTCACGCTTGAGGACAAACGGATTGCAGGACAAATCCCTGCATGATTACAACTTTTCCAATGATAAAGGCTACAATCCGGAAATGCAGAAAGCCCATGAGTATGTGTCCCATTGGGAAGAAATGAAAGCGAACTCGTTGGGACTGCTTCTCTGGGGAGATGTGGGAACCGGTAAATCCTTTTTCGCTGGCTGCATTGCAAATGCCCTGTTGGACAAAGGTATTCCGATTCTGATGACCAATTTTTCCAGAATCCTGAATACGCTGACCGGAATATATTCCGATGACAGAAACCAGTTCATTGACAGTTTTAATAAATACAGTCTGCTGATTATTGATGATCTGGGAATTGAGCGAAGTTCGGAATTTGCTTTGGAACAGGTATTCAATGTGATTGACAGTCGATACCGAAGCAAGAAACCACTGATTGTAACCACCAATCTAACTTTGGATGAGTTGAAACATCCGAAAGATCTGGCAAGAGCCAGAATTTATGACCGAGTATTGGAGCGTTGTGTTCCTTTGAAAATCAACAATCAGAATATCCGAGAGTTGAACGCAGCCGCCAATATGCAGGAAGCACGAAAAATATTAAATTCCGGTACTTAAATTCACAGCCGATGGTGCGGAACAATTCGCCTGTCAGTACACAGATAACTTATAACTTGCAAAACGAATTGTATCTGCACCATCTACACCGGATTACAGTACCACACCGATACCAGGAGATTTTATGGCAAATAACAGACCTATGACTGAAGATGAAAAGAAATTATTGCAGGCACAGCACAGAATGGAAGCGATTGAAGCACGCAACCGCCAGAAAGAGCGAAAGGCAAGAACCAGACGATTGATCCAGATGGGAGCCGTATTGGAAAGCGTGTTCCCGGAAGTTCAGACTATGGAGCTTGATGATGTGAAGATGGAGCTGAAAAGACGATTGAAGGCATAAGCCTTGGCAGCTTCGCTGCTATCCCGAAGGGCGCACTTACTCACCACCCATAAAATGGGCGGTGGTATCCCCTTCGGGGTCGTGCGCTCTGCGAGGCTTTGCGGCTCCGTTGGAGCCTTATGTACAATGCCACACTTGCTGTCATTGTCCACGCAGTTTCCGCAAGTACAAACGATACTGCGTTTGTAATCAGGGGTACAAATTGTACCCTACCTTGCGCTAACTGCCTGCGAAAATCTGCCACTACACAAGGTACGCCCTTCGGGTGCGGCAGTTTTATCGCAGAGATAGGCGCAGCATTCACCGCACCTATTTTCTTTTTCAAAAAAGAAACAAAAATTGTGCTGCGGCACAGGAAGGAGGAAAATAGTGAACTATTTCCATTTAGAAGCAAAAGTTGTGAGTCGTGGCGCAGGCCGTTCTGTGATAGCAGCTGCCGCTTATGCATCCTGTTCCCGACTCTACAATGATTATGACGGACTTACCCATGACTACACCAGAAAGCACTGGTGTCTGTATAGCGAAGTCTTTCTTCCGCAGTATGCACCAGAAGAATGGAAGGACAGACAGCTACTCTGGGAAGCTGTCGAGTCCGTAGAAAAGACAAAGGACAGCCGACTGGCGAGAGAGCTTGTGGTTGCTTTGCCATCAGAACTGTCTTTGGATGACTGGAAAAGTATGCTGAAGCGTTTTGTTCGTGAGCAAGGCATTGACCTTGGAATGTGTGCGGATGTGAACATCCATGATCCGTACCCTCCGGGGCATAATCCTCACAGCCATATTCTTTTCACCATGCGTCCCTTAGATGAACACGGCAAGTGGCAGACAAAGACTCAGAAAGAATACCTTTGCAAGCGTGGCGGCGAAGAACGTGGTTTTACTGCTGATGAGTTCAAGACCGCCAAAACACAGGGGTGGGAGAAACAATATATGTATCAGTTCGGGGAGAAAAGGCAGTATTTAACCCCATCTGAAGCTGAGAAAATTGAGGGATGTATCAGGACGTCAAAGACCCCTAAAAGCACCCGCTATGGGAGACAAAACCCACTTACAGCACTTTGGAACAGCGAAGAACAGATATTTGCATGGCGCAAGAGCTGGGAAATGATTGTCAATGAAGAACAGGAACGCCATGGTATTGCTGACCGTGTAGACTGTCGCAGTCATGCCGCCAGAGGACTAACTGAACAGCCAACCGTACACGAAGGATACCACGCAAGAAAACTGGAATCCATGGGAATTGTTTCTGACCGCTGCGAACTGAACCGCCAGATCAGGGCAGATAACAAACTCCTGCGTGAACTGAAAAAACAGGTGCAGAAGCTGATGAAAGCAGTCAAAGAAAATATTCCTGCCCTCGCTTCTGCATTGGAAACTCTGCGTGACAACATGATTTTTCTTCAGTATCAGTTGATCGTGAATACTTCTCAGCAGGAAGCTGTCACTTCCCAGAAAAACCTTTTGGCTGATATACTGGCTGAATACAAAAATGTTAAGGCAGAATTCAAAGCCAAGACCGCTGAGAAAAAAGAGCTGATTGCAGAACAGAAAAACTGTGGGATTCATTTCATTCGTGCAAGTAAGCTGGGTGAACAGATTGCAGCTCTGACCGAAGATATTGAAGAATTGAAATTCCAAAAGGCTGGATTGCTTTCTCAGCTTAATTGTCAGGATAACGGCATTGCTGCCAGAAAGCAGAATCTAAAAAAGATGGAGAACGCTCTGGAAACCTTGGAACAGCAGCGTGCTGCCCTGTCTGAACAGAAAGAAGCTGATAAGACAGAGTTTCTTGAAATCCGAGATGGTATCGCACCCGAAAATATGGATGCAGTTATGCAGGAACGTGAAAAACTCCGTCCTGATGGCAGAGTTGGTTTAGTACGAAAATTGTATGAAAAATACAAGAATAAATACAGTTCTGCTACTTTCGATGAAGCCAACAGGCAGATTGATGCCGAATTGAAAGAACAGCCAATTCAGAAGAAAAAGCGTTCTATCAGCGAACAGCTGAAAATGCCGAAACAAGAAACCCCACAACCAAAGAAGCAAAAGAAGAAAGAATACGAGCGATAATTGAAAACACGGCTGTTACTTCCGAAAGGTAGTAGCAGCCGTATCCCTCATTTGTTTTTGTATTTGTCTATAATCTCCCTAAATTTTGGATGTTCTCGAAGGTATGCACATTGTGGATCAGTTTCTAATCCATTGAGAAGAACTGGTATCAACTCATGGGATTGTATAGCTTTGGTTTCGGGTGCCATCCTGTGATACAGAACGGAATCAGTTAATGACCAATGTGTAGTGAGCGCTTCAAGCATTTGTTCCAGTAAATGAAGCGTTGCATCTGCATTTTGCTTTTGTTCCAAAATCTGATAAGAAGCAATATATCGGTTGTATTCCCACATATCAAATACATCTACCATGGAACTTGATTTTTCGGCAATTTTACAAGCAGATTCTGTGTTTCCGGAAGCTAATTCAGCATCTATCAATTTCGTTAGGAGCATCTGAACTCTGGTAATTTCTTTGAATAATGCCTTTTCCAGTTCTAATGCAGCCAATTCTGCTTTTTGTTGTTGCATATAAATAGATACCTGAAGCATAAGTTTATCCGGCAATGTGCTAATCAGGTCAGTTTTATCTTGAATTGTATCAAGAACCTCTTGTGCAGCATCTGTTTTGCCCTTACGAATATAGCGGTTAACTCTCATATAGTTAGCACTATTTCGTATCTTTTCATCATTGCTCTCAGCCAGATGTAAATACCAGTCTGAAATCTTTGTATCAAGGCTATCGATGGGTAAAGTATCATCGGCTGTCTGCAAAAGTATGGAATCCAAAATAATCGTGATGTTGAGAAGAAGCAGTTCGTTGTGTGGGTATTCGTGTATCTTTGCTTCAGCAGCATCAAATGCAGAAAGAATATCATTCCTTGCTTGTTTGGCGAGCTCGTTGCAGAAAAATCCAATTTCCTGTTCAGACAGATCCTCACTAAAACAAAACAATGTATTCAAATCAATTTTCAAAAGTCTGGCTAATGGAGGAAGAAGGCCAATATCAGGGCTTGTGATACCTTTCTCCCATTTGCTGACAGCGGGAGTAGAAACACCGAGATAATCAGCAACCTGTTCCTGTGTTAATCCAAGTAGCTTGCGCTGCTCTTGGATGACTATGTTCATAGGCATATCTTAATCTCCTTTGAGGATATTACAAAAAGCTCTTTGTTGTCTTTATTATAGCAAGCTGATATTCATAGCACAATCGAGCAGTTGTTAATCATGGAGATAAAAACTTAACCACAAGTTAAAAGCCACGGCTTTCACTCTGATATGGAGTGCAGTCATGGCTCTTTCTAAATGATGTAAAAGGGCGATAGCATTTTATGCTGTCATCCCTTATATTTATTGCAAAACCAGATTGAAGCGATGGATACAGGCCACTCTCTTTACGGTTGACTATTTCGACTGGTTTTGCTGTTTAGCTTTTTCTTGATTATAAACATAATAATCATATAAATAAGGCACACTATTACTCCAGAAACTGTCATTTTCAAAAGACCGATATGCCATGCGATTTGAAGTCGTGCCAGATAATAATCAGGGACTGCTCCGTTTAGAAGTACAGGTATGCCAACTTTCAATACAGGTAAACATGCCCCAAACAGGAAGCTGATGATTGCACCCAAAACAAAATTCATTTTTTGATATATGTTTATTTTTTTCAGATAATCAATCTCTTGCATTTTTGTAGCATTATTCCTGTTGGCTGAATTACTTAATTCTGCTTTAAACGTCCGGTATTCATTCTGACAATTTTGGCATTCTTCCAAATGCTTTTTAATAAATGAATTTGTTTCCTCGGATGTCAAATCATCCATGTATAAAGGTAGTAAATCATTGACTATATTGCACTGCAATTCTTTATTCATTTTTCTTCATCTCCTCAAATATTCTTTTTTTTCCACGATAAAAATTAACACGAGCCCAATTTTCACTTTTGCCTATTATTTCACCGATTTGAGCGAAAGATATTTCTCCAATCAACCGTAAATACATAACTTCCCTCATCGGTTCATCAAGATTATGTAGCGACTTCAATATCTCTACATTTTCCCACTGGATAAATAGTTCATCTTCAGCAGAAGAAATTGTCAACATGTCTTCATAATTTGATAAATCTTCAAATGATTTATTGTCTCTTAAATACTTGAGCCAAAGATTTTGAGCAATACCACAAAGCCATGTCAATACACTGCTATTTCCTTTAAACTTGTTAATACTATTTACAGCGCAAAAGAAAGTTTCCTGTGTTAATTCTTCTGCAAGTTCATGGTTACATGTTTTACTTAGTAGAAACGTATAGACCTTTTTTGAGTGGTTTTGGTATATTTCTTCCATTGATTCCATCGTACTTCCTCCTTTCTGCTAAGTTAGTACCCGGAAATCATCATTCGTTACACATAAATAAATAATTTGTAGAGCTTTGTATTTCCTTATGTGCATTTTAGTATATAAGCATAAATTTTTCTACAAAATCCCTTTTCATTCTCCAAAAGAGATGATATCTTCAGAATCGAGAAGGAGGGAATTCATCACTCCCTCCTTCTCGATTTAACAACATATCAATTCATTCAAAACAATTTCCTCTGCCGCATTTCGGATGTTATTGCAAGCACCAACCCATGCCATCTGATCACGAGCCTTTAATGCTTCGTTTATGCCCTGCTGCTCCTGCATTTGCAGGGTCAACAGTTCCATTCTTTGATTAGCGGTATCATCCACCTCATTCAGATGTTTGACCAGTTCTCCATCCAGCAAAAGTGTGTTGTACAGCATCTTATGGTGTTCTTTCAGATAGCGCAGACGCATTCTGCCGTACTTTCCGTAATGCGGTTCTTCCTCCGGAAGTTCCAAATCCGGATAATACATTCCATCTGCTCCGAGCGTATATGTACCGCCCATTTCTTCGAATAATGACTTCATATGCTATTCCTCCTTGAAATCAGCAATGACCTTTAGATCATCGCAAAATGTTCAAGAGCAGCTCGGATAGCATCTTCCTTTTCTTTCGGGCATTGTGGTACTTTCTGATTTTCTTTCTGTGAAATATTGTAATGTTCTCCTACATCAATACCACATTTGCGTTTAATTTGGGAAATATATAAAGTTGAAACCTTTAAGCCAAATTCTTTCAGCACATAATCCTTGATTTCCTGATAGGTAGCCTTTGACTCAGCAGCGGTAATATCAAGCTCATCCAAGTCTAAGTCGACCTCTATCGTATCATCCGGAGTTTTTCTGGACAAAAGAACTACCGTCTCCACATGAACAGTCTGACAAAATTGATCAACGCAGCAGGCTTTTTCCAGCTTATACCCTGCCGCCAGAAATGCTGGAAGATCTCTTGCCAGGCTGGTCGCTTTGCAGGAAATATATACAATATGGTCTACCCCATAAGAAAGAATCTTCGGCAATGCTTTGGGATGGATTCCATCTCTTGGCGGATCCAGAATTACCACATCCGGTTTCTCCGTCAGATCATCCAGAACTTTAAGGACATCTCCTGCAATAAATTTACAATTACTCAGGTTATTCAGTGCTGCATTCTGTTTTGCAGCTTCTACTGCCTCTTCCACAATTTCCACGCCTATCACTTCGTCCGCTACGGAGGCTGCAAGCTGGGCGATTGTTCCGGTTCCGCTGTAAAGGTCGAACACTACTTTATCCTTCGTATCTCCGATATACTCACGTACAATAGAATAAAGCACTTCCGCAGCCAGTGAATTAGGCTGGAAAAATGAAAATGTACTGATCTTAAATCGCAGTCCCAGAAGCGTTTCATAAAAGAAATCCTGACCGTAAAGGATACGTGTCTCATCACTCTGCACCACATCAGAAAGAGAATCATTGATAATATGCATGATTCCCACAATTTTACCCTCCAGCGGAAGTGCAAGAAGTTCTTCTTTCAGAGATTCCAGATCATGTTCTTCCTGACTGGTGGTAATCACATGGACCAGAATCTCTCCTGTAGTCACACCGCGGCGGAGAAGCAGATGGCGCAGATATCCTGTATGCTGCATCTTTTTATAATAGGAAACGTTTCGTTTCAGGAAGTATTCATGCACACAAGTCAGGATTTTCGTCATATCTTCATGAACCAGTTGACAGTCATCTGCTGTAAGAACATCATAGGTACTGCCTTTTTTGTGCAGACCCAGCGTCAACGGACCATCCTTATATGCATCACCAAAGGAGAATTCCATTTTATTTCGATATCTGAATTCAATGGGACTTCCATGAATTCCCTCCCACTGGTAATCAGTGCCGTTCAATGCACCATCCAACAGTTCACGAACCTGACATTCTTTCATTTTGAGCTGGTTTTCATAGGACATGGTCTGATACATGCATCCTCCACATTCCGGAAAAATGCTGCAGACCGGTTCTCTTGTTTCAAGCGGAGACTTCTCCAATACTTCCAGAAGTCTTCCCTCTGCACGTCCGGAACGCTTCTTATTGATCATAAAACGGACTTTCTGTCCGGGCATTCCGTTCTTTACGGTAACTTTTTGTCCGTCTGTTATCACAATTCCCTTATTGGGAAAATCTACTTTCTCAATCACGCCTTCATAAATTTCGCCTTTTTTCATATAACCTCCATAAAAATAGCCCCGGTATAAGCCGGAGCTATTCTTTCATTTTCATATTACAGGTAATTATTCTTCTTCATCTTCGAAATAATCGTCGAAGTCATCGTCAAAATCCTCTTCAAAATCTTCCAGATAATCCGGAGCAAAGAAATGATATACAGCAAATGCGATACCTGCTACTGCTGCAACTGCGCCAATGATTGCCAGTACCCAGAGGACTGTATTTTTTTCTTTCTCTTCTTCTTTTCTGTTTAATGCTGATAATAATTCTTCAATTTTGATATTCATAATCGCACCATCCTCTCAATAATTCATCAGCTGACACTTAACACTTCTGCCGTCTGCTGTTTAATGAAATTATTATAACACTTTCTCTGTAATTTTACCATAAGATATCTGCATTTATTCTATACTTTTGTTAGTTTCTTTATTATAATGATATCAGGGGGTTACTATTCACACAATCCCGAGACATACAAGCCAAAATTCCATTGCCACAGGCAATCTGGAATGAATTTTGCCCCTGACTTAAAAATATGCCGACAGCAACGATCTGATAAGAGAGGATAAATACTTATGGTAGAAACACTTTTTTTTGATCTTGATAATACATTACTTGATTTTAACCGGGCAGAAAGAGCAGCTATCGCAAAAACTCTGAAAAGTTTTCACATTGCTCCCGAGCCTTCAGTTCTGAAGCGTTACAGTGAGCTCAACCTCGCCCAGTGGAAGCTTCTTGAACAGGGCAAGATCACCAGAGACCAGGTAAAGCTTCGGAGATTCCGGCTTCTTTTTGCAGAGCTGAATGTGGATGTACCTGCAAAAGAAGCTGCACATACCTATGAAACTCTTCTGGCCCAGGGACACTATTTCATAGATGGTGCAGAAGAATTGCTCGAAACTCTTTACGGTCAATACCGGATGTATCTGGTTACAAACGGTACCTTAAGTGTCCAGAAGGGACGGCTTAAAAGTTCCGGAATTTCCCGTTACTTTGAGAGTATTTTTATCTCCGAAGAACTGGGATACAATAAACCGGGCAGGGAATACTTTGACTGCTGCTTCTCCAGAATCCCTGATTTCCATAAGGAAACAGCAGTAATCATCGGGGACAGCCTGACCTCTGATATCCAGGGCGGCATCAATGCCGGAATCCGCACGATCTGGTTTAATCCCAGCCATGAGAAGACTTCAGAAATCATCCCTGATCATGAATTTGACAGTCTTATGAAACTTCCTGAACTCCTGTCTCATATATAAAGCGGATAAAATCGTTCGCCTTACTGCTTATTGCTTTTCGCAGCCTCCGCAGGTGACTTAAGTCACCTGCCCCATTACTATATTTTTTTCAGCTTTGCAAATCCTGCGAACATTTTCTTTATTCCCACTTTGTCAAAATCAACAGTGACTTCATAATCTCTTCCGCCGTCTACAATGTCTTTGACAATTCCTACACCAAATTTAATGTGGCGGACAGTGTCTCCCACTTCGTAATCCAGTGCAGCAGCCTTCGTCACCTTAAATTCTCTGGGCTTGAATGTTTTCGTCTCAAAAGCCATTTTCATTTTTGCAAGGTTTCTGTCTGCCTGAATCATCTCTTCAATCTTTTTCTTCTTTTCCTGAGCTTCCTGTCCCAGATCCACAAGCTCCCGCGGAATTTCACGTACAAATCTGGATACTTTATTATACTGTACTTCTCCCCGGAGCATCCGCTGTCTGACACTTGTCAGCGTCAAATCCTCCATAGCTCTTGTGATACCCACATAACAGAGCCTTCTCTCTTCTTCCAGATCAGATCTGTCATCTGATATAATGGACATATAAGACGGAAACATCCCATCTTCCATTCCTGCGAGAAATACTCTCGGAAACTCCAGACCTTTGGCACTATGTAGTGTCATAAGAAGCACATAATCCTGATCCGGATCCACGCTGTCAATGTCTGCGATCAGTGCAATCTCCTCGAGAAAACCTGAAAGTGTGGCAGTCTGTCCCTGTTCTTCCATTGCTTCCTGATAGGATTCTGTCTTGGAAATAAGTTCATCAATATTCTCGATTCTTGCCTTCGATTCATCTGTATCTTCAGCCTGCAGCTCTGCCACATATCCGATAAGTTCAATCACTTCTTCCAGAAGTTCACGTACTGTATAGGACTCTGCCTTGCTCTTTAAACTCTGAATAAAGGTTACAAATCCATCAATCTTTGAAAGGCTTCTTCCAATAGACGGGACCTCCTCTGCCACAC
>UMCC01053529.1_pt1 | contig 18207 bp, 18 predicted proteins | sample 1964141 | NCBI WGS metagenome assembly UMCC01 (sample SAMEA4835959, study PRJEB28245) | human gut metagenome | biome: gut microbiome; material: fecal sample | place: Denmark | collected 2008
ATCCACAGTTCTTTTGTATACTCGCCGCTTCTGCCTTTTTTAATTTGGTAAGAGAATGGCAAGCCGGAGTAAGTTTTGAATTTCACACCCGCATAGGCCAGAACCACTCCCCAAAAGTTTTCTTCTGTCGGATCAGCCCTCCACCGCTTCATTGCTCTGTATCTCCGCTGCCGCTCTGCTCCGACACTAATCTTCTCTTTTTCTGCTGTACTTGGAAAGTACACACCTTTTTTATAAGGCAGGTACGAAGTGACGGAGGCTTTGGAGAGTTGAAGAGTATTTGCAGTTGAGAGTATGGAGGTTTTGTAGTCCTGTGTTTCTCGGTATTCTTCAAAAGTGTTTTTTACTTTTTCCGCCACTTCTGATTCATACACACCTGCCGTGATGAGCAGCTTCCGTACCTTGATGGAATTTAATCCCAGCTCATCTCCGATGGCCTGCAAGGACATCTCAGAATCATAAAGTGCCACAGCACTTTCCATCTGCTCTTTCAGATTTTTCCCGGCATCGTACTCTGGCTTCAACTTCTTCCGGCCACCGCCTGGTTTTCTTATTTTCTTCATTTTACTCATGCAGCTCCAGCGGCAGTCCATCCGGGTCGTGGAAGAAAGTCATCTTCTTGCCGGTGTAATCATCCACGCGGATTGGCTCGCATTCAATCCCGACCTCTGCCAGCTCATTCACCGTCTGCTCTACACTCTCTACACAGAAAGCAAGATGACGCAGACCGCAGGCTTCCGGGCGGTTCACACGCTTCGGCGGGTTTTCTTCTGCAAAAATCTCCAGCTCTGTGTGTTCGTTAACACGCAGATCCAGCTTCCAGTCTTTACGCTCTGGGCGATAGTTTTCTCTGATGACAGAGAATCCCAGCTTGTTCACATAGAAATCCTTAGCTGCTTCATAGTCAGATACGATGATTGCAACATGATGTATTTTTGATAAATTCATTTTATGTCACACTCCATTTCTTTTATTTCCGTTATAAACTATATAGCGATCTTCAAAAAAACCGTGTGAACTTCTGGAGTTCATTTTGTCCACACGGCCGATCTTATTTCAGTTTTTCGAGGATTTCATCCGCACTCATGCCGGTGGCCAGCAGCTTCTTCAGCACAGCCTCTGCTTCGGTCTTCTTCGCTTCTTCAGCGGCCTTAGCATCTGCCTTTGCCTTCTTCGATTCCAGGGATGCCACTTCTTTTTCGGCCTTCTTCAGAGCAGTCTTCTTCTCTTTCAGTGTGTTCTTCTGCTCTTCAATTGATTTCTGGATGGAAGTGATCTCCGTATTCAGAGATGCGTAGTCGTTATTAGTTTTGAGACGGTTTTTGCTGCCTTTCGTTCTGGGCATGGTGATAACCTCTTTCCTTTTTAATGGTTTAAGTATAACACTGTGTTAGGGGTGAGGGGAATACAACACTGTTTAATGAACTGTTGCGTACTCCGCTCGTAATTGTATCAACTCATTTTCAATATCAGCAACTTCCTTTTGCAAAGCTGTCTCGGTTATATCTATTGCCGGTTGGAAAATATTCATATTTCCTTCAAAATGATTGAACTCGTTCAACAAAGTTTTTCTTGATGTAAAAAACACCCTATGATTTCTCAATTTTTCCTTTTGTTCTTGTGTCGCACCTGCTGCAGATCTAAATGCTTTTTGAATAATATCCGTCAACAAAAGAACCTGTCCTTCTGGATGCGGTATGTTGAAAATACTCACAAGTTCATACTCAACCTTCATACGAATATGATAATAAATCAATGTTTGTATTAAAGTATCTGCTAAGAGCGGGTATTCTTCTGCATCAATAATATCAAGACCAGAAATTGGAACATTTAATATGTCCGATACAGAGATCACCTCTGTCGGCTCCACCTCATAACCGAATGTCTTTTTATAAATATCGGCTATATCGAGTGATCCGTTTTCAAATCCATGCATCAGTCTAGAAAGTTGTCCATATAAATCTTCCGGATCGTTCATGATATGGATATATCCTCGCAAAAAAGGAATCATCGCCATCAAGAAAAGCCTCTTATCATGAATTATCGATGCTAATTTTCCATTTTTATTTTGAAAAAGATTTACCAAATCAGATAAACTAATTAGTATATTTTTTTCGTCTCTTTTCACTGGCAGAAATCCATTTCGACCACCATCCACATTATTTAAAATATATAAGTTAAAGCTGTCCTTCATCTGAACATTTAACAAACGAATCAAATCCGTGTTATGGGTTAAAATAATTTGTTTCTTATTTTCGAGAAATTTAATAATACAAAAGGCAATTTTATTTTTGTATACAGAATCAAAACTCGATATTGGATCATCCAACACAATAAATTCTTGTCCTGAATGCCTCGCAAGAAGAAGTGCAAATGCTAAAGATATAAAATTTTGTTCACCACTGCTTAAATGCATTTCACTTCTATCCATTCCAAGGAGTGCTTGATCATCTAGCATTAGTTTGAAATTGTGATCACTGTCATCATCTCTTGTTATTCTAATATTGCGTCCGATATTCTCACTAATTATTTCTTGAATATAAAGCAGTTCTTCACTGTCCAATGTTGGTTGTGTTTCTAATAAAGACGAATACTCATCCCACCAAGAATACATAGATGTTGGGACAAATATATTAAACAGTGCAACAACCATTTCATCTACTACTTCATTAACATAAGTTAATATTTCTTCTCTTAGACTACTAATTGCCTCCATTTCTCCTGATGCAATAAATGCTAGAACTGTTTTTTTAATTTCAAATGGATCGCTCACTCCTAATTTTGAATCCATAGCTACGTCTTTTAGAAGAGCCTTAGTCCTTGCATCCAAACTTTCGTAAATTCGCTTTCGCCGTTCCTTTTTCCTTTGAAGCAATAAATCTCCATCAATATGATCGTTATCGCAAACAATGCAATTATGCAAATGTTTATATTTTCCAAGAATGTTTATCGCATCATCACTTTGTTCAATTTTTTGCACTTCTGCATTCGCAACAATTTGTACCAAATCAATTTGCGTAAAACGTTCTACAGTTTTTGCATTACTTATAACAAATTCTTTTTTCTCACTATTAACAACTTCTAACCTTGGCTGTTTCTGCACATCACGAACATAAGATAAGAACTGCCCTCGATCTATGTTTTTACCTTTTGACTGCTTATTTACTATATCTCTAACAAAAGTATACGCTTCCAGATTTCTCACCTGCATGGCAGTCAGCAAATAATCCGAAACTTTTGTCATTTTATAGTCATTCTTATATTCAATATTCAGTTCATTGAATGCTTTTTCAAATCCATCTGCTATTTTCTTTTTAAGGGCGTATTCCCGTCTTATGTCCTGCCCTATTAAGTAATCGGATGTTTCTCCTTCTATAACATTACGGCTTATTTGATCTCCAATAGTATGAAACGCCTTTGTTTCCGGCTGAATGGTACAATTATCATTATAGACTGCTTCAAATGATAAGTCTTCTCTTGTTTCCTCATTATCTAAAACAGCTGTTAAAGAACTTTTACCTGTACCATTAGGTGCATATACAACTGCAATTCCTCCCGCAGCATGTGGTTGCTTTTTAAATTCAATTACATTATATCCATTCGCAGAGAAACTCTGAAATTCAGGCTGAAATATACTTTGATTTTTTATACTATTAAATTTTAACTTCATAGGCATTCTATATACTTCCTCCTTTGTTTAACTGCAAAATTCAATACTCCATTGCATCTTCGCCGATCATAAGATCGTTGCCTACTGCTCACCACGGAGAGGTGTGCAAAATTTCGAGCAGCGTAGGGAGCTTCTGCTCCCACAATTCATGTAATTTCCTCTATGATATTACATGGAGGTGTAAATCACATGAAGAATAAATTATATTGGTTCGATGATAACCGGGATTGGGATGTGCGTCCCACACGGGTACTGTATGAGCTTTTGCTCTCCCCTACCGACCGAAAGCAAGTGGATGGCTGCGATCAAGAAGATGCTACCAAGATATACTGAAAGCCACAGTCCCCCGTGGTTTCAGTATATCACAAGTCTGCAAATAAATCAGCCTTATACACGCCATCCGCCAACATTTTCTTGAAGCTGTCCTTTACGGCTGCAACGTCCTCATGGTAGGTCATGCCATACCAAGTATCGTTGGTTTTCAAAACCTTCACAGACATCTTGCCCTGCTCCAATAATTCTCCAATAAAGATGGGAATCAGGTACTCTGCTTTCAGAGGATTGCTTGGTACTTCCTTCTCGAAGAACTCCTTGAAGCCCTTCTCCAGCACATCCAAAAAATCAGGAGTCAAGCCCCACATATTCATGGAAACCAGAGAGTTCACATCAACTACTACGCTGTCTGCTTCTGCTCCGGTTGCCGTCTTTACAATGTTCTTAGTCTCAACAACCTCAGTCAGATTGTTCTGCTCATCCATTTTGCAGATACCACGAGTCACACCACCGTTATCGGACAGAGTATTCTTCAGAACAAAACCCGCCATGCAGGACTTGCCGCCATTCACCAGATACTCATGTACGGCTTTGAAACCTTCTTTGCCATAGTAGTCATCTGCATTGATGACAATGAACGGAGTATCAATCACATTTTTCGCTGCAAGGACGGCCTGTCCAGTCCCCCACGGCTTTGTCCGGCCTTCCGGCAGAGCTCCCGGGATGTCGTTGATATCCTGGAAAGCGTAGTCTACAGTTACGTTGTGAGAGGAGCAAATGGAGGCAATGCGATCACCAATGACCTCTTTGAACTCCTTCTCGATATCCTTACGGATGATAAATACCACATGATTGAAGCCTGCTTCGATTGCATCATGGATGGAATAGTCCATGATGATATGGTTAGAAGCATCCACCGGCTCCAGCTGTTTAATTCCCGTTCCGAAACGGCTACCGATACCGGCTGCCATGATAAGTAATGTTGTGTTCATATTTTTTCTTCCTCTTTTCATTATTTTTTGTTGCATAGCCCAAACAGCTACACCTATAAAACCACCAAGCGTATTTTGGAAAATATCCGATAACTGAAATGTTCCTACTCTTAAAAAAAGCTGACATATTTCAATTAAACATGAAAAACCAAAGGAAGTCTTTACAATATTAAACAAGATTTCCTTGTCCAGTCCATCTTGTTGAAAAAATCCCAGCACTCCAAAATAAGCAAGTGGGACAAACAGAAGAACATTAAGCATCCCTTCCGTATTCAGGGTGCCATCTGAAGCGAAAACTCCCCATTCCCCAATTATATTTTCCCATGGACATTGCCATATACTGCGGCAAATCAAAGTTCTAGACAGCACCATAAACAGGATAGTAAAGAATGCAAATTTATATCGAGTGATCTTATCCGTTCTAAGCTTATGCCACTGATGAAGAAGGCACTTCTTTAATCCTTTATGTTCTACTTCGGGCAAGGCAATCATGCATATTACTGCGAAAATCAGCCCGAATCCTAAATATTGATATATACTATAAAAAACGTCATCAGCTACTGCTTGCATCTTTTCCTTTCCCTAATGTAATTGAATAGTATAGCAATTAAAGTCGCACTTCCTGCGCAAATAAAGAAGGATACGAAATTATGGTAATCTTCCTTATACAAAACAAGTGCACACAATGCCACAAAGTACATATGGACAAAATATATTGTTCCACTTAAGTTTCTAAGTTTCTTATAAAAATCTCCATGAAGTTCCATCTTTGGACATTTATATATAATCAAGCAGAATAGCATGAAAAAGATTGGAAGGTCAAGCATCTGGCTGAGGTACTGCCCCCCCCGATAAGGCTTATGGGAATTTTTATTAGATAAGCAAATAGTGCAATCTTTCCCTTGTGAAGAATTTTTGTCAACTCACCTGACTTCTCAATGTCAGCAATATACATACCCAAAGAAACAAATACTAACGATTGAAAGAGACCATTTCTTGTTGTCGCAAAGATTGAGAAATAAATATTAACTGGAAATGCTAATAATGCCGGTAACTTGTCTTGATGCCCCCCAAAAGCGGTAAGAACAATACCAACAAGATACGCCACTGATCCAAAAACTACAATTTTTTCTATTGAAATTCTTTTTGATAAAATATCTATAAGAATCAAGGCGAAGATTAAACCATTGAGATACCATAGCGCCCATGAATAAAAATTATCTCCCACAAGGATATAATTCCGAATACAAAGAGCTGCATATTCTACTGTTTTATTTCCTTCAATAACCCATCCATAAACTGTCAGTGGCAAATATACGATAGACCATATGATATAAATATTAAAAATCTTTTTTATGCGGTAGCCAAGTTTTGTATGCAAATCTTTTTCCGGTTGTTTAACAATCAAGAAATATCCAGTACATGCATAAAAGAACGGTACTGCATAGTTTGATATATTATAGTACACAACTTTGTCTAAGAGAACACTAACAGCTTGAAGTGGTCTCGTATGTATCCCAATTACAAGATATGCACACAAAAATTTTATCAAATCTATCAGTTTGTAATCTTTATTGCGTTGCACTTCATCCATCATCCCACTTTCTTCATATTTAGGCCTTATGTGAGATTTTCCCTTTCACTTTATTCACAATCTCGAATATCAAGGTATTCTTCATAACTAAGTTTACTGCTATGTATGCGATAACACCACATAAAATCTCTAATATAAGCCCAATAGTATTTGGCAATTTAAACTGCATAATGATGTAGACACTCAATGTCATCACTGCTGTACTAATAAGCCCCTTCGTCAATGCTTTCATATTAATAGTAAATTTCACCTTTTTCTTCATATAGATGAATTGAACAGCATTTGTGACCAGTTCACTAAATACAGAAGCTATTACAGCACCATTTTGAAGAAGTGTAGGAATTAAAGCTGCATTCGTTATAATATTTATCACAGATGCAGATGCTGAAGCAGGCAAAATAATCTTTTCGCTCTTTGTACTATAAACAAGCTGGTAACAGAACAAATCTCCAAAGCCTTTGATCAGAATCAGAGGACACATCAAGCGTATTGTTAAAACAGCGGGTTCAAAGGCCTCGCCGTATAAGAACTCAACTGCTTGCGGAGCAACAAGCGCCATTCCTACTGTCATCGGAAAAGTCATAAAACATAGGACTTGAAAACCTTTATCTAATAATTTATAAAATCCTTGTCTGTCATTGTCATAGTAATAGCTAAGTCTTGGTAGCAATGCAGCAGTAATAGCATTCGCCATAGTCAAAACCATTGTAATTGTCTTCTGTGCGTATGTGTAGTATCCAACAGATTCATCCGTCGCCAAGATGTTAAGCATTGTCACATCAATTTTATTGTAAATACTCGATAAGAATATAATACACGCAATCAAGAGAACAGGTTTCATATGGCGTTTTAACTCGATTCTAGAGAAATCAAGTGCGACATATTTTCTTGCGTTCAGAACATTAAAAACATAATTTCCGCCTGTGGCCAAACTAGATATAAGCGCATATATTACATAATCTTCCCTTGTTTTCACAAATAAAAATAATGCCAAAAGAGAGATTCCTTTAATAAGTAAGCTTCGTCCTGTAATATATCCATATTCTTCCAGGCCCTGATACATCCAGTCAATATTAAGATAATTAAAGGCAATAGAAAGACCACAGACTGCATAAAGTGCCCATTGTCCACTAAAGCCCTCATTAGCAACCACTAAACCAATGAATCCAACAACTGCCAAGGTTGTCGATATAATATTCACAAGTAGAAGCTCAGTGAACAATTTGTTTCTTTCATGTTTTTTTTCTCTAACTTTTGCAAACTCCCGTACTCCATAGGATGGCAATCCAAGTGCTGCAAGTGTTACAAAATAGGAAACAATATTCTGTGCAGAAGCCACTTTACCAACGCCAGCCGGTGGAAGAATCCTTGAGACATAAATAGATGTTGCAAAAGGAAACAGGATATTAGCTATCGTATAAATTATGTTATATATTGAATTTTTAGTTAATGATTTTTGCATTATCTTTTACGGACTATTGTCCAAGAACTCCTTCCATTATTTAACATCGAATTTCTACACAGTCAACCTTATTAGGACTTTTTCACTATCTTAGTTACCTTTTTTTCTACTCTATACGGCAAAGATATAATCTTAGAAACCGTATGAGCAAATCCATATCCAAACCGTTCTGTAAGATTCCATTCTATATTCTGAAGCTTTCTTTCTTTTTCGTTAATCCAAGTCATTGAAAATTGATGAATACTTACAGTTTTGTCTGTAATTGTAATCTTCCCCGTCAGTGGTGACTTCGGCGAAAACACCTCTTCTTCATAGATCACAATTCCTGCATCTAAGTGTTGATACGTTCTCCTCGTATCATCTAGTCCATATTCTTTTAGTATTTCCGTTTGATAATGCGGACACGCAATTAAATTCAGGGTTCCATCTTCGTTATAAAAGGAAATCCTATCATATAAATCAAGAATCTTTTTCAAAGCTGGATGGCCTTTCTCTGCACCAAATCCCAATCCAAACGCCACAGAATTCTCATAGCTTCTTCCCAGTTTGTCTAGCAAAGGGTCTCTCATTTCCCACCCACAATACATTCTATCATTTAAAAAACTATCAAGCTCCTTTACTAACTCAACATCCGTGTCCATATATATGCCACCGTACTTATACACGACATCAATTCTGGCATAATCAGATACAAAAGCCCATTTTTTTTCTTTATAAGCGGCTTTCATATATTCATTGCTATTTACGTCGTAATTATTTTCATTCCACTCTATTATCTTGTAGTCTGGACAATACTTTTTCCATGATTCAATACAACGCTTTGCTTCTTCTGGAAGAGGATTTCCTCCAAACCAGCAATAGTGTATAACTTTAGGTATCATAAATTCATCCTCGTCTTCCTTGTACTCTTAAAATAACTAGATCACAATATATATATTCAGATTGTCTTTCTAACGATCTGCTTCCACTTTCTGGTTACCCGCTTCTTATAATTATCAATCCAGTACAAATATGGCCATCCGATTGTTAACAAATGTAGTTCGCTACGATTTTTCGGCAACTCTTGCTTAACAAACCTATCTGGTAGAATTTCATAGCATGTGTCTTTTAAAGACACCTTAACACGCATTTTACGCATTTGGAGGTGAATATAAGCAAATTCTGTCTTCACAAGTTCACTACCATTCCACTCGATTCGCAAAACATTTCCATTATTCCAATAATACCGTGCCTTTTTATACGTTTCATTAACAAAATCGTGTTTAAAAACATCATAAAATGCTCTAATAAATTTTGCTGAAAAGACAGAAGGATTCATGCTTAAATCCTTTTCATAAATCCTTGCTCCATCTTCACGAAAAATGCTATGCACATTGTCATGACTATTACAGTCTTCATCAAACACAAAAATTTTGTCCGTTGTAAATGCTTCTTTATATAAAACATGTCCTTTATAAGATTTCATAAAGCGACGATTATTTTCATACGTGTTTTTATATATTGTCAAATGTCCCGCAGCGAACAATTTATCATAGTCCTCGTTCAACAATGGCGTAACATTTTTTTCGAGGTTTCCAAAAATCAAATCGCAATCACAGTGGCCCCAGTAATCAAAGTCCTTAATGTATTTCTCAAATAGAAACCCATAGGCAGGTTTGTAATCACATAATTTATATGCTGATTCAAGTACAATCTTAAATCCAAATTTTTCGTTAGCTATCTTACGTATTTCACCAAGTGTAGTTTTAATAACATGAACATTTTCTGGACAGGCATACTTAAACTCATTGTCAGTAAAAATCATCCACGTATATGTGGGATTAACTTCACATGACTTAAGAAATAGCGGAAAGTAATTATTAAATTGTCCAAAGTAGGGTAAAATCAAGACACATCTTTTATTTTTCTTCCTCATCATCAAAACAATACCTCATAAATTCTTCATAATTTGAAAATTCAGGAGCATGTTCTTCCATATACTCAATTGACTGCTTTTCTGTATTGCCTAGCTTAAGCTTATTTGAAAACACATTGTTTATTAAAACGCTACTTTTTGTTTCAAACAGCATAAAGTACTCATGAAAAACCTCGGGATCGGGTCGACGTTTAAAACGCTCATAATACCTCTGAGCTAATTCTTTCGCTTCAGCCTTTTGTTTAGCGTAACGTTTGTCAAAAAATTCATTAATACTCATCAACTTTCTCGCTGGAACGCCCGCATAAACGCTGTCAGACTCGCAGTCCTTTGTAACTAGACTCCCTGCTCCAACCACAACGTTATCGCCTATTTTCACATTTCTTTCTATAATTGTATTCATACCAATAAATACATTGTTTCCTATTTCGACTACACCACTAGCTCCAAGGATTCCCCCCCCCGACAATTTTTAAGAACCGACCATGAATAATCGTGTGTTAAAATTTTTACACCCTCAGTAATCCTTACATGATCACCAATAGTAATCATCCACGGATACTGCTCATCAATTAGCGTCTTTGTCGGAACATATATAATGCAATCGCTTCCAATTTTCATTCCTATCGATCTTAAGTGTTCAATATAAGATGATGATTCTGCCTTATACCCATAAGCGGCCTTTCTCAAAATGCTTTTTATATTCACTTTAGCAATCCTCCTTAATTTCGTTGCTATCATACTGCATTGCTACAAAACCAATTGCCATTCCAAAATAAATTATATAAGCTGTATCCACTCGAATTGCTGAGCTGTGCCACATCAAAAAAATCATAGCCATTGTGAAAATAGCACTTGTTATCATATACGGTCGACTCGCATTAGAATACCTTTTCAATTTTGCCAACAATGTAATAATCAATGTAACAAAGAAAAACACGTACAACCCAAAACCGATAATTCCGCATTCTAGATACGTCCATTGATTTGTAAACCAACGATAATTATAATCTCCATAGGCTCTATAAAAGTCACTCTGAAAAAAAGAGAATGTAGATGTATCACAATTACCAATACCCAAGCCAAACCATTCTTTAATCGGAGTTCTTAGAAATAATTTATTAATTACTTTAAATGATCCAACACGTGGAATTCTATACCCCTCATCATAAGTTGCTGTTGCATAATCCATAAAATTTTTTTTATTAAAAAGAATACTCAACATATCAGGTGCCAAGCGATTAACTGCATTGATAGCAATTATTCCACCCAATATCAATCCAAAGAATATTACAAGTTTTCTAATCGTAATATTCTTTTCAATAAATTGATTAATTAAAACCGCCATCAAAACGCATAAAGCCGCCAACATTAACATCATTTTTTCTTCGGCCATTGCTCCTAACATAAATGTAGCTGCCACAATAAATGCAAACTTTTTGAATGTAGTCCTTTTAGCAAAATAAAGATTTGAGTAAAAACATAAAAGTAACAAACAAAACGGATCCAATCCACCACCTGTTACAAAAATCCCTCCGCCGAAATCATCACTAAAAAGTCCAAGAACAAAATACTTATATATACCAACAAAAACATTGAAAATTTGTGCCACAAAATAAAAGCGGATCACTCTTTTAACATCATCAATTGTAAAGAAGAGTATTACACCAAAAAACAATATATAGAACCGGCATAAATTTCTTATTCCCCAAAAAACAAGCTGCGGTTTAACAAAATTTATACAAGCAACCACAACCAAAAAAATCAAAAGTGCAATTAGGATATAGAAGAGCGGTGCACAAGTATTTCTAATTTTTTCAACATGTTTCAATTCGAAGTACAATAATAGTAAATTAAAAATATCACATAAATAGAACAATGAACGACTCATGCCAAATATACTACAAGCTACTGAAAATAAGATACATACATACAATATACAAAATATGCACTTCTTTGGTGTAACTATAAATAATTCTCCTCGCATGCTTTTATCTCCCTAGATATTGTTGAGCTCTTATCAACACGATAGTGCTGAAACTCATCTTATGTTTAATACAAAAATGAATCATTCTTCTTGCTCTTGAAAAACTAGCATCTGGTACCAACCGTACAATTTCTTGAACCATCTTATTTGCGCACATTTTGGAAATCGAACGATGGATTTCTTTTACACCAATTTCTTTTACACAATTGACTTCGCTTTTCATACAAGCAAGCAAGTTATCCAAAAAAGGTCTTTTAATCCTGTATCTCACTTCATCGCTATAAACATCTGATGTACATAATTCTTCTAAATGCAGTTGAAATGCGACAAGCTTTTCAAAGCGATCCGGCTTATATACATGTGTAAGTGACTGGTCATTTTCGCAATAATAATAATATGCCTTCTGTACAACACTAACACTATGTACATTCGGCATGAGTTTCATTAGCGAATACACATCTTCACTAATATACTCTCGTTCGGAGACAAAATGGAAGTTGCATTCTACCAATAGTTGTCTTCTATATAAGCAACTCCATGCACTCATTAACAAGTCACTGGCTATTCCTGTTTTAGGATCTGTACAAATTAACTCTGGTAAAAATTTTGATAAAACTTCTTCACCTTCATACTTTTCCAACGGTGTTTTTGGAATAAATGTTTTGGTAATATTCCCCTGTCTATCAACGTCATGATGTCCAAATTCAATCAAATCTGGATTATCGGAAATTATGACTGTGTATAATTCTTCAAACAGTCTTGTATCAATATAGTCATCACTATCAAAAAAAACAATATAATCTCCAGTAGCAACATCTAAGCCAGAATTTCTCGCCTCACCCAGACCAGCATTCTTTTTATGTACAACCTTAATACGATCATCAACTTTTGCCCAATTATCACACATTTGTGGGCAATTATCCGGAGAGCCATCATCAACAAGAATAATTTCAAGCTTTTTGTAGGTCTGATTCATGACACTATCAAGACATCTATTCAGATATTTTTCCACATTATAAATTGGCAGTACAACACTAAATTTAATTTTTTCTTCTGTTTGATTCATCATATTCTCCTCATAGATGCGCTAAACTGTATTTTTCATACAGAGCAGTACTACAATTACATATCGTTAACAATAATTCTATACTTCTCATCCCATGTTAGCTTACTGTTCACATATTTATAACCATTCAGGCCCATCTGCTTTGCTAGTTCTTTGTCTTGTTCCAGTGTTACAATTGCTTTGCAATAGTCTTCCTTGATGTTGTCAAGTGCCTGTTCAGTATTTATAAATACACCGCAGTCAACTTCCTTTAGCAGTCTACAGAAACTTGTATCAAATGCAACAATTGGCACTGCATATGCCATTGCTTCAAGTAGCACATTTCCACTTGTTTCTCTAAGACTCGGTAAAACAAAAACATCTGCCTGCTGATATGCTTCAGCAATTTGATTCAATGGGCGATTACCCATTAGTTTTACATTTTTTCCAATACAACTATCTGCTATTTGTTTTTCGATTAATGCACGATCATCGCCATCACCAAAAATCAAGAGTTCCCAATCTATATCGGTAGGCATCAGAGAAAGAGCGTCAACAAGAAAAGCTATTCCTTTTTTCCCAATCAATCTTCCTACAAAAACAATTTTGAGAATATCGTTTTTTCCTTTTCGAATAGGAAGATTTTTGTATTCATCTCTTAATGCCAACTCCGGCATTAATGGCACATCTTTTCCTACGATGCGAGAAATTTGCTTTTGAGTTTCATTATTTATGCAATATATCTTATAATATGAGCGCAGTGCTTTCTTATAAAAGGGATTCCATGAACAGCTCTTATTTACAAACTCTCTAAAACTCGCAACCAGTTGATTCTTTTCATAGACCTTCAATGGCCTTGGTGTTACCTGAGCACCTCCCATTGGACCCCAAATCACCTTTGCACCTTTAGCTTTATATAACTCACTTGGGATTCTGTAATCATTCATAGTAACATGATGAATTACATCAAAACGGATTCCTGAATGTTTAACCCAAAGCCATGCCCAATGCTGCCATAAAATATAATACATATGATGAAAAGCGGAATGCTTTTCTCTGAACCAGTTAAGTGCGTCAGGAACATCTACAATAACCAATTCAACATGTTGTATATTAAATTCTTTGAGACCTCTTCTCGTGTCCTTCTCATTGAATTTCTTGGTAAGAAGGATTATTCTATCACCTTTTTTATAGTTTTTCTCATACTGTAAAACCCAATTCCAACCAATACTATCCTCAGATCCCTTATAAGGATTCACGCTATATGCAGAAATAAGATAGTTCATCATTTCACCTCCTAGAAATTGATATCATATCCTAAAATTTTCAAGCATAAAAACAGTTTTATCATTATCCATGTTAATGTTCTCGTTTCCATTTCCCATACAATAATTGACTCGGAAGGAAAAGGGCGTAATATAAAACTTTGTCACTACTATTACTCAAAAGCTCACCACTTTTTCTTCCAGCAAACTTTCCGTATATTTGATATTGCAGCATTGATTTGATTCTTATTTTCATGCAAGCATTTGAATCCAAGAATGCTTCTGCTCTAGCTATGCATCCATTTGGAGATTTTATATTGTGCTTTCTACGGTTATTAGTCAGACCATCTTCGAGATAATCTGAAATGTAAATTACACGATTAAAGAATCGCATTTTATACTTTTCAGACATTCTAACCCAAACGATATCCTCGCCTAGAAACTTTTCCCCTTGAAACTCAGGAAATAGATATTCTTTTAGACAGTGCGTATACCACACTTCCGCCATATCTCCACCAATATTTCTATTAATTCGACACTCAACATAGGATTCTTTCATCCCATCCTGTGGCACACCAGATGTGCTTAGATATCCACCATCCGGCTTTCCTCTCAAAAAGCTAAAGCCACAAAGATCACTCTCGTTTTTATACTTTTTATAAATCTCATTAACATATGAAATTGCATCTCTAGTAAGAGAATCATCACTGTCAACGATGAACGTTAACGGTGTCTTTATAAACTGATATGCATAATTCAGAGCCGTGTGCTTTCCACCATTTTCTTTTTTATAATAAAAAATCGGAAAATTAGCCGTTTGTCTCATTTGTTTGACACGTTCGCTTGTGTCATCTGTACTACCATCATCTACAATGAACCACTCAAAGTCCTTACAGTCCTGAGCACATAAGGATTCATATAGTTTTTCCAGAAGTTTTCCTCTATTGTAGGCGGGTGTAAGAACTGTTATATTGCCCATTTTAGACCCCTATCATTTTTATAATTTCACTTTTCTAACTAAATTATCCTGGACAATCTTCAACACACTTGACAAAAGTAGGGTTAATCCAATTGTCCACAATACAATTTCCAAGTTACCTACTTGTTTTCCTTCCGTTGTCTCCTTTTCAAAGAAATAAAGAATAAACGGATGGATGATATAAATTTCATAAGATATTGTTCCTAACCAAATCAGAAATCTTTTCTGTATCTTCACTTTTTTCAATAATTCAATTAGAGGAACAATAAATGCTATCGTGATAATATTCCGAAGAACCGACTGAAACAATTGATTATCAAAACCTGCTACACTTAAGACAAGTCTTCCGATAAACATAATTGCAAATGCTGCAATCGCAACAATTTCTTTTTTCAAAAAATCAGTTTCAAAATACGCATCTATTTTTTCCTCGTGTTCAGCCCACAGGATGCCGAGAGGCATTCCAATAATAGATGCATACATTTCATCTCGTGGGTTAACAAAAGCACTTATCAAGATATAATTAATAGTTATAGCCGTAAACCAATATGCTCCTACATTGATTTCTGTATGGTTAAACACTGCAAAGAATACGATGTATGCGGCTATAATCACCCATATAAACCAAAGCGGTTGGATGTATCGAATTGTAAATGCTTCAGAAATTGCTCTTGTAGGTGTTTGCCCCCCCCGATAATTTCCAGTCCTATCCAGACGATTGCAACTATCACATAAGGAGAAATAATATTTGAAAGCCTTTTAGACAGAAATCCTTGGAGGTAGTCTTTCTTTTGCATCAATCCGCAAGTCAAGCCATAGCCTGACATAAAAAAGAAGAATCCCACTATCGGAAATGCAATGTACCAAATCGGTTTCACATACACAGGTAAATTTGATAACCGAAAAGATATGTGGTGCAACATGATAATTATTGCCGCAATTCCTTTACAGCAATTCGTAGTCGTCCTATCCAATCGGCCACCCATTACTTCGTCTCCATCTGCTGTGCGATATCAGCATCCACGATTTCCTCGCCGGTCTTATGCTTCAGCTGCTCCTTAGAAGCTTCACTCAGACCGTTGTTGATCACACAGTTCATGTCGCAGGTGCTGCACTTATCGAGTTCCTCTTTGGTGACTTTGCCATCACGATAGTCACGGCAAATCTTCAACTCGTACATGCTGTACGGATGCTTGGTGAAGAGAGCCTTAAACTTGTGAACCAGAACCCAAGTAGCAGGTTTCCAGATATACTTGTGCATAGCAGGGCTGACAGAGCCAATCATCCAGCAGTCACGGTCACAGCAGCGAACCTTTGCACGAACTTTCTCTGCTTCCGGGCTGTTCCACAGCTCATCCCAAGTCTGGTTGTTCAGGTTGCCCATGACTTCCTTATCCTTGGTACCATTGCAAGGCATAACATCGCCATACGGGTCGATGAAGAAAGTATCAAAACTCATGTCGCAAGGCAGCAGACGCTTCTGACCGTAGATGTAGTTGATCAGACCATGGTTAAAATATGCACGGAACCACTTTTTCGGGCTGTTGCTTCGGAGCAGTTCGTTGACCAGATTTTCAAAGTTCTTCGCAACCATCGGACGATCGTGGATGATGTTCTTTGCCTCAACAAAGTAGAAGCTGTTGTGCAGAGAAGCCGTTGCGAACTCCATGCCCATTTCGTTGGAGATTTTGTACAGAGAAACCAGATCAGGAGCATTTTTGTCCTGAACAGTCATGCCGAAGCCGACATCCTTCATGCCCATCTCACGCAGCTTCTTCAGCGTGCCATAACCACGCTGGTAGCCGTTCTGCAGACCACGGATCTCGTTGTTGGTCTGCTCTAGGCCCTCGATAGAGATACGAATACCGATCTGCGGGAACTCCTTGCACAGGTCTACGATACGATCGGTAAAGAAACCGTTCGTGGAAATAACGATACGATCGGACTTCTTGTACAGTTCACGCACGATATCCTTCAGGTCGGTGCGGATAAACGGCTCGCCGCCAGTGATGTTTGTGAAGTACATTTTCGGCAGCTTCTTAATGGTTTCGATGCTGATTTCCTCTTCCGGCTTGGAAGGTGCTTTATAACGGTTGCACATAGAGCAACGAGCGTTGCAGCGATAAGTAACGATGACCGTACCATTTAACTTCTTTTCTTCAGACATGATTAACTCTCCTAACTCTCTCTTTTAAGAATGTTTCGATTTTATTTAAGAACCACTTGGCACATACTGAGAACACAACCGAACCGCAGATGACTGCAACAGCTGTGAAGATATATGCCAGCAGACCGTTTCCAAATAGATGAACGAGGTGCAGCTTCTCAAGCACACGATAAATCACCATGTGGCACAAGTAAATCTCGAAGCTGATACCACCGAGGAACTTGGCGACTGGATTGACCAGTACCCCCCCCGCTTGCATCCGAGGGTATAAACCAGTGCTGCCACACAGAAGAACAGCATCGTGAGCGTATTGCCGCCTAATGCAAAATAAGCAACTGTGGCAATCAGCAGAATCACCCCGGCAATAACCTTGTACTTCGATGCAAACTCGGCCAGCTCTTTCCGATAGAGGAAGATCAAGCCACCAGCGATAAAGTAAATCGCATCGTAGACGATATTTAATCTAGGGGTAAAGCCAACACTAAGTGAATCTACGATGTGGTTTCCATCAAAGAAATAAATTTCACACAGCCAATTAAATACCAGTGCCGTAACCGCCACCCCCCACGCTCTCTTCTTGTTTCCAATCAGGAAACAGAAGAATGGGAATAGTATGTAGAACACAAAAATGACTGCCAGTGTCCAGCTAACGCCAATAACCTCGATACGCATATTCGGCAGAAGCCCTTGGCATAATGTTAAGTTTGCGAAAACCTCAAACAAGGATTCCTTGCTTGGTGAAATCACAAAATCCAACGCACAAAGCAGTGCAAAGTACGGCCAAATCTTGATGTACCGTTTCTTGTAGAAATCCTCTACGCTGATCTTCTGGTCAACAATTTTCTGGTAATAGCCACA
>UMCC01007984.1_pt1 | contig 14270 bp, 8 predicted proteins | sample 1964141 | NCBI WGS metagenome assembly UMCC01 (sample SAMEA4835959, study PRJEB28245) | human gut metagenome | biome: gut microbiome; material: fecal sample | place: Denmark | collected 2008
TGTATTCTTATCAATCACTACGCATTTGGATTTTTCACTTTTATCTTTTCACTTTCGCAAGACGTTTATCATTGCGCACAGCGCCTGCTCTTCACTTAGCTACACATCCCCACACTTTAATGACTGCAAAATAAAGGAAATAAGCGGATGGTTTTTGCATAAAAAGTGACCCGTTTACGTATAAAAAGTGGGCCACTTTTGACACGTAAACGGGCCATTAACAGTCTGAAAGCAAATTCGTGACATTTACTTAACGGAACTCGTTGTAATAGGACATAAATATTTAATCCGAAATATAAACGCCATAAAAATGTTACGATTTTTACAGCGTTTTTCAAACAGGCTTAAAGAGCTGGCAAATATCACAACAACTCAAGCCTTAGTCAAAGACATAAAATATGCGGTCTGTGCCTAGAATAAATAACAACATCAGGCCTCATCGTCAGGCTTGTTGGCCATAAGGCGCTGATAGGTAGAAGGCGTCATTCCGTTCACCTTTTTGAAAGCCTGTATGAAGCTTGCTGCCGAGTTGTAGCCCAGTTCCTCATATATGGCCTGCAGCGTCATGTTGCCGTAATGCTCCTTGTCCGAAAGACGGCGGCACGCCTCGCGTATGCGGTATTCACTGAGAAACTGTCGGAAGTTCTTGCCATAGACGTCATTAATAGCCCACGAAACATATTTGGTGTTAGAGCCAACCATCTGCGCAAGTGTGTTAAGATTGAAATCGGAGCGCGATATCACGCTCATGTCTGCCATCACGGTGTTAATCTTGTTCAGCAGCAGGTTCTTCTGCTCCTCGCTCAGCAGTGCAGCGGCCGTGCGCTCTTTCTTATCGGCCTCGTCAGCCTTTTCGTCAGCATCTTCAGCCTCACCTTCCATGTCACCGACACTCTCCTGCCCTGCCTCACCGGCAGCATCGGTCATATCGTCCTCGTGTACAGTATTTACAGCTTTTGCATATTGCTCGAGCAGCAGGCGGCTCTGCTTGTCAGACTTCATCAGTTCCTCGTTCTTACTTACAAGCAGTATCTGTGCGTCGGTAAGCTTGCGGTTCTTCAGTCTCAACATACGATACAGCACGGTAAGCACAATAAGCATGATGACAAACACGATGATAACCACAAGCTGCGTGGTGTTGCGCGTTGTAAGCGAGTCGATGAGCTTCTGATTTACAGCATTTTCATATTTAAACAGCTTGCTGCCCGAGATGTAAAACTGACTCTTGTTGAATGCCGAGTCAGACAATTCAAGATACATAGCCTTATATTTGGCAGCCGAATCAGCCTGTCCCGCACTTGCATAAGCCTCACTGAGACTTTTATACACTCTCGACATTTTGTCTGAGTTATCTATCTTTAATGCCATCTCACGACATTCCTTAAAATATGCAATTGCTGTTTTTGCATCTTTACGTTTCAGCGCAATATTTCCAAGTTCCATATACGGTGCCTGAACATACATAAGCGGCATATTACGCTCCTTTGCAAAAGCATACGTTTCCTTATAATAATACTCAGCCATAGCATAGTCTCCTGCCGTCTGAGCTATGAATCCCTGATTATTAAGACAATAATACTGCCTAAGCTGCTGGTCCTGTACGGGCAGCCTCATCATAACATTAAAAGAAGCCTTTGCCCTCTTAATATCTTTCATGAAACAATAGCATACGACAATATTAGACAAGAACTTAAACTGAAGATCTACATCTTCTGCCTTCACGGCAGCCTTATACCCCCGTTGATAATAATGCAGACATCGGTTATAGTCGCCTATGCTTGCATATATATTTCCGATACAACCGATACATGCATTATATACCCGATTGTTCTTTTCATTTTCGGCTTTGTCAAGTGCCCTTGTATAATAATCCAAGGCTTCAGGAAAACGTCCGGTAGAATAGAACACATCTCCTTTAGTCTTCAGAACAACTGCGCTGTCCGACTTTTCTTTAGAAGCAAAAGACGGCAATGTAAAGACAAAAGAAAACAACAACAGCAACAAGACTTGTAATTTCATCAAGAATAATATTTATTAATAAAAGGGGGTACTAAATTTTTCAGCAGAATCATCAGGCATACCTGAATCTTGAGCCGTGATACAGATTAACTCATGCAAAGATACAAAATAATATTACTTAAACGTGAAAAAAAGACAAAACAATAACAAATTGAAGTAACGCCCATAAAAAGTCTATATTGATAACATAAATATACATTTCAAGCCGTTTTTGTTAGGTTTTTTATTTAAATTCAAGAATTTAAAAACAAGTCGGAACATAAAATCATGTTTTTTATAGATAAAATAATATTTTTGTCAAGCGTTTTAAGTTTAACAAATATAAATATAATGCTTATGAAAAGAATTATCCATTATTTTGTAGCTTCAGCGGCATTGTTGTTCTGTTGGACATCGACAGAGGCACAGGTAGTAATGAAACTGCCTGAAACGAACAAAGCGGCAAAAAGCAATGCCGGACAAATGCAGAAGGCAGAACCGGCCAAAGCTAAAGCAGAAAGCATGTCAACAGACTATAAGAGTCCGTGGCCATTACAGACTTTTGATGAAAAAACAATCTACTCAAGATTTATAAAAGAAAAAGGTAACGTACCTACATTAATTGCACCAATACCCTACAAGACATCTGCCAAGGCAGAAAGCGAAATCCTATATACATATACAGGATTCAACGCCGGAGCCGGATTAGATGAAAACGGAAATGCAACAGGCGGCATGGTAAACTTTAACCTTACACCATTTGCCTGCGACACCGTGTCGTCAGATTCAGGACTTTCGCCTTATTCATATACGGCAAAAGGCAAATTGTATTGTTTCTTGCCTATTCAAGATGGTGCCACAGGCAACTATAACACAATAGTCAGAACTGTATATGATGCCAACACTCTTGAATTACTGAGCAAAAAGACATTTACCAACGCTAACGGCAACTCAAGCTATGTGCCATACATGATGTCATACGACGATCAGCGTGACGTTGTTTTCGCAATTTCAATGGAAAACGTTAGAGATCAGGGATACGGCGGAACAGACTACTATCTTAATATATTAGACACGGCAACATGCTGCCTTCAGCGAGTTGGTTTCTTAGGTTCATACCGTGCTTACAAGACATCGGGTAACTATAATCCCAAAGGATTTGTAGCTGGCTATGGTTCGTTATTCGTACAACTCGCCGACGACAGTATCTACATGGCTAAAATAGATCCGGTAACGTGCAAGACAACCATTATTGGCCGGACCAAAATGCCAAATCAATATGTCTATGGCCAACAGCCAATGATATACAACGTTGCAGAAGGAAGTTTGCTCGTAAACCATTATGACTTCAACTACGGAACAGTTTACTATAAAGTCAGTCCATTTGTGCCATATGGATCAAAAGAAGATACATGTAAAACCGTATTAGTAGAAAAAACTCCTACAGGCTTCACCTATTTTTATAAAAGGCCAGAAGCAGAGACGACTTTCTCTAAATTACAGTTGGACGACATCAATGACTTAGTTGTATCCGTTGCAGAAGGCAGTAACGACGCAAATATATCGTTCACAATACCGTCAACTGTCAATGGTGGGGAAAATATTGAAATACCGCAATGGGCATCAGACAAAGTACGCCTTTACTTCTATGTTGACGGAGCCAGCGTAAATCCAACAGGCGTTCCCTCACAGCCCACATTGGGCAGCAAAGTCAGCTGCAGTATGGAAGGTCTTTCTTCAGGCATGCATATCGTTACAGTACAGGTATATCCGTTGTACAGCGAAGTTAGTGGAGGCAGATTCTCAAAGACTATAGTATGCGGATACGATGCACCTGCAGATGTAGCAAATCCTACTCTCACAATAGAGAATCAACAGGCAACAATCACATGGGAAGCTCCCGAAAAGGGATTGTATGATGACTTTGGAAGTATCTTTGACAAATCTGACATATCATATACAGTTGTACGCAATGTCGACGGAAAGACTATTGCCGAGGACATAACCGAAACAACTGCCGTTGACACAGACATGCCGAAGGAAATACTAACTCACACATATACCATTTATGCAAAAAGCCATGGCAACGTAAACCGCGGAACCGTAACAAACAGCATAACGGCAGGACTATATATGCCTATGCCTTATGTCAACACATTCTCTGAAATGTCTGACATCGACGGATGGGCTATATACAACTTGAACAACGACGGAACAGCCCTGACATGGCAATACAACAATATCTATGGACTATTAACTTGCAGCGGTCGCAACGGATGTGACGACTGGATAATATCACCCGCATTTGACCTGAAGACCGATTCTTTATATATGCTGTCTTATCAGCTGAGTGTTTCGTATGAAACAGCAAGTCTGAAAACGACAATGGGCAATAGTAACACTGTTGAGTCACAGAACATTGTAATAGACGACCTGTATAACTTTGCAACTGAAGGTACTGAAACAAAACGTTATTATATCACCCCAACTGAAGACGGCTACTACAATTTCGGTCTGCATGATTACGGAACAGGAAGCAGCCCGGTATCTATTGACACATTCATTGTGAAAGCCATCGCTTCAGTAGAAGCTCCTGATACAGTATCTGCCGTTAACTTCGTTCCAGACGCAGTTGGTGCTTTAGGCGGAACATTCACGTTCACATTGCCTTCAAAGAGCATCGACGGCAAACAGATTTCAGGACTCACAAAGGTAACTATATACGATCTTAAGGGGAATGCTCTTGCCACCAAGACTGACGTACGTCCAGGCGAACAGGTTACATTGCAGGTTAAGGCAGCCAAAGGCTTCAACACATTCTCAATCGTTGCAGCCAACGCTAATGGCGAAGGAAGACCTATGGACATAACAAAATATGTTGGTCCTGACGTACCAAAAACGATATCAGACCTGACAACCAAATGGGGTGAAGAACAGAACATTGCCATATTGTCATGGACGAATCCGACAGAAGGCGTACACGGAGGATATGTTGATCCGGCAAACTTCAAATATACTATCTATAAATATGACGTGAACGACTGGCCAAATTATACAAAACTTGGCGAAACCACAGGCGAAAGCGAGGTTGAAATACAGATTATGGACGCTTCTGACGCACAAGACCAGTATATATTCGGCGTAACAGTTTCTAACGATGAAGGTGAATCTGACTACGTGCGTTCAGGACTGGTGATGGGTACACCGTACACACTGCCATACAATGAGGCCTTTACCGAAGCCGGAGTAGACCATGCACCATACCTCATAGGCGCAGGTATAAACAATCAGGCATGGACCATCGATCCGGGTTATTACAATACAAAGATTCAGCCGTATGGACAGGACGGCGCACAGTTGCTGTGTCTCAACACCGGTTCATCAGAAGGCTCTGCATATTTCATCTCTCCGATAATCGACTTCGAGAAAACAGAGAAGCCTATGTTCTCATTCTGGCTGCACCACTCTGACGCAATGCCTGAAACCGCATATATTAAAGTTATGGCTTCAACTGACGGAAGCAAAAACTATGTCGACATCAGCGAAGAGATTAATCTTACCGGCAACAACGGATGGCAGGAGCACATTGTTGACCTCTCAGCCCTGAACGGCAAGAAAGCACAGATATCACTCTATGGATATATGCCTAATCCGGCCGTAAGAATATTTGCAGACAACTGGAGCATCTACGAGGCATCCGGCAAAGACCTCGCCGTGACAGGTATAACACAGCCTTACATGCCGGTAGTGGGCGACACAGCAACCATCAGCGTAACCGTTGTAAACAAGGGTGCAGACGAAGCCACAGGCTACTCTGTACTGTTCAATGTCGACGACATGACCATAGACGAAGTAGATCCGGAAGAGGCCCTGGCAGCAGGAGCATCACGCACATTCACGTTCACTCTGCCTATAACAGCAGCGAAGAAGAACATACTCTACAACGCACAAGTGCTGTATGACGGCGACCAGAACGAAGAGAACAACCTTAGCAGCGACGTAGAACTCGACCCGCGCAGCATGAATCTGCCCGCTCCTACCTCACTGACACTCAGCAATGACGACGAACTGGCATGGACCGCACCTGAAGCAATGGACGGACGCGAGGTTATGCTCGACTTCGAGAGCCTGCCGGCATTCGCCACAAATGAAATTGCAGGATGGAAGACTGTTGACAAAGACGGAAACCTGTCAACAACATTCATACAATATTACGGCAACTATTGGCCTTATGCTAACCAGCCTCTGGCATGGATGACATGGAGCGCTAAGGAAGCCGGATGTCCCGACGCAGCAGTATGGACTCCGTATGAAGGAGAAAAGTGTCTGATCCACTGGGGCAACTATGGTGCCGACGCAGAAGGACGTCCTAACAACAATCCTGACGACGACTGGTTTATCTCACCTGAGATTAAGGGCGGCACAGAAATTTCGTTCATGACTCTCTCTAACGACGCTACAAGCTCTATCGAGATTCTGACATCTTCGACAGACGACAAGCCCGAATCGTTCACCAATAAGGTTACTGTGGTTGAATATCCTACAATAAGTACATGGAAGGAAGTAAAGGTAACGCTCCCGGCTGACGCTAAGTATGTGGCAATACACACTATCCTTGACGGCTTCGGCATCATGATAGACAACATTGCCTACACAGAAGCAAAGTCACCTGTGCTGAAAGGCTACAAGCTGTATCTCGACAACGCCGTTAACAGCCTCGTTGCTACAAACAGCGCAAAGGCCACAGCCAACGGGACCTACGCAGTAAGCGCAGTTTACGACCTTGGCGAATCAGACCTGTCTAACACTGTATCGGTAACAACCGGTATAGCTGACCTGCAGACATCTGACGTGAAGGTTATGGCTGGCAACGGCTGCATCATAGTAAAGAATGCAATCGGACAAAATGTTGAGGTGTTCACTCTCAACGGACAGAAGGTTGCAGGCAGCGTTGCAGGCGAGACGGCAACTTATCAGGTAGCAAAAGGTGTTTATGTGGTTATGGTAAGCAACAAGCCATATAAGCTGATTGTTAAATAATAAGTTAGAATAACAGAAGCCACGGGGCTGGCACGGCAAGCCAAGTGTCATGCCGGCCCCTTACGGCTTCTTTGTTTTTATATATAAAGACATTAAGCATGAAACGACTTTTTATCTCAATAGCCATTCTATTATGCGGCATCTGCAGCACTAAAGCCATACCGGCTGACCCTACGCCAAAGAAAGTGATTCAGCCCGACGGCACAAGTCTCACGGTGCTTATGCGGGGCGACGAGCATCGCCATCTGCTGTTCACCGAAGACGGATATCCTCTGTTTTTCAACCTTAAGACCAAAACCTATGAATATGCCAGACTCGACGGCAGCAAAATAACAGGAAGCGGTCTGGCTGCTGCAGACAAGGACATGAGAAAGACAGAAGCCAAGAAATATCTGGCTTCTATAAATATTGACGCATTTAGCCGCGCAACAGCCGGCAGCGGAATGAGAAAGGCACCTAAGCGAAGCGACTATCTTATTAGCGACTTCCCCACAATAGGACGCCAGAAGTCTCTTGTCATACTGATTCAGTTCAGCGACGTCAAGTTCTCGTCTATAGACAACCCTCACCAGTTTTATAACGACATGCTCAACAAGGAAGGCTTCACGTGGAGCAACGGAGCAAACGGCAGCGCACGCGACTTTTATCTGCAAAGCTCTAACAGGCTGTTTGACCCCGACTTCACTGTGGTTGGTCCGGTGACGCTATCAAACAAAGCCACCTACTACGGTTCTGACGACGAGGGACAGGACTTCAGAATGGGCGAAGCTATAAAAGAAGCATGCGAGCTTGTTGACGATGAAGTGGACTTCTCCGAATACGACACCAATGGCGACGGATATGTCGACAACATATATTTCTTCTATGCCGGCGGCGGACAGGCCGACGACCCTAACGGAACAGAACTTATATGGCCCCACTCTGCCATCGTTGAGGAAGCATGGGAGATGAAGCTCGTCTACGACGACAAAGTGATAGGCCATTACGCCTGCAGCAACGAGTTGCGCTATAGTGCAGTTGGCGATCTGCAGCCTTCAGGCATAGGCACATTTGTCCATGAGTTCGGCCACGTGCTCGGACTGGTTGACCACTACGATACTTCATATGGTTACTTCACCTTCGGGCTCGGAGCCTACGACACCATGGCCTCTGGCTCATACAATAACAACATGCACACGCCGCCGCTCTTCTCTGCGTTTGAGCGTGCCGAACTGGCATGGCTCGACTATGACATACTGGACAACAACGCCGACAGCATAACTATGATTCCAAACCTGGCATCGTCAAACAAGGCTTTCCGTGTGAACGTTCCGGGAAAGGACAACGAGTTTTTCGTGCTTGAGAACCGCATACAAAGCGGATTCGACACATACCTGCCGGGACAAGGCATGCTTGTATGGCACATAGATCAGGACAAAGACGCATGGGAGAACAACATCGTAAACATAGACCCGCAGCATCAGCGCGTAGACATTGTTGAAGCTGACGGAATACTGTCAGAAGCGACACGCTCGGGCGACACCTTCCCCGGTTTTGCAGGAATAACACAGTATGAACTCACATCGTGGGACGGCGCAAGCCTTGTATCGTTTGATGACGTCACGCTGGACGGCGACACAGCCCAACTGCTGCTTGCCGGAACGTCATTCAGCATGCCTGCACCGGCTACAGTAGACGTGACAGACATAGCCGACAGCAGTTTTGTGTTCTCATGGGCGGCTGTCGAACACGCCAAATATTATGAAGTAAGCGTGTATTGCACCGACGGCAACAGCCAGCACCTGTATATCGGCGACTTTGACCATAAGCGTTACACATCGCCTGAGACGATAAAGATAGACGGTCTTGTGCCGCTTACCGACTATGTCGTAGCCGTAAGCGCCGGACTTGGCAGCTATATGTCTGAAGAAAAGAATGCTCCAGTGCAGACTCTCGATCTGACCTTCGCCAAGCGCAAACCTGCAGGCTTAGCCGCAACAGATGTCACAGAAACGGGATTCAAGGCTAAATGGGAAGCCGTGCGCGATGCAGACGACTATCGTCTGACGGTAATGAAACATGACTATTCCGATGAACTCTCGGCAAAGGGATACGACTTCAGCAACAAGGCAGAAGGCATGCCTGACACATGGACTTCAACGAGCAGCATGTTCTACTCGGTTTCGGGCTACTACGGCGAAAAGGCACCGTCGCTGCGCCTCTCGTCAGACGGCGACTATCTCGTGATTGCATACAACGAAATGCTCATCAGCAACCTTAGTTTCTGGTGCCGCGCAAAGAGCAATACGGAGAAGATATACGTAGAGGCTGACCAGGGCGACGGAGTATGGACCGAGGTGAGTGTCATCAGTCCATCAGTAGACGGAGCCACTGAGCGGGTAAACTTAGACGAGTGCAAGCAGGTGCGCCTGCGCTACGGGCGCACTTCGGGCTTTGTAGTTATCGACGATGTCGTGGCTGAAGGCAAGATGGTAGAGCGCACACCGGTAAGCGGATACGACGGACTGTCTGTAGGCAACGTGCTAAGCTACGACGTAAAAGGGCTGAATCCGGGAGCAACATACAGCTTCATAATACGTGCAGCACAGAACGGCGAACTGAGCATCAGCTCTGACGAATGTGCGCTGACACTGCCCAACAGCACAGGCATAAGTCAGGCTGTGGACGATTCTGCCACAGGCAAGACTGAAGTGTACGACATCAGCGGACGCAGAATGCCTGCAGGAGCGTTGCCTCATGGAGTGTACATCATTAACGGAAAGAAAGTTGTGAAATAAAAAATATTTAGAGTTATGCAAAAACTGTCAACAATAATACTTGCATTGCTGCTCAGCATAGGCGCAATGGCACAGTCAGGAACGGTAAGCATGGGTTTCTGCAACGGTCAGATGGCCGATGAGGGCGACATACAGCTGAACGGCAAAGGATGGGTGTCGTGCGCAACGAAACTGCCGTCATCCGCCCTCGACGCATACAAGGGCAACAGCATTTCGTCTATACGCGCAGCACTGCTTAACCGCATAAACATCGACACGCTGAAGGTATGGATACGCACCGAGCTCGACGGCGACAACATAGCCGAAGGATACATCACACGATCCTCTACTCCGTCCGTGAGCAAGGGATGGAACGAGGTGGAGCTGACCGAGCCGTATGAGATAACCGAGAATGCCGGCGACATATACATCGGCTATTCTTTCCATCAGAGAGCCAACGTAGTGGCAGTTTCTATCGTTGGCGAACCCGTGGCAGGCACATCATATCTCAAGATGGGCGACGCTCAATGGCAGGACATAAGCAACAAGGGCGTTATCAGCATGGAGGCAATAATAACGGGCAGCTCACTGCCTAAGCAAGACCTCGGACTGCTATCTGCCACAATAAGTCCGTGGCCACAGAGCGGAGTGAACGCCCTGAAGGTGAATGCCGCCATACACAACTACGGCATAGAGGCTGTAAACGGATTTACCATAAAATGCACCACAGGCGAAACTGTCTGTCGGACACACATCGACACGCCCATTGGGCCTACGTCAAGTACGTCGTGCTCGTTTGTCATCGATCCGGGCATCTACACCGACAGTCAGGCAAAATGGAGCATAGAGATTGAGAGCATTGACAACGGTACAGACGAAAACAGCACCAACAACATGGTTGAAGCGGTGTGTACTTATCTGAAAAACGTTCTCATAGAGGAGTTTACGACAGAGAAATGCAGCAACTGTCCGAGAGTGGCAGGCTATCTGCATACGGCAATGAACTCGAGCAGCGACTATAGCGACAGGGTGTTCGCCGTGTGCCATCATGTCGGCTACTATACCGACGAGTTTACCCTGCCCTGCGACGAGGAGATGCTCTGGCTGTTCAACAACGGCTCCAGCTGCTATGCTCCGGCTATGATGATAAACAGGCAGCCGTATCATGAAACGGGCAACTCTTCCGGCAGCAAGACCGCCGTTTATCTGCCGCAAAGCCCTGACGACATCACGTCGTATATCAACACCGAGATGGAGCTGACAGCAAATGCTGTTGTAGGCATAACGTATGAATTCAATACCGACTCTACAGCGGTTACGGCAAACGTTACCTGCCTTAAAAACGACAACCTGATATGCGCAATGCCACATCTGACAGTATACCTTACCGAAGACGAGGTTAAAAGTCTTTTTCAGGAAGGATATGAAGGACAATACTATCAGCAGCACGTAATCCGCGGATACAACAGCACATGGGGTGAGCCTGTAGTGTGGGACGGCAATTCGTTTACATACTCATACACCTTCGACATCGACAAGGAGTGGAAGAAGAACAACATGAAGATTGTGGCTGCACTTGCCAACTATAATCCCGACGACGCCACCGACTGTTCCGTGGAAAATTCGGCGGCCATAGACCTGATAAAGAAAGAGACAACGGGAATAAACACTGCTGAAGACAACGGCTGTAACGAACCGGCTGAATATTTCAATCTGTCGGGACAGCGCATAGCCAATCCGCAGCACGGCATATTTATCGTGAAATACAAGAATGGCCATACAAATAAAATTCTCAAATAGCACTATTTTTCTTTGATAATGGTAAAAAAATGGATTTAGAGAAGAAGCCGGGAGCGTGATGTTTCCGGCTTCTTTATTTTTCTCCCTTCAACAGACTAACAGAAATAATTACCGAAAGCATATCTAAGAACGATTTTATGTTCATAAATTCTATATCTAACGCCTAGGCATATAAAACATTCTTCTGCCTTTATAATGGCCTTATCAGAAAGACGAAATAGAAGAATATACCCTGAAAAGCCGGCAAAAGCATACCTTTCATGATGCAAAAGGCATGCTTTTACACTGTAAAAGGTGGCTTTTCATAAAGCGAAAGGTGGCATATTGCAAATGATAATTAGAAGAGCATAATTCGGGCGATAACAGATGTGAGTTTTACCCTAGTCAACTTTAATCATGGAAAAAACTCTTTGAAGTCAGCCAAATTTAGAAAAGGACAGACAAATACATCAATAAAAAAGTTTTTATAAAAAACTCATCACTCGTCACATCTAGCCTTAACTCTCTGTATGACAAGTGATTAAAGCGTGACGAGTTGGAATTTCAACTCGTCACACCATAAGTAACACATTTACAACACTTTACATTGAGATGTGACGAGTGACGAGTTTTCTGCAAAAACTTTTTTATACCGCATTTAGCCAAAACAAGTCCGGGCAAGGAACGGGGTTAAACATCAATCTATGAGCCAAGGAAAATCTACAAAAACATAAATATAGGACTGACAGCGCTCATGGATGCCCGAAGGGCTACACCTTAGTAACCGTGGGTGTGCCACCCACGGACAACCGACCACATTAAAACAAGCACCCGAAGCGGTGCTATTTTATATGAGGTTACTAAAATGTCGCAAAGTAGCACCACTACGGGTGCTTGTAAAATTGCACGTTGTCAGTCCGTGGGTGGCCTTCGCATTGCTACGGCACCCACGGTTACGGAAATGAAGCCCTTCGGGCTATCCCGTCGCATAGCACAAGCCCGATACCGTAATTACACTCATGGTAATCATTCTTGATTTCGTTTATCCATTATCAACATTCAATCAGATATTCTAATCTGCCGGAATAAAGACATGCTGAGCGAGAGGCGACGGCACAAAGATTGGCGCAAAAATTTGACTTTCAAAGAAAAATATGTATTTTTGCATTGGTTAAAAAATTACACTTTGAATTATGGACGTAAAGATAGAAGAGTCGTGGAAACAGCATATTGGCGGTGAGTTTGAAAAGCCTTACTTTGCCAATCTTATCAACTTTGTACACGACGAATACCGCAACCATACGTGCTATCCGCCGGGACGACTTATCTTCAACGCCTTCAACCTGTGCCCGTTCGACAAGGTTAAGGTGGTGATACTCGGACAAGACCCCTACCACGAGCCGCGGCAGGCTGAGGGACTGTGCTTCTCGGTGAGCGACGGAGTGCCGTTTCCGCCCTCGCTTATCAACATATTCAAAGAGATTGAGAACGACCTGGGCACGCCGATGCCGCAGAGCGGAAGCCTTGTGCGCTGGGCACAGCAGGGCGTGCTGCTGCTCAACGCCACGCTGACCGTGCGCGAACATGCTGCCGGAAGTCACCAGCGGCGCGGCTGGGAGGAGTTCACCGACGCTACTATCAGCGCACTGAGCAGAGACCACGACAATCTGGTGTTCATCCTCTGGGGCGGTTATGCCCGCAGCAAGGCACAGCTCATAGACAACTCGCGCCACTTGATACTGCAGTCTGTCCACCCGTCGCCGCTGTCGGCCAACCGCGGCGGATGGTTCGGCAACCACCACTTCAGCCTGACCAACCAGTATCTGCAGCAGCACGGCATGGAGCCGATAAAATGGTGAAAAAACGACATTATATCACAATAGACAACGAATATGGATTTACCGATAATACAGGTGGGCGACGTGCTTGTGTCGCCCGACATTATAACAGAGCAGTTCTGCTGCGACCTCTATGCCTGCAAGGGCGAATGCTGCATTGAAGGCGACGCCGGAGCGCCTGTAACGATGGACGAGATAGGCGGCATTGAGGATTCGCTCGACACGGTGTGGACCGCCCTTTCGGCCAACGCACAAGCCGTGATAGACCAGCAGGGCGTGGCGGACATCGACCCGGAAGGCGAACTCGTAACGAGCATAGTCAACGGCAAGGACTGCGTGTTTACGTGCTACGAAAACGGCTGCTGCCTGTGCGCCCTCGAAAAGGCTCACCGCGCCGGCAAGACAGAGTTCTGCAAGCCCATAAGCTGCGCTCTCTACCCTATCCGCGAAAAGAAACTTTCCAACGGCCTGACCGGCCTCAACTATCACCGCTGGAGCATCTGCGAGGCTGCACGCACCAAAGGAAAGGAACTGGGACTGCCCGTGTATAAATTTCTGAAAGAGCCGCTGACACGCCGTTTCGGCGAGGAGTGGTATGCCGAACTCGAAGCCACCGTTGCCGAGCTGCACAAGGCAGGGATGATATGATAAAGGCCGTAAAAGATATAGACGTCCGTGTTTCTGACATAAGAATCACGGACGTTTTTCATATATAGGCAATAAATGCAGTACGCTCTGCAACGGAATTAACATCAAAGAATGTGTCAACAGCCGATGACATAAAAAACTTTCGGATAACAGAATATAAGGTACATTAAAATAAAAGGCAAAAAGAAGGCCCCGCCGGAAAGCAGTTCCG
>UMCC01039475.1_pt1 | contig 14106 bp, 10 predicted proteins | sample 1964141 | NCBI WGS metagenome assembly UMCC01 (sample SAMEA4835959, study PRJEB28245) | human gut metagenome | biome: gut microbiome; material: fecal sample | place: Denmark | collected 2008
AGTTATCAGTCTGTCTGTAAAGATTGCAGGAATGAGAAAAGACAAAACACATTAAAAGAAAAAGGTATGAGCTTATATGATAATGGAAAACTTGTACAGATAAGAAGGGAATACAAGAAAATAAATCTCAACCGCTTCTTAAAACAGACAGAAGCTAAACTAGAATATTTAGATAGACATGAGAGATTTGTAAAATTATTATATTATGATAACACTTGGATTTCCAACTATGGACGTCCTGTAATAAAAAAGGAAGATGGAACATACGAATTTGTAAAAGGGAAGAGGAATAAAATTACACAAGAAATAGAGTATAGTTTACGGAAAAATATTTATATTAAGACGAAAAAAGCATGGGGGTACAAGCAGGAGCGTGTCAGTGCAAGTTCTCTTTTTATGATGATTATAGGAGAAGAGCATGATTTAGGTGTATTTGATACAAAAGAAGAATGCTATGAAGCATTTGAAAAAAGAAAGAAGGAGTTTATTATAAAGCTGGCTGAGAAAACAAAGAAAAAAGATAAGATACCAGAATGTCAGTATCAGGCGATGATTAACTGGGAAGTAAAGGCTAAAGAATAAAAATAGCTGTTGAAAATATGACAAAAGTGCTTTATAATAAACGGCACAAAAATAAATGTTCAGAAGTATTGATATAAATTTGAGATTATGTTATTATTAAAGTGTAATAAATGTTTAAATATTGCATATAAATATAATAGGCATCATGCCTGATATTATTGGTGTGTAATGAATAGCCATGCCATCCCTTTCTGTTGGGGAATTAAAAGATACACAGAAGTTGACCTGATTGGGGTAGGAGAACCAATCTGCTATTCGATTAATAGGCTGTGGATTTCCATAGCCTATTAGTTTTTATGGAGAAATAAATGAGTGCAAGAGAAAAGGATTTAAAAGAGCTTTTAGAATATTATGAACAGAATTTGTGTCATAAAATTTTTAAATATGAACTTAATAATAAGATAAATATAGAGGTTATTTTCTACATAGAAGGATTATGTCATTTGCTAGGAATTCAGCATGTATATGATAATGATAAGCGTTATCAGCCTCTTAGATGATTTTTATGTATTTGACGAGGAAAGTTATAAATTAACCGGAGAGCATACCGGACGAATCTTTACATTAGGTCAGAAGGCAGAAATTGTCGTTCATTCTGCCAATAAAATGGAGCGAACCATCGACTTTATATTAAAAGAATTCTCTCAGTATAGCGACTATCCAGACCCAGATGATTACTATGGAGACGGAATGCCGTCAAGAAAGAATGAGGATGCAGAAGCCGGAAAATTTGAAAATTTTGAATCTGCGGATGGAGAATATCCGGTAGAGCAGGAAGAATTTGAATTTGACGAAACAGGTGAGAGCCTTCCCGACAAAGACGGCATTCTTTTGAATGACTGGATTGACGACGAGGAAGCAGACAGGTTACTGCATTTATATAATAAAAAGAAGATTGACGAAATCTAATTCAGAATTTAAAAAAGAGAAGCAAAGAATATAATAAAAGTCTAAAAGAAAAAAGAATGAATTTAACAGGCTTAGGAATATAGCATCTATAGTGGTGATAGCCAGAATTTACGATTCATACAGTTTTATTCATATATTGAGTGAGTGGTTATCCACCGAAAAGACAGGAAAGGGGAATTGATATGGCAAAATCAGAAGGTATTAAATTAATTGCCAATAACAAAAAGGCATATCACGATTATTTTATTGATGAAAAATATGAGGCAGGCATCGCCCTTCATGGAACAGAAGTAAAATCTCTTCGCATGGGAAGATGCAGTATCAAAGAATCTTTTGTAACAATAAGCAACAAAGGGGAAATCCTCATTAACCATATGCATATCAGCCCTTACGAAAAGGGAAATATTTTTAATAAAGATCCACTTCGCGTAAGAAAGCTCCTGCTTCACAAGTCAGAGATTAATAAGCTTGCCGGTCAGATTAAGATGAAGGGATACACATTGATGCCATTAAAAGTTTATTTCAAAGGCAGCCTTGTAAAGGTAGAAATCGGTCTTGCCCGTGGTAAAAAATTATATGATAAGCGTCAGGATATTGCAAAGAAGGATGCAAAGCGAGAGGTAGAAAGAGACTTTAAAATTCGTAATTTGGGATAAAATAATTTTTTGGAAATATATTCAAAATGTACTTGAATATATATGAAAAAAATGGTACGATACTCAAGAGATACCTTTGTCAGGTGTTTATCACATAATAAGAAAAATGTAATAAGATTTTGGGGATTTTAAAAATCATACGCTCTGCTACTTACCATTGGCAGGTTACAGCGTTTAATATAGATGTATTGATTTATATTAGGGGATGCAGATGATTTCTATGCTGGATGCATTCGGAAATATAAAATAATGAAGGGAGAGAAAGAAACGTATGAAAAAACAGGTGAAGAATTTATTTGCACTTTTTCTGACTGCTTCTATGGCAGTAAGCCTGGTTCCTGCGGATGCTTTTGCAGCTGTTCATGATGCGGTAAAAGATGCCACAACTACAACAGCTTACGAAAAGGTAGAAGCAGAGAAGAAGGCAGCTCAGCCAAAGGCTGGAAGTGCAGAAGCAGCAATTCAGGAAGCACTTTACACTAACACAGATGAGGTGGATTTATCCAAGTATAATCTGACAGAGCGTAAGGCAGAAAAGCTGACAGATAAATCTTTAGGTGATGATAAGGATACAGATCTTGTAGACGTTACTTATGAAACAGATGCGAATGGTAAAGTAACTACTATGAGCGTAGAAAAAGATGATACTTATGCTTACGCACTGGAAGAGATTGAAGAGTTAGCAGCAGATGATGCAGATGAGGATGATGGATCTGGTAAGACAAAGACAGAAGTCGGACAAGCTTATAAGGACTTAATGGCTTTCTATGAATCACCAGATAATCAGGAGTATTTAGGTATTGCTACTCCTTACTTTACAAGTAAGGATTCTAAAGGTGGTCCAGTATCTTCCCTGTTATCTCTGATGCAGCAGAAGATTTATAAAGAAGGGGATCCTGAAGAGGAGAATCCGGCGAATGCTAAGGTTACATATAAAGATATGTATGATGTCATTCAGGGATATCAGACGACTCTGCAGTATGGTATTCAGCTCTTTGGACAGCAGTTACTTGCAGCAAGAGATGAAGCTTTAGCTCAGATTGATGATTCCATGACGAGAGAGCAGAAGTTACTTGTCTTAAATGACTGGCTTGGTAAGTACTGTACTTTTGATATGGGTGCTATTCAGGAAGAACAGGATAAGAAGAATGATACAGAAACAACAGAGGAAGCAATTCAGGCTATGGGAGAGACAGCAGCTGTCGCATTAGCAGATGATGGTCAGCAGCAACCTACAGAAGAGCAGATTGCATATCTGAGAAATATGTTATTAAATGGCGATCTTAAGACAGCCTTTGAAAGTACAGCCTTTGGTGCATTAGTAAGAAGAAACACTATCTGTGCTGGATATACTTCTGCATATACATATCTTGTTCAGTGTGCATTCCCGGAAATCTATAAAGAAGCGGATGGAAAGACATGGAAAAAGGCAAGCGAAGTAAATGGAACTGACAGCAGTCAGGATAAGAAAGACGATAACTCATCTTCAGAGAATAAAGGAGATACATCCGAGACAGATAAGGAAGAAAGCTCTTCAGCAGCTGAAACAGAAACACAGGCTGCAGATGGAGAAGATTCCTCAGGAGATGCTTCCAGTGAGAAAAAAGATGAAACTACAACAGAAACAAAACCAACATATATTGTTGACTTTGTAAAGATTTTCTGGCGTTCTGATGTACAGATGTTAGGTCAAAGCCAGACATTTAGAAACAGCCATTATTTTAATGCTGTTAAGACCGATAATTCTGTAGATAACTGGTATTATGTAGATTCCTGTTATAATGATATTTATGTAGAATGTATGGGACGTAACCGTGTAGAGACAGACGGTAATATGACACATTCCTACTTCTTAATTAGCCATACAAGTTTAGCAAAACAGTTTGATGGCAACTTTGATGAGATTGATACTTTATACACAGATAAGGCAACAGATACTAAGTATGAAGATGCCTGGTTTACAGATGCACAGGGACCAATCAGTTTTGATAAAGATAACTGGTATTATGTGCAGAATACAACTTCATACAGTTCTGGTATGGGTACAAGTGATCAGAAGCCAGACCAGTTAGTATCCTTGCCAAGAAAAGCAGCAGCGACAGCTACATCTGACAGTGCTACAGTTTTAGTTGATTACGAAAAAGGTACTGGAGCAGTAAAAGAAGGTGGAGATCTTCTTAAAGAAAGTGCAACAAAGGATGAAGATGTAAACGATAAGATTTATCCAGGTCTTACACATACATCTGCTTACTATGGCGGAGCATTATATCTTAATGCAGATAATCAGATTTTAAAATATGATTTAAGCACAAATGCTATTATAAAAGTAAAAGAATATAATGAAGTTACAGCAAAATCTGTTGCAGATAACATGGGAACCGGTATCAATAATAACTTTACAGGAATGACCTTTAAAGTAACAACAAAGGATGATAAAGATGCTATCCATACAGTAGAGAATCATCCAATTGCAGGTTTATCTATTGATTCTCAGGGCAACCTGAATGTAGATATTGCAACAAATTATTGTTATGTTGATAAGTATCAGACAGAGCAGACAAATTACAATAGTGGTTATATGAACTATAAGTTCCATGGAACAACCATTAAACGTGGTGGAAGTAATGACAACCAGGAATTCATGTGGAGTGCAGATTTCGTGGAAACTCTGGATATGAAGCATGTAGCTGGTGATTCTCATGAGTATGAGACAGTAACCGTAGATCCTACTTGTGATAATGCAGGGTTCACAGAAGAACGTTGTAAGACATGTGGTGTTGTAAAAGCAGATTCTAAGAAGGAATCCGAGGCAGAAGATGCTAAGGCAACTGGACATCATTATATTCAGTACAAAGATGAAACTTATACAAAAGAAAGTGACGCAGAAGATGCTAAGAAGATTGTTGTAGATGCAATCGTATGTACAAAATGTTTGAAAGCTATTCCACGTAAGAGCAGTGGAAATAGTGGTAGCATTATGGGTGGCTCTAATGACAATAGTGATGAATTAGATATCCCAGATGGACTTAAGACTGGTCACGAATATACTGGAAAGATTACATCTTTATCTGATGATAAGAAGACAGGTAACGTAACTGTTAGTTGTGATTCCTGCGTTGGAAAAGAATTAGATTTCTTAGATGAGAAGGATGTAACATTAGAAACAAAGAAGGATGTAGAAGTAACTTCTAAGAAGGAAGCAGAAGACTGTGAAAAGGGTGGAAAGATTATCTACACAGCTAAAGTAACAGTTGGAGATAACGAGTACGAAGCTACTACTACAGAAGAAGCAGCAGCTGAAAAGCATGTTTACAAACCAGAGTTTACGTGGGCAGATGACAATACATGTACAGTAACTTACACATGTGAGAATTGTAAGATTCCAGCAACAGAAGCAGAAAAGTGTGAAGTAACATCTGAAGTAACAGAGCCAACATGTACAGAAGCTGGTAAGACAGTTTATACAGCAACAGCAACAGATAAGAATAATATAAACCATACAGATACAAAAGAAGTACCTATTGAAGCAACAGGTCATACTTATAGTGCAGATCCAACATATGAATGGTCTGAAGATTATAAGACATGTAAAGCAATCTTTACTTGTGATAAGAAAGATGATACTCAGACAGTAGAATGTACAGTAACACCTGCAACAACAGATGCAACATGTACAGAAGCTGGTAAAGTTGTTTACACAGCAACATGTACATTTAAGGGTAAAGAGTACACATGTCCAGAAAAGAAAGAGACAACAATCGCAGCAACAGGACATAAGTATGGAGAACCAACATTCAACTGGTCTGAAGATGGCAAAGAGTGTACAGCGACATTTACATGTGAGAACGATAAAACACATACAAAAGATGTAAAATGTACAGTAACTAAGGATGCAGAAAAATCAACAGATGCAACATGTACAGAAGCTGGTAAGGCTGTTTATGTAGCAACAGTAAAAGAAGATCCTAATGGAAGTGATGAGTACACAGATACAAAGGAAGTAAAGACAACAAATGCACTTGGTCATGATTATGGCGAACCAACATTTGGTGAGTGGACTGAAAAAGATGGTAAGATGACATGTGAAGCAACATTTACATGTAAAAATGATGCAAGTCATGTTGAAACAGTATCTTGTGAAGTAACATCTGAAGGAAAAGATGCAACATATACAGAAGCAGGAAGTGTAACATATACAGCAACAGCAACAGTTCCAGAAGGAACAAAGACATATATAAATCCTGTGAAGAAAGAAGTAAAAGTTGCTCAGAAAGATTCTAAAGCAAAATTTGCAAAAACTTCTTACAACCTTTACTCAACACAGTCTGGTAAAGTAAGTCTTGTTTCTGACTACAAACAGGATGGCATTGTTTCCATCAAATCTTCAAATCCATCTAAGGTATCTGTTAACACAGCTGGTGTTATTAAAGCTGGTGTTGTAAAGGGTAAAGCTGTAAAAGTAACGATTACAGCCGTTGTTAAGAGTGGCAAGACAATTAAGACAGTTGTTACAGTAGCTCCAACAAAGATTACTTTAAATGCAACATCTGTTCCATTACAGCTTAAGAAGTCTACAAGCGTAATTAAGGTTGCTAAAGCAACATTACCAGGAGATCAGATTGCTTCATGGAGTACATCTAATAAGAAGGTTGTAATTGTAAGTAAGTCTGGAAAGATTACAGCGAAGAAAGTTGGTACAGCAGTAGTAAGAATCACAATGAAGAGTGGTGCTACAGCAAAATGTAAAGTAAAAGTTCAGAAGGCAGCAGTAAAACTTACAAAGATTGCTGTTAATTCTAAGAAGGTTAACTTAAACCTTAAGAAGGGTCCTAAGACATACAAGCTTACTGCAACAAAGGCTCCAATCACTGTAGTTAATAAAGTTACATTTACAACATCTAACAAGAAGGTTGCTGTTGTAAGTAAATCTGGAAAGATTACAGCAAAGAAGGCTGGAAAAGCAGTTATTACCGTAAAATGTGCTAAGAAAGTTCAGAAAGTAACTGTTGTTGTAAAAGCAAAATAGTTAGGATATATGAGCGCTTTTAAAGTACGAATATAATAAAAAAGTGATGTTGAAATTCTTATTTCAGCATCACTTTTTAGTGTAAGGAAAGAGTTAGTCTAAGTGAAATTGTGTACTGGATTAACGTGTGGTGGAAAAATGGAAAAGAAAAATAGGTTTAGCATTTTATTAGAACGCTTGATGGGAACAGTGAATTTAAAGAATGCAACTCTAGCTGCCGAACTTCAATATGATGTATCTTACATAAGTAAGTGGATTAATGGAAAAACATTGCCATCAGAAAAAAGTGTAGCGCAGATTCTTCATGTAATCAGTGATTATATTGTGGAATCGGCGACATCGGCTGCACTAAAAACTTTATATATTGAATATCAGGTTGATGTGCCAGAAGATTTGAAGCAGGCAATCTATGATAATCTTGAGGCGGAATATTTTTACGTAAAAGGCCTGACAAAAACAATAGGAGCCGATATTGCTCCGGAAACGCAAAATTATGCAAAACTGACATTATATCAATTCCTTAAAAAAATGTCACATCCGGCATTACGTCAGGTAAAGTCGTTGAATGTAATTGCTGCGATTGATTTATTAAATATGGAGCATGATGTGCGACTTCAGATTGCACAGATAGACACGGCATCACAGATTCTTCAGAGAGATTTTCCAGAAGTACATTTTTCATTACTGATTAATTTTGACATAGGGGAGAAAGATTATATTTATGATTGTATTTTTATCATTAATATGCTGACGAACTATACGCATATTAATTTTAAGATATACAACTGTATTCATTCCTATGATAAGATTGTATTTTGTGCAAAAGATGCTTACTGTATTACGAGTATGCTTTTGGGGGGCAATTTGTGTTATCAGGTAACAATTAGTGAAGATAAAAAAATGTGTAAAACGGTTTATCAACGATTAGCAACACTTTGTACAAGAGAAGAATTAATGTTTCGAAAATGTACAATGAGGAATCTTTTGCAGGGGTCAGACTATATCTCCCAGATGTTATCTGAGAATCTTTGTTGGCTTCTTGGACATATGACAGAACATTTCCTTCCAGAAGAATTACATAAAGAGCTGTTGGAATATCTGGATATTTCGGATGCGGAAAGAGAAAAGATGCAGAATATTCATCTTTTGGTTGAAGAAGTACTTAAGAAATCTCATGTCAGAATTTTATTATATGAAACAGCACTCAGTCAGTTTGCGATAAGTGGAGAACTTGACTTTTATAATAATAAAATTTTATTAGATACAAGACAGCGCGAACAATGTCTTTCTTATATACAAAATATTATTCATGAAGAAAATGCGATGGAGCTGCGAATCATACATGGGCATTTTGTGATGGATTTTCAATTCAACGCCAATCCAAGCTTGTTTTTATCAAATAACTTGTGTTATTTAAGATTAGATTCGAAAAACATACAAAATAACGTGACATTGCTTAATATAAATATAGCGAAAAAAATGTTTCGTTGTTTTTTTGAGGAAATATGGAGTCATTCGGAAGAAGATGTAGTTATTTCTGATTGGAGAAAGATAGAAAGTATACTAAAACATATGAAACAGTCAGTGGCACTTCTTAAAAAAGTAGATAAAGAAATTTAAAGTGTGAAAAACGTGATTTTATTTAATCACGTTTTTCGTTTTTTTGCCATTTTTATCACTCGATATCTTTCATAAAGTATGGTACCCTTAAATACGATAAAGTGTAAGAAAAATACTATTTGATAAGGAGAATATATAAAATGGAAAAAAATCATAAAGTAGAACTTATTGGAAGACCAAGTATTGACCGCCCTTGGATGAAGTATTATCCAGAAAGTATTTCAAGGTTACAAGTTCCAGAGCTGTCTTTGAATGAGTATTTAAAAGCGAACTGTCCAGGTATGGATATGGTAGCAATGCATTATTATGGAAGAGATGTTTCCTGGGAACGCTTCTTCGTGAAGGTAGATATGGTAGCAAAATCTATGAGTGCCATGGGAATCAAAGAGGGAGATCAGATTCCTGTATTTTACCGTTCTGTTCCTGAATTTATTGTGTTGCTTTTAGCAGCAGAGAAGATAGGTGCATCTTTAGTTTGCCGTGATAATACATTACAGGAGAACGTTGATGCAGTAAAGGAAGCTGGCGCTAAGATTATTTTTGTACATGACTTCCTTCCAAAGGCAGAGATTGAGGAATATAAAAAGCAGGCAGGGGTAGAAACGATTATTTCATTAAGCCCTTACCATGCAGCTGAAAAAGATAAGATGCCAGAACATATCATTCATGAAATTGATTCTTTCTATACAGATGGAATTCTTTCCGGGGACGGAGTTATGACATGGGAAGAATTTTTAGAAAAAGGAAAGAATTATACAGGAAAGGTTGAGGTTGAGAAAGATGTTAATCGTCCGCTTTTCCGTGCTTATACAAGTGGATCAACAGGAACTTCTAAGCAGGTTATCCATTCTGCATACACAATGATTGGTATTATCGCTCAGATGTCTTTTTATGGTTCTGCTGGAGACTTCCGTCCAACATGGTTACTTACGAATCTGCCACCTTGTCTTATTGCAGTGGTGGTTTCCATGATTTTAGTACCATTATGCTCTAATAAGTTATTAATTTTAGATCCGTTCTGTAATGTGAACGATCTCGATTTAGAGATGATGAGATATCGTCCAAACTGCTGGCCTTTAATCCCTATGTTTATTGAGCTTCTTATGAGAAGTGACAGAATTCCAGAAGATTATGATATGTCCCATCTTTTTGCAGCAGGTGTTGGTTGTGAAGCATTCAATAATGGACAGATTCGTCGTGCACAGGAATTCTTAAAAGCACATAATTGTAAGGCAGTACTTTCAATTGGATATGGACAGAGCGAGGCAGGTTCTAATTGTACTCTTCCATGTTTAGAGCATCCGATTGGTAATGGAAACAGTGGAATTCCAATGCCATTAACAGTAATGAGTATTTTTGAGCCAGGTACACATAAAGAAGTTGGTTATAATAAGCTCGGAGAGATTTGTAAGACAGGTCTTGGAAATATGCTTGGTTATGATAGAGAGGAAGCAACGGAAAAGGCTCTTCAGAAGCATGAAGATGGTAATATATGGTTGCATACAGGAGACATTGGATATATGACAGAGGATGGTATTGTGTTTGCACTTACCAGAGGAGATGTCCGCAGAGTTGGTGGAGGTCGACTGATTGATCTTAATATGGAGAACAAGATTATCGATGCCGAAATTGATGGAATCATTGATGCATTCTTTGTTGTAGATGAAGATTTTGAGAATAAAGGATATTTCCTTCCATATTTATATGTTGTATTAGAGGATGGCTATACAATTGATGATATTCGTGAAGATGTGGCAGATGCCCTTGAGGATTTTGAGTATCCAGCACAGATTATTCAGCTTCCAGAAAGACCATTCTTCCATTATAAGACAAACCGTGTTGGATTAAAAGCACAGCTTCGCGCAACAACAAACTAGAGCATGTTTAAAAACAGAATAATTAGATAGATTTTGTAGAAAAAAGACAGTCTTTGAAAGTAAAAGTCAAAGGCTGTCTTTTTTTGATTTTTTTGCCTTTTCTTATAATCATAAATTTTGCATATTTGAATAATTAGTATTATGGGAACTAGTCAGGTTGCGAAGATGGTCGAAAAAGATGGCTGTTTTTGGAGAAAAGAAAGTAAGGAGAGTGCAAAATGTGGAAAAAGTCAAAAAGGATTTTATTGTGTATCCTTGCACTAATGTTGTTGTTGTCAATGGCAAAAAGTGAGCAGCTTTTCGTACAGGAAGATATGGAATCTACCGAGAAGGTGCAGACAAAGGATGTAAAAAATAGAAGCCAAAGACAGGAAGAAAACTCGGATGAAAAAGGACAGGAAGAAAGTACAGATAAGAAAGAAGAAGCATCAACGAAAGCTACACAAAAAACAGAAGAGACAATAAAAGAAGATAAAAAGAATCTGGAAGCTACTACACAAAAAGAGAAGGATGCGTCAAAAAATGATGAGGCAAAAGAGGAAACAGAAGAAAAAACGGAGGAATATAAAAGGGAAGAAGAGAATACAGAAAGAAAAACAGATGAGAATAAAGCGGCGGAAGAGGTATCTGCAGAATAGAACAAATATGGTCTCGGAGGGATTTTATGATTATAGAGATAATAAAGGGCATCAGTGTTCCATTTTGGGGACGACATTAGGTGCTTTTTGTGTATTTTTCTTAAAAAATGAACTAAGCAAAGGAATGCAGAAAGCGTTAATGGGATTTGCAGCAGGGGTGATGGTGGCAGCTTCTATCTGGAGTCTTCTTCTTCCAGCACTTGAACAAGTGGATTCGATTGGTGTGTGGAAGTTCCTTCCTGCAGCAAGTGGATTCTGGATTGGAATTTTATTTTTGATGGCAATCGACCATTTCGCACCGTCAGAATGTATTGATGGAAAATGTAAAAATAAGCTACTGTTGGTAGTGACTATCCACAATATTCCAGAAGGAATGGCAGTTGGTGTTATTTATGCAGGACTGTTAAGTGGAGCAGAGCATATTACGGTAATGGGAGCATTTTCTCTTGCATTAGGAATCGTTATTCAAAACTTTCCAGAAGGAGCGATTATTTCCCTGCCGCTTCGTGCAGAAGGAATATCCCAAAAGAGAGCCTTCATTTATGGTGTACTTTCCGGGGCAGTAGAACCAGTGGCGGCTATTCTTACCGTCTGGGCCGCAAGCCTAATTGTTCCGCTTCTGCCATACTTTTTAAGCTTTGCAGCAGGGGCAATGTTCTATGTTGTAGTAGAAGAACTAGTTCCGAAAATGTCTGTTGGAAAGTCTGTCAATGTCGGATTTTTCATGTTTTCAGTAGGGTTTACTTTGATGATGATTTTAGATGTTGCACTTGCCTGACTCCTTGTGTTAAAATGCACGCAGTAATTACTATCAGATATACGGTCTAGAGTATGTTTGAAAAATATTTCTTGTAAGATATATGTCATAGTTTGTGAGAGAATTTATCCTTCCTTTTTAGGAACGCCCCTTGGAGCAATGATCTACGTTGTCGTAGAAGAACTTATCCCGGAAATGTCTGTCGGAAAACACAGCAATATTGGAACTATATTTTTTCCCTTGGATTTACAGTAATGTTAACACTTGATGTTGTTTTGGGAACGTCAGCTCTGTCCAGTGAATAAAATAGTAAATTATGCTTGATTTTTTGCCCTAAATAGCGTACTATATTGGTAAATTTATACACGGGGAGCTTGCAGAAGCAGGCTGAGAGTAAGCTAAAGTGCTTAGACCCATAACCTGATTTGGATAATGCCAACGTAGGGATAGCGTAGATACATTCGCATATATACCGAGATTGGTGTATATGCGTTTTTCTTTTTAGAGTTTAAAAGAAATTCTATTTTCAAAGTTTAAGAAGGATATAAAGCTAGTCATTTAAAGAAAATGGCATGGAATACATATATTTTTCTTTTTTATCGTTTATTATCCATATCTGTATGGAATATATTCTTAATTAATTTTCCGTTTATGAAATGTATAGCTATTTAAAGAACTATGAATTTTATTTGTACAGCGAGTCAAGTTTGTAAAGAAAAGCAGATTTATTTTGGATAGTTATCACAGAGAATGTTTGAAAAATCTCATTTCTACAGTCCGATATTTTAGCTTGCGGTATATTTGGCAGAAAGATTTTTAAAACATGTCTTGAAAATATATATATAAAAAGAAGGAGCTAAAAATGTTAAAGAAGTGTTTTGATAATGTAAGAGAAAAGCATCCACTGGTACATAATATTACAAACTATGTAACAGTAAATGATGTGGCAAATATTCTTCTTACCTGTGGTGGAAGTCCGATCATGGCAGACGATTCTGAGGAAGTAGAAGATATCACTTCTATTTGCCAGGGATTAAATATCAATATTGGAACATTAAATAAAAATACAATTCCGTCCATGTTTTAGCCGGAAAGAAGGCAAATGCACTTGGCCATGTTGTACTGCTTGACCCGGTAGGAGCCGGAGCGAGCAGACTTAGAACAAAAACAGCGAATGAATTGGTTCGAGATATTAAGTTTACTGTTATCCGTGGAAATATTTCAGAGATTCGTACTCTAATCGAAGGAACAGGAAATACAAAGGGTGTGGATGCGGATTTGTCAGATGCTGTTACAGAAGACAATCTTGACGAGACGATTAAGAATCTGAAAGCATTTTCTAAAGCAACAGACAGTGTGATCGCTGTAACAGGAGCGATTGATCTTGTTGCTGACGCCGAAAAATGTTATGTCATTCGGAATGGAAGACCGGAAATGGGAACGATTACCGGAACCGGTTGCCAGCTTTCTGGTATGATGACCGCTTTTCTTTGTGCGAATGTAGAGCAGCCTTTAGAGGCGGCAGCGGCAGCGATATGTGCTATGGGAATTGCCGGCGAGATTGGATTTGAGCATCTTAGAGAAGGAGAAGGGAATTCCACATATCGTAATCGAATTATTGATGCAATCTATCATATGGATGGAAATACACTGGAGGAGAGAGCAAAGTATGAGTTACGTTAACAGAGAACAGTTAAAAAAAGATTTGCTTTTATATGCGGTAACTGACCGTTCCTGGCTTGGAGAAGAGACACTGTATGAGCAGGTGGAAAAAGCATTAAAAGGTGGTGCGACTTTTATCCAGCTTCGGGAAAAGAAATTAGATGAGAAACATTTCATAGAAGAAGCAGTCGCTTTAAAAGAGTTGTGCCATAACTATCATGTTCCATTTGTGATCAATGATAATGTGAAGATCGCAAAAGAGATGGATGCCGGTGGAGTGCATGTTGGACAGAACGATATGGAGGCGGATGATGTGAGAAAGATTCTTGGAGAAGATAAGATTCTTGGGGTGTCCGCACAGACGGTAGAACAGGCGGTT
>UMCC01047983.1_pt1 | contig 13819 bp, 9 predicted proteins | sample 1964141 | NCBI WGS metagenome assembly UMCC01 (sample SAMEA4835959, study PRJEB28245) | human gut metagenome | biome: gut microbiome; material: fecal sample | place: Denmark | collected 2008
TGAGCGGATTTTCGTTAGATTTTTCGCAGGCATAGTGTGCTATTCAAGAAAAATCTGATAAAAAAACGACAATAGAAACAAAAAGACAGGCTGAAAGCATCAATGCACAAAATTGATAAAGTAATATGCGCTATAATGCCCGATTTGTGGTTAAACATTATGAGCCGTTTGAATTAAAACAATAAAGGAGGTGACGCCACAAGACGTCACCTCCTTTATAATAAACATGATAAAATATCTCTTATTTATATTCTTCCCATGATTTGATGTCGATGTCATCAAGCTTAACACGGCAGAAAGCATTGATAAACGCACTTGCCAGACGACCGTTTGTGATAAGAGGCACGTTAAGGTCGATAGCTGCACGACGAATCTTATATCCGTTAGAAAGCTCGCTGACAGTAAGATCTTTCGGTATGTTCACCACCATATCGATCTCATGATTGTGAAGCATGTCGAGAGCCTGAGGTTTCTTATCGCTGTCTGACGGCCAGTAAACGAGCGTGTTCTCTATGCCGTTCTCTGTAAGATACTTTGATGTGCCAACAGTTGCATACAGCTTGTATCCGTTGCTTACAAGCTGACGGGCCGCATCAAGCATGGCAGCCTTCTGCTTTGCGCCACCTGTAGAGAGCAATATGTTCTTTTTAGGTATGCGGTGGCCGACAGACAGCATACTCTTAAGCAACGCCGTGTTTGTATCATCACCAAGACATCCTACCTCACCTGTAGAAGCCATGTCTACACCAAGCACAGGGTCGGCCTTCTGCAAGCGGTTGAAAGAGAACTGACTTGCCTTAATACCGACGTAGTCGAGGTCGAACAAGTTTTTCTCCGGCTTTTCTACCGGCAGACCAAGCATAACCTTAGTGGCAAGTTCAATGAGATTTATCTTAAGCACCTTGCTGACAAACGGGAACGAACGTGAAGCACGCAGGTTACATTCAATAACCTTTATATCGTTCTCTCGTGCAAGGAACTGTATGTTGAACGGTCCACTGATGTGCAGTTCCTGAGCAATCATCTTGCTGACGCGCTTTATACGGCGTATTGTCTCGCAATAAAGTTTCTGGGGCGGGAACTGTATTGTTGCGTCGCCTGAGTGAACTCCAGCAAACTCGATATGTTCGCTGATTGCATAGGCAATGATTTCGCCGTTCTTAGCAACTGCGTCCATCTCAACCTCTTTCGCATGTTCGATAAACTGACTTACAACAACAGGATGGTCTTCTGAAACGTTGGCTGCAAGTTTGAGGAAACGCTCAAGCTCTTCATTGTTTGAACATACGTTCATTGCCGCACCTGAAAGGACGTAAGAAGGACGAACCAATACAGGGAAGCCTACACGGTCGATAAACTTGTTGATGTCATCCATTGAAGTCAGTGCGCTCCATTCAGGCTGGTCTATGCCGTTGCGTCCCAACATTGAAGAGAACTTGGCACGGTCCTCTGCATTGTCGATATCCTTGGCAGATGTACCGAGGATAGGAACATTCTGTGCATCGAGACGCATTGCAAGGTTGTTAGGAATCTGTCCGCCCGTAGAAACAATGACGCCATAAGGACATTCGAGGTCGATAATATCCATGACACGCTCGAATGTAAGCTCATCAAAGTAAAGACGGTCGCACATGTCGTAGTCTGTAGACACGGTTTCAGGGTTATAGTTTATCATTATGCTGCGATAGCCCTGCTTGCGTATTGTGTTAAGCGCCTGAACTCCGCACCAGTCGAACTCAACTGAACTTCCGATACGATATGCACCTGAGCCAAGAACAATGATAGAACGCTTGTCGTTCTCAAACGTAATGTCGCTCTTGACACCTGCGTATGTAACATAAAGATAGTTGGTCTGTGCCGGATACTCGGCCGCCAGTGTGTCAATCTGCTTTACAACGGGCAGGATGCCATAACTCTTGCGAAGCTGGCGGATAACAAGTCCGGCCTTAGCCATATTGCCGAGTTCGCGCTCCAGACCTACGGCACGTGCTATCTGGAAGTCAGTAAAGCCATATACCTTAGCCTCGCGTAGCAAGTCTTTTCCAAGAACATTAACGCTCTTGCACTTCTTCAGTGTCTCATCTATGTCGATAATGTGCTTCAGCTTGTAGAGGAACCATTTGTCTATCTTCGTAAGGTCATGTATCTGGTCGATTGTATAACCTCTGTGCATGGCCTTAGATATGATGAAGATACGCTTGTCAGTAGGTTCGCGAAGCGCTGCATCGATATTTTCTATCTCAAGTTCCTTATTCTCAACAAAGCCGTGCATGCCTTGTCCTATCATGCGCAGACCTTTCTGTATAGCCTCTTCAAAGTTACGTCCGATAGCCATAACCTCACCCACAGACTTCATTGACGAGCCAAGCTCACGGTCAACGCCACGGAATTTACTCAAGTCCCAACGTGGAATCTTACATACGACATAGTCGAGTGCGGGCTCAAAGAATGCGCTTGTTGTCTTTGTTACAGAGTTTTTCAGTTCAAAGAGACCATAGCCCAAGCCGAGTTTTGCTGCCACAAATGCCAAAGGATAACCTGTAGCTTTAGATGCAAGAGCCGAACTGCGGCTAAGACGTGCGTTAACCTCGATGACACGATAGTCCTCACTCTTCGGATCGAAAGCATACTGAACGTTACACTCACCTACGATACCGATATGACGGATAATTTTTATTGAAAGTGCACGCAGCTTGTGATACTCGCTGTTAGTAAGTGTCTGTGAAGGAGCAATAACGATACTCTCGCCTGTATGGATGCCAAGCGGGTCGAAGTTCTCCATGTTGCAGACTGTTATACAGTTGTCGTAACGGTCGCGTACAACCTCATATTCTATTTCTTTCCAGCCTTTAAGACTCTTCTCAACCAACACCTGCGGAGAGAACGAGAATGCTTTTTCTGCAAGTTTGTCAAGTTCTTCCTCATTGTCACAGAATCCGCTGCCTAGTCCGCCGAGAGCATAAGCAGCACGTATGATGACAGGATATCCCAGCTCAGCTGCAGCCTTGCGTGCCTGTTCTATAGTCTCGCAAGCCTCACTCTTGATGGTCTTTACGTCAATTTCGTTAAGCCTGTCAACGAACAGTTCACGGTCTTCTGTATCCATAATGGCCTGAACCGGAGTTCCAAGTACCTTAACATTATATTTTTCGAGCACACCGCTCTTATATAATTCAACACCACAGTTAAGAGCTGTCTGACCACCAAAAGACAGCAATATGCCGTCAGGACGCTCTTTCTCTATAACGCGCTCTACGAAATAAGGCTGAACAGGCAAGAAATAAATCTGGTCTGCAACACCTTCCGATGTCTGAACGGTTGCAATGTTAGGATTTATGAGAACAGTTTTAACGCCTTCTTCCCTCAACGCCTTCAAGGCCTGTGAACCGGAATAGTCAAACTCGCCGGCCTCGCCAATCTTCAATGCGCCGGAACCAAGAAGCAGAACTTTCTTTATATCATTGTATTTCATATTCTATTCCTTTTTATTTTTGTAAATTTGCAAATGGTAATTTTCCTTTGATTTCATAAAATTTTTCAAGAAAATCTTTCTCGTAATTTCGAGGATTTACATTATTCAAAACTTTCCAACAAACTATTAAATCATTTGCATCAGCCAATTGCCAAATATAACGGCCTCCCCAATGCCCTACATTTTGGTGCTGTCCAAATTTCATATACAAACTTAATCTATTGTTAAGATTTTCCGCTTTACCTACATATAATATAGGTTCACATTCTAACCATTTATTTTTAAGTTTTTCTATTGAAACATTAGGATTCTTTTGCTTAAAAAAGCCTCCAGTACCTATCTCTAAAAATTTAGGCTCAGTTTCGCATAATCGTAAAACGAAATAGACACCAGGCTTTTGAGGTACCATTGACCTATCATCTTTTAATTTTTCAATGGCTATGAAGCCTTCAAAACTATCATTTTTCAAATCCTCAATTACCTTTTTTTTCATTTTATCAATATTTATATGCCATTTTACTTACAGCAATTTTACAAACTTATCAAACATAAACTCTGTATCTACAGGACCAGAGCATGCTTCCGGATGGAACTGGCTTGAGAACCAAGGATTCGTCTTATGACATATACCTTCGTTGCTGCCGTCGTTCATATTTACAAATAGCTCTTCCCAGTCTTTTCCTAAAGTAGAAGCATCAACGGCATATCCGTGGTTCTGGCTTGTTACATAACAATTGGTTGTTCCAACCATACGCACAGGCTGGTTATGAGAACGGTGACCATATTTAAGCTTGTAAATCGTAGCGCCACCGGCTTTTGCCAGCAACTGATTACCCATACATATACCGCAAATAGGCTTTGTAGAAAGACTCATTTGCTTTCTTATAATGTTTACGGCATCCTCACACATATCAGGATCGCCGGGGCCATTGGCAAGGAACAGTCCGTCGAAGTCCATATCCGTATAATCATAGTTCCACGGAACGCGTATAACCTCTACGCCTCTGTTCAGAAGACATCTGATAATGTTATTCTTTACGCCGCAGTCAACAAGAACAACCTTCTTTCCGGCTCCTTCGTTGTAACGTATAATCTCCTTGCAGCTTACTTTGTCTACAAAGTTAACACCTTCATAGTCTGCTGTCGGGATATTGTCAGGCTCATCATCAAAAAGAATCTTGCCCATCATTACACCATGCTCGCGCAATACCTTTGTAAGCTCACGCGTGTCGATGCCCGTTATTCCCGGAACGTGCTCGCGCTTAAGCCAGTCTGCAAGACTTTCAACAGCATTCCAATGAGAATACATCTCGCTGTAATCTGCAACAATTATTGCCGATGCATATATCTTATCACTTTCCATGAAAGTGGCAATTCCATTGTTTTCCACTGTGAACGGTGGTACACCATAGTTTCCTACCAACGGATACGTAAGTACCATCAGCTGACCTGCATAAGATGGGTCTGTCAGACTCTCGGGATAACCCATCATAGCCGTATTAAACACCACCTCGCCTGCTACGGGAGAGTCATATCCGAATGACTTTCCACGAAATTTTGTGCCATCCTCTAAGACCAAAGTTACATTTTTCATATTTGCTCTCTTTTATAAAAAGATTTTTAAACGAAATCAATCTGTACGTCAACATCTGTTCTTTGAAAGAATAATCATGCGCACAGCAGGAAACATTCAAAATCTTTTTGTTCTTTCAACTACTCTTATTTTTAAATAATTTGTATTACCAACACATTCAGAACTAACGTTCACACTGATACACACTTTCATAGAAACGGATAAATGCCATATTTACCAATCTCACTCCGCCTGGTGTAGGATAATTTCCCGTGAAATACCAGTCGCCTTTATGATTAGGTATTGCCGTATGCAATCCTTCGATAGACTGATAAACCAATTCAACCGGTGTATTCATTCCCTCCGGGCGAAGCATTTCTACTATCTTTTTATTTATTTCATCTACAGTAAATGGTTTGTATATATCACAAACACAGTTACGCATCTCGCTCTTAGGCTTAAGAATTTCTTCCTTACATTTGTTGTATGTATCTTCAAGCAGCTGACACATGCCATGATCCTTCAGCAGCTCAATAGTTGCCCGGAATACACAAAATTCCTCAAGATTAGGCATGTCTATTCCGTAATAATCAGGATAACGGATCTGAGGCGAACTGCTTACAATAATTATTTTCTTAGGATGCAAGCGGTCAAGAATCTTCAAGATACTTTCTTTCAATGTTGTTCCACGCACAATACTGTCGTCTATTATAACAAGATTGTCCACATACGGAACCAGAGATCCGTAGGTTACATCATATACGTGCGCGGCAAGATCATTACGCGATGCACCTTCTGTTATAAATGTACGGAGTTTTATATCCTTAATTGCGACTTTCTCACTACGCACATACTGATGCAGAATCTCTTCGAGTTCTTCATAAGACGGCTTATGATCCAAGTTACGTATTCTTTCTATCTTCTGGTTGTTTATATAACGCTTGAAACCTCCAAGCATTCCATAGAATGCGACTTCAGCAGTATTGGGTATAAACGAGAAAACAGTATGCTCGGTATCGTAATTGACAGCCTTTAAGATAGATGAAGTTAATTGTTCACCGAGTTTCTTACGTTCCTTATAAATATCTCTGTCTGAACCGCGACTGAAATAAATGCGCTCAAACGAACACTTAGCATCACCCCTCGGTTCAAGTATGCGTTCTATAGAACTTTCACCATTCTTCTTTACAATCAAAGCACATCCAGGTTCCAGCTCGTTTATGTCATCACATTCAAGTTCAAATGTTGTCTGAAGTACAGGACGTTCGCTCGCAAGAACAATAAACTCATCATTCTTGTACCAAAAAGCCGGACGTATGCCCCACGGGTCACGCATAGAGAACATTTCACCGCTACCCGTAAGTCCACACATTACATAACCGCCGTCGTAATCGGCCATTGTAGATTTAAGGACATTGCTAATCTTTATATTATCCTCTATATAACGTGTTATGTCTTGATCCTTAAGTCCCTTTTTCTGGCCTTCTATAAAATTACGCTCAACCTCACGGTCCAATCTGTGCCCCATAAATTCAAGTGTAATATAGCTGTCACTGTAAATTCGGGGATATTGTCCTTGTTTCACAAGCTTGTCAAAAATCTCTTCAATATTGGTCATATTGAAGTTGCCGCACAAGCAAAGATTTTTAGCTCGCCAGTTATTGCGCCTCAAGAACGGATGCACATAAGAAAGGCCACTCTTGCCTGTTGTTGAATATCGCAGATGTCCCATATATAATTCGCCGGCGAAAGGCAAATTCCTTTTTGCATAATCAACATCAGCCAATTGCTGAGGCGTAACATTCCTGAACTGCTTCTGAACATTAGCAAATATTTCTGTTATAGCATTTGAGCCTTCAGCACGCTCACGGAACATATATTCAGAACCAGGCACAGCATCTAAATTCACACATGCCATGCCTGCTCCCTCCTGTCCTCTGTTATGCTGCTTCTCCATCATCAGATAGAGCTTGTTAAGCCCAAACATCCAGGTGCCATACTTTTGTTGGTAGTATTCCAATGGTTTAAGTAACCTTACCATTGCAACTCCACATTCATGCTTCAATGGTTCCATCATCGTTATAATAAATTAAAAAGCTAATTCATAATATAAAAATCATCTGCAAGACTCTAGGATTTCTAATATTATTCTTTAGCTTTTTCATTAATATATTTTTATTCAACTGTTACTGATTTTGCCAAATTTCGAGGCTGATCAACATTTTTACCTTTACAAACGGCAATATGGTAAGCCAACAACTGCAATGGTATCGTAGCCAATAGAGGTTCAAGACATTCTTCTGTATCAGGCAATTCAATAACCTCATCAGCGATTTTACTTATAGTCTCATCACCTTTTGAAACCAACGCAATGACTTTTCCCTTACGTGCCTTTATTTCCTGTATATTGCTTAAGACCTTTTCATACATTGCATTACGCGTTGCAATAACGACAACCGGCATGTCTGAGTCAATAAGAGCAATTGGGCCATGCTTCATTTCCGCAGCAGGATATCCTTCAGCATGTATATAGCTGATTTCTTTCAGTTTCAATGCTCCTTCCAACGCCACGGGATAACTATAGCCACGCCCTAAATACAAGAAATTCCTTGCATAAGTAAAAATACGGCTTAGCCGTGATATTCTGTCATTAAGTTTCAGGGTTTCTTCCATCTTTTCCGGAATATTGCTTAGCCCCTTAACTATTTTCGTATATACATCTTCATCTATAGTATGCTTTTCTTTCGCTAAAGCCAAAGCCAACATAGTAAGAACGATCACCTGACCGGTAAAAGCTTTCGTCGAAGCGACTCCAATCTCGGGTCCGACATGAATATAAGAACCTGTATCAGTAGCACGCGGTATACTTGATCCTATCGCATTGCAAATGCCATAGATAAAAGCTCCATGTTGTTTGGCAAGCTTCACTGCGGCCAAAGTGTCTGCCGTTTCACCGCTCTGCGATATAGCTATGACAACGTCATTGTCTGTAACTACAGGATTACGGTATCTGAATTCGCTCGCATACTCAACCTCGACAGGTATACGGCATAAACTTTCTATTATTTGCTTTCCGATAAGTCCGGCATGCCATGAGGTTCCACATGCAACAATTATTATTCTCTTTGCAGCCAGCAGGCGTTCTTTATAATCAATGACGGCACTTAACGTAACATTTGTAGCCTCAACATTTATACGGCCACGCATACAGTTAGTAAGACATTCGGGCTGTTCAAAGATTTCTTTCAGCATAAAATGCGGATATCCGCCTTTTTCTATCTGACCTAAATTCAGGTCAACAGTCTGTATTTTCTGGAACAGTTCCCTATTTAATATATCAACGACCTTCAAGTTCTCTCCCCTTTTCATTACAGCAATACTGCCGTCTTCAAGGTAGGCCACCTTATCAGTATACTCAATTATCGGGCTTGCATCTGAAGCAAGGAAGAATTCATCTTCTGCTACACCAATAACCAAAGGGCTTTGTTTGCAAGCGGCAATGATCTGATCTGGCTCACGCTTATCAAGCAGGGCAATTGAGTATGCACCGATAACTTCATGGAGCGCAACCTGAACAGATGACAAGAGGTCGAGTTTTTTCTTATTCTGAATATATTCAATCAGTTGCACAAGTACTTCCGTATCCGTATCAGAACGGAAAGTCAAGCCTTTTGACTGCAACTTTTTCTTTAAATCTGCATAATTTTCAATTATTCCATTATGGATAATTGCAAGATTCTTAGACTCTGAATAATGTGGATGTGCGTTTACAGATGAAGGTTCACCATGGGTTGCCCATCGTGTATGAGCAATACCCACAGTTCCTGAGATATTTTTGTCTTTACAAAATGTATCTAAATCTTTTACTTTACCTTTAGTTTTATATACATTCAGTCCTCCGTCTGAATTAAGCAAAGCCAAGCCTGCGCTATCGTATCCACGATATTCCAACCGGCCCAGTCCCTTAATCAGCACCGGATAAGCGTCTTTCTTACCTAAATAACCAACAATTCCACACATATTTTACTTACTTCAACACATTAACCACCAACGAAGCTACAGATGTCAGGATACTGACAACAGAAATCCATATTGTCGTACTTGAACCTATTGCAGAGTTCTTTGCCTGAACGCTGTTTGGCTCAACATACAAATAATCATTCTGCTGAAGGTAATAATATGGTGAATTTATCAGATTTGCATCATTCAGATTAAGTCTGTGAACAGACTTTTCTCCAGTAGCATCCTCACGTATAAGCAAGACATTACCACGCTTACCATAGATTGTAAGGTCTCCAGCTCTGGCCAAAGCCTCTATCACACTAATCTTTTCCTGGTCAACATTAAATACGCCCGGAGCCTTAACCTCACCGGCTACAGTAACTTTAAAGCTGGCCATCTTAACAGTAACTATAGGGTTTTCCGTTTTTGACATATACGGAAGTATTTTGTCTCGGATATAATTTTCACATTGTCTCTTTGTCATACCTCCAACTTTCAGCTGTCCGACAACAGGAAAATTAATAAAGCCGTCGTTGTCAACAAGATAAGTCTGCAGTGAACCTGCTCCTGTAGACAAATATCCAGTTGCATTTAGTGTGTTGGTTACAGAAAGGTTGAAAGGCGTTGCAGCCTTTGGATCCGTGGTGCTGACAGTTATCGTCAATAAGTCCTTTGGCATTATTTTTGCATCGAACAAACCTTTTGACGCCGCATAGTTCAATGAATCAGCATTCTGAAAATAAGCAATTTGCTTGCTGCTTCCGCAACTGCCTAACGTCATGCATAAAACGGCAAAAACTATAAAAAAAAGATTTTTTCTCATATTACAAAATGTGACGTATATCGTAAAACTTTGCAAAAATAGTTCTATTTTTTGATATTGGCAAATATTTCAATAATTAAAAATCATAAAGCCTCTTTTGCATAATCTGTACAGACTCAGCAAAAGAGGCTCTATATTCATGCTTCAAGCATTAAAACTTGAAATAGTTTTTCGCGTTATAGTAGCTTATATCCTCAACCATGCGATACAGGCTTTCCTTGTCGTCAGGAAGGAGTCCTTTCTCTACGTCATTGCCAAGCAGGTTACAGAGCAAACGGCGGAAATACTCATGACGAGGATAAGACAGGAATGAGCGGCTGTCAGTAAGCATTCCGACAAAGCGGCTCAACAAGCCGAGCACAGACAATGCATTCATTTGTCTTGTCATGCCGTCAAGCTGATCATTAAACCACCAGCCGCTACCAAACTGAATCTTGCCCGGGCAAGAACCATCCTGGAAGTTTCCTAACATTGTAGCTATAACTTCATTTGCACACGGATTCAGTGTGTACAATATAGTACGTGTAAGCTTACCTTCAGCGTTAAGGTGATCAAGGAAATGACTCATTGCCTTTGCTGTATTGAATTCACCGATAGAATCAAAACCTGTATCAGGTCCGAGTTTCTTGAACATCAGGCTGTTGTTATCACGGATTGCGCCATAATGGAACTGCTGTGTCCAGTCGCTTGCATGATCCATCTCAGCAAAGATTGTAAGCATGCAATGCTTGAACTGACGAATTTCCTGCTGTGAAAGCTCCTGACCGCGCATAGCTTTTTCAAATATGATTTCTATCTGGCTGTCAGTGTAAGGCTCATCATAGAACTCTTCAATTCCGTGGTCAGAAAGACGGCAACCATTCTCGTGGAAGAAATCGTGACGCTTCTGCAATGCGTCAATCATATCCTGGAATTTAGCAATTGAAACGCCTGCAACTTCGCCCAGCTTATTTACATACTCAGCAAAATTCTTTGTATTGTCAACAGCCATAGCCTTGTCAGGTCTCCAGGCCGGAATCATTTTGATTTCAAATCCGCTCTCGCGTGTCTGCTTATGATATCTCAGATCATCAATAGGGTCGTCTGTTGTACAAACACATTCAACGTTGTAACGACGCATAAAGCCTCTTGCTGTATATTCTGGCTGCTGAAGTTTTTCGTTACATTCATCATATATTTCACGGGCTGTCTTCGGGCTCAAGAGCTTATCTATGCCAAAAGCAGTCTTCAGCTCAAGGTGTGTCCAATGATAAAGCGGGTTTCTGAATGTATAAGGAACAGTCTCAGCCCATTTTTCAAATTTTTCCCAATCGCTAGTTTCTGTTCCTGTGCAATACTTCTCGTCAACGCCGTTAGTACGCATAGCACGCCATTTGTAATGATCACCGCCCAACCACAGCTCTGTTATGCTCTTGAATTTGTGGTCGTTAGCGACCATTTCAGGAATCAAATGGCAATGATAGTCAATAATCGGCATTTTTGCCGCATGATTATGAAATAGATCCTGTGCAGTAGATGTTTCTAGCAGGAAGTTTTCATCCATAAATTTTTTCATGTTTGTTTTTTATTAAAAGCGTTAATTATAATTTTTTAATTTAACTATTTTATTTATGCAAATATACATCATTTTTTTTGATTTCAGATTATTTTAAATTATATTTGCACAAAATAAAATACATAAACGATGTCCGTATAAGAATAATTTAATATCAGCCATGTCAAAAATAACAAGATCAAACCGAGTTTTGCTTATATACACAGGTGGAACTATCGGTATGGGAAAGAACCCGGATACAGGAGTGTTAGAACCCTTAGACTTCAACCACCTTGTGAGTTGTCTGCCTGAGTTTTCAATGTTGAGAACAGGTATCGAAACTTATCAGTTTACGCAGCCTATAGATTCAAGCGATATGTCGCCTAGATTCTGGTCGCAGCTGGTGAGAATCATTGCTGAGCGATATGACCAATATGACGGATTTGTTATTTTGCACGGAACAGACACAATGGCCTATACCGCGTCTGCACTTTCTTTCATGCTCGAAAACCTGACAAAACCCGTTGTGCTTACAGGCAGCCAATTACCTATTAACCAATTGCGGACAGACGGCAAAGAAAACCTGATAACAAGTATTGAGATTGCGTCAGCGTCTCATCCTGACGGCACAGCCATGGTACCAGAGGTTTGCATCTACTTCAGCGGCAAATTGCTTCGCGGAAACAGATCGACAAAGACCAATGCCGACGGCTTTAACGCCTTCGAGTCGTTCAACTTCCCGCATCTTGCAGAAGCCGGAGTGAACATTATATATCATGAAGAATATATACTGAAGCCTGATTACAGCAAGCCCATGGTGCCGCATACAGCAATCGACCCGAATGTCGTGGTATTCTCGCTGTTCCCAGGATTACAGGAAAAGATTATATACCATGTTCTCGAAGCACCTGAACTGAGGTCTATTGTAATGAGAAGCTTCGGAAGCGGCAATGCGCCAAAAGCTCCATGGCTAACCAGAATTCTGAAAGAGGCCAGCCTAAGAGGAGTGACTATCGTAAACATAAGCCAATGTCTTGCGGGAAGCGTGGAAATGACCAGATACGACACCGGCTACAGACTCAAGAGCACCGGAGTTATAAGCGGATATGACAGCACCGTTGAATGTGCCGTTACGAAACTCATGTGCCTACAGGCAAGATTTACAGACAATAAAATTGTGAAAAGCTACATGAACAAATCAATATGTGGCGAAATAACAATTTAAAATAATAAAAAAGCATAACAAAATTGTTTGTTTCAATATTATTGAATATCTTTGCCTACATAAATGTCTTAAATGAAAATGTACTACATATATAATCATTGGCATTAAAATCATAAATTGAAAATTAATACTTTATATCTGATTTAACAGACAATTAAAAACAAAAAGATTATGAAAGAATTAAAAGGAACAAAGACAGAAAAGAATCTTCAGGAAGCATTTGCAGGTGAATCAATGGCACGCAACAAGTATACATATTTTGCATCTAAAGCAAAAAAAGACGGATATGTACAGATTGCCGCCATATTCGAGGAGACTGCAAAAAACGAGCAGGAGCACGCAAAATTATGGTATAAATATCTGAACGGAAACAAAATCAACGGAACAGAAGCTAACCTTGCTGATGCTGCTGCCGGTGAGAACTTCGAATGGACAGATATGTATGCCCGTATGGCAAAAGAAGCTCGTGAAGAAGGATTTGACGAGATTGCTGCTAAATTCGAAGGCGTAGCTGAAATTGAGAAACATCACGAAGAGCGCTACCGCAAGCTTCTGAAAAACATTCAGGATAAGATGGTATTCTCTAAGGACGGAGACTGCATCTGGCAATGCTCTAACTGTGGACACATTGTAATTGGAAAAGAGGCTCCTAGCATCTGCCCGGTTTGCAACCACGCTCAGGCTTACTTCCAGATTGAAGCAAGAAACTATTAATAAACAAAAACAATACGACAAAAAGGGGATGTGTCTTCGGCACATCCCCTTTTTATATTTATATAAACAAAACTCACGTAAAGATAACGACAGACTGCTTCAGACAAGTAGTAAAACTAGAGATGTCATCAACAAGCGTCCTGGTTCAACCCTGTTTCAGAATAAAGACATTTAACAGCAACCTTGCAGAATCTAAATGCCCTACTTGTGGTTAATCTACAAAGTCTCTGCATGAGTAACAAAAAGTCATTAATCTACGTGTCGTAACTCAGCCACTTTTGATCCTAAAGTGACTGAGTTACGACACGAAAACAATAGGTTAATGATTTAAAACCTGTAAGCAGTCTTTCACTTAAAGTTTACTCAAAATCAAGCACATATTCAAGCCGTCTATAAGACATATAAGCATATTTTCTTATAGTTTTTCAGACCGGAATGAATATCCGCAACAATACATCCAAGTTCGGACACGTCTG
>UMCC01030925.1_pt1 | contig 12275 bp, 10 predicted proteins | sample 1964141 | NCBI WGS metagenome assembly UMCC01 (sample SAMEA4835959, study PRJEB28245) | human gut metagenome | biome: gut microbiome; material: fecal sample | place: Denmark | collected 2008
TGTTGTTTGGAAAGTAGGTGATGTTATGCTTGCAACTATGAAAAATGAATATAATAAGTTGTCAGATATTGAAAGATTTATAACAGATGGAAGATTAACAGAGCCTTCAAATGGAAAGCGTTTTGAGTGGTGTGAAATGATTGAAGAAGTTAAAAAACTCGGAAGACCATTGAAAGAGGAAGAAACAAAAAAATTTAGAATTAAGTAGTTGAATATTGCTATTTGGAGAAATAAAATAATTATGTTTTTATTATAAGCACCAACAGAGTAAAATCTTAAGGTGCTTATTTTTTACGCAATTATAATGGCTGGTCTATATCTGATGGTATAAATACTTGACGTACGCAAAAACGTACGTTATAATAATTTTGACATAAAAATTTCTACATTCAAGATAATATTTAGCATATAATTAAAGAAGAACAGATGCAAAATATAATATAATTTATAAGAGATAAGATAGAAACATATAGAGTGTAAGAGAGAAAAACATAATAGAGTGTAAGAGAGATTTAATGAGAGAATAGTAATAAAAAATAATTACATTTAGTATAAAATAGAACAGTATATTTGATTAAAGGAAAAAGGTAAGGAGATTTTATTATGTCAGCAATTAATATAACAAATGCAAGAAAGGAACTCTATAATTTGGTGGAGGACGTTAATCTCTATAGTGAACCAACTTTAATTGTAAGTAAGAAAGGTAATGCGGTTCTGATATCGGAAAGTGATTGGAATGCAATTCAGGAGACGATTTATCTTAATTCCATTCCAGGTATTGTTGAGTCCATAAAAGAAGGAATGGATACGGCAATAGAGGATTGCGTGCCCGAAGAAGATGTAGAGTGGTAAAAATATGTACCGAATAGTTTACACTAAACAGGCAGTAAAAGACATTAAGAATTTGAAAAGTGTACATCTTGATGAAAAAGCAAAAAAACTAATAGAAGTTATTAAAGAGAATCCATTTCAAAATCCACCTCCATATGAGGAATTACTTGGTAATTTACAAGGTGTATATTCAAGAAGAATAAATATTCAGCATAGATTGGTATATCAAGTGTATAATGAGCCGATTATAGCTGGTGAAATTGAGTATAATGGAACGATAAAGATTATCAGAATGTGGACACATTATGATAAAGTAAGATAAAAATAATCAACAGAATTAAGGTGACCCAATATGATAAACGAAAAAGAAATAATGCCCTTTAATTTCTTCAAATATGGTGGCATATACACCGGTGGGCATAATGGTATGAGATATAAGATTGAGCGTACAGGCGAAAAGCCAGATTATGTACTTAATGTACTAATCTGGCAGGGTCCGTATGCCTCAACGGCGATGAAGGAAGAAGATATTACAGCTAAGGAATTTGAATATTCAGAAGAAGGCAGGAGTAGTGCAATTCAGTGGATACAAGATATGTATGATACTAATATTGACCGCTGGGAAAATGCACCATCAATTAATCAGGTAAAGTCAACCTTGGAATAGATTATTATATAGATTAAGCAGGATAATAGTATATTTGCACACAAAGAAAATATACTGTTAAGGGTCAGTGGAGTTACACAAGATAACAGGCTTGTTATTAATCTAAGTGCTATATTAGATGATGTAACTGCAATAATACTTAAGCTTAATGGAGTAATTATATTATTTATGATATCTGGCTTAAAATGATATATTTTGTAAAGCTTGATATAATGCAGGGCACACACTAATATATTGCTGATTATAAGTCCGTAGATATATCCGGATATGCCAATTCCGGGAACGAGCAGTATTAATGAGGCTATTCTTATAGCGAGACCAGTTATGCTGTATGCACAGGTTCTTGCAGTCATATTAAGGCCGTTTAATATGCTTGCAAGGCTTGTTCTGACATATAGAAATGGACATATACAGGCAAGCATAATGGTATAATTGTATACACTGGGTTCGTGAAACAGTGTTGCTCCAAGTCTGCCAATGTATAATATAAATAGCACACAGCTCATTATACCAAGGTGCATACATATATTCACGGACTGGTGCAGAGTTGTGATTACACTGGAACTACGTTGTACAGAGTTGTCTTCTGACACTTTAGGAAGAAGCATAACAGACATTGAGTTGGTTATGGCAGAAGGAAAGAGGAGCAGTGGAAGTGTCATTCCAGATATAATTCCATAAGTGCTGACAGCATTTTCTTTTGACAGGCCATATATAATAAGCTGGGCTGGGATTAATATTGCCTCAGCACTTTCAAACAGGTGCAAAAGGAGGCTGTTTAAGTTGAGCGGGAGAGCATATAGTGCAATAACTCTGATGTAAGAGGTTTTGCATGCTGAACAGCTATTGTTATTTCTAATAATTTTATTATTCTTATTATTCTTATTATTTTGTTTGTTGTTTACATAGACACATCCAATGCAGAATATATCTGCACAGACTTCACCTGCGATATTACCATATAAAGCATCAGGTACAGTTAAAGTTTCCAGATTTTCAGAAATCAGGTGATAATAGATTATCACACTGAATATTCGTATTAATTGCTCGATTATCTGTGATATTGCGGGAATAAATGTCTTTTTACAGCCGTAATAATAACCGCATATACAGCTGTGTATTGCGGATAAGGGAATACCAATTGCGATTATTTGGATAAGTGGAGCACAATCGGCGTTAAACATAAGTTTATCGGCTATTTCATATGAAAATGTGGCACATACCGCAGAAAATATACAGGATAACGGAAAACTCATTAAAAGACCACCAAGGAGTACATTGATATTTCCGTGTGTCTGTGCTGTGTATTTGGAAATTGCAGAATTAAAGCCACACATACATACAGAAAATGCAATTCCACATAAGGGAAGAACTAATTGCAGCATTCCCATTCCGTATGAGCCAATGTGTGAATTAAGAAAAATGCGGTAATAAAATCCAAGTATGCGGCATAGAAGTCCAGCGATTGTAAGGATGATAGTTCCTTTGATTACAGGAGTATATAGTAGTTGTCTGCCTGATTTGCTGCTCATAATTAAGAAAAGGCTCCGTTGTCTTTATTAACATAGTATGCAGCTTTTGAATATAATATTAATAAGTAATACAGTGGATTGTGAACTTAAATATTGACTGTATGGAAAGAGGGAAAAGCTGGGAGGAGGCATATGTTATATCTTGATAATGCGGCGACAACGCCTATGAGTTTGCCGGTGTGTAAGGCTATGTGGCAGTATATGATAAATGATTATGGAAATCCATCGTCAATATATGAATGTGGAAGAAATAATAAAAGGGCAGTTGAAGAAGCGAGGGCAAATATAGCCGGACTGATAGGCACAGAGGCTGATAATATATATTTTACATCTGGCGGAACTGAGAGCGATAACTGGGCATTAGAGGCAGCGGTTGCAGGAAAGCACGGTGGAACTATTATAGTAAGTGGAATTGAACACCCTGCAATATTAAATAAATGCAGAGATTTAGAGAAACGTGGGTATAATATAGAATATTTAAGATGCACATCGGATGGCATAATTGATATTGAGGATTTAAGAAGAAAGATAAAAGATGATACTTTGCTTATATCGGTTATGCTTGTTAATAATGAGATAGGAACAATACAGCCATTAATGCAGGTTAGTGCGGTGGCATCAGAATACGGTATTCCTGTTCATACAGATGCGGTTGCGGCATTTGGACATATTGATATTGATGTTCATAAGCTTGGAGTATCTATGCTCAGCGTGAGTGCACATAAAATATGCGGACCTAAAGGTGTTGGATTTTTGTATACAGACAGGGAGCTTGAGCCGTTAATATATGGAGGCGGACAGGAGAAAAATATGCGTTCCGGTACAGAAAATGTTGCTGGAATAATCGGACTTGCAACAGCTGCGGATATTGCTGTTAATACACTGCATTACAGAATGGAAAAAGAGTGGAATATACAAAGATATATGGCAGAGCGGATAGTTAATGAAATCCCGTATACAAGCATTAATGGCAATATGACAGGCAGGGTATCAGGAAATATTAATATCTGTTTTAAAGGTATAAGTGCAGGTGAACTTGTGCTTCTTTTGGATAAACAGGGCATATGCGTATCCTCTGGTTCAGCGTGTCACGGCAATCACGGCGGACCTTCGCACGTATTAAAGGCTATAGGAAAGACTGATGAAGAAAGCCTTGCTTCAATAAGACTTACATTTAATCATACATTAAATCGAAATCAGGCTGATTACTGCATTGATTGTATTAAGAAAAATGTTGCAGCATTACGGGAAATTAAAAATGATTAAAATAAATCTTGGAACTATAAAAAATAATGCACTTTACAAAAAGTGAAAAATATATCAAATGATTAATATAATATCAGCCCACAAGTATGAAAGCAAAATCCATACTGAGGGGCTGATATATGCTGTAAATTAATGCTGCAGATGCAGTGGCAGATACTTGGTCTTTTCAGATATTAATAAACATATATGGAGCAATCAGTCTACAGAAAAGCTGGTGATGATAACCCTTATGTGCTTATATAGATACGAATTCAGGCTTTCTTTCCTTGAATATGGTATAATAGTTAAATCCTGTATTTTTAAGCATATCAGTGATTATTTCATAGGAATATGCAATATGGCAGGCTTTATGGGCATCAGAACCTGTTGTTATAATCTCGCCGCCAAGTGAGCGGTACATTTTTACTATATCAAGGCAGGGATTAGGATTTTTAAGTCCGTATTTAAGTCCTGCGGTATTGATTTCAATGCCTTTGCCCTTGTCAATAAGAAGTCTTAGGATTGTATCGAAATAATCATAATAATCTTTCCAGTTATAATCATTATCCTGATCAGGAGCATATCTTACAATATAATCAAGATGTCCGTATACATCAAAGTTATCGCAAGTTTTAATGCAGTCGGTTATTGCTTCATAATATCTGCTTATTGCATCTTTTACGGACACATTATCCCAGAATTCAGGATAATAAGGGTCGTTGCCATATACAAGATGTGATGAACCAATTATAAAATCAAGTCTGCCAGTAGGGTCGTAGTTGTTGATTTTATCTTTAGCAGAAGAAAGAAGTCCCTGTTCGACACCAATTCCAATAAAGATATCATTTTTATAACGCTCTTTTAATTCAAGCAGTTCGTCTGTATATTTGTCATAATCAAGGGCAAATACAACATTTCCGTCCTCTAAAGGGTAATCGTAGTCGTTGTGTTCTGTAAAACATATGCTTTTTAACTGCATATTGATGGCATTTTTGATTATATTCTCAGGAGTTTCGGTTGAATCAGACGAAAAATGCGAGTGAAGATGCCAGTCTGAAAGTTCAGGATAAGTTCTCATATATGTCTTCTCCATTTCATAAGTAAAATTAGATTGTTATTATGTGGGCTGCTAAACAGTCACGATGTATAAGTGAGCAGTAAAGATTATTCTGATACTCACATCATATTTATAATTATTATATTGTTGATTATAGCATTATTAGTTTGAAAATGGTACTAAAGCCCTTGAAAATATTTGAATTGATTGTTATTATGTAAACGTATTTTTACATTCTTTACACAAAATGCACAATTTCTTTACTTTTATTAAGTATAAGATGAATCTTTATTAACAGATAATTAGTATGTGCAGGACAGGAGAAAAAAGTGAATATTGAGTTAGTTGGCAATTTGTTTATGTTTGCAGGCGGCATCGGTATGTTCTTATATGGAATGAACATAATGGCAGATGGTATGCAAAAGTCAGCGGGAAGCAAGATGAAACAGCTCATAGGCTATCTTACAAGGAACAGATTATTAGCTGTTCTTGTTGGAGCATTTATAACAGCCATAATTCAGAGTAGTGGCGCGACAACAGTTATGGTTGTTGGATTTGTTAATGCTGGTCTTATGACACTTGTACAGGCTGTAGGAGTTATAATGGGTGCTAACATTGGTACAACCATAACAGCATGGATTGTATCTTTAGGACAGCTCGGAGATGCTGTCAAAGTGTTAAAGCCATCATTTTATGCACCTCTGCTTGTAGGAATCGGTGCAATTCTTGTATTGTTTAGTAAGAAGCCTAAAAAGAAAATGGCAGGAGAGATAGTTGTAGGTATCGGACTTTTATTCTTAGGACTTGATTTTATGTCAGAGTCGATATCTCCATATACAGATGCACCTATTTTTTCAAAAGCGTTTGAAGTAGTAGGAAGTAATCCATTATTGGGTATTGCAATTGGTATTGTAGTAACAGCAATTCTACAAAGCTCTTCTGCATCAGTAGGTATATTACAGACACTCGCAATTAATGGAGTGGTTACTACCAATGCGGCAGTATTTATTACGTTGGGGCAGAATATAGGTTCGTGTGTAACTGCAATTATATCAAGTGCTGGTACAACAAGGAATGCAAAGAGAGCAGCTTGTATGCATCTTTTATTTAATGTTGCGGGAGCGGTTATATTTGGAACAGGTGCTTTTATATTATTTATGTTTAAACCTGCGTTAGCTGTGCATAATATAACAAGTGTGGAAATATCTATATTCCATACGTTCTTTAACATAATATGTACAACTATAATGATGCCATTTGGAAGTCTGCTTGTTAAACTTTCAGGCATAATTATAAGAGAGAAGACTGAAGATGAAGAAAATGCTTCATTAGAGGCAAGCGACAGTTATGCGGCAGAGTTATCAAGACATTTTGACAGCAGAATATTAGAACAGCCATCAGTAGCGGTTGACAGGGCACTCAGCGAAGTTATCATAATGGGCAATCTGTCACTGGATAATATAAAATATTCGGTAAGTGCTGTTATGAACAATGATCAGGATATGATAGACAAAGTCATAGAAACGGAACACAAGGTTGACCTCTATGAAAAGTATCTTACAGAATATCTCATAAAGGTTAATAATCTTTCCATAACGGAAGAACAACATTTACTTATTAATGATTTATTCCATGCGATTATTGATATTGAGAGAGTGTCAGACCATGCAGAGAATATGTCTGATCTTGCCAAATACAAGATAGATAATGAAATAATATTCTCCCAGCATGGAATGGAAGAACTCAAGAAGTTATCTGAAAAGGTTATTGTCTGTTTCTCAGAGGCAATTAAAGCCAGGGAAAAGTTCAGCAGGGTTGCAGCAGATAATGTATGCCGTATAGAAGACGAGGTTGATGATTTAGAAGAAGAATTAAGAAATAAACATATCGAGAGATTATCTTCTGGATTATGTAAGCCATCTAATGGTGTTGTATTCCTTGATATTTTGTCTAATCTTGAGAGAATGTCAGATCACGCTAATAATCTTGCAGACTGTGTGTTAGCAGAGATAAAAGAGAAAAAATAAGCTGATTAGTGAGTTTCAGAACAGACTAGATATAATAAGATTAATGGAATATGGTAAAAAGTTTAATTTGAATGGCGAAATATACAATAATTTGTAAAAAATAGGAATTAACACTTGATATTTTAAATTGTTTTATGTAGAATACAATGTAGTTGATTTTTTATTAACAATCTTTATATTAGGAGGATTTATTTTTATGTCAGTAAAAGTTGCGATTAATGGTTTTGGACGTATCGGTAGACTTGCATTCAGACAGATGTTCGGTGCAGAAGGATACGAAGTAGTTGCTATCAACGATTTAACAAGCCCTAAGATGTTAGCTCATCTTTTAAAGTATGATTCATCACAGGGAAGATATGTTGATTTCGGTGAGGAAGATCAGGTAACAGCTGATGATGAAGCTGGTACAATTACAGTAAAGGGTAAGACAATTAAGATCTACAAAGAGCCAGATGCTAACAACTGCCCATGGGGAGATCTTGATGTTGACGTAGTTCTTGAGTGCTCAGGTTTCTATACATCAAAGGCTAAGGCTCAGGCTCATATCAATGCAGGTGCTAAGAAGGTTGTTATCTCAGCTCCAGCTGGTAACGATTTAAAGACAATCGTTTACAATGTTAACCACGAAACACTTACAGCAGATGATCAGATTATCTCAGCTGCATCTTGTACAACTAACTGCTTAGCTCCTATGGCTAAGGCTCTTAATGACTGTGCAACAATCGAATCAGGTATTATGTGCACAATTCACGCTTACACAGGTGACCAGATGATACTTGATGGACCTCAGAGAAAGGGTGATTTAAGAAGATCAAGAGCTGGTGCTTGCAACATCGTTCCTAACTCAACAGGTGCTGCTAAGGCTATCGGTCTTGTTATCCCAGAACTTAATGGAAAGCTTATTGGAGCTGCTCAGAGAGTTCCTACACCTACAGGTTCTACAACAATCCTTAACGCTGTTGTAGCTAAGAAGGTTACTGTTGATGAAGTTAATGCTGCTATGAAGGCTGCTGCTACAGAAAGCTTTGGTTACAATGAAGAACTTATCGTATCTAGCGATATCGTTGGAATGAGATTTGGTTCATTATTCGATGCTACACAGACAATGGTTAACGAACTTCCAAATGGTGGATGCCAGGTTCAGGTAGTTTCTTGGTATGATAACGAGAACTCATACACAAGCCAGATGGTTAGAACAATTAAGTACTTCGCTGAATTAAGCAAGTAATTATAATATACATTGACCATTAAGGGTTAATTTATTTAACTTGTAATAATACCGGAGATGAGAATTCATTCTCCGGTATTTTGATAAGTATGTTAAGACTGTCCTGCTGTATGGCGGGACAGAACAGGCATACCTGGGTTGTTTACAGGTCACTGTCAATAAGCTAGTAATGATAATTTGGAGGATATAGATATGCTTAATAAGAAGTCAGTTGATGATATCAACGTTAATGGCAAAAGAGTTTTATGCAGATGTGATTTTAATGTACCATTAGATGGTGATAAGATTACAGATGAAACACGTCTTGTTGCTGCACTTCCAACAATAAAGAAGTTAATAGCTGATGGAGGAAAGGTTATTCTTTGCTCACATCTTGGTAAGCCAAAGGGAGCTGATAAGGCATTTTCATTAGCACCAGTTGCTAAAAGACTTTCAGAGCTTCTTGGACAGGAAGTTAAGTTCGCTGCTGATGATACAGTAGTTGGTGACAATGCAAGAGCTGCTGTTGAAGCTATGAATAATGGAGATGTTATTCTTCTTGAGAACACACGTTTCAGAGCAGAAGAGACAAAGAATGGTGATGAATTCTCTAAGGATTTAGCTTCAATCGCTGATGTATTTGTTAATGATGCTTTCGGTACAGCACACAGAGCACACTGCTCTAACGTAGGTGTAACAAAGTATGTTGATACAGCAGTAGTTGGTTACCTTATGCAGAAAGAAATAGATTTCCTTGGAAATGCTGTTAATAATCCAGTAAGGCCTTTCGTAGCTATTCTTGGTGGTTCAAAGGTGTCTTCAAAGATTTCTGTTATTAACAACCTTCTTGATAAGGTTGATACACTTATTATCGGTGGCGGTATGTCATACACATTCCAGAAGGCTCATGGTGGTCACGTTGGACAGTCATTAGTTGAAGAAGATTATCTTGACTATGCTAAGGAAATGATGGCTAAGGCTGAAGCTAAGGGTGTTAAGATGCTTATTCCTGTTGATACAGTAGTAACAAAGGAATTCAAGAACGATACTCCTTTCCATGTAGTTGAAGCTGGATGCCAGGAAGATGATGATATGGGTATGGATATCGGACCTAAGACTTGTGAGCTTTACAAGGATGCTCTTAAAGATGCCAAGACAGTAGTATGGAATGGACCTATGGGTGTATTTGAATTCCCTAACTTTGCAAAGGGAACTATTGCTGTTGCAGAAGAATTAGCTCAGCTTACAGATGCTACTACAATTATCGGTGGTGGTGATTCAGCAGCCGCAGTTAATAACCTTGGTTTCGGTGATAAGATGACACATATTTCAACAGGTGGCGGTGCTTCACTTGAATTCCTTGAAGGTAAGGAACTCCCAGGTGTAGTAGCAGCTAATGACAAATAGAGTGTTTACTGACATAAACATATAGCTTTGATTGGTTAATTGACAGTTAATTCAGTCGGGCAATACACAAAAGGAGCTGTATATTGATATATACGGCTCTTTTTGTTTGAAAATAATCATAAAACTAAGCTTGTCTTAATACAATATGTTGTATATATAAAATACTTAGGTACATACATTGTATTTATTTTAAATATTTGCATTATTAGTGGCTTTTTATAAATTTGTATGATATAATTTTTTTATTAAAATAACTGAGCTGGTAATAATGATAAATAAGCTGATCAGTTATATTGTATGGAGGCGTGATTGTAGTATGAGGAAGAAGATAGTTGCGGGAAACTGGAAAATGAATATGACACCAAAGGAAGCAGTATCGCTTGTATGTGAGCTTCGTGATAAGTTCTCTAATCGTGATGTTGATGTAGTGTTTTGTGTTCCATCAATAGACATTATACCAGTTGTAGACGCAGTCAAAGGAACAGATATTAAGGTTGGTGCCGAGAATATGCACTATGAAGAAAAAGGTGCATATACGGGTGAGATTTCACCAGGAATGTTAAAAGAGGCTGGTGTTGATTATGTTATAGTTGGACATTCAGAAAGAAGACAATATTTTGGTGAAGATGATGAGTGCATCAACCGCAAAGTAAGAAAAGCAATTGAATATGGATTGACACCTATTATATGCTGTGGTGAGACTATCCAGCAGAGAGAAGAAGGCATAACATTGGATTTCATTAATAAGCAGATTGACGCAGCATTTTTACAGGTGTCAGCTAAAGATGCTATGAAGTGTGTTATTGCATATGAACCTATATGGGCTATTGGAACAGGCAGGGTTGCTACATCAGCTCAGGCTCAGGAAGTATGTGAGGCTATAAGATTAGATATAAGGAAGTTATATGGAGAAGAAGTAGCTTCTTCAATAAGAATTCTTTATGGAGGTTCTGTTAATGCTGGTAATGCTGCAGAATTATTTAGGCAGCCTGATATAGATGGCGGTCTTGTAGGCGGTGCAAGTCTTAAGCCGGATTTTTGTGAAATTGTTAATTACAATATATAATAAGATACATAGTAAGCCATATACGGAAGTAATTCCAGGTATGGCTTATTGCTTTTTAATATAATTATAATTATTCTAAATTGCAAATTAGTAATAAGTATGCTATCATACAACAGGAATAATTAGAGAGAATATTAAAGATATTGCTATCTTAGAAAAGAGGAAAATAATATGAGTAAGAAACCAGTTGTATTAATGGTACTTGATGGTTATGGTTTAAGTGATAGAACAGAGGGTAATGCAATAGCTATGGCTAATACTCCTGTTATGGATAAGTTAATGAAAGAATATCCATTTGTTAAGGGTAACGCATCTGGACTTTATGTAGGTCTTCCAGATGGTCAGATGGGTAATTCAGAAGTTGGACATATGAATATTGGTGCTGGCAGGATTATATATCAGGATCTTACAAGAATAACAAAGGCTATAGAAGACGGAGAGTTCTATAAGAATGAAGAACTTCTTGCTGCTATGGAGAATTGCAAGAAGAATAATTCCGATTTACATCTTTTCGGACTTTTATCAGATGGTGGTGTTCATAGCCACATTTCACATATATATGGTTTACTTGAGATGGCTAAGAAGAATGGAGTTTCTAATGTATATGTACACGCTTTCCTTGATGGACGTGATACACCTCCAGCTTCAGCTAAAGATTTTGTAGCCAGGCTTGAAGACAAGATGGCAGAGATTGGTGTTGGTAAAGTAGCTTCTTTAGCGGGAAGATACTATGCTATGGATAGAGATAATAACTGGGACAGAGTAAAGGAAGCATATCTTTCACTTACAACAGGTGAAGGAAAGTCAGCAGATAATGCAGTTAAGGCACTTGAAGAGTCTTATGCGGCAGATGTTACAGATGAATTCGTTGTTCCTACAGTAATAACAGAGAATGGCAAGCCACTTTCAGTTGTTAAGCCTGACGATTCAGTAATATTCTTTAACTTCCGTCCAGATAGAGCAAGAGAGATGACAAGAGCTTTCTGTGATGATAAGTTTACAGGTTTTGAAAGAGAATATATTCCAACTACATTTGTATGCTTCAAGGATTATGATGAATCAATCCCTAACAAGTTAGTTGCATTCAAGAAAGAAGAAATCAAGAATACATTTGGCGAATTCCTTGCTAATAATGGCAAGAAGCAGCTTCGTCTTGCTGAGACAGAGAAGTATGCACATGTAACATTTTTCTTTAATGGTGGTGTTGAAGATCCTAATGTAGATGAGTTCAGACTT
>UMCC01050115.1_pt1 | contig 11986 bp, 10 predicted proteins | sample 1964141 | NCBI WGS metagenome assembly UMCC01 (sample SAMEA4835959, study PRJEB28245) | human gut metagenome | biome: gut microbiome; material: fecal sample | place: Denmark | collected 2008
ACCATGTACTCTCGGGATAATATCTGTCTCTGCTGCCAGAGGACGGATCTGAGTAATGGCACGACCATCCGGACGTTTGTGGTCTTTTAAGATCATCTTGCGGACAGTCTTCTTCTGGTACTGATATACAGCCTCACCCAGAACTGCAAGCCACTCTTCCTTGTCGGCAAAAGCTTCTTTCAGTTTCTCTGTTACCTGACGGATATTTTCTTCTCTTGTCTGTTTATCGTCAGAGAATACGGCAACTTCCATTTCTGCCGGAGGTACGACCTCTTTGATCGCTGCGAAGAGTTCTTCCGGAACTGCACATGATTCGTAGCTGTGTTTCGGTTTTCCGCATTCTTCTACGATCTTATCGATAAATTTAATGATCTCCTGGTTTACTTCATGAGCTTTATAGATAGCTTCGATCATCTTGTCTTCCGGAACTTCTTTTGCGCCGGCTTCGATCATGATTACTTTCTCTCTTGTAGAAGCTACTGTAAGCTGAAGGTCAGATACATCTTTCTGTGCCATGGTAGGGTTGATGATATATTCACCATTGATCAGACCAACCTGTGTGGTAGCACACGGACCATCAAACGGAATATCGGAAATGCAGGTTGCAATAGAGGAACCAAGCATAGCCGGAATCTCCGGATTACACTCAGGATCAACAGACATAACCATGTTTACCAGTGTTACGTCGTTTCTGTAGTCCTTCGGAAACAGAGGACGCATTGGTCTGTCGATCACGCGGGAAGTAAGGATTGCATGCTCGCTTGCTTTTCCCTCTCTCTTGTTAAATCCTCCTGGGATTTTGCCTACTGCATACATTTTCTCTTCATATTCAACGCTTAACGGGAAGAAATCAATTCCTTCTCTTGGCTCTTTGGATGCTGTTGCTGTAGATAAAACTGTAGTATCACCATAGTGCATTAATGCTGCACCGTTTGCCTGTTTTGCAACGCGGTTGATATCTACTGTCAAGGTTCTTCCGGCTAATTCCATGGAATAACTTTTGTACATATGTTCATTCTCCTTTTTTCATAATTCTGTTGTCATTTTCTGTTACCGTTCACTGCATGTCCGGTAACTACTTTATTCTTTTCAAATTTGTCTGTTCCGTCTGCTGACAATCTTGTCCATCAACGTTCAGACTTTTTATGAAATTGTCACATTAAAACAGGAGTCCGAAACAACTGAAAAAACTACTTTTCAGGCAAATATATCTGCCTGTTTTGTTACTTTCATATACAAAATAATCTTTTCAGTAGTCTCGGAAATAACTCCTGTCATGTTTCGCAGCTTCTGAATATGCAGATGCAGTCGAAACAACAAGCCACCGCAATCCTGAAAAACACCATATTTTACAAAACTGCCATATACATAAAAAGGGAGGCGGATGGAAATCCGCCCCCTTCCGCATACTAAAAGGCTATTATTTTCTTAAGCCTAATTTTTCAATCAGTGCACGGTATCTTTCGATGTCTGTTTTCTTCAGGTAAGCTAACAGTCCACGTCTCTGACCTACCATTTTCAGAAGACCACGTCTGGAGTGATGATCTTTATGGTTGCTCTGTAAATGCTCTGTAAGTTCCTGAATTCTTGCTGTAAGAACTGCTACCTGTACTTCCGGTGATCCTGTATCGCCTTCAGTTCTTGCATATTCTTTCATGATCGCTGCTTTCTTTTCTTTTGAAATCATTGTGATTTCCTCCTGTATTCTATAATTATTATTGATTGACCGCCACACATTAAGAGATGGTCGGAGCGTCCGGTCCCTGAACATGGGCTAAATTCACCTTGGTTAGTATAGCACATTGATTCTGGCGTGTAAACCTCTTTTTTACAAAGTTTCAAAATATTCCTGTCCCTTCACAGCATCCCTCTCCAGCTGTGCCTTCAGTGCCTCCAGCGAAGAAAACTTCTGTTCAGGTCTGAGGAATTTTTTGAAATCTACCTTGCAGTATTCCCCATACAGATCTTCATTGCAGTCAAACAGATATGTTTCCACACCAATAAACTTCTCGCCGCCAACAGTAGGCTTATGACCTACATTGGTAATTCCCTGATAACTTCTGTCTCTGAAATGGGATACTGTGATATAAACCCCGTTTGGAGGCATCAGTTTCTCTACCGGAGGGATCAGGTTGGTGGTCGGAAGCAGATATTTATGTCCCATTCCACGTCCATGTTCAACGATTCCTTCTACTGAGAAATCTGTTCCCATAAGGAAACGGAATTTTTCCATATTTCCTCTGTTCAGTTCTTCCCTGACAAAGGTACTACTAATCTTACGGCGTCCGTCCATTTCTTTTGGCAGGACTTCCGTATGAAATCCATATTTCTTTCCGAACTCTTTGAGCATGGCAGGAGTTCCTTTCCGCTCATAGCCAAAACGGAAATCCTCTCCAACTGCCACATAGGAAACCTGCAGATCTCCTATCAGTATTTCTTTTATAAAATTCTCTGCTTTCATGTGCCGTATTTTCTCTGTGAGCGGACATTCCAACAGTATATCCACTCCCATTTCTTCCAATATACGACATCTCTCTTCCTTTGTGAGGATTGTTCTTGAGGCAGTTCCAAGCGCAAGTACAACCGCCTGTGCACCTTCCTGTTTCTGCTCAATAATTTTCTCAACCAGTTTCTGATGTCCGCGGTGTATGCCGTCAAACTTCCCAAGTGTTACCGCACTGTGTGAAATTCTGGGAAAATCATTCTCAATCCTTAAATATTCCATCATGTCTCCTAAAACATTTTTACAGGGAAATACCTGTTTCTTTTCTCGTCCCACTGGTAAACTCCGGCAAAACCGCCTTCACTGCTGCACATACGGATCCATCCGTTTTTCTCCTGTGCATCGACCAGTGCCTGTACAAGAGGATTTCCATTAGCCAGAAGTCTGTCCCCTTCTTTTGTACAGCATACCCTTGGATACTCTGCAAGAATCTCCTCAATACCGAGGATTTTACTCTCTATGGTTCCTTTCTGCACTGCCTCTTCTGTCTGCGCCAGGGTAATGGCATCATCCAGTGTAAATCTGCCCACCTTTGTCCGCAAAAGACTTTCCATGGCAGCTCCACAGCCCAGCTTTTCCCCTATATCATGGCACAGAGTACGGATATAGGTTCCCTTGCTGCAGGTCACACGAAAACGCACCAGCGGAAAACTGATATCCAGAATTTCTATCTCATAAAAATGTACAGGTCTTGGTTTACGCTCCACAGTCTTGCCCTCTCTGGCAAGTTCATAGAGTTTCTTTCCATTGACCTTCAGTGCTGAATACATTGGCGGCACCTGCATATAGTCTCCCACAAAAGAACTGACCACTGTGCAAAGCTCTTCTTCTGTAACGGAAAGCTCTGTGGTCTGTGAGAGAACAGTTCCGCTCATATCCTGGGTATCCGTAACAACACCCAGACGCATCACTGCCTCATAGGTTTTCTCTTTATCTGTGATCATATCCACCAGACGGGTTGCTTTTCCCAGAGCCACCGGGAGCACTCCTTCTGCATCCGGATCAAGAGTTCCGGTATGTCCGATTTTCTTCATATGAAGGATTCCCCGAAGCTTTGCCACCACATCATGGGAAGTGAATCCTTTTTCCTTACGGATTACAATTACTCCATCCATCAGACTTCCTGCTCCTGAAACTGTTTGCAGATCTGTTCTGTCACATTGTTGATCACATCATACACAGAACCCTGAAGATCACATCCGGCTGCTCTCATATGACCGCCGCCGCCAAAATATACTGCAATCTTGCTTACATCCACATTTCCGTTGGAACGCAGGGAAACTTTGAAAGACTGAGTTTCCACTTCATAGATAAACATGGCAACTTCCACTCCTGCTGTAAGACGAAGCTGACTGACGATACCGTCCAGATCCTTGCCATCCACACCATAGAACTCCATGTCTCTTTTTTTAAGATATCCGATAATACATTTTCCATCCAGAAGCAGGATACTCTCTGCAAGAACACGCCCCATTACCTGATTCTGCACATAAGTTTTCTGATAGAAAGATTCGTCAATGATCTTACTGAAATTGAATCCTGTCTTCATCAGTTCCCCGGCAATACGCATGGTCTCCGGTGAAGTTGAAGAGTACTGAAATACCCCTGTGTCATGAACCATTCCCGTATAGATCGGCACTGCAATGGTACGGACCACTTTCTCAGGATTGAAAAGCCCATAGAGAACTTCACAGGCAGAGCTTACCTCTCCCCTGATATGATTCACCTGTGCAAATCCGGAGTTACTGATATGATGATCAATACATGCTGTTCTTTTTGCAGTGTCAAAGTATGGACCTGCAATGGCAAGTCTGTCTCTTGCACTTACATCACAGGTAACAAAAAGGTCATACTCTTTGTCACCGTCCAGCTCTGTTTTAATCTCATCCATACAGTCAATATGTCCGAAAACAGGTTTGGGATTATCCAGGTACACATCTGCCTGAATTTCCGGATAATAGGTTTTTACATATAAATATAACGCCATACAGGAACCAACGCAGTCACCATCCGGACGGATATGTCCGCCGATTCCCATTGTTTTCACACCTTCCAGTATTTCCGCAATATTTTCCATGTTCTCATCCTCTTTTAATTCTCATCCTGTCTGTGGGAGTTGCTGTCTTTCTTGGTAACATCATCAATAAGCTTTGACATATTTACACCATACTCAATAGATTCGTCCAGGATAAAACGGATCTCCGGTGTATTTCTCAGGTTTAAATTACGCGCCAGCTGGCGTCTGATGTAGCCTTCTGCACTGTTCAGACCTTTGATCGTCGCTTCCTTTGCTTCTTTTTCACCCAGCACACTGATATATGCTCTGCAGGTTTTCAGATCAGGAGCCACTTCTACAGCCATGACAGAAGTCATCGGATGAATACGCGGGTCCTTGATCTCGTTGCGGATAATGGTGCTGAGTTCCTTCTGGACTTCCCCATTGATCCGGGTATTCTTAATACTGTTTTTTCTCATTTTAAGTTTTACTCCTATATATCCGGCAATTCTGTCAAATACTGTGAGCAATCCGGATCATCGACTATCCTGATCACATTATTTTCTGAATTACCACAATCAAGTCAAGGTGCGCACCACACTGTACCTGACACTATGAATCGCGCACCCTACCTTTATAAACCATTACTATCTCGGTACTTCTACCATGATATAAGCTTCTACTTTATCTTCCTCTTTCACATCGTTAAATCCGTCAAATACAAGGCCACATTCGTATCCTGCCTTAACTTCCTTAACATCGTCTTTGAATCTCTTCAGGGATGCAAGCTCACCTTCAAATATCTGCTCGCCTTCTCTGGAAATACGAACCTTGCAGTTTCTCTGGAAGATACCATCCAGAATATAGCTTCCTGCAATCGTACCAATACCGGATGCCTTGAACAGCTGACGCACTTCCGCATGACCGATAACTTTCTCCTCAAATATAGGATCAAGCATACCCTTCATGGCAGCTTCTACATCTTCGATTGCCTGATAAATAACTCTATACAGACGAAGATCTACACCTTCCTGCTCAGCAAGCTGTTTTGCAGTTGCATCCGGACGGACATTAAAGCCGATAATGATCGCATTTGATGTAGCCGCAAGACTTACGTCAGACTCATTGATCGCACCAACACCGCCATGGATCACCTTTACAACCACTTCTTCGTTGGAAAGTTTGGTCAGACTCTGTTTTACAGCTTCCACAGATCCCTGTACATCTGCTTTGACAATGAGCGGAAGTTCCTTCAGATCGCTTGCCTGAATCTGATCAAAGAGATTATCCAGAGATAATTTGCCCTTAGTCTCCTCAAGAAGACGGTTCTTGTTCTCAGATACAAATGCACCTGCAAAGTTCTTGGCTTCCTTATCACTGTCAAATGCAAGAAGAATTTCACCTGCATTCGGCACATCACCAAGTCCCAGGATTTCTACAGGAGTAGAAGGACCTGCTTCTTTAATCCTGCGTCCCTTATCATCCATCATGGCACGAACCTTACCATTGCATGCTCCTGCTGCAATAAAGTCTCCCACATGAAGAGTACCTTTCTGGACAAGGATCGTGGCAACCGGACCTTTACCTTTATCAAGCTGAGCCTCGATTACAAGACCTCTTGCGGAACGGTTCGGATTTGCCTTTAATTCACATACCTCGGCTGTAAGAAGGATCATCTCAAGAAGAGTATCGATTCCCTCTCCTGTATGTGCGGATACAGGAACAAAAATCGTACTTCCGCCCCAGTCTTCCGGAATCAGTTCATATTCAGAAAGTTCCTGTTTTACACGCTCAATATTAGCACTTGGCTTATCAATCTTGTTGATTGCAACTATGATCTCAACGCCTGCCGCCTTCGCATGGCTGATAGCCTCTACTGTCTGAGGCATCACACCATCATCAGCTGCTACAACCAGAACTGCGATATCTGTGGAGTTGGCACCACGCATACGCATAGCTGTGAAAGCTTCATGTCCAGGTGTATCCAAGAATGTGATCTTCTGTCCGCCAACCTCTACTACAGAAGCACCGATGTGCTGTGTGATACCGCCGGCTTCTCCACGTGTTACATTTGTCTTACGGATTGCATCCAGAAGAGATGTTTTACCATGGTCAACGTGCCCCATAACACAGACTACAGGTGGTCTTGAAACCATATCTTTTTCGTCTTCTTCATCCTCTTTGAGGAGTTCTTCGATAACGTCTACCTTCTCTTCCGGTTCTGCGATGATATCATATTCCAGAGCAATCTCCTGAGCTTTCTCAAAATCGATCTCATGGTTTACGGTAACCATCATACCCTGCATAAAGAGCTTCTTCACAATTACTGACGGCTGCATTTTCATAGCTTCTGCCAGTTCGCGGATCGTCATCTTCTCCGGAAGTGTGATTTCCTTAACCTCAGGCTTCTTCTCTTCCTGTTTTGGCTGCGGAGCCGGTTTCTGCAGAGCTTTCGGGATTCTGGAATTCTTATTGAATCCACCCTGATTTGGTCTGCGTCCGCCACTCTGTGTCTTATCAAAATCTTTTTTCTTGTTTTTGTTCTCTCTGTCTCTTTCTCTCTTGCTGTCTTTGGAAGTCTTTGTCAGTTCCGGTGCAAATGCCATATCGTCATTCTTTCTTGTATTCTGGCGCTGTCCCTGACGTCCCTGACTGCCGCCGAAGCGTCCGTCACGTCCTTCACTTCTGTTTCCGTCCGGACGACCCTGGCCATTGCCCTGCGGTCTTCCTCCCTGACGGTTTCCATCTCCCTGTGGTCTTCCCTGTCCGAAACGTCCTCCCTGACGATTTCCATCGCCCTGGAATCTTCCGCCCGGACGGCCCTGGCCATCGCCCTGGGATCTTCCCTGTCCGAAACGTCCTCCCTGGCGGTTATCTCCCTGGGATCTTCCCTCGCCCTGGTTTCTTCCCTGGCCAAAACGTCCTCCCTGGGATCTTCCTTCACCCTGAGGTCTTCCCTGACGGTTCTGTCCGTCCGGTCTTCTGTTGCCTGTACCTGGGCGGTCATTATTATTTCTTCTTGGTCTTTCACCGTCTGTTCTTGAACTGTCGGAATTTCTTCCTTCTGCATTTCTTGGTGAACCTGTTCTCTCGCCTTCAGCTTTCACAGGTTTCTTTCTTGTTTTTCCTCCGTCACTTGCATTCTGTGCATGAAAAACGCGGATAATATTTTTTTTCTTTTTAGGTGTTTCAGTTTTATCTCCTTCTGATTTTGCTGTTACAACCTTTTCTTCTGTCTTGGGAGTCTCCAATTTCGCAATATGCTCCTTTCCCCTGTTATTATTGTCTTTTCTGAATCTATTCTTTACTTCCGAAACCGCAGGCTCATCCACCATACTCATATGGCTTCTCACATCAACGCCTTTTGATTTCAGAAACTCGATCACTTCTCTGTTCTGTCGTCCAAGCTCTCTGGCCAGCTCATGTACTCTTAATTTTGACAATCGCTATACCTCCTTCATGATTGCTTTCGCAAAGTTCTCATCCTGGACAGCCAGACAGGCGCGGTACTCCTTTCCCATTGCTCTGCCTAAGCTCTCTTTATCTGAGAAGAAGAAAATCGGAACTTCATAAAAACTGCACATATTCCTGAATTTCTTCTTTGTATTCTCGGAGGCATCCTCAGCAACGATCACAAGCAGTCCTTTTCCGGTCTTTACAGATTTCTCTGTGGAAAATTCTCCGCTTACGGTCTTGCCTGCTTTGGTAGCCAGCCCTATCAGCGACAGTACTCTGTTATTTTTCAATATCTTCCAGCTCCTTCTTAAGTCGTTCGTATACCTCATCCGGAACCGCAGTTTTCAGTGAACGCTCAAGTCCATGATTTTTAATCGCTTTATCCAGACATTCTCTGGAAAGACACAGATATGCGCCTCTGCCGTTTTTCTTACCGGTAGTATCAAGCACGATCTCATCTTCTGTAGTCTTAAGAACTCTGAGCATCTCTTTCTTGCTTTTCATTTCCCTGCAGCCGGTACACTGGCGCATGGGAATCTTATTCTTCGTCTTCATTCTCTCCTGCTTCCTGAGCCTGTGGCTCTTCTTCTACAGGAACTTCCTCTGAAACTTCTTCTGCTTCGGTTTCTTCTGTCAGGGAATCTTCTGCTGAAGTTTCCTCTGCTGATGCCTCAGCTGCATCTTCTGCAGTCTCGTCATCATCATAATCATAGAAATCACCGGCTTCTTTTGCCTGAGTCTCACTCTTGATGTCAATCTTAAATCCTGTAAGTCTTGCAGCAAGACGTGCATTCTGACCTTCTTTACCGATTGCAAGGGACAGCTGATAATCAGGAACAACTACCAGAGCTGTCTTCTCATCAGGATCTGCCATAACTGCGATAACCTTTGCAGGGCTCAATGCATTCTCGATCAGGATCGCAGGATTCTCATCCCAGTTGATGATATCGATTTTCTCACCGCGAAGTTCCTCAACTACTGCATTGACACGTGCGCCGTTCATACCTACGCATGCACCAACTGCATCTACATCCGGATCGTTGCTCCATACAGCGATCTTTGTACGGGAACCGGCCTCACGTGCGATGCTCTTGATCTCAACAGTTCCGTCTTTTACTTCTGCAACTTCTGACTCAAAGAGACGTTTCACAAGTCCCGGATGAGTTCTGGATACCAGAATACGAGGTCCCTTCGGGGTATCCTTGACTTCAAGAATATACACCTTAATTCTCTCTGTCGGCTGGAAGGTTTCCCCTTTCACCTGTTCATTCTCACTTAATACTGCATCTGCCTTACCAAGATTGATGCTTACATTCTTGCCCATCACACGCTGTACAATACCGGTTACTACTTCTTTCTCTTTTCCATAATATTCATCATACAGCACTTTACGTTCTTCTTCGCGGATTTTCTGCAGGATAACGTTCTTTGCATTCTGTGTCGCAATACGTCCGAATTCCTTAGACTGGATCGGAACCTGTATCATTCCTCCGATCTCAGCTCTTGATGTGATCTTCAAAGCATCTGCCAGAGAAATCTCCATTGCAGGATCCTCTACGTATTCTACGATACTTCTGTCTGCATACACTGAAAAATCGCAGGTTTCCGGATTAATAGTTACATGTACATTGTCAGCTTTTCCAAAATGGTTTTTGCAGGCCTGGATCAGAGACTGCTCAATTGCCTCAAGCAGAGTATCTTTGCTGATACTCTTCTCCTTTTCAAGGATATCCAGTGCCTCCTTTAACTCTCTGCTCATTTTTTTCTTATCCTCCCGAATTAACTAAAACTCTATTGCGAGGCGTATCAGGGCTGTGTCTTTCTTATCAAAAACACGCTCGGTTCCATCCTCATCGATTGTCACACTGTTACTATCATATGCGGTCAAAATCCCGCAGAACTCTTTTTGCTTCTCGATTGGCCGGTAGGTACGGATTTCCACCAGTTTTCCCATGTTTCTCTCAAAGTCTTTGTCTTTCTTCAGCGGTCTGTCCAGTCCCGGCGAACTGATCTCCATGATATAACTGTCTTCGATAAAATCATTCTCATCCAGTTTGTCACTGAATGCTCTGCTGACTGTCTCGCAGTCATTTACTGTAATTCCGCCTGGTTTGTCAATGTATCCTCTCAGATACCAGTTACCTGCTTCCTTCACATATTCTACATCAACCAGTTCAAAGCCGTTAAGTTCTACGATCGGTGCCAGAAGTTCCTCTGCGCGCTTTTCATACTCTTCCCGTCTGCTCATTTTCCCACCTGCCTTTCCATGCAACAAATAAGAGTGGGCTCACGCCCACTCCTTTGTCAACAAGTTCTAATTTAGATGTATTGTAACACCAATTTCCGGCAATTGCAAGGCTTTTCCTGCAAAAACCTTGATTTTAGCGGATTTGTTGGTTTTATATACGTGGTTTTATTCCTTTACTGTCCCGTTTGGACAGTTTTATCCTGTTGAGAACATAGGGTTTATCATGGTAAGTAATGGTATATTCCTGGCGGCTTTCCAGAAGATATGCATGATCCAGCTTATCTCCTTCTGCCAGTTTCATTCCACGCACCCCGATAGATGTTTTCTTCATAGCAGAAATATCCTGTTTCTGAAATCTTAAGAAATATCCGCCTTCACTCTGGAATACCACCTGTTCCATTTCATCCGCAGAACCCACAAAAATCAGAGAATCCTCTTCAGCAAGTTTCGTAGACACGATCGTTCTCTTCGCCACATCAAACTCTGCACCACTCACCAGCTTGCACATGGATGCAGCAGTGACAAACAGAAGTGTATTTTCTTTTACAGATGCCAGTGGTGCTACATAGAGCATACGTTCCTGTGCACTGTCATAATTGCTCAGATTATCTGCCGGTGTCCCCTTATCCCTGAAACGAACCAGCGGAATATCTGCCACCTTGATACTGTGCATCTTTCCATTATCTGTAAAGATACAGATCTTATCTGTATTCATACAGTTAAACACATATTTGTTCTCTGCATTGGCAGCTTCTTTATTTCTCTCATATGCAGACTTATCAATGGTCCGCATATATCCGAAGCGGTCCATAAGGAATGTGACTTCCATTTCTTCCATCTTCTTTTCCTCATAGACAACTTCTTCTGCATTCTCGATCACTGTGCGGCGTTTCGTACCGTATTCTTTCTTGATCTGATCCAGTTCTTTCATAATCACTTCTGCCATGGAATCATAATTATTCAGGATATCTTCATAAACGGAAATGTTCTTCATTGTTTCTGCATAGTCTGCCTGAAGTGCCTCGATCTCCAGACCGATCAGTTTGTACAGACGCATATCCAAGATCGCAGCTGCCTGTTTTTCTGAGAAATGCAGCTTCTGCGCAGCTTTCTCGCTTGATTTGCTCTTGAACCTGATTCCTTCTGTCACACCGTCAACCAGGCATTTCTTTACCTGTTCTCTGTTCTTGCTTCCTCGCAGGATCTCGATGATCAGGTCGATCACATCACATGCCTTGATCAGACCTTCCTGGATTTCTTTCTTCTCCTGCTCTTTATTCAGAAGTGTGGTGTACTTTCTGGTCGTGACATCGAATACGAAATCTACGTGATGCTCGATCACCTGCTTCAGACTCAGAGTCTCCGGTCTGCCATCCGCAACTGCCAGCATATTCACGCCAAAAGTATCTTCCAGCTTTGTCTTCTTATAGAGCATATTTGTAAGATTCTCTACATCTGCGTCACGCTTCAGGTCAAGAACAATACGGATTCCCTCTTTGGAAGACTGGTTGGAAATATCCACGATATCTGTTGCCTTCTTGTTTTCCACAAGAGACGCAATATCATTCAGGAATTTTCCGATATTTGCACCGATCATTGTGTAAGGAATCTCCGTGATCACAAGCTGCTGTCTGCCGCCTTTGAGCTTCACTGTCTCCACCTTACCTCTGACACGGAGCTTCCCTGTTCCTGTCTCATAAATCCTGAGCAGGTCATCTTTATTTACTACCAGACCACCTGTCGGAAAGTCCGGTCCCTTGAGATAGCGCATCAGCCCTTTGAC
>UMCC01025278.1_pt1 | contig 11741 bp, 6 predicted proteins | sample 1964141 | NCBI WGS metagenome assembly UMCC01 (sample SAMEA4835959, study PRJEB28245) | human gut metagenome | biome: gut microbiome; material: fecal sample | place: Denmark | collected 2008
GCCACCGCACCCCACATGGCAATATAAGGAGCCATGAATGAGGCAATAGCCTTCACAAACTGACCGAATGTCAATGTTGAAGCCAAATTCTTGCCGGATGTGACGGCAGAAACCAGCGGATTGAGCGATGTCTGCATCAGCGCATTACCGATACCCAAGAGGGAGAACGATACAAGCATGATGCCGAAGGTTTCGCCAAACAAAGGCAGAAGAAGAGAGATGACTGTCACCAAGAGTGAGAGCAGCACGGTCTTCTTGCGACCTATCTTATTCATCAACATGCCCGTGGGCACAGAGAAAATCAGGAACCAGAAGAAAACCAATGATGGGAACAGGTTGGCTGTAGCATCATTCAGGTTGAGGTCTTCTTTCACATAGTTGGAGGCTATACCCACCAAATCCACAAATCCCATGGCGAAGAAACAAAGCATCACAGGGATAAGGGTCAATTTCATAGACTTATTCATATCTTGTTAGTTATTATTTTACAACTCTTACTTTCCTATCTGGTAAACCATATACTTGCCTTTACCCTTCAGCGTGAGCTTGTTGTAAGGCTTGGTGGGGAACACGAGGTTGGTCATCGCCATCTTGCCCTCGGCATCCAGGACCTCGACGCTGCTCTTGTCGATGAAGATTCTGAACTGGCTGATCTTTCCATAGGTAGGAGCCTTAGTGACAGCAGCAAACTCATTGCTGAAGTCGGTCTTGCCGCTCTTTGTACGGTCCATCTCGAAGGTCTCAGCCTTGGCATTATAGGTCATCACCACCTTCTCGCCCTTGTCGTTGCTCAGGGTGATAGTGGCATTGCCCTTCACATTGACCACAGCCTCGCAAGCCTCCGAGAGAGCCTTTGATGTCTTCTTGCTGCGTGCAGCTGTCATCTCGGGAGAAGGAGTCACACTGCAATAGGTCTCGCCCTTGTACTCGAAGAGTCCTAAGTCGCGGGCTATAGAGTTGGCAGAACGGTACTGCTGGGTAGGAACCTGATTGGCGTACTGCCAGTTGCTCATCCATGCTATTGCCACACGGCGTCCGTCGGGAGCATTGTCGAAAGTGACGGTGGCATAATGATCCTTGCCATAGTCCATCCACTTGGTGACCTCAGGCTTGCTCTCGCAAGTAAACTTGTGTCCGTCGAACTCACCAATGAAGTATTGTGTGGCAGAACCGCCGAAAGGACCGCCAGGATTGATGTTGCAGAGAAGCATCCACTTCTCCTTGTCGGTGCCGCGAACCTTCAATTTCATCAGGTCTGGACATTCCCACACACCGCCATGATTGCCGTACTCTGCACCAAAAGAGCTCTCGTAAGTCCAGTCTTTCAGGTTGTCAGAAGAATAGATGTTCATCTGCTGACCGGCAGCAAGAATCATGTTCCACTTCTTGATATCCTCGTTCCAGAACATGTGAGGATCGCGGAAGTCGGGCACGTTGCTTGTGATGATAGGGTTGCCCTCATACTTGGTGAAGGTCTTTCCGTTGTCAGTACTGTAGGCCATGCTCTGAGTCTGGTTCTCGCCAGCCGAGGTATAAAGAGCTACGACAGCACCCTCGCCGAAGCCAGCGGTATTCTTCTTGTCGACAACAGCAGAGCCGCTGAATATCGTTCCTATCACATCTGGCTCGATAGCTTCACCCTCAAACTTCCAATTTACCAAATCGGTAGAGGTAGAATGTCCCCATGTCATATTTTCCCACTGCGACCCATAAGGATTGTGCTGGAAATAAAGATGCCACACGCCGTCCTTATAGAACATACCATTAGGGTCGTTCATCCAGCCATAGGCAGGAGTATGGTGATAAAGGGGACGGAACTTCTCACGGTTCTTCATGTCGAAGCTGTCGGAGAATTTCATTCCCTTCCAGCATCCGAAGTTGGCAATACCGCCATCGTTACGAGCCTGTCCGTCGACATGAATATCGAGCATCAGTCCCTTCTGGCTCTTGTAAGCCTCCAAGTCGAGAGGCACGTAATAATCAACGTGCGTATTGGCAAGGCGGACATTGAAAGTCTTCAACTGCTGGTTGTTGGCTATCACCTTGACATGACTCAGTTCGGCACTCTCCTGAACAGGTATCAGGAGATATTTCTCACTCTGGTGAATACGATAGAGGCAATGGTTGTTACTCAGGAATTGAGTTTCCTGGGCTGAGGCTGTCATACCAGCCAACAGGAGCATCATGCTCAACACAGATTTTCTGATTGTTCTCATTACTTTGTTATTGGGTTTTGTTATTAAATGCGTTATTGGTATTTCCGATTGCAAATTTATCAAACATATCTTATTCTTCCACGCAATATTCGTTCATTACATGCTAAATATGTTACAAGAAACGTTTTTCTCATCTTTAGAACACTTTTTATAGTAGAAGCAAGAGGTCATACAGAATGAGACGAGTACTACACAATGCAAACAGATAGAAGAGATAACTAAACAATAACCTTGTATTGCCCCACCACTTTCTGTTTATTATCCACTATCTTGACTAAGAGCAAACCTTGGTTGGCTACTTGTACCTTCCCTGTAGTATTGGAAATCTGCTGTGCTTTCACGCATCTTCCTACAATGTCATAAATATATAAGGTACAATTAGGCGATGCCAAATTGTAATTGACGAAGCCCTTTGAGCCATAGACCACATTCGTTTCTGCTTCGCTTACTGCTGAAGAAATACCAGAAGCTACCCTTGTCTCATCGAGTACATAAGCCTCCAACGAAGTCATTTTCACAGACCCTTTCTTGACAAAAGCCGTAGCTTTGACAGCATCCACATCACGTGGGAATACCCTGACAGAAGCTGCATAGGTGTCATTTACAAAGATGTCTATAATGGAATGATCTACAAAAACTTTCAAGGTCATCTCCTCACCCATCGCAACAGGAGTTGGCAAGGCATAGTTGTAGACACCACCGAAAATACCATCATTGACAATACGGTTGATGCCACTCATATCCAACGACAACATACCACTATTGGGTTGATAGGTAAGCGTAACTTTCTTATCGCCATTACCCAAAAAGCTGAAGCCAAAATCACCATTGCCTACAACAAACCTTGCTGACAACTCAAGACTTCTACCCTGCACTGGATCCAAATCTTTTTCGGCAGTAAGATCGAAGTCCGTCATCTTGAAAGATGTTTCAGAGCGCATGGCTGCCAACCCAGAGAATGGTTTCTGTATCAGATTACCCTTGCTGTCGAGACTAATTTCGCGTGGTAAGCTATAGGTGTGTGCATAACCCATTTTGTAGTTCTCTGAACCTGCTAACTTGTCTGGTACAATACCCAGCATCAATGTCTTGCCATCCTTTTGGAATATAGTAGGTGACAACAAGCCATAGCCATCCTTTGAGAAACCAGCCATCTCTACGGTCTTTGGAGTGCGGCTGTCGGGGGCAAAGGTTCCATCTGCATTGATTGAACCTGTCCAATAAAGGGTACGAACACCAACACCTGTATTCAAAGGAGTAGCGGTAAACAACCATTTATCACCTATCTTGGTGACATTAGGCATCTCCCAGAATGTTCCATCTTGATTTGCATTGGAACCCGAGAAGAACAGTTTTCCATCATTGCTCCAAGTCTTGGTCGACTTATCGTACTTATGAAGGGTTGTAACGCCAACTCCGTTTTTGGACGAGCCAACTATCATATACAAGTCATTGCCATTTCGGAAAACAAAACAGTCACGAAAATCATCAGTCAATCCGTTAGGACGTCCGTTGATTACCGGATTGCCAGCCTTCTTACTCCAGGTGAGCAAGTCATCATCGGCAGGTTGTGCCTGAGCTATGGTAGCTCTTCCATAATCTACAGCTGTATAAAAGATATTAGGCTTACCACCTGTCAGTTCGCCATCAGTAAAGACACAACCCGACCAACAGCCTTTCTTGTCGTACCACTCTTCTGGACTGATGGCAGTGGGATCTTCCTCCCACTTATAGAGATTATCACTAACGATGTGTCCCCAGTTCAGGCGAGACATATAGGGACCATTGGGGTTCTTCTGGAAGAACACATGATATTTTCCATTGTAATAAGTGGCTCCATGAGTTTCGTTAGTCCATCCTGCGGTGGGCATACCATGGAAGGAAGGACGCAGTATGTCACCAGCATATCGTTCTGGAGAATAAGTCAGAACAGGAGCGTTTTCTGCTTTTTCTTTGAGAACATCTGTACGGATGCCATCATAAATCTCAAAATCATCCAGCAAACCATTGTATGTGTTCAAATAAAAGACATCCACCTTATCTTCTACATACGACTTACCTACATAAAGGGTACTGCCACCAGGGGTGATTTCTCCTTTTGTACATGTTTTACTTGCTACTGATTCTCCATTATTATAGAGAGTAACCTTTCTGTTTACACCATCAACTGTGGCTACAAGATGATTCCATTGATAACGGGACAACTTCGCTTCTGGCTCACATTTAACCTGCCAACCAGCAACATAACAAATAAATTTATAACTTCCACGAGAACCCAACTGGAAAGCAAAACCTTTATCACCAGATATCGTATTATTATCATCCAGTTTTACATTGCCCAACATCGTGGTAAACCACTCACCATCCTGATCCAACTTCATCATTGGATAAGATTCAGGAGCTACCCAAAGAGAAAAAGTTAACTGTTTCTTGCCAGCAAGCACAGTTGGGTCTATTTGTGCCTGCAAATAGGAAGAATAGCCATCCAGTCGCCAAGCCTTGCCTTTAGCTCCTGGCACACAGTAAGGAGCAAGCGCACCATTCACTTTGAATGACTTCATACTCACCTGTTCATAAGTCGTTCCGTCTTGAGCCACATCCATTGGCATTTTCACAAGCTGAGCCTGTGAAAGAACTGGCAAAAAAACTGCCATGGATAAAATCGTATTTTTGTATATTCGTTTCATGTTTTACAGATTTAGCTTAAAACCTCGAAAAGGAAGATTATCCACAAAGACGATGAAACACCATCAATGAAGAAAACCTCCCTGTTCTTATAATTATTCAAATATATTACTCAGCAAGATAATCGATGCTGTTTTTAGTCAGAGTCTCAGTATTTTTTTTGTACTGATTGATGCCTGAGTTTTGGTTAAACTCATAGGCACTCAAACCAATAGCAATAATGCGTCCCTTGTACTCGTCAGTAGGATTGAACTCTACGATACCGGCACAGCAATAGTCAGTTACATGGCCCCATGTGGCAAGTACTGTAGAATTGGTAATACGCTCAAAAGCATCTACCACATTCTTGGCATCAGGTGCCAATGTTGGCAAACCATAAGCGTTCAAATCCCACATACAGTTATGGTCTTCACGCATACCAGGACCCTCAAGTGGATAGCTTTCGTGATCATATTGAACGCCCTTAGGCATAACCTCAAGACCACTGAAAATTGAGTGTCCACGATGATCGTATGCAGGAGAACAACTGCTGCCAATCACAGCATTTGTTGTCCAGATATCTGAACCTTCGCCACCATTACCATCACTGAAAATAGTCACATCAAACTTGTTTTCTATACGACCGAGACCGGCAACCAATTGTGTAGCATGCTTTGTAAGCAAGAGGTTTCCGCCATCCTTTACATATTCGGTCAGTTTAGCCAACAAACTACCGGAATTGATGCAAGCAGGAAGATTGTTCATGCCCTTACCAATACCCACACGGTCTATCTGAATCCAGAGCATAGGAAAATCAGAAGGATTAATCTTGGCAGCATCAGCAGCTGTCAGAACCTGACCCTTATCACCATAAGTCTGCTTGAACCAATTCACAGCAGCGATTTCGTCGTCATCCTCCAGTTCTGCCTCACTGTTGGCAGCAATCAGCATACCTACCTTAGGAGGTTCCTGATCGATGTAAACCTTCACTGAAGTACCTTCAGAAACTCGGCCGTCACCATACTTCACCTTCACGGTATAGTACAAATCAGTACGAGTAGGCTGACGCGTTACCGAATATGTGTTTACCAAACCAAGACTTTCGAGGAGTTTACTATTACGATAAACATCCACTCCGACTTTATCCTCATCAGCAGGCAATGTCCAGTTGAGTGTAACATTCCTACCATCTACCTGAGCTTGAACATCAGTAGCTTTAGGTGCCTCTACAGAGTCAGGTATATTGACATCTGAGCAAGAAGTGAAGGCAAGAACTGCCAAACACGTTGCCATTATGTTTCTTATATATTTCTTCATGACTGAAAAATTCTTTTAAGACATTATTTTATTTATAAAGACCATTAGAGTTGTTTACTTCCTCATAAGGAACAGGGAAGTAAATCTCATCGTCAGTAATTTCAGCACCCCTATAATAAGAATGGTATTGCTGCTCTGTCTGGAAATACTTATTGACAGTATCAACCACTGTACCCCATCTTACAAGATCGAACCAGCGATTACCCTCCATAGCCAACTCCAAGCGGCGCTCCATACGAACTGCCTTACGGGCATAATCCTGAGTCCACTTGCTGTCATTAGGATAAAGACCTACATCATAGTTTGCCTTAGAAGGATCAAGATCTACAGGAGTATAGTCGCCGTCAACACTACGTTCAGCCTTTTCGCGTACAGAGTTGATCAACTGACGGGCCTCATCCAGGTTCTTGTTCTGCTCGATAAGAGCCTCAGCCTTGAGCAAGATGATGTCAGAATAACGAATCAACTTAAAGTTTAATGCCGAAGCACCCCAAGGGAAACCTTGAACCATATCGGGTGAACTTGGATCTATCAAGCCTTTCTTGCCAGAATACTCTCCGTAAATATCATAGGCACGGCACCACTGCATGTTGTAAGTATGGCCACGGAAAGGCATGCCCAAACGGCCTACAGTAAAGTCGAGACGTGGGTCAACATTTCCCTGATAATCATTCAAACCTAAAACTGTAGTCTTTACATACAAGCCTTCTGGTGCTCCATCGAGATAAGGCAGACCATTCTCATCTGTTGCAAATGCATTCACCAAGTTCTGGCTTGCCAAATAGAAGTCGTCACCATTACCGAAAAGGTTGTTCTCAGAACGAGTTGTATTCAAAAGATTACACCAATTGATATGGGCATTGTCCGGGGTAACAGAGAACTGAATGGCCATCACAGACTCTTTCTTGTTATCAAACTCCAATTTTGACATATCGCCAAAGTTGTCGTACAGTTCATACTGATGACTGTCGATAACATAGCCTGCATATTCCTCTACATCAGCCCATGAAGAAGTGAAAGCTGAAACCTTAGCCATGACAGCTGCAGCAACAAACTTGTTGAAACGACCCACCTCGCTCTGATGCTCAGGTAAAGCCGAGTATGCTTCCTTCAGATCGGTCTTGATAAAATCAAAGATCTGCTCACGGCTATACTCATCCGCACGCTTACCATTAGGATCCTCTGCCTCTGTGAAGTAAGGAATCTGCTTGAAAATGCGAATCAAATCGAAATAATAATAGGCACGAAGCAACTTCAACTCACCCAACAAGGCTGCTTTATTTTCAATATTGTCTGCCAATTCGATGGCATTCATAGCCTTGTGTACTCGTGAGATGGCATAATAGTCATTTCTCCACTTGAAAAGTGCTGTGGCATTGTCGCTGGTAATATTGGAGATTTCGAGCTGATGAATATTCTGTTCCATAGAAACGTCACCACCACCCTTCAGGGCATCATCAGAACGAACATCGAACACCCAACTTGTAATTGGACCGGCAAATGACTCGTTATTGCCAAAGAAATGAGACTCCAAACCAGCATAAGCAGCAGCCATCAAACCATTGATGGAACTGTCGTCAAGCTGAGCCTCGGTAAATGAACCCTGTGGCTTCAAATCCAAGAAATCGTTACATGAAACGAAAGTCATAGATGAACCAAGGATAGCGGCAGAAACTGCCATATATCTGATACTCTTTGTAATTTTCATCTTGGTATATATTATAATGTGTAACACTTAGAACTGAAGATTAACACCCACTGTAAATGTATGTGAGCGAGGATAAGGACCGCCATCATAACGAGCACCATAAGCACCCAATGGAAGTTCTGGATCAAGACCAGAATAGTCTGTGATGGTAAACACATTCTCCATCTGACCATAAACATTGATTGCAGATGCACCTATCTTCTTTACCCAGTTTGTAGGCAAGTCGTATGACAACTTGATGAACTTCATCTTCATGTAAGAGCCATCCTCAACAAAATAGGTAGAGCAACGAGACTCATTATTATTATCTGTTGTAGTCACTGCTGGGATAGAAGCTCCAGTATTGGTTGGAGTCCAAGCATTCAAGATGTCGGTACTGCGGTTAGAGAATGGGGCATTGTATGACATGAACTGAAGCATACGCTTGGTGTGGTTGTAGATGTCAAAGCCAAACTCACCTGTCATGAATGTACTCAAAGTGAGTCGCTTCCATGTCACACTGAGGTTCAGACCCATACTGAGGTCGGGGTTGGGATCACCAATAATACACTGGTCCTTATCGTCAACGACACCATTGCCGTCGAGGTCGCGGAAGATCAAACGACCTACGCCCTTACCCTGCTGAGCAGCATGGTTGGCAACCTGCTCTTCGTTCTGGAAGATACCGTCGCATACGTAACCATAGTAAACACCCATAGGCTGTCCTTCCATCAATCGGATATCTCCGCCAATAGACTTCATAGAGTTGTTCAACTTAACCACCTCGTTCTTATAACGAGACAAGTTCAGGCTGCCATTCCATGACCAGTCACCATACTGAGGGCTGTTGTAACCAATCGTTACTTCCCAACCAGTATTCTTCATATCACCAGAGTTGACCCATTTCTGAGCATTCTGACCTGCAACAGACAATGTAGGAGGATAGGTAAGCATATCCTTGGTCTTCTTCCAGAAATAATCGAAAGATACACTCAGACTGCTGTTAAACATATAAAGGTCAAAACCAAGGTTGGTCTGGGTGGTGGTTTCCCACTTCAGATCCTTATTACCTGTTGATGAAACGATGACACCGCTTGTAACACCGTTATTGGTACCACCAAGATCATAACCGCCATTGCCAGCATCGTGGGTATAGGTAGAATAAGAAGCATAGTTGCCTACTACTGCAGAGTTACCGTTCTGACCCCAAGCTACTCTTACCTTGGCATCGTTGACGATATTATTCTTAGGATAGAACTTCTCCTGAGAAACACGCCATGCACCAGAGAATGCAGGGAATACACCAGAGTTCTGCTCCTTGTAAAGACGAGATGTTGCATCACGACGCAGGGTGGCAGAGAAGAGATAACGGTCTGCATAGTTGTAATCCAACTTTCCGAACACAGAGAACAAAGCCCACTGTGACTTACCACCTCCATTAGTTGCTGTAGTAGGATCACCAGAATCAATATGCATATAGTCGTCACTCTCGAACAGATAGTTCTTGCGAGCAGCAGAAAGACCCTCAAAAGTGTACTTGATGGCCTCGGTACCAACCAATGCGTTAAAGTGGTGGTCGCCGTTGATATCAAACATATAGTTGGCTGTATTTGTCCAAGTATAGGTGTCACCCTGGCCATAGGCACGGCTCATAGAGTTGACATCGCTTGGCAAATATTTTCTGTTCAGCACTCTGTTAAAGTACTGAGAATGTTCCAAACCAAAGTTTGTCTTCAAAGTAAGACCCTTGACAGGCTTTACTTCCAAATAAGCATTACCGAAGATGCGCCAGCTCTCGTTTGAGTTGTCACTTTCATTATAAATCTGCTGAACAGGGTTGGCAAAGTCAGACTTGATAGCTGTCATAGGACTCATGAAGCTGCCATCAGAATTACGTACTGCAAGACCAGGATGCTGGCTGGCAGCAAGGAAAGGAATACCACGGTCGTTTCCGGCAGCACAACCACGGTCAAACCACTTGGCTACCATCAGGTTCTCACCTACAGTCACATACTTAGAAATGTTGTAATTGGAGTTCAAACGTGCTGAATAGCGACGATAGAAAGTCTGATCGATCAAACCATTCTGGTTGAGATAGTTGGCAGAGAACATCATGCTGCCTTTCTTGCCACTGTTCGACACACTGGCTGAAAGATTATTGGTCCATGCAGAATGATAAACCTCATCTTGCCAATCAGTATTGGCAGCACCTTCTATCAATTGAGGTGTGTCACCATTACCATAAAGATCATGAGATGGCTGGATGTTGGCATTTTTGCAAGCCTGCCAGTATACCTTTCCCCACTCTTCTGCATTAAGCATGTCGTACTTCTTGGCTACCGTCTGCAAGCTGGCAGCATAGTTGACATTGACAGTCAACTTGTCGCCTTTACCCTGCTTGGTTGTGATGATGATGACACCATTGGCAGCACGGCTACCATAGATAGATGCAGAAGAGGCATCCTTCAAAACCTGGATAGACTCGATGTCAGCAGAATTGATGGCATTCATGTTCTCGTTAGAAGCGATACCATCAATAATCAAGAGAGGGCTACTGCCGTTGATAGTACTCATACCACGCACACGGATAGAAGAACCGCCACCACCAGGTGCAGCATCTGTCACAACCTGTACACCAGCCAATTTACCCTGCATAGAGTTCAGCATGTTAGGATCTGAAGCACTGACAGGCTCCTTCATATTCATCACAGAAACTGCACCAGTCAAATCGGCCTTACGCTGAGTGGTGTAACCAGTAACGACAACCTCGCTCAGTTCTTTTGCGTTGTCATTCAACACAACTTTCATATTGGCGCCAGCTTTTACTTCTTTTGTCTCGCAACCAATATAAGAAATAACGAGTGTAGAACCAGGTGCTACCTTTAAATTGAAGTTACCATCAATATCAGTAATGGTACCCAGAGTGGCAGCACCACCTTTAACTTTGATAGTGGCACCTATAATAGGTTCTCCACTATTGTCAGTAACTGTACCTCTGACAGAATTGTCCTGGGCAAAAGCTACCGAACTAACGAGCATCATCAGAATGCTCATCATAATTACTTTAATTTTTTCCATACTAATAAACTGTTTACGGTTTAAGAGTTTTTGTAGATTAAATGGGTTTTGAAATCGAAAGCAAAATTAACAGAAATCAAACAAACAGGATATAAATATTCGTTCATAGGACTAAAAAATTGTTGCATAGTAGCATTTTTACTTCACCAAGAACGTTTTTTAATAATAAAGTCTACTGTAAACTGCTCACTTTCGATTTATTGGAGAGGGCGTTCCACAATCTAAACGATTTCAGAATAATTTGTAGATATAGAAAACCACATCTTATCTGTTTTCAAAATTAATATGCATATATAATGATATTCAAGTTTCGCAAGTTCAGAAGTTGAGTAATAATATATATAATAAGGTAAGCAAGAGAGAGAGAGAATCCAAATCACAACATAAGGATGAAGCTATAACACCCATTGTCTGTTTAGTGCAACTCTTCGCAGAAGAAACAGTACAGAGTTCAGTCGCAAAGCAACAGATGTATGTAGTAGATAAATATCATTTCAAAATAGGATGAAATGATTGCAAGAAACATATCTTTCAAAGAGAGAACGATTTTTGGTCGTACACTTTTCTACAATATCGTACATTTGCATTATCGTAAAAAAAACTAAAAGCTGAGAGTTAGAGGGACACTGAAAACCAATATTCCTCTTCTCTTATAATAAACCTGAACATTGTTAAACTAAAAGATTCAAAAATGAAAAAAGTAAGGGCAAAAGCTTTGTATATTGCCAGGTATTTGAAAGCTTTTGCCCTTTACCTTTGCTTTACCCTTCGGCCAGCGA
>UMCC01043835.1_pt1 | contig 11407 bp, 7 predicted proteins | sample 1964141 | NCBI WGS metagenome assembly UMCC01 (sample SAMEA4835959, study PRJEB28245) | human gut metagenome | biome: gut microbiome; material: fecal sample | place: Denmark | collected 2008
GGAGTGGAACTGGATAAGGAGGAAAACACCTGCCTTACAGATCCGCACAAGATGTACGAGGAAGGCATTGGAGACCTTCCGGATATGAAGTACAAATGGAAGTACGACAACAGCAAAGCCGGAAGCCCGTACAGGCTTATGAGAGATGCAGCAGACAAAAAAGAGATTTGGGATTTCCAGGAAAAAACAAAAGATGGAACAGTTACCGAGTTTACTGCACAGTTTTCCGTAAAACGTACAGGCGGTGGAGTAAATGGTGTGATCGAGTTTGAGGTGACCATGGCCGTACAGTCTGAGATCAAACAGACAGATCCGGCGTAAGGAGGAATAAAAGATGATGAATTTTGAAGGCATTCAGGATCTGGGCGGAGCTTCTGCCCAGAATGAGACACAGGCTTCAGAGGAAAAAGTAGTCAATCTGGAGGAACAGAAGAAAAAGAGACAGCCCTTTGCTTATTGGAATGTAGGCGGCAGGAGCTTCAAGATGAAACTGAAAGCTTCCGGAATCGGACGCCTGGAAAATAAGTACAGACAGAATCTCATGAATATGATCGATGATATTCCGCCGCTTTCCGTGATGCTGACGATCATCCAGGAAGCAATGTCACCGTGGGAGCATGGGATTGATTATCAGGATGTGCAGAAGCTGTATGACGCATGGATCGATGAAGGGAACAGTCAGCTGGAACTCTATCAGAAGATTTTGATCCCGCTCATGGTGGTATCGGGTTTTTTACCGGAGAAAACAGCGGCATCCCTTCTGGAGGAAATCGAGAACGCCTGATGTCAGAACAGCTCTCAGAGCTGTATCCGGTAGCTCTTGAGATGGGGATCCTGGCGGAAACATTCTGGAACCTTTCTGTAAATGAGATATTTGATACTTTGGCAAATATAAGAAAGCGGCTGCTAAGAGAAGAAAAGCAGCGGATCATGGATAATTTCATACAGGCCCAGGTCATAGCAGTAGATATCTCAGCGTTATTTGCCAAAGATGGCAAGATAGCTCATCCCTGGGATTATTATCCGGAATTGTTTAAAAAAGAACAGAAGGCATACGAAGAAGCAGAGGAAGCCCGCCAGTGGGAAGAGTACATGGAAAAAAGAAGGGCGTACAACGCCGAATGGAACTATAGACATAAGCATTAATTTGTTGAGAAAAAGAGAGGAGGTGAGACCATGGGAGACACACTTCATAAGATGCAGGTGATAATTGAAGCTACAACAGAACCTTTGAAAAAAGGGATGGAAAACAGCCGGCGGGAAGTAAAGAAAAGCGTTGAAGAAATCCAGAAGGAAACTGAGAAAGTAAAGAATCCGTTCAAGGGGATGGAAAGCAAGGCGCTGCAGCCGGTAAGGAATACTCTGAATAAGATCAGGGAAATGCTCAGCAGGAATCCTGTGAAAAATTTCCAGATCAAGGCAGGCATCAAAGTTCCAACGGAAGAGTATGCAGAATTGCAGAAAAATTTATCAAAAGCACAGCAATCATTGGAAAAACTACAAGAAAAACAGAACAAATTTGAAAACACGGGTAAATCTAAAGAGAACCAGCAATGGAAAAGCCTTGTAGTTGATATTACTCGAGCTGAAAAAAAACTCAGTGAATACAAAGATGCTGCAGCCAAAATGGAAACGTCAGGAACTGCTTTTAAACAAACCCCTACAGACGAATATCGTGAAATCAGAAATTCTGTTAAAAGTTTAAACGAAGAAATAGAAAAATATGAAAAAAAAGGTGAAAAGCTTGAGGCGATGGGCATTAAGAAAGAAAGCAAGCAATGGAGAAGCCTTATATACGATATTGAACAAGCTCGCGGGAAGCTGTTTGAGTATGAAGAAAAAATGAAATCGTTAGAAAAATCAGGAAAATCAACTCAGCAGGTGCCAACAGAAGAATATCAAAAAATACAAAAAGACATTTTGAAAGTAAATAAAGAACTTGATGCTTATCGCGAAAAAAAGAATAAGCTCCAAGCTTTGGGCGTATCAAAAGAAAGTCAGGAATGGAAAAGCCTTACATATGACATTGATCAAGCGAAAATAGCTGTAGAGGAGTATAAAACAAAGGCCAGACAGATGGAATCCTCAAATACAGATGTAAAGCGGCCGGTATCTCTTCCGAAACAGGCATTGAACTTTGGGACAGGAATTTTCAAAGGAATAGGAGCAACTGTTTCGAAGGGGTGGGGAGGCTTTACAAAGCTTCTGGGAGGTGTTGGAAACGTTGCATCTTCCTTCATCGGTGTGATCCGGAAATGCTCCGGTGCTTATGCTGCACTGATCCAGAAGTTCACATCCGGAATCCCGTTTCTTAACAGGACAAAATCTTCGTTCAATGGTCTGGGAACATCCGGACGAGGCTTGACAGGTATACTGAAGACGATCGGAATGACTGCAAAATTTATGTTTGCAAGTTTTGTGATCCGTGGAGCTGTAGATGGCGCAAAGCAGGGATTTCAGAACCTTGCACAGTACAGTGGAGAAACAAACAGAAGTCTTTCTCTGCTGATGTCTTCTCTGACACAGCTCAAAAATTCACTGGCCACAGCCTTTGCACCAATCCTGAATGTTGTAGCACCAATTCTGAACAGTTTCATTCAGACGGTTATCAACGTGGTAAATTCCATAGGCCAGCTGATGGGAGCCCTCACAGGCAAAACCACCATGGTCACGGCCAAAAAAGTCAATCAGGATTATGCTGCAAGTCTTAACAGTACCTCAACGGGTCTGAAGAATAATGCAAAGAACGCGGATACGGCATCAAAAGCGGCAAAACAATATCAGCGCACTCTTCTGGGATTCGACCAGATCAACAAGCTGAACGATGATTCAGACAGCTCCGGATCAGGAGGAACAGGAAGTGGAACGGATACATCACCGCTTGGTGGCGTTAATGATATGTTCCAGACAACGGCCATCAAGAGCCGTTTCAAAGATCTCGCAAAACTGATCAAAGATTCCTGGAAGTCCGGTGATTTTACAGAACTTGGCGCCATGGTCGGCAATAAGCTCAACGAAGCACTGGAACGTATTCCGTGGGGTAAAATCCAGAATACCTGTAACAAGATTGCAAAAAGCATTGCCACTTTTCTGAATGGCTTTATTGAAGCTGCGGATTGGAAATTAGTTGGTAATACATTCTCTAAGGGACTGAACACAGCCTTTGGATTTGTAGATACCTTTGCAAAGAATTTCCACTGGAACAGTCTTGGGAAAGCTATCGGAGATGGGATCAATGGTGCTCTTGAAGGCCTTGACTGGAATCTGATCAAAGGAACCGTACATGATACCGTCTTTGGTCTGGTAAGCACACTGAATACAGCGATTGCGACAACCAATTGGAGTGTAGTTGGAAAAACAGTTGGAGAGTGCTTTAACACACGACTGGAAGCACTTTATACCACAGTTCATAACTTTAACTGGAGAGGCTTGGGCACTGCACTGGCTGATCTTGTAACCAACACGGTCAAAACCATTGATACAGGAAAAATAGGACAGACCTTATCCGATGGGATAAAAGGCTTTTTTGATTTTGCAATCTCAGCGATTGAACACATGGATTGGTGGTCCATGGGGGACACCATCTATAACAAAGCAAAAGATCTGATGGTAAACATTGACTGGAGCGGAATTGCTGACAGAGTTTTTGAAACGATTGGAGCTGCATTTGGAGGTTTTGCCGCATTTATTGGCGGTATCTTTAAAAATGCAGTTGCAGATGCAAGGAAGTATATTATAAAGCATTTCACAGAAGCTGGAAAATTCACCTGGGAAGGCTTTAAAAATGGTGTTGTGCAGTCATTTAAAGATATAGGAACCTGGATCAAGGCACACATTTTTAAACCATTCATAAACGGATTCAAAAAAGCTTTCGGAATCCATTCACCATCAACAGTCATGCGTACGCAGGGCGGATATGTTATATCTGGCCTGTTCAATGGTATGAAAGCAGGATTGCCAGCTGTACTGTCTTGGATTGCTAAACTCCCAGGGCAGACAAAAGAGAGACTTGGAAATGCCAAAACATGGCTACGTGGGAAAGGAAATGCTGCGATCACCGGTCTGAAAAATGGCTGGGAAGCTGTAAGGGAATCAACATTCCTGAGCAGAGTAAAGAAAATCGCTTCTCAATCTTTCAACGCTATCGGAGATATTAAAAGCAAAGTAACGCCGAAAGGCAGGGATATCATAAGCGGAATGAGAACCGGCCTGAATAATAACTGGAGCTCTCTGTCTGGAATATTAAGTAATATACCAGGCAAGGTGGCAAACGCAATTCCAAGCTTATACACAGTTGGCCAGAATGTTATTCAGACTTTTGCAAATGGATTTTCAAGCATCCATATCCCTATGCCACATATCAACTGGGATTGGGAAGGTGGATCTATAAAAATCGGTAACTTCAAATTTTCATTGCCACGTTTCAATCTGAGCTGGTACGCAAATGGCGGATTCCCTGGTATGGGAGAAATGTTCGTGGCAAGAGAGTCCGGACCGGAGCTTGTCGGAAGAATGGGAAACCGTTCTGCGGTGGCAAACAATAATCAGATCATTGCCGGAATCCGGGCAGGTGTATTTGAAGCAGTTGTGAATGCTTTTGAAAGCATGCAGGGCAGAAATGATCGTGGACAGGAACTCCACATCTATCTGGAAGGCGATGCAAAGAAATTGTTTAAGGTGATCCGCCAGGAAGGAAACAACTATCAGAAACAGACCGGAAATCCGGTATTTGGATAAGGAGGCGGTAAAGTGACAGATGACATCATTATTGACGGAGTTACGATGCCGACTCCGGCCCTCGGGGGATTGACCATTAAAAAAGAAAAAGTGTGGTCAAATAATACAGGGCGTGTAGCGAATGGTGATATGGTAGGCGATCTTATTGCTATTAAATATACGTTGGAAATTACATGGCCCATGTTAAGCAGAGCGGATGCTGCCAAGATTGATGCAGCAATCAGCCCTGCTTTCTTTAATGTGACATTTACGGATCCTGGAAGCAATTCCCGGATAACAAAGAGATGCTACTCAAACACACCATCCTATCCGGTATACAGTTATGTGGACGGTGTGAAAACATACAAAGGAGTAGGGGCGACACTGATCGGAAAATAAGGAGAACAGAACAATGAAAATGCAAAACAAAGAAATTGTAGACTTTTTAAATACTTGCGTATCTATGAAAAAAAAGAGCTTGCCAGTCCGTTTGGCGTATGCGATCAAGAAGAACGTGGCAGCAGTCCAGGAGGCTGCGTCAGCTTACACTGCGGAACGGGAAGAATTGATCCGCAGATACGCCAAGAAAGATGAAAATGGTGAGATCATGACGGAAGACGACTGCTATATCATGGAAGACAAAGAAAGATTTGGGAAGGATATGAGTGAACTTCTGAATATTGAGACCGAGGTGGAGATTCATACTGTTTCCATCTCAGTAGTCGAGAAATGTGACGAAGATCCGAAATATGATTCACTGACCATGGCTGAACTGGATGTCATTGATTTCATGCTGACAGAGTAAGGAGGCGGTCCTGTGTATCAGTCAACAACTGCATTTGGAACCTTGGTACAGCAGGATTCCAGAACATTTAAATGTTTACTCACCTATGGAGAAACATCCATCACAACCGTACGAAGTATCAAATTCACCGGAGGTTCTGAAGGAGAAGACGATTTTTCTCTGGGTTCTACCATGTCACAGTACATAGAAGTGACAATTCCTGGCAAAGGACTGGTAGTTGAAGGAACAGAAATGCTCCTTCAGATTGGTATGGACGTGAACGGAAAAACAGAATATATCCCCATGGGATATTTTACAGCAGGAAAGTCCCAAAAAACGGATGATCAGATCACGTTCACGGCTTACGACCGTATGATGAACACAGAGCGGACGTTTTCCATGAATGGCACAACTACAAATACGGTGGCAGTACTGAAGAAGATTGCAGAAATCACAGGTGTGCCAATAGTGACAACCGGATTAACTGCGATATCTATGAAAGTGCCGAAAGGATATAGTTGCAGGGAAGTGCTTTCCTACGTGGCCCAGCTTTATGGGGCGTTTGCGGTTTGCAACCGTATAGGTCAGATCGAGCTACACACCTATGTGGATTCAGCATATAAAATAGGAGCAGGACGGTACTGGGGAAACTTTGAACATAACGATTATGCTTTCAATGTGACTAGAATGGTGTGTGCCACCGGAGAGAATAAGAACGGAACAAGTATTTCGATAACTGCAGGTTCTGGAACAAGAAGCATATCACTGTCAAATCCGTTTATGACACAGGCAGTACTCAACAAGATCCTGGCATCTTTCAAAAATTTCTCCTATATGCCAGGTACATTGAAAATGCTGGGAGATCCCCGACTGGATCCTTGGGATATCCTGACCGTAACAGATCTGTTTGGAAACACATATAAGGTTCCTATCATGAAACTGGATTGGGAATACGATGGCGGTCTTACATATTCAGTTGAAGCTGTCGGCCTGTCAGAAGAAGAAACCAATGCAGATTATAAAGGCCCGCAGACAAAAGAAATGGAACGGTATTACGCACAGTTGGTAATGATTGACAGAGCGATGATCAACAAACTAGATGTGGAGACTGCAAAAATCACGTATGCATCTATTAAGGAACTGGATGTAGTTAAAGAGAATGTTGAGGAAATTGATGCTAAAAAAGCAAACATAGACCTTGCAAATGTAAATAATGCATGGATTGAAAAAGGTGTCCTCAAAGATGGCTCTATTGGCACTGCAGCAATCCATGAAGGAGCTGTAACAAACGCTAAGATTGCTGATGCGACGATTGAAGCAGCGAAGATCAAGTCTATCAATGCAGATTCTATTGTAGCCGGTACGATTAAGACCGAGCGCCTTATCATCACCGGTCCGGATGGTCAGGACTCCATTGTCAAAGCAATTAATATCGCAAATGGCGTATCTGAGGCAGAAGTGAACGGACAGAAGGTTCAGGCTGCCTCTATAGATGTCGTTGATCTGTCTGCATTCCAGGCTAAAATTGCCCAGTTTGATATGAGTCAAAATGCCATCTATAGTGGCAAGCTGGCTATTAATGATCCAACAAGCGGTGTTTATATTTCCACCACCGGTTTTGGGCTTGGTGACGGAGCTCTTACAAGTAAGAAAGAATCTCCAATTCAGATGTATGCCGATGGTATATTTAAGCTTAAAGGCAAAAATTCATCGTTGGAATTTAATCCAGTGACGGATATGTTGGACATCAATGTCAGCAATTTCCGGATTGGTTCAAAAGAAGCAGCCACAGTAGATAACACAATCAAATCAACACTCGAACAGTTTTATTTATCCACATCCCCAACATCATTAGTTGGTGGTTCATGGAGTAATAATCAGCCCACGTGGACAGAGGGTAAGTATATTTGGAGACGAAATTTCGTAACCTACGGAGATGATCGTACTGAATTCACGCCTTCTGAAAACGGAGTATGTATAACCGGTAATACCGGAGCCCAGGGTGCCCAGGGCGCTCGTGGTCCACAAGGTGCCGCCGGACCCAAAGGTGAAACTGGTGCTCAGGGACCGCAAGGTGCTACCGGACCCAAAGGTGAAACAGGACCTCAGGGACCACAGGGTATCCAGGGGGTGAAAGGCGCTGATGGTAAAACATATTATACATGGGTCAAATATGCTGATTCACCTACTTCTGGTATGTCCGATAATCCAAGCGGCAAGAAGTATATTGGTTTTGCGTATAATAAAACAACAGGAACTGAAAGCACGTCTTACTCAGACTATTCTTGGTCGCTGATCAAGGGTGAAAAAGGAGATAAAGGATCGACTGGTGACACCGGAGCTCAGGGTGCTACGGGTAACGGTATCAAGTCAATAACTTATTATTATGCCAGGACAACATCTCAGACAGCGCCTAGCGCAGGAAACATCACGTCGACTACGATGCCCTCCATTGACGCTACGAATAAGTATTTATGGCAGAAAGAAGTAATCAACTATACAAATAACACGAATCAGACGACAGTGTTATTACTGGCTGTATATGGAAACACTGGCGCTCGTGGTCCACAAGGTGCCGCCGGACCTCAGGGACCATCTGGACCCAAAGGAGAGACAGGTGCTCGAGGACCACAGGGAAACCCCGGATCTACTGGTCCTCAGGGTGTGAGCGTTACCACCATCAAAGATCAGTGGTATAAATCAACATCAAATACCGCTCAGGCCGGTGGTTCATGGTCCGATACTCAGCCCAACTGGGAGTCCGGAAAATATATCTGGACAAGATCACACATCACATTCAGCAATGGAAACACAACCACGACAAATCCCGTCTTGGCAAACGCAATCAATAACGCAAACGCCAACGCAAGTAATGCTGTATCCACAGCCAATACTGCAAATAGTACAGCAAACACAGCAAAATCAACTGCGTCCAATGCAGCGTCCACGGCAAATGCTGCTAAAAGTACTGCTGATAACGCTAAGAACACTGCCAATAGTGCGAATAATAAGATCGACAATCTGAAAGTTGGTGGCAGAAATCTTTGGAAAAAGACGAAAGAATATGACGCTAAAAATGATACATTTTGGGTTGATAATAACAATGGAGTTCGAGGATTAGCATCCCTTCCATATACCACAGTAAATGGTTTTGGCGTTCAACGAATATATAACTCATTTATGGATATTAGTCAAAGAGTTGCCATAAAACCTAACACGTATTATACGTTATCTGCTTACATAAAATGGGAAGATTCCGCAAAAACAAGCAACTTTCGCTTTTATGATAATGCTTCTCCACAGTCAGGCAGCATACTAAACTCTCAAGTAGGCACTACCGATTACAAAAGAGTTTCAGTAACTTTCAATAGCGGAAATGCGACGATATCCACATGTCGATTCGAATGCGATACGGATACGGCTTTTTTAATATATGGATTGAAACTTGAAGAAGGTAACATTGCTACAGATTGGTCTCCAGCTCCAGAAGATGCTGAGAGTATGATTGGTAATATAAAAATCGGTGGAAGAAACTTAATTCCCGTAGGGATGATCAAAAACTGTAATGGATTATCAACATTTTCTTATGATAAAACATCAAACACCTGGACTTGTGTGGCCCCGATTGGTTCCAATTCATGGGGTCGAGGAATTTATTTCGACCCTGGTGTGAAGAAAATCTACATCCCTCGAGGATACACATATATAATCAGTCTGGAAGTAAATCCTGAAGTTGCCTGCATTTGGAATGATGATGTAAATAACGGTTTCGACGGAATGCCGAATGGGACCGGTAATGACAATGATAACACGTCATTGCGTAAATCTTCAGATCGTTCATTGGTAGCCAATAAATGGCAAAGAGTATGGTTCTCGTACACGCCCAGAACAGATGTTTCGTATGATATATTTGACGCTTCATCGAACTGGGGTATCATTACTACAGACGCAAAATCTCCGATTAAATTCAAGATCCGAAATGTGAAAGGCGAGTTCGGAACGGTTCCGACAGACTGGACGCCTGCGCCTGAAGATGTGGATAATAAAATCGACACGGCCCAAAAATCAGCAGATAATGCCAATTCTTCAGTAAATGCTTTAAACAAGATTGCGACAAAGAGTTATTCTTTTGGCGGGGCAAACGGCAAAGCGCAATGGGTTCGACTTGGGACACTCACGTCCGCCGGCGATGCTTCAGTTGTCGTTATTACTCTTCAGACCGGAAACGGTTTCAACGGGACAGAAAGCCAAAATTCTCAAGCCGAGATCATCATAAAAGATGGGTGGCAGGACAAAGCAAGTACGACGGCGGCATTTGGAGCAAGCGTTACACGACAGAACACTAAAGACCTTCTGGTTAGTGTACGAGCAACTGCATCGAATGTGTGTGAAGTTTGGACATATCTTCCATGGCTATACTGGAATGGAAATTACACCATATCTGGTATTTACAGCGGATGGAATCCAAATTTTACAAAACAAGACACAAAGCCAACGAATGGTGTTGAGCAGTCACTGGCATATCGAACTACGGCAGAAGATGCTTACACGTTAGCCTCTGGTCTGAAAAAAGACGTGGATATAAGTTCTGAATTTGTGAAAACATACAACGATGGGGCGTTTAAAGGAAAACCAGCCACAATGGTTGACGGTGCCGAAGTTGGAACTTATCAGAAATATATCACTCTCGAAAGCGGCAATATTTTACTCGGTCATTCCAATTCCAAAAACAAATTGAAAATCACCAACGATTCCATCCAGTTTAAAGGCACCAGCGACACCGCCATAACACCCGATTCCGACGCAACTGCCTGGATCACAGGAAAGGTATTCCATATCAACTCCGGAGAGATTGAGAGCAGCTTGAAGTTTGGAAAAGTTTTAATGAAACCTACTAAAAATGGAATTCAAATCGGAAATAAGGCTGAATTTGGCGAACGAGTACGAATAGGATATCCATTAAGCAGTAATATGCAATATACTTATTCAGATTGCCCGCTTGTGGTTGGAAGTAATACAAATACTATTGGGGATTATCCCTGGTTCGCAGTTGATGATGGCTATGCATTTGTTAGAAACGGAATAATAACGCCAGGGGATTTTATTATTAAATTCGGCGAATATACACTGGATCGTCCCAACGGCGGTAAGTTTAGCGGTACATTAAGACCATATTACCGCGCTGACGACGTAATAAATATGGAGTTTTATGTAAATGGATATGTTACATCAAATAAACAGGAAGTCATATTTCATATTCCATTATCCCGACCAATTATGTCCACCCCAGTTTCGATATCAAGCATAAATGGGCTCACGATTCGGCAAAATGGAAAGTATATATATAACTCGACTGCTTCAAAACCTATAAAACCGGCATCGTATACAGCTGCGGTTATAGGAGGGCGTAACGGATTAAACGTTAGAGCTAAAATGGGAATTGATAGTAATGGTTTTACTGACACTGATATTAAGAACATTGTGAATAATGATACTTGCGCTATCATGGCAAGTATAAAAATCACATTTTAGCTAAAGGAGAATCAAAATGGCATTAAAAAAGAAGATAATCCAGGAGGATGGTGTGATTACTGAATACCACCGCATCCTGTATGTATCAAACACTGTAAACAGTCATTGCTCTGTTGCTGTGATTTCCTTGGCTTCCGAAGAGATCAGGAATAAACAGCTCGCGGGAGAAATTCAGCAGCCTTATCAGAAAATTGTCACCTATGAAACTGAGAAATTTAGCGATCTGAGTATCAAGGAAGCATATGAATATCTCAAAACCCTTCTGGAGTTCGAAGGAGCGGAAGATGTTTTCGAAGATAAGGATAACAGTGTTTGATTGAAAGGATAGAAAGGATTTATTTATGAAGATCAGAGCCGAGCCGTGACAGGCTCTTT
>UMCC01048468.1_pt1 | contig 11237 bp, 10 predicted proteins | sample 1964141 | NCBI WGS metagenome assembly UMCC01 (sample SAMEA4835959, study PRJEB28245) | human gut metagenome | biome: gut microbiome; material: fecal sample | place: Denmark | collected 2008
GTGAACACGCCCAGGAAGCCTGAGCTGGTGCCCATAATGATGGGCACTTTGCCGCCGACGGGGCCCACTGCATACAGCTGGACCAGCGTGACGATGCCGGCCACAAACATGGCGTTCTGCAGCAGGCTGACCTGCAGGTCGGCAAACTCGCCGCCTGCCAGGCCGCAGGCGCTGGTGATGATCAGCAGCGGGGTCAGGTTGCCCACAAACATGGCAAACACATGCTGCAGACCCAGCGGGATGGCGTGCTTGAGGGGCATTTTTGCTTCAAACTGGTAAGCTGCGCTTTCCAGCTCCGTATTTTTTAACATATCCTTGCTCCTTCCCTCTTTTGGGGTTCTCTTTTAACAGACGATTTAAATTATAACAGCGCCAGCGGCACTTTACCAGATGGTTCCGCAAGTTTTTGTTCCCGTTTCTTTCATAAGTCATACTTAAATCAGGCTTTGTGCAGTTTTTACAGACAAGACTCGGGTTGTTTGGCAAATATTACCCGCCGGGTACCAGCAGTCTGCGAGGCGCTGCAAGGGTCTCTGTGCCCTCGGGCAGGTCATTGGCAGCCAGCATCTGCCCTGGGGAGACGGAGAATCTCCGGGCGATCTCAAACAGCTGCTCCCCTGCCTGTGCATAATAGACCCGCAGCGAGATCTCCGGGTCGGCTGGAGTCAGCGGTTCGCCCAGTGCAATGCTCTCCACACAGGCTGTTGTGCAGCGCTCCAGGATCGTCCCCTCCACCCGGGCCGTCACCGTTACTTCCAGTGCACCGCCCTGTGCCGTGCATTGCAGATCTTCCACACTCAGCCAGCACTCCGGGTAGAGATCCGCTGTTTCCGGCAGCGTGGTATCCAGCGCAAGATCCATTTCCAACGTTTTTTCATAGCTTTCCAGCTCGGCCAGCGTATTTTCCGCAAAGGCCGTGACGGTTACCCGGGCCGTCAGATTCCAGCGGCCATTCTGGAATGCCAGCTGAGCCGGACCAAAAAAGGCAAAACAGGCCAGCACCTTTGCCCCGGCATCCGGCAGCGCACCGGAACCTTTGAGGGTAGCAGATGCACTCAGCGGGCAGACGATCCGCTCGGATAAGATGTTCTGCATGGTCTGTGTCGTCTCAAATTTCGTTGAGAACGCGTCGGTCACGCACTGGAGCTGGTAAGGCCGCCAACCCCGCAGCCGGAGCATGGCGGTCACGGTCAGTGTGCCGGGGCCGGAAGTGTCCCCCTCGCCCTGTGCCAGTGTGAACCCGGTGGGCTCCACCACACACAGGCAGCGGCAGTCCTCACTCAGTCCCTCCGCGTCCAGCACCTGGTTGAACGGCAGTGTGATGCTGGTGCTCCGCAGGCTCGTTTCTCCCTCAGCACGCCAGGCACACTGTCCTTTGATTTCTCCCTTGGCAACAGCCTTTCCCCGCAAGACTTTCAGCTCCCGGACCTCTGCCGTGCCGGAGAAGTCCAGAACTGCCGCCGGGGCTGTTTCCAGTGCAAGCTCCCCCTCCACGGTGATCAGCTTTTCCAGCACAGCGGCACGCCGCACACCCGTGATGGTGGTAAACTTCTGCTCAATGCCCCCCTCCGAGAGTGCAGTGATGAGCTCTGTTTTGTTCTGCGCATGAACCGATACCACCAGCCCGAACGCGCCCCGTGCCTCGATACGGTGGGGGTTGACCACCCGGCAATTGACATATTCCGTCTGTCCCTCCACCTGTGCCGCCCACGCCGTAAATGGGAATTCCGGCAGCTCCAGCGTTTTGGTAAAGGGCAGCTTCTGCTCGGTCTGGCAGAGGCCCGCGCCGTCCTCGCCCTGATAATAGACCGTACAGCGCAGGTAGCCGTCCAGCGTCAGCCGCCCGGGCTGCAGCTGTTTTTGCAGCACCACCGGCCGCACAAAACACTTGACCAGTTTAAAGACCGGGGGCAGGTAATCGGAAATCAAAATCTCTGTTTCCAACGGGAGCTCCGCCTTGAGGGTGCAGCTGGCACCTGCAGCGGGCAAAGCATCCCGGAAAATCTTCAGTTCCATGCAACGCGCTCCTTTCCTGTCCGCTTGGCACATTTTATGCCCTGTAATGAAACGGTATGCGCAAAAAATCTGCCGGACAGCACACAGCCATCCGGCAGATTTTTGTTACAGGTTCTCTTTGGGGCTCTTTTTGATGCCGAACAACCGGCACAGCAGCCCCCGGAGAAGTTTCGGACTTTTTACCACAACCACCTGCATGGATGCACCCCGCCTTTCACTGGTTTTGCTCCAGTATAGGCGGTTTGCGCACAAAATGTGCAGGCGCTTCAGCAAACAGGACCGTCTGCCAGCGTTTCAACGACCACCAGTGCTCCGGTGCGGGTGCTGACGGTGATGCAGTCAGAGCCCTCAGCATATTCATTGCTGACGCCCAGCGGATAGGTTGCTGTCAAGATCGCATCCGTCAGTTCATAGAACGAACCGCTCTCGCACACACCCTCGGCCTTTCCCTCCAACGGGAAGACAGAAAAGAAGAAATAATCTTCCTTGGGGTAGCTGCGGGTCTCACCGGGGAGTACGTAACTGACGCGGCTGCGCTCGTCCTGAATGGTGACCCGCACGCCGCGCTGCTCCAGCCCAAGGCCGGTGCAAAGGTTTGCCAGTGTATGCTCCAGCCGCTTGCCACCCAGAGCACCCAGCAGCAACACCTCCGTAAAGCCTTTTTGAGAGACCAGCTTGGCGGCATACTCGGTATCGGTATCATCCTTGACATGGGGCAGAACAACAATGTCGTCATCCTGCTGCTCCGGGCAGGGAGCCGTATCAAAATCGCCCACTATGATATTGGGCTTGCAGCCCAGCGGAGTGCAATTGCGGTAGCCTGCGTCACAGGCGATGATGAAATCATCCGGGCGCAGCAGCTTTGCCAGTTCCGGCGAAACCGGGCAGGCGGAAAGGATCACACAACGGGACATAAAACTGATTCTTCTTTCTTCCTCGATTCCTGGCTCCCCTGTTAGGGGAGCTCCCGGACGCGCCCCCGTAGGGGGACGGAACGGGTGAGAGGTTTTTAAACTTTGGGCCGCTGCCAGTCTTTGACGTCTTTTACTTCGTCGTACATGGCGCAATAGCTGTCGTACCGGGTCTGGGAGAGTTTTCCCTCGGCCAATGCGGCACGGACGGCGCAGCCTTTTTCTGCACGGTGGGAACAGCCGGTAAACTGGCACTCTCCCAGGTAAGGCCCAAACTCCGGGAACGCGTGTTCCAGATTTTCTTTCGGGATAAACCCGGCACGGTTGGCTTCCAGGCTGGCAAAGCCGGGTGTATCGGCAATGCGACCGCCAAACGCCTCAAAAATGGTCACTTCCCGGGTGGTGTGGCGGCCACGGCCCAGCTTCTGGCTGATGGCACCCGTCTCCCGCTCCACGTCTGGCAGCAGCGCATTGAGCAGCGTGGATTTGCCCACGCCGGAGTTTCCGCAGAACGCGCACAGACGGCCTGTGATCCACTGCTTGACCTCGTCCAGCCCGGCTCCGGTCCCATAATCGATCCGGATGAAAGGCAGGGTGGACTTTTCATAAGCCGAGCGCAGGAACTCTGCTTCGGCCAAGTCGCCTTTGGTACAGACGATGACAGGCTGAACACCTTTATCCACTGCAATGGCCGAGAGTTTATCCAGTACCAGTGTGCTGGGGGTAGGCTGTGTGGTGCTGGCCACCAGGAACAGCACATCCAGGTTTGCCACCGGCGGACGGACAAAAACGTTTTTGCGGGGCGCGATCTGTGCAATGACGGCTGCGCCATTCTCGGTTTCCAGCGTCACTTCATCGCCTGCCACCGGGGTGATTTTTTGTTTACGGAAGATGCCGCGGGGCTTGCACTCCACGATTCCCTCCGCTGTTTTGACGTAATAGAACCCGCCGATGCCTTTCACGATATAACCGTTCATCTGCGGCCTCCCTTACGACAGCCAGGACTGCCACCAGTCCCCCAGAGTGGCACCGCCAGAGGACGATGCACTCTCGCCGCCCTCCGTGCTGCTGGAAGAAGAAGCGCCGCTGCCCCACAGGCCACCCCACCAGCTGCCATCACTGCCGCCATCCGAGCTGCTGGGGGCTTCCGGTTCCGGTGCGGGCTCCGGGCCTGCACTGACGACCACACTGACACGGCTGTTCAGCTTGATGGATGCCCCTGCGCCGGGGTTCTGGCTGATGATGGTGCCCACGGGCTGGTCACTGTACTCCTCCGACTGACTGCCGAGGCCCAGTTTGTTCTGCACCAGCAGGGTGCGGGCATCGTCCACACTCATGCCCACCAGAGAGGGCACCTTGGTGGTGGTGCTCACCTGCGGGCGGCTGACATAGACGACCACCGTAGTCCCGGCGGCCACCTGACTGCCGGCGGCCGGGTCGGTGCGGATGATGGAGCCTGCGGCCACCGATTCATCCACCGCCTGGGTGACCAGAACGGACACGCCCAGATCTTTGAGCTGCTGTTCGCCATCGGCCTGCAGGTAGTTGGTCAGGTCCGGCACCGTGACATACTGGATGCCCAGGCTGACGGTCAGTGTCACGCTTTGGCCCTCGCGGACGGTACGGCCCGCCACGGGAGACTGCTTGTAAACATAGCCTGCGGCGTAGTCGTTGGAATACTCCTGCTCCCAGTTGACGGTGATCTGGCCGGAGGCCACCTGTTGAGAAGCGTTGACCTCATCCTGCGTCATGCCGCTGTAATCGCCCAGGACAACATCGGCTTTCTGGTTCATCAGATTGCTGGAATCGTTGAGGATGCTCCAGCACAAAGCGGCACAGGCCAGCGCAAAGGCTACCGTGATGCCAAACAGCACCGGGAGAAAGGCCGAGCTCCGCTTCTTGCCTTTTTTGCGGGTATTTTTGGCACTGCCGCGGACAGTGCCTGCCTCACGTTTTTGACTCATAGAGGGTGTCACCACCTTTTCAGGAACTTCTTCCGGGAGATAAGTGTAGTTGAAGACGATGGCCGGGTTCTCCACATAGGCATTGAGCGCTTCCAGCATCTCCGCCGCGCTGCTGTAGCGGTTGGCTGGCAGCTTTGCCATGGCACGTTCCGTGATCTCCACAAGACCATGCGGCACAGTGGGAGCCAGCTCCTGCAGGGAGCGGGGCTCATCGGTGATCTGCTTCATGGCCACGGCCACTACATCGTCGGCGTCAAAGGGAAGCTTGCCCGAGAGCATTTCGTACATCATGACGCCCACCGAATAAATATCACTCTTGCGGTCTGTTTCGTCACCCTTGGCCTGTTCCGGGCTGATATAATGAACACTGCCCATGGCCTTGCCGCCGCCCAGCTGATTTTCGGCCCGGGAAACCCGCGCGATGCCAAAATCCATCATCCGGAGCTGGCCATTGTCCAGCAGCATGATGTTCTGGGGCTTGATGTCCCTGTGCACCACGCCGTTGCGGTGGGCATGGTCAAGAGCCTTTAAGATCTGGGAGATGAAATGCACCGTTTCCCGGCTGGTCAGCTTGCCGCCGCGTTCGTTCAGGTACTCCCGCAGCGTCATACCGTCCACATACTCCATCACGATATATTGCAGCGTTTCGCTGACCGAGACATCATACACCTTGACGATGTTGGGATGGTTGAGCAGCGAAATGGCTTTGGATTCATTTTTAAAGCGGCGGACAAGGTCCGGGTCGTGCATCAGCTCCTGGCGCAGGACCTTGACGGCCACCACCGTTCCCACCGGGACAGGGCCGTTTTCCCCCACCACGACTGCCTTATAAACATTTGCCATACCGCCCGTGCCAATGAGCTCCCGGACTGCATACAGGCCGTCCAGCGTCCGGCCAATGAGATTATCCATGGCGTACCTCCAGCGGCTCTACGCCCAGCAGCAGGGCGGTAATATTATCCGGCCCGCCGTTTTCATCGGCGGTATCCACCAGGCGGTCCGGCAGGTCGTAGAACGAGCCCTTGCCCAGCAGCTGCTCGATGTCTTCCCGCGGGACGGCGTTGGTCAGGCCGTCCGAGCAGAGCAGCAGCAGATCCCCGGGCTGCACCTTGACGATGGTGCACTCCGGCTCCAGCCGGTAATCCACGCCAAGAGCCTTGGTAATGATGTTTTTCTGGGGATGGTGCTCGGCCTCTTCCACCGTGATGGTGCCGCAGTCCACCAGCTCCTGCACATAGGAGTGATCGTGGGTGAGCTGAGTGAGCTTGCCATCCCGGTAGAGATAGGCGCGGGAATCCCCCGCATGGCACAGGAATGCCTGCCCGGCCCGCACCAGCGCGCAGACCGCGGTGGTGCCCATGCCGGCAAAGACTTCCTCGTGCATCGCTTTCTGGAAAATGAAACGGTTGGCACTGATGAGGGCACGCTTTAAAAACGCTTCCTCCTCGCCGGGCATACACTGGGCATACTGCTCCTGGAAGCAGCGCTCAATGACATTGCATGCGCTTTGCGAAGCTTCGCGTCCGCCCCGTGCACCGCCCATACCGTCGCACACAAGCACCCAAGCCGCATCGCCGGGGAGCTCCCCGGCACGGTAATCGTCCTGGTTTTCCTGGCGGACGCGGCCAACGTCCGTTTTTCCTGCTAGTTTCATAGGTTTCTCCTTATGCTTTCCCATTCATCTCGTCACGGCGGAGCTGCCCGCAGGCGGCGCTAATCTCACTGCCCAAACGGCGGCGGACCGTGGCGTTGACGCCCAGACTTTCCAGCTTCTGCTGGAAACGGCGGACGTTTGCGGCATCGGTGGCGGAGTAGGGGCTGCCGTCCACCGGATTGATGGGGATGAGGTTGACATGGGCTCCCATGCCCCGGATGAGGTTTGCCAGCTGTTTTGCGCAGGCATCGGAATCATTGACGCCCCGCACCATGGAATACTCAAAGCTGACGCGGCGGCCCGTGGTATCCTGATAGCGGCGGACGGCCTGCATCAGCTGCTCCACCGGGTAGGCGTCGTTGACGGGCATCATCCCGCTGCGGATCTCATTGTTGGGTGCGTGCAATGAGACGGAAAGGGTCAGCTGCAGCTTTTTCTCCGCCAGCTGGTCGATCTTGGGCACCAGACCGCAGGTGGAAAGGCTGATATTCCGCATCCCGATATTGACGCCCTCCGGCGAGGTGATGTTCTCGAGGAAGCGCATCACCTCGTCAAAATTATCCAGCGGCTCGCCAATGCCCATGAGGACGATGTGGGAGATGCGCTCCCCGATGTCCTTTTGAGCGGTATAAATTTCAGAGCAGATCTCCCCTGCTTCCAGGTTGCGCACCCGGCCCGCCTGGGTGGAGGCACAGAAGCGGCAGCCCATCCGGCAGCCCACCTGGGTGGAGACACAGACCGTATTGCCATAGTGGTAGCGCATGACGACGGTCTCAATGCAGTTGCCGTCCTCCATCCGCAGCAGATATTTCACGGTGCCGTCTTTGGCCTCCTGCCGACGCTCGATCTGCGGGGCCGCGATATAAAACTGCTCTTCCAGCTTGGCCAGCAGGGTCTTGGGCTGGTCGGTCATGGCGGAAAACTCCGTGACCAGCTTCTGATGCACCCAGTGGAAGATCTGTTTTGCCCGGAACCCCGGCTGGCCCAGCGCTTTAAGCTCTGCGGCCAGCTCCTCCAGCGTCAGGGAGGATATACAGCGTTTTTGTTCCATTGCGTTCTCCTATTGCTTCCCGGTGCAGCACACCGGGATTTGGTCATTGTTTCTGCATCGCGCAGAGGAAAAAGCCGTCCATCCCGGTGCGGGTAGGTACGGAGAGGGCTCCATGCTCCCCCACCGTCATCCCCTGCGGGAACGGCACCTCCGGCGTGACGACCCGGAACTCCGGATGGCGGTTTAAAAATGCCGCCACCTGTTCCTCATTTTCGGCCGGGTCAATAGTACAGGTGGAGTAGACCAGCCGCCCGCCTGCTTTGAGCAGAGAGGCTGCTGTGTCCAGAATGGCCGATTGGGTGGCCAATAATTCATCGTGGCGGGCTTTGGGCAGGCTCTTATAGCGGATATCCGGCTTTTTGGCCAGGATTCCCAGCCCACTGCAGGGTGCGTCCACCAGGATGCGGTCTGCCTGCGGCAACTTGGGGTTTGGTCTGGAGGCATCATTGCAAAGCGTCTCGACGCAGGCGGTAAATCCCATCCGTTCCACGGCCTTGGCAATGAGCTGGACGCGGTTTTCGGTCACGTCGCAGCTGATGAGCCGCCCGGTGCCCTGCATTTCCTCAGCCAGCAGCAGCGTTTTGCCGCCGGGGGCTGCACAGAGGTCCAGCACGGTATCTTCCGGCTTTGCCTCCACACAGAGGGCCGCCAGCTGGCTGGCCTGTCCCTCCACATGGTAGTATCCCTGCCGGAAGAGCTCCTGCTCCGCCGGGCTGCCCTCAAAACGGGCCAGCACACTGCCCGGGACGATACCCGGTTCCGCGCTCTTGGCACCATTTTGCATCAGCAGCTCACACAGCTGTGTCGCGCTGGCCTTGAGCGGGTTTGCCCGCAGGCTGGTCATACCGCCGTCTGCCGTATGGGTCAGGATGCCAAGTGCCTCCTCCGGGTAATGGCGGTGCAGAAACTCCGCGACCTCCCGGCTGGCGGAGCCGAGAACCATGAGCTTTTCGATTTCATCCTTGAAAACGGCTTTGTCCAGGTCATAGACACAGGCCTTGCGCAGGACCGCATTGACCAGGCCTGACGCACTGGATTTTTTGAAACTCCGGGTCAGCTTGACGGCCTCATTGACAGCCGCCGAGACAGGCACCTGCATATAACGTGCCTGCGCCACTGCTGCCCGCAAGATCTCCCGCACCGGGGCGTCCAATTTGGCAAGGCCTTTGGGCAGAAACTGCTCCAAAATAGAATCGATCGTTCCGCGGTGCTCCAGCACCGTGTAAAAAATGGCGCTGGCAAAGGCTTTATCGCGGCCATCCAGCTCCCGACGCCGGAGCTCGGCATCCAGAATCAGGTTGGAAAAGCCATCCTGCTCCTGCCGGACCAGAGCCGCTACCGCCGCCGCGCGGGGATTGGCCGCCATCAGAGGCTGTCCCCCGTTTTCAGGCGGAGGCCCGCTGCAAACGAGGTGCCATCCATGGGCTTTTTGCCCTCCGGCACCACATGCAGCAGCTGGACAGCACCCTCACCGCAGGCAACCGTCAGAGGCTTGGTGGCCAGCACCGTGCCGGGCGCTTCTCCATTGGAGGGGGCCACACGGCACTCCATGACTTTGACTTTCTTCCCGCCTGCCGTCATAAACCAGGCACCGGGCCAGGGGTTCATGCCCCGCACCCAGTTGTGGATGTGTGCAGCAGACTCCGACAGTTTGAACTCGGCCATGGCCTTGTCCAGCATGGGGGCCAGGGTGGCGTTTTCGTGGTCTTGCTTCTGGGGCTTGAGCGTCCCTGCCGCAATGGCCGGGATGGTCTCACAGAGGACGCGGGCCCCCACAGCCGTCACACGGTCAAACAGCTCGCCGCTGGTCTCCTCGGGGTCAACGGGCATCTTCTCACAGACCAGCACATCGCCGGTGTCGAGGCCCTCATTCATCTGCATGATGGAGACACCCGTCTCTGTATCCCCATTGAGGACTGCCCACTGCACCGGGGCGCTGCCACGGTACTTGGGCAGCAGGGAGACATGCAGGTTGACGCAGCCGTATTTCGGGATGTTCAGCACGCTGGCGGGCAGGATGCAGCCATAGGCCACCACCACGATGAGCTCCGGGGCCAGCGCCTGAATGTTGGCGTCCTCGCCTCCGTCCCGCAGGGTGCGGGGCTGGAAGACGGGCGTGCCATGCTCCAGAGCAACCTCTTTGACCGGAGGAGCCGTGAGCACCTGCTTGCGACCCACCGGCTTATCCCGGCGGGTGTAGACGGCGCAGATATCATGCCCTGCAGCGTACAGAGCCTTGAGGCACTCGGCAGCAATGTCCGGCGTGCCCATGAACAGAATGCGCATCAGTTGTTTCCTTTCGCTTTGCGGGCTGCAGCGCGGCCCTCTTCCGTATCCTCATAGAAATACTCGCTGGACTGCATGATGGTGATGCCGTCCAGGTGGTCGTTCTCATGCTGGATGCAGCGGGCCAGCAGGCCCTCGGCCTCCAGCTCAAACCAGTTCCCGTTGCGGTCCTGTGCACGGACTTTGACAGCCGCCGGGCGGGTCACTGCACCGTTATGGCCAGGAAACGAGAGGCAGCCCTCGTAGGCAGTCTCTTCATCCTCGGAAACAGCCAGGATCTCGGGGTTGACGAAATCAATGAACTTGTACTCGTAATCCTCGGGGATCTCGTCCGGAGCATCGGTGGTGTCCCACACCACGAACAGACGGCGGAGCATGCCAACCTGAGGGCCGGCCAGGCCCACGCCATCAGCCGCGATCATCGTCTCGCGCATATCGTCCAACAGGGTAGCCAGACGGTCATCAAAATTGGTCACAGGGCGGCAGACCTTGTTCAGGATGGGGTCGCCCTCTTTTACAATGTTACGGATCGCCATAAATCGAAACCTCCAAAAGTTTGTATTGTGTTATCATCAAATATCGCCATCCGAGTGCAGGTCTACAACGACCGAGGCCTTAGAGGGCAGCTTTTCCTGCTCGTAGAGGCCCAGCGTTTCCCGGACAAGATCCCGGAAACGGCGGTCATTGCGGCACTTGATGGTGAGCTTATAGCGGTAGGTGTCGTTGATTTTTTCAATGTTGCCGGGAGTCGGGCCCAGCACCCGCAGAGGCAGGTCCGGCTGTTTGGCCGCCTGTTGGCCCAGTAATGCGGAAAAACGGGCTGCCGCCCGGGCCACCTCGATCTCTTTGCCACCCGCAAAGCCAATGACGCAGAGCCCGCAGAACGGCGGGTAAAGGCCCAGCCTGCGGTATGCGATCTCCTGCTCGAAGAAAGCATCGTAATCCTGCGCGGCGGCGAGGTTCAGAACCGGGTTATCCGGGTCAGTGGTCTGGATGATGGCAAAACCGGGGTCTTTGGCCCGGCCGCTCCGGCCCACCACCTGAGTGATGAGGCTGAAGACCGTTTCATAGGCCCGGAAGCCCTGTGCAAACAGGAGCGAGTCAATGCCGAGGACACCCACAAGGGTCACGTCCTCAAAATCCAGCCCTTTGGCCACCATCTGGGTGCCCACCATGATGTCATACTCATGATCGGCAAACCGGGCCAACAGCTTCTCGTGGGCGTCTTTTGCGGCGGTGGAGTCCTGATCCATCCGCAGGATGCGGGCTTCCGGGAAGAGCTTTGCAAGCTCTTCCTCTGCTTTCTGTGTGCCAAAGCCCCGGTATCCTCCGAGATACATTCCTTTTTTCTGCAT
>UMCC01050578.1_pt1 | contig 10623 bp, 8 predicted proteins | sample 1964141 | NCBI WGS metagenome assembly UMCC01 (sample SAMEA4835959, study PRJEB28245) | human gut metagenome | biome: gut microbiome; material: fecal sample | place: Denmark | collected 2008
CGTAAACTCCATATCCTGCATATCATGATAATGGTTCTCAAGAGTCTCACAAACCTTAAGGAACTCAGCATATGCCTCTGGGAACTCCTGCTCCATCTGAGCGATTGGCATTGGAGTACGAACACCGGCAACTACGTCCTCACCCTGTGCATTGATCAGGAACTCACCCATAAGCTTGTTCTCACCAGTTGCAGGATCACGAGTGAAGGCAACACCTGTACCGGACTGATCATTTAAGTTACCGAATACCATTGGCATTACGTTAACAGCGGTTCCCCAGGAATATGGGATATCGTTGTCTCTTCTATATACGTTAGCACGTGGGTTGTCCCATGAACGGAATACAGCCTCGATTGCAAGCTTTAACTGCTCTACAGGATCGGAAGGGAACTCTGTTCCTAACTGATTCTTGTACTCAGCCTTGAACTGCTCTGCTAATTCCTTTAAGTCTGCTGCTGTAAGGTCAACGTCAAACTTAACACCTCTGTCAGCTTTCATCTTGTCGATGAGCTGCTCGAAGTATTTCTTACCAACTTCCATTACAACGTCAGAGAACATCTGAATGAAACGACGATATGAATCGTATACGAATCTCTCAAACTTTGGATCTGGGTTACCAGCGATCATAGCTGCTACTACATCGTCGTTAAGACCAAGGTTAAGGATCGTATCCATCATACCAGGCATAGAAGCACGTGCTCCGGAACGTACAGATACAAGAAGAGGATTCTTAAGATCACCGAACTTCTTGCCGTTCTCTTTTTCCATCCAAGCTACACCTTCCATAGCCTGAGCCATAATTTCATCATTGATTTTACGTCCATCCTCATAGTACTGAGTACATGCCTCAGTTGTGATGGTGAATCCCTGTGGTACTGGAAGACCGATTTCAGTCATCTCAGCAAGGTTAGCTCCCTTACCACCGAGAAGGTTACGCATGGTCATGTTACCTTCTTTGAAGGTGTATACCCACTTGTTTGCCATTTGACAATTCCTCCTAATATTTGTTTATTGTATAAATTCGAAAAACGAATAACATGATCCGTTTTCCATAAAGCTGAGCCGTGAACACAGACTTCACGACTATGCTATACTTATTGTAACACAGAATTCGCATTTCGCAAGCATTTTTTACCATAGTTATGCCCCATGAATCACAGAGCCGGACGCAAACCATCCGTTTTGTAATCCACAGGGCAGACTTTTATTTATGCGATATTAAAATTCAAATTTTTTCTCAAAATATGCATCCAGCTCATCGATTTTAATTCTTTCCTGCTGCATGGTGTCACGGTCACGTACGGTAACGGCTCCATCCTCTTCGGAATCAAAATCATAGGTAACACAGAATGGTGTACCAATCTCATCCTGACGGCGGTAACGCTTTCCGATCGTTCCTCTGTCATCAAACTCACAATTGTATTTCTTTGCCAGCTGGGCATATACTTTTTCCGCACCCTCATTTAACTTCTTGGATAACGGAAGCACACCGATTTTAACCGGAGCAAGTGCCGGATGGAAATGGAAAACGGTTCTTACGTCCGGCTTTTCCTCTGTTCCGATATTTTCCTCATCGTATGCGGCACATAAAAATGCCAGAACCACACGGTCAGCACCAAGTGATGGCTCAATAACGTAAGGAATATACTTCTCCCCCTTCGTATCATCAAAATACGTCATATCCTGACCAGACACATTCTGATGCTGTGTCAGATCGTAATCGGTACGGTCAGCAATCCCCCAGAGTTCCCCCCATCCAAATGGGAATAAGAATTCAATATCCGTCGTTCCCTTAGAATAGAAACACAGTTCCTCTGCAGAATGATCACGCAGACGCATCTCGTCTTCCTTAATTCCCAGAGATAACAGCCAGTCACGGCAGAACGCTCTCCAGTACTGGAACCACTCTAAATCGGTACCCGGCTCACAGAAAAATTCCAGCTCCATCTGCTCAAACTCTCTCGTACGGAATGTGAAATTCCCCGGTGTAATCTCATTACGGAAAGACTTACCAATCTGTCCGATTCCAAACGGAATCTTCTTACGGGAAGTTCTCTGCACATTTTTGAAGTTAACGAAAATACCCTGTGCGGTTTCCGGACGAAGATATACGGTATTTTTTGCATCTTCCGTAACTCCCTGGAATGTCTTAAACATCAGATTAAACTGACGGATGTCTGTAAAATTATGCTTACCGCAGGAAGGACATGGAATGTTATGACTTTCGATAAAATCTACCATTTTCTCATTGGACCATCCATCTACGGATCCGTCCAACTCGATGTTATTCTCCTGTGCAAAATCTTCGATCAGCTTATCTGCACGGAAACGCTCATGACATTCTTTACAATCCATCAGCGGATCAGAAAAACCTCCCAGATGTCCGGAAGCAACCCAGGTCTGTGGGTTCATCAGGATGGCGCAGTCCACACCGACATTGTATGGGTTTTCCTGTATGAACTTCTTCCACCATGCACGCTTCACATTGTTTTTCAGTTCTACACCAAGATTTCCGTAATCCCATGTATTTGCAAGACCGCCGTAGATTTCAGATCCCGGATATACAAAACCTCTTGCTTTTGCTACCTGCACAATTTTGTCCATCGTCTTTTCCATTATGTAATCCTCACATTCTATTATGTATTTTCTGATCCGCCCAAAGGCTGGATCTGAGTTACTTATAAATTATATAGGTATATACCTGACTGAATTCGCCTGTGGCATCATCGGTACTGGTATCTTCCTCGTCAAACTGAAACTTCACTTCGGATTCCTGCTCCGTAACATCGATCAGATCGTCATCGGATACCGCTCCTGTCGTTTCCTCAATCTGTGTGCCTGCTGCCTCTGTGGCACTTTCCGTTCCCTCTGTTGTTTTTTCCGCTGCAAGAAGGGACGTTCCTTCTTTGATTGCAATGGTCTGTGCATCCACATAACTGGTATTTGTCGTGGATACATAACAGATAGTTCCTTTTACTTTTACATTTGTATTTCCACGGATTACAACCACTTTGTAGCTGGAGTCATCCAGAAATGCGCTGCTCTCACACGCTTTGATCTTTCCGTTTTTTACGGATGCAAACGATCCGTCAAAAGAATACCCTGCGGCCAGTGCTTCTGCAACACTTCCCGTATACAGTTCCATATCATTAAATTTCTGATAATCTTCGGCTGTACGGTACGCAATGATAAGCGTTGCCTTTTTTTCTCCTGTGTCGAGTTTTTTCAGCGAAACGCTTCCCTTTCCGTTTTTCTCATTATAGGTATCTATTTCATTTTTGACATATTCTTTCAATCCGTCTTTATCATATGTCTTTTCGTCAAAATTTTCCACATCGGTAGACACGATTTTTCCATCTTTCAGTACAAAAACTGTGCTTTCATCCGCTTTGTAAGAAGTGCCGCAACCGGTAAACATTCCTACGCTAAGCAGAAATACCAGCACGATCTGACCGAATTTCTTCATGATTTCACAAATCCTCCTCTATTCACAATCCATGATATTATACACTTTTCATATTCCCATTTCAACCGAAAATCGAAAGGGACTTAAAGTCATGATGCACATAATACGCCATATATTCTTTCATAATCATCTTCAGTTCCCTTAGTACTTCCTCTGAAACGGTAAACGAGTATAATCTGGCGACAGGTGTGGATATGATATACTGCATCGTATATCGCGTGGAATCGGAAATATACATGCCCTGTACTTCCTTCGCACAGGTTCTGCAGAAGATGCCTCCCCTTTTCACCGAAAAGAAACACAGGTCTTCTTTCGCATGACAATGCATACAGGCAAACACCTGTGGTCCTTCTCCATTGATGGTTATGGCTTTTAGTTCAAACACTGCACGCACAAGTTCTTTGGAATACCTGCTGTTTTCCAGTGCACGAAACGACTGGTACAAAAGCTTAAGCATTTCCCGCTCATCATTATTTTCCTGACAATAATATTCCGCGAATTCTGCAAAGTAGAACGCAAGCGATGCTGCATCCAGATCCAAAACCAGTTCACGAAAATAGTTCTGAATGTTTGCTTTGGTAACATTATAGGAATTTCTTCCCTCAAACACTTCGAATTCGCCAAAGGCAAAGGGATTCGTCGCTGCCAGCAGTTGGCTCGACGGTCGTCTGGCACCTCTGGCAAACGCTGTGATTTTTCCCCTTTCCTTTGTCAGAATTGTTATTCTTTTGTCATAATCATTGACAGGCATGGCTGTTAAAACCATGCCCATCACTATCACAGACTGACTCATACTTCTGCTGTTCCTTCTGTCCGTGACCTCCGACGCTTTCTGCGACGTCCGTCACTTCATTCCGATAAGTCAGATAATCGGTAACTTTTCCTGTTGTCCAGAATGTTTCCCAGGTTTTCTCCATTGCACCTTACCTCCATTACTAGCGTCTGCAATGGCGGTAATTCTATTCCCGAAAAATATTGGAAACCCATCATCTGATCTTTATCTTTTATTCTTCCTCCCGATACCCGAAATTTTTAATCAGAAAATCACTGTCTCTCCAGTCTTTCTTCACCTTCACCCAAAGTTTTAAATTCACTTTGGCATCCAGCATTTTTTCCATCTCGTAGCGTGCATTGGTTCCGATCTTTTTAAGCATCGACCCCTGCTTTCCGATAATAATTCCCTTGTGGGAATCCCGTTCACACACAATCGTTGCGTCGATATCATACATCTTTCCGCCTTTGCGCGGTTTCATCTGGTCGATGGCAACAGCAATTCCATGCGGTACTTCATCACTTAACGCATGAAGTGCTTTTTCTCTTATGATCTCCGCACAGATCGCACGCTCCGGCTGATCGGTAATCGTATCCTCGTCATAAAACTGCGGACCATACGGAAGATACTTAAAAATAGAATCAATCACGTCATCCACATTCTGTCCGCGAAGGGCGGAAGTCGGAATAATCTCCGCGAAATCATAAATCTTGCGGTAGGTATCAATAAACTCCAGCACCTTATCTTTTTCCACGGTATCAACTTTATTGATCACAAGAATCACAGGCGTCTGAACTTTTTTCAGCTGTTCCACAATGTGCTGTTCCCCCGCACCGATAAAATTACTCGGCTCCACCAGCCACAATACGACATCCACCTCGTTCAGTGTCTTTTCTGCAACATTTACCATATATTCACCAAGCTTATTTTTTGCTTTGTGAATTCCCGGCGTGTCAAGAAAAACGATCTGTCCACGCTCCATATCCGTATACACGGTCTGGATCCGGTTTCTGGTTGTCTGCGGCTTATTGGATGTGATTGCAATCTTCTGTCCGATCAGACGGTTCATCAACGTTGATTTTCCTACATTTGGTCTGCCGATAATTGTAACAAACCCTGACTTAAAATTTGCAGCTGTCATTTGTATCTCCTTTATCGTGCTATTCGCACAGTCCCTGAATTGCGGTAAACATACCGCTTTCTTCACGGATTGCATGCTCATTTCCCACTACACACAGACACTGATCGGAAAGGATCGAGGCAATCAGATCCGAAAGACTGCGGATATCTTCCGGTGTCGCTGTCAGTATCTCGTCACGCTCTTTCTGGATTTCCTCATAGGTCAGATGTTCCAGATAAGCAGCCATCGAACGGCTTCCCTTTGCTTCCGGGTTTAACGGTGTATCTAAAGCTCCAAACGTGCCAATGATATATTTTGTCATATCGCGCTCATCCGGATCAAAGGATGCTACATATTCCGGAATTTTCTCATAGACGGCATTGGTCTTTGCCAGATTCGGGTCCCGGTAAGATACAAAATAACTGTCTCCGGTCCTAAGGAAAGAACTCATACATCCATATGCACCGCCCTTTACACGGATATTCATCCACAGATATTCATAGCTTAAAATCATTTTTAAAATCTTTAAGGTTCCGTGATATGCGTATCCATGGCTGATAAAGTTACCGGATCTTGCCACATACTGGATCTGGGAGGCGTCCGTAAATCCCTCATTTTTCTTAGAAAGCACCGGATGGATTGCAGCCTGCGCCGGTGTTCCTTCCGGAAGTTTCTTTAGATACTTCTGCATGATCGGAGAAGCTTTTTCATAAGAGCCTTCTTCTCCGGTAAAGCTGATGAGCATTCTCTTTCTGACAAATACTTTTTCTATCAGCTGCTGCAGTTTTTCGGCTACCGCCTGCGGATTCTCTTTCATCTGTTCATCCAGTCTGCGGATCATCTGATTGTATGCAATACCAATTGTCGCATCATTATAAAATGCATAAACAGATTCGTAAGAAAGTGCACGCATTGCAGCTACCGTGTGCCCGCTGCTGCTTAAGTTCACCTGCAGTCTGGATTTCACCTGTGCAATCAGTTCCGCCAGTCGTTTGGTATCGTGCAGATCGGAACTGTTTAAAATTTCCTCTGCCAGTTTCATAGCATGCTCCAGATTGCTCTCAAGCACTTTCATGCGGATCTCAAATTTAACAGCCATCGCATCGTGATTTTTCAGATCCGGATACATGCTGACCCCACTGGTAATTCCGCCGGTATAAATATTGATGGCATTTGCAAGATCGGCATAACTGTAGGATCTGGTATTGACATATCCGAGTACCGCGCGCAGAAGTCCAAGGTACGGAACCTCCTCCTCTGCAATGTCATTGCACTCAAACATCAGAGTAATATAATCGATGCCATTTGCCGGTGCCTCATGCCGGACAACCGGAATTTCTCCCATGTTCTCCTCCTTATTGGAAAACGGCATGGCTTCTTTTTTCATATCCTCTCTGCCAAGCATCGGAATTTTCAACAGATCTTCTTCCTTTGACGGCTCTTCCTGATACTCCCGCAGATGTCTGGTCTGGGCAATCAATGCCTGCACCTCTGCGTCGCTTAATCCGGCCTTATATGCTGCAAGTTTTTCTGCCAGTGCCTGTTCTTTGGCACGGTTAAGCCCCTTCTCCGGCGCAACTACGACCACAGCACCATGCGCATTGTCAAGCAGATACTTCTGAATCAGATCTTCAAAATATCCGGTTTTAATCTGCTCCCGCAAAAACTGTAACGTATCCAGACATTCCAGATGAATAAACGGCTTGGTATCATCAAACAGCCAGCTTTCCATACACTGCAGTCCATACAAAAGTCCCTTCGGAAACTGTCCGTAATCTGCTTCCCGGAACCGGAATTCCGCACTGTTAATTCCCGCCAGAAGGGAATCCTGATTCAGACCTTCCTTTACCAGCTTCTGTAAGGTTTCCTCGATAATCTGCACAAAACGGGTCTGATCAGACTCATCGGCATTCTTAGCGACAATGGAGAACATCGGCTGAAGCATGCCATCCTCAAAAGATCCGTAGACATCTTCCCCGATTCCCGCATCAATCAGTGCCTGGCGTACCGGTGCTCCCGGCGCACTGACAAGGACATAATCCAGTATAGAAAATGCCTGATACAATTCACGGTCAAGAACGGTTCCCACCACTTTATTGTAAGAAAGATACGTGTGCTTCTCCTCCGGTTCATCCTCTGTGATCGGATACGTTCTGCGCTCGGATACTACCGCGTCAAATGGCTTTTGCAACTGGATTTGTGAATGTACTTCCACTTCATTTGCATCATAATGGCTTAAATATTCCTCATCCAGCCAGGTGAGCCTCTCTTCTATATCCATATCTCCGTACAAATAAATATAGGAGTTGCATGGGTGATAATATTTGTGATAAAACGCAAGATAGTTTTCATACGTCAGTTCCGGTATTTTTTCCGGGTTTCCTCCGGAATTTTTGCTGTAGGTGTTGTCTGGAAACAGTGCTTCCATAATTGCCGTCTCAAGCACTTCATCCGGGGAGGAATATGCCCCCTTCATTTCATTGTATACAACGCCGTTGATGGTCAGCGGTGCATCTTCTGACTCCAGCTCATAGTGCCAGCCTTCCTGCATAAAAATCTCTTTATACTTTGTAATATTTGGATGGAATACCGCATCCAGATATACCTCCATCAGATTTTTAAAATCCCGCTCATTGTAACTTGCTACCGGATACAGTGTTTTTTCCGGATATGTCATTGCATTCAAAAACGTATTGAGTGACCCTTTGGCAAGCTCAATAAAAGGGTCTTTGACCGGAAATTTATCCGATCCGCAAAGCGTGGTATGCTCGATAATATGCGGAACTCCTGTCTCATCTTCCGGGGGTGTCCGAAATCCGATCGAAAACACCTTGTTGTCATCTTCATTGGAAATGACACACACGCGTGCTCCGCTTTTTTTGTGTCGCAGAATATATCCCATGGATTCAATATCTGCAATCTTTCTTACTTCTATTATTTCATATGCTGACAATTTCAATTTATCCATATTTCTCTCATCCTTCCATTTTTATTTCAACGGAATAGTTTTATTCTTTCCGAATCGATACATCCATCTGTGGGAATGGAATTGAAATTCCATTTTCATCCAGTGCATTTTTCATCTGTTCCAGCAAACGCCACCGCACTGGCCAGTAATCTTCTGTTTTTACCCATACGCGAATGCCCATATCTACGGCACTATCCCCCAGATCCGATACAAAAATATCGACCGGTTCATCCTTTATCACTGCGGTTTCTGTCTTTACCACACCCTCAAGCACTGCTTTAACCTTTGACAAATCCGATGCATAGCCAACCCCGACGGTCAGATCAATCCGTCGCATATCCATATGGCTGTAATTGGTAATACTGCTGTTGGACAGACTTCCATTCGGAATCAGGATCAGTTTGTTATCAATGGTAAGCAGCTTGGTGTAAAAAATGGTAATCTCCTTTACAGTTCCTTCTTCTGATGAAGCATTATCCAATATATAATCGCCTACCACAAATGGTTTTAGTAACAAAATCAGAACACCACCGGCAAAATTAGAAAGGCTTCCCTGCAGTGCCAGTCCCATGGTAAGTCCTGCGGACCCCAGCACGGCAATCACAGAGCTTGTCGTCACGCCAAACTGCCCCAGAATAATCATTGCCAGCACAAAATAGAGCGCATATTTCACAAAAGAACTCAGAAAGGAAACCACACCGGCTTCTACTTTTCCGCGCTCTAAGAAACGGCGCACCATTTTCACCAGCATTTTGATCATCCGGCTGCCTACCAGAAGAATAATCACTGCAATCATCAGCTGAATGAGAAACCCCAGCAGAGATGGTGTCAGATCCTGTAAATATTTCCGGATAATTCCCGGATTTTTCGCCACTTCATTTAACACTTCACTCTCGGTGCTAAGCTGTGTCAGTTGGTCTGTTATTAAAATTCCCAATGTATTTCTCCATTTATGTCCTATAATGCCATTCTTTAAATCTCATGGATGAATAATCCACTGCGGAGTTTCGGCTCAAACCAGGTAGATTTCGGCGGCATGAGACGTCCCGCATCCGCCACAGCAAACAACTCCTGAATGGATGTCGGATACATGGCAAATGCAACCTTACAGTCCTCATGGCATCTTCTTTCTAACTCTTTCATGCCGCGTATTCCGCCGACAAAATCAATTCTTTTATCTGTCTTTGGATCACCGATTCCAAGTACCGGTGCCAAAAGTACATTCTGTAATACCGATACATCCAGTCCTTCTACCGGATCCTCCGGAACCGACTCTGGACGCATAGTACAACGATACCATTTATCAGAAAGAAACATGGAAAACTGTCCCTTTTTCACCGGTCGTACATCGTCTTTGTTTCCGATTTCCTGCACATCAAAAAGTTCCTGCATTTTTGATAAAAATGCCTCTTCGGTCATATCTCCTAAATCCCGTACCACACGGTTGTAATCCATGATCATCAGTTCCTCATCCGGGAATAAAACGGAAAGGAAATAATTAAATTCTTCTTTTCCGGTATATCCCGGATGTTCTTCTCTCCGCTTAAATCCGACTTTTACCGCAGAAGCAGCTCTGTGATGTCCGTCTGCAATATAGATTTCCCCAATCTGTGCAAATGCATTCCGGATCGTCTGGATATCTTCCGGATCGGATATTACAAAAACACGGTGGCGAATACCATCTTCCGCAACAAAATCATATAAGGCATCCTGTTTCTTTGTCTTTGCCACAACCTCATTGATCACGGCATTGGCACGGTATGCCAGAAAAATCGGTCCGGTCTGTGCACTGCACGTATCTACGTGACGGATACGATCCTGTTCCTTATCCGCACGGGTATTCTCATGTTTTTTGATGACCTGATTCGCATAATCATCAATGGATGCACATGCCGCAATGCCGGTCTGTGTTCTTCCATCCATTGTCAGTTCATATATGTAATAACATTCTCTGTTATCCCGAATAAATGTGCCGTCAGCGATCCAGTCTTTTAACATCTGTGCCGCTTTGGCATATACTCTGTCATCATAGGTATCGACATCATCCGGAAACTGTGTCTCCGCACGGTCAATTGCCAGAAATGACTTTGGATTTTTTGCCACAACTTCTTTTGCTTCTTCTCTGTTATATACATCATATGGTAATGCAGCCACTGCAGATACTACATCTTCTGCCGGTCTGACACATACAAATGGTTTTATGTCTGCCATATTATCCTCCATAAATTGTGCTGGTTTCTATACCTTTCTAGTATAATGGAAAAAATACGTTTATACAAGAAAAAATATGGCGGTTC
>UMCC01006215.1_pt1 | contig 10386 bp, 6 predicted proteins | sample 1964141 | NCBI WGS metagenome assembly UMCC01 (sample SAMEA4835959, study PRJEB28245) | human gut metagenome | biome: gut microbiome; material: fecal sample | place: Denmark | collected 2008
ACTTTTCTTGCCTGTCTGTTCTCATCTCCATATAGGAATCCTTCTGATTCAAGAAGCTGTAATGCTCTTGCCGAAGCATTAAACTCAACCGGTAATGTTACAAGCTGGAAAAGTACTGCCAGACTGAACATAAGAATACCAATATCTATAAGTATATTAGTTGAGCCAAATATAAGTCCAAGCACAATAAGTATCCATGATACCTGCGAACCGACGCTGGCTAACGGAAAAAGTGCTGTTCTGAAGCTTAAAGGGCCATATCCGTAAGCATGCTGTATGGCATGTCCTGTTTCATGGGCTGCAACTCCGATAGCAGCAACAGATGTTGAATTATACACAGAATCTGACAGGTTTAGTGTCTTATTTCTTGGATTATAATTATCTGTCAGGCTTCCTGATACTCTCTGAATAGATACATCGTATATTCCCTGGCTTCTTAAAAGCTGCTCTGCGACCATTGCGCCTGTCATTCCTTTTGAAGATGACACCCTGGAATACTTGTTAAATGTGCTTTTTACCTTTACCTGTGCTATCAGTGCAATAATGCATGATATTATTATCAGAATGTACATTGGATCATAGTAATATCCATATCCATAATAACCATATAAAGCTACCATAATACCTCTTTTCTGAACCATTTAAGATTCTGCTTATTCTCCTAACATTACACCTGCTTCTAACTGGTTGCCTCTTAAGAACGAACCGCTGTCCATTCTCTTCTTACCTTCTAACTGAACCTCATTAACAACTAAATACCCCTGTCCACAGGCTATTGTAAATGTGTTCTTTCCTACCGTAACAACCTGTCCCGGCTTAACTTCTTCTGTCTGTACTTCACTGATATTATCTGCAACATCTGCATCCCATATCTTTAACATTTTACCGTCTATATAAGTAAATGCACTAGGCCATGGATTAAGTCCTCTTATAAGTCTTTCAAGTTCAGCTGCACTCTTATTGAAATCCATCTTACCAAATGACTTATGAAGCATTTTTACATAAGTGCTTTCTGAATCATCCTGCTTAACAGGAGTAATAGTTCCAGCTTCAAGTCCTTCAAGTGTCTTAACCAAAAGATGCGCACCGACATCACTTAATCTGTCAAAAAGACTTCCTCCCGTCTCTTTAGCATCAAGCTTCACCTTCTCAACCATTAGGATATCTCCTGTATCAAGGCCTTCATCCATCTTCATGGTTGTAACACCTGAATACTCACAGCCATCAATAACTGCCCACTGGATTGGCGATGCACCTCTGTACTTAGGAAGAAGTGATGCATGAACATTGATACAGCCGTATCTTGGCATGTTAATAATACTTGCCGGCAGTAACTGTCCAAATGCAACGACAACAATTACATCTGCATTATATGTTCTTAATTCTTCTACAAATGCTTCATCTCTTGCTCTCTCCGGCTGTAACACTGTGATTCCATGCGCCACAGCTTCCTCCTTAACTGGAGAGAAAACAAGTGATTTGCTTCTTCCCCTTGGCTTATCAGGCTGTGTAACAACTGCTGCCACATCATGTCCTGCTTCGATTATTGCTTTAAGTGTCCCTACAGCAAAATCGGGTGTACCCATAAATACTACTCGCATTCTGTTCCCCTTTTCATTAATTATTCTTCTTCAATGTCATCTGTAGAGAGAAGTTCTCCTTCTACTTTATCAACATACATTATACCATCAAGATGGTCAATCTCATGAAGAAGGCATCTTGCAAGAAGCTCCTCTCCTTCTACTATAATCTCTTCCATATTCTCATTAAGAGCCTTAACCTTGGCATAATTAGGTCTTGTAACCTCACCTGTCTTTCCAGGTACACTTAGGCATCCTTCAAGCCCTGTCTGACTTCCGCTTGTCTCTAATACAACAGGATTGATAAGAACAATAGGATCATCTCCACAGTCAATAACAACAAGTCTCTTTCTTATTCCAACCTGAGGTGCTGCAAGACCTACACCGTTAGCCTCATACATTGTATCAAACATATCATCAATAAGCTCTTCAATTCTTGGTGTCATCTCTGTAATCTCTTTTGCCTTGGCTCTTAGTATATCATCTCCAAGTGTTCTAATATTTCTTATTGCCATATATTCCTCCTCGCAATCATCCATTAATATCGTATTGTACATTAATATTCTTATAAGCCTGATTTCCAACAATATTAACATCAAGCTTTTCATGTATACTGTTAAGAACTTCCCTGTCTTTATGTTTTACATAGATTATCTTACTATACACATCTTTAATCTTATATATAGGTGCATCTGCCGGACCTATACACATAAGTCCTTTATACTTACAGTTGTTATCCACAAATGCTTTAACCCACGCTGCACTCTTTGTCAATAACATCTCATCTGGTGAAGATAACATAATCTTCATAAGATTATCCGCCGGCGGATATCCACACAGCTTTCTGTAAGCAATTTCCTGCTCATAGAAAGCATTATAATCCTGATTAGCCGCACTAACAATACTAAAATGCTCCGGCGTATAAGTCTGTATAACTACATTGCCGCTTTTTTCTGCTCTTCCTGCCCTTCCAGCCGCCTGTGTAAGAAGCTGGAAAGTTCTCTCAGAAGCCCTGTAATCACTGGAATAAAGTGACATGTCTGCCGCAAGCACTCCCATAAGCGTTACATTTGGAAAATCATGTCCTTTAACAATCATCTGAGTTCCAATAAGAATATCCGCATTACCATTGGCGAATTCCGACAGAATCTTTTCATGTCCATCCTTGCCTCTTGTAGTGTCCATATCCATTCTTAGCACTCTCGCCTGTGGAAATGTTTTCTTAACCTGTGCTTCAACACCTTCTGTTCCTGCCCTGAAGCCCGAAACATATCTTGAACCACATGAAGGACATACAGTTATCTTAGGTGTTGTATATCCGCAGTAATGACACATCAGCCTTCCATCAGCATGCTCCGTAAGTGAAACATCACAGTGCGGGCATTTCATAACCTTTCCGCATGAACGGCATGATATAAAGCCAGCCACGCCTCTCTTATTAAGGAAAAGCATTATCTGCTCATGCTTTGCAAGTCTGTCACTCATCAGTTCTCTTAACCTGTTGCTGAATATCGTCCTGTTTCCAAGCCTTAATTCTTCTCTCAGATCAACAATATCAACTGCTGGAAGTCCTCCGCTTCCCGCCCGGCTGTCAAGTGTAATAAGCTGTATATGTCCATTCATTGCCGCATAGTAGCTTTCCATTGAAGGAGTCGCAGAACCAAGTATCACTGAAGCGCCTGCTTCCTTTGCAATATGGCATGCAACCTCTCTTGCATGATATCTTGGAACAGTCTCTGACTTATAAGCTCCTTCATGCTCTTCATCTATTACTATAAGGCCTATATTTGAAAATGGTGTGAACAACGCCGAACGCGGTCCAATCATTACACTTATATCACCTCTCTGTGCCCGCAGAAACTGGTCATACCGCTCTCCCTTTGACATACGGGAATTCATAATAGATACCTTATCCCCGAATCTGTGGTAAAACCTCTGCACAGTCTGAAATGTAAGTGCAATCTCCGGTATAAGCACAATTGCCTGTCTTCCATAATTAAGGACATGCTCAATTGTCTCAAGATACACCTCAGTCTTTCCGCTCCCTGTAACACCATGAAGCAGATATGTCTTATAATCACCATTATCATAGTCAGCTATTATTGTATCCACAGCGTTTTTTTGCTGCTTGTTAAGTTTGATATGCTTTCTTTCTCCCAAAACATTTCTTACAGGATTCCTATACATATCTTCTGACCTGACTTCGGCAATCCCCATATCTTCAAACGCCTTGACCGTCTGTGCCGTGATATTAAGCTTGGATTTAATAATACTTTCATCTATTACAGGTTCCTTAATCAGTGCCTCTAACAATCTGTATCTTGCTTTTGCATTTTTCTTTGCAAATGTACCAAGATACTTCTGCGCCTGTGCCGCGTCAATAATAAGATTAACCGAGTGTTTTTCCTTCTGTTTAACCTTATCCTTTACAGGAATAACCGTCTTAATTGCCTGATTCATGGTACAACCATAATTGTGCTTCAGCCACGCCGCAAGCTTTAACATTCTGCTTACTGCAGTGACCTTTCCCTCAGTAATTCCTGTAATATATTTTATCTTTTCAACAGGATATGCAGCCTTGTCTCCCAAACCTACAACATACCCTGTTATCTGCCTGTTTCCTACTCCAAAAGGAATATCAACTGACATTCCCAGTTCAATTACATCCACCAATTCATCCGGAACTGCATACTGGAATGTCTTATCAAGCTGTTCATGTGAAATGTCTATTATTACATCTGCGTACATTAATTACCCTTCAATTCTTCAAGCACTTCTTTGATAAGCACCCTCTCATCCATAGGATACTTCACACCCTTAATCTCCTGATAATCCTCATGACCTTTACCCGCAAGAACAATAATATCACCCGGTTCGCCATGTTCTATCGCATACTTAATAGCTTCTTTTCTGTCTGTAATATCAACATGCTTTCCGGTAGTCTTAGCAATTCCAGTCTTGATATCTTCTATAATTGCCTCCGGCTCTTCAAATCTTGGATTATCTGATGTGATAATAGTAAGGTCAGCAAGTTTTCCTGAAACCTCGCCCATCTCATATCTTCTTTCCTTGGAGCGGTTACCACCACATCCAAACAAGCATACAAGTCTATGAGGGTGATATTCCTTAAGAGTTGTAAGTATACTCTCTAAAGCCATTGCATTATGAGCATAATCTATCATTAATGTAAAATCATCTGAAACCTTTACAAGCTCAATTCTTCCCTTAACCTTAACATGCTTAAGAGTTTCCTTAAGTGCCTCTTCGTCAACATCGAAATGCCTTGTAATTGCTATTGCACATAATGAATTGTATACAGAAAACTTACCCGGAAGATTAAGTTCAACCTTCATATTAACAAGTCCTGTACAGTCATATGTAAGACCAATTTTACCCGGTTCATGTAAAAGTTCAATATTTTCAGCCTTAATATCAGCATTATCTCCGATACCATAGCTTTCAACCTTACATATTGCTCCCCTAAGGATATCTTTGGTATGCTTATCATCAGCATTAACAATACCAACCTTGCACTGCTTGAATAACTTAGCCTTACAATTAAGATAATCCTCAAATGACTCATGCTCATTAGGTCCGATATGGTCGGGCTCAAGATTAGTAAACACTCCTATATCGAACATAATACCTGCTGTTCTGTCAAGCTTAAGTCCCTGCGAAGACACCTCCATAACAACTGCCTTACAGCCAGCGTCCACCATCTTTGCAAATGACTGGTGAATCTCTATTGATTCAGGTGTTGTATTATGTGCCGGAATCGCTTCATCCCCGATAATAGTCTCAATTGTTCCAATAAGTCCAGTCTTAATGCCGCATGCCTCAAGCACATTTTTAACCATATAAGTGGTTGTTGTTTTTCCCTTAGTTCCTGTTATTCCTATTGTAAACAGCTTCTTATCAGGATTGCCATATATAGCTGCCGACATAAGTGCAAGCGCGAGCCTTGTGTTATCCGTGCTAACAACTGCTGCCTTGCAATCCTTAGCTTCGTACTCGCCATCAAGAACAACAATTACAGATGCCTTATCCTTAATCTGGTCAATATACTTATGTCCATCACTCACAGCACCCTTAATGCATACAAATGCATATCCATCCTGCATTTTTCTTGAATCAGATGTAATTCCTGTCACATCTGCATCAGTATTTCCACATACAACACTGTATCTGAAATCTGCGGTTTCATTTTCTGAACATATTTTTAATATCTCTGAAAGCTTCATACATTAGTCTCCTTATTTTATAGTATATATTACTTATATTACTGCTGCTTTAGAAGTGTTTCAAACTCTTCCATTGTCATCTCAACCTTTCTTGGCTTGGTTCCAAGCTCCGGTCCTACTACCTTCGCATCTGCAAGCTGGTCCATAATTCGTCCTGCCCTGTTAAAGCCAATCTTGAAATGTCTCTGCAGACTTCCTATTGAGCCTTTTTCATTCTCAATAACGAATCTTCCTGCTTCAGCAAAAAGCGAATCTCTCTCATCATCGCCTTTACTGCTGCCAGGCATGCTCTCCTGACTTACAGTAGCCTGTGCAATACTCTCATCATAAGATACTTCCTCTGCATTCTCCTTAAGGAAAGATACAACATTTTCAACCTCTTCATCAGATACGAATGCGCCCTGTACACGCAGCGGCTTTGGAAGATTAGATGGGAAGTAGAGCATATCTCCCTTTCCAAGCAGCTTCTCAGCACCATTCATATCAATGATAACTCTTGAATCAATTCCCGAAGATACTGCAAATGCTATCTTAGACGGAATATTTGCCTTGATAAGTCCTGTTACTACATTAACAGAAGGTCTCTGCGTTGCTATAACCATATGTATTCCGGCCGCTCTAGCAAGCTGAGCCAGACGGCATATTGCATCTTCGACCTCACCCGGTGCAACCATCATAAGGTCAGCAAGCTCATCTATGATAATGACAATCTGTGGAAGCTTCTCCATTGGATGGTCTATGCCCTCCTTATTCTTCTTGACAACAACATCATTATATCCCTTTATATTACGAACCTGCATTGCCGCGAACTTCTTATATCTGTCTGTCATCTCATTAACAGCCCAGTTAAGCGCTCCCGCAGCCTTCTTAGGATCAGTTACAACCGGTAATAACAAATGTGGTATTCCATTATATACACTTAGCTCAACAACCTTAGGGTCAACCATTATAAGTCTTACATCTTCCGGCTTTGCCTTATAAAGAATACTCATAATAATTGTGTTGATACATACTGATTTACCTGAACCTGTTGCTCCGGCAATAAGCATATGCGGCATCTTCGCAATATCCGCAATAATAGTCTTTCCTGCAATATCCTTACCAACTCCGAATGATATTGCTGACTGGCTTTCCTTGAATTCCTTAGACTCAACCAGTTCCCTGAAATATACACTTCCGGCTTCCTTATTAGGAACTTCAATACCTATAGCTGCCTTGCCCGGAATTGGTGCTTCAATTCTTATGTCGGCGGCTGCCAGATTAAGCTTGATATCATCTGATAAAGAAACAATCTTGCTTACCTTGACACCCTGTTCCGGCTGTAACTCATATCTTGTAACTGTAGGTCCGCAGCTTATATCAGTTATAGTAACTTTAACACCGAAAGTAAGCAGTGTCTCCTGTAACCTCTGTGCAGTTACTCTGTATTCAGACTTTCCACCAGACGCTGCACCTGGATTTCTCTTTAATAAGCTTACCGGTGGGAACTTGTATGCTTTCTTAGGCTTATTCACAGGCTTGACCTGTACTTCAGTCTTCTGCTCATCACTTAACTGTTCACTGCCCTGCTGCCCATTATTCTGGTTCACACTATTTTCTCTGTATTCTTCATTAGTCACATCATTTTCATATATATTATCATTATCTGATACATAATCATTATCATATGATGCAGTATTATCCTCTGGCATGTTTCCGGCCACTTCATCATCAACCATATAATCATCTGGCTGTATCTGCTGCATATGAGACTCATAGTCAGCATACACTGGCTCATCAGCCACATTTCCTGCTACACCTGCATTACTATCGCAATCATAAGCAAGCTCAAATTCATCTTCATCTGGCTCATAGATATCCTGTGTATACTGGTCATTACGTTCAGTATCAACATGAATTTCATGTATATCAATATCCTGTGCCAGTTCTTCATCCGTTCCTGTTATAAGAGTATCAGATGTTACTCCACGGACAACATTATTCATACGTGCATTGGCAAGATATTCTTCTCTTGCTTTCTTTTCCGCAAGCTGCTTTTCTTTCTTTTCAATCTTCTTAAGCCTTGCCTTAGCACGCTCTTCTTCCCTTAACCTGCGGTATTCATCATCAGACATGTCATTCTGTCTGCCTGCTGAATGTTCTTTGTATGCTGAATAATCCTCTCTTGCTTCCTGCATAATGCGCTGGCTGCCGTTTCCAACCTTCTTAAGCCCGGATATAAAAGACCTCTCCGTAATTATAACCAGACATATTATTGCAAGTATCATAAGTATTACGAATGTTCCAATTGAACCTATAGGGCTAAGTACCTTGCATAGCAATCCGCCAAAAAATCCACCCCCGGCTTTATAATCAGCACAATATGTAAATATACTTCCTAATCCATTATCTGCAATATCCGGTTTATTATATAAACACTGAATCATTGCACATAATACAACAAACAATCCATATCCTGCTGCCGTCTTAATTCTCGCGACACGAAGCAGTTCTCTGTTTACCATAAGAAAGATTATGCTTACTGCAAGAATTACAGGAAATATGTATTCCATAACTCCAAATAAGCCAAACATAAGCCATTTAATTCCTCTTCCCAATGTTCCTGCAATATTAAAATTACTTAATACCATTATTATTGCACAGGCAATTGAAAAAAGAATAATACAATCATTCTTCAACTGGTCGGCCTGTGTCTGGACATTTTTCTTAGTCTGTTTCTTTCTCCCCTGAGCAGTCGTCTTTTTCCCTTGAGTATTAGTTTTTCTGCTTTGACTGGTATTCTTTCTACCATTATTGCTGGCTGTTTTTGCCATAAACCTTCACTCCTTCATATATTCATCACGCATCATGATATTATACCATTTATCTAATCTCAAGGCAAATAAATGTGCATTCTCCAAAACACAGAAAAAGCGGAATACACACATAACTGTGCATATCCCGCCTGTCATACATATGTATTTAATTACTCATCAAATATACTTACAATTTCGCCTTCCATAATCTTGTTCATATTCTTTACTGCACAGAAATTACCACACATAGAACATGTATCTTCCTTCTCAGGCTTAGATGAAGCTCTGTAAGCTCTTGCCTTCTCAGGGTCAATCGCAACGTCAAACATTGCTTCCCAGTCAAGAACCTTTCTTGCCTTGTCCATCTTATAATCCCAGTCCATTGCACCCGGTACGCCCTTTGCAATATCAGCCGCATGTGCTGCAATCTTAGAAGCAATAATTCCTTCCTTAACATCATTAAGATCTGGTAATCTTAAATGTTCTGCAGGTGTTACATAGCACAGGAATGAAGCTCCGTAAGTAGCTGCGATAGCTCCACCAATTGCTGCTGTAATGTGATCATATCCTGGAGCTATATCAGTGACAAGAGGTCCCAATACATAGAAAGGTGCTCCCTTGCATATTGTCTGCTGAATCTCCATATTAGCCTTAATCTGGTTAAGAGGCATATGTCCTGGTCCTTCAACCATAACCTGGACATCCTTCTCCCATGCTCTTCTTGTAAGCTCGCCAAGTGTAACAAGTTCTTCAATCTGTGAGATATCTGATGCATCCATAATACATCCCGGTCTGCACGCATCTCCAAGACTCATTGTAACATCATATTCTCGGCATATCTCAAGCACTCTGTCATAATATTCAAAGAACGGATTCTCATTTCCTGTCATCTCCATCCATGCATATATGATTGAACCGCCTCTTGATACAATATTCATAAGTCTCTTATCTGCTCTGAACTTCTTAGCTGTAGCCTTGTTGATACCACAGTGTATAGTCATGAAATCAACGCCGTCTTTAGCATGCATTTCTACAACATCAAGCCACTCCTGTGCAGTGATATCCTTAAGTGCCTTATGATAATATACAACTGCATCATATATAGGAACTGTTCCAATTGTTGCCGGACATTCTGATGTCAGCTTTCTTCTGAACTTCTGTGTATCTCCGAAAGAAGAAAGATCCATGATAGCTTCCGCACCCATCTTTACAGCGTTATTAACCTTGTCAAGCTCCATATCAAGATCCACACAGTCTCTTGAAGTTCCAAGATTAACATTAATCTTAGTTCTTAACTTATTTCCGATACCATTAGGGTCAAGACATTTATGATTCTTATTGGCAGGAATGATAACCTGTCCCTTAGCTATAAGCTGTCTTAAACTCTCGACATCTATATTTTCTTTCTTTGCAACAATTTCCATTTCTTTAGTAACAATGCCTTTTCTTGCAGCATCCATCTGTGTTGCGTATTCCATATGTATTCCTCCATTCTGGGTAATTAACAGGAAAAATCATAAGCCTTGTGGAAATTCGATATTGAAACAATCAAATGAAGAGCTAAAAAGCCCTTTTAAGAATCCCTACGGTGGCATTATCCACATCAGGTTATGGGTCGGAACTTAATCCCTCTCAGCAGCCACTGCTTACACAGCCCTTATGCTCCCCTGCAAATATAATATGTGATAAGTATAACAAATGTGTTGTATTTGTCAATCATTCTTATTCTCATCTTGACTCTGTTCGCAGCTCATACGCACAGACAGCCGC
>UMCC01014049.1_pt1 | contig 10265 bp, 10 predicted proteins | sample 1964141 | NCBI WGS metagenome assembly UMCC01 (sample SAMEA4835959, study PRJEB28245) | human gut metagenome | biome: gut microbiome; material: fecal sample | place: Denmark | collected 2008
GAATCAGGAACGTAGCGAATGCGGATAATTTTATCTGACAGACCAAATTAAGCAGCAAAGAAAATATTTTATCTGTTCAGCTACATATGCGAAAGGAGGAGAAAGAAATGAAGAAAATAAAAATATTTGTGGGAGTTTTTTTATGTATGAATCTTTTTACAATATCAGGATGTGATAAGGTCGTTCATTCTGCTGTTATAGAAGAAAAGGATAAGACTGCTGCAAAGAAAGAGGAAAACAAAGAGAAAGAAACAGTTCAGAAAACAGTCACTGAACAGGTGCAGGCTCCGAAAACCTACCAGACAACCATCCAGTCCGATCTAAGATCCGCAGAACGAACAGATCAGGAAAATCCTATGAAATTTACCCTGACAGCCGATGCTCCGATAGAAGTGCCGGATGTGGGTGCCATATGCCTGAAAAATGTAAAAAAAGTGACAATTTCTGAAGAAGAGCCACAGAAAGTACTGGATACTTTTGCCAAAGGGCAATTGTTGAAACAAGACTATGATGGATTGGCAGAAACATATGAGGTGGATGGACTGACGTACCAGTATACAGGTACATTCCCCGATTTAGAAGCATTTAGTTTTTTGGAAAAATATGCTGCGTTTGATGATGTGAACGAAGAAAATATGTCTCAGGATGAGAAAAAACAAAGAGCAGAACGATTTCAGAATTATATAAAAGCAGGAAATCAGAATATGACTGATGACGGCGCAGAAAATTATGTAAAGGATATTGTTTCTGGAGAATGGCACCTGTTTGACAGTGCATCAAAAGAACTCACAGAAGAAAACTGCACTTTGGAAAAGACCTCTTTTTTCTTTGAAAGAATGGTCGATGGTGTACCTGTTAATTATATACGGAATTCTTATCTGCCATATGATGAATTATCCCGTCCCTGGATAGATGAAGACGATAATTTTCATGAAGCGAAGTGCGATGTGTGGGATAATGAATCGCTGACAATGATTTTCTGCAGCGGAACACTTCAGAGTTTCCAACACAGTGATCCAATTGAGGTATCAGATGCTTCGGACGAAGCATTGTTTCTTCTGCCATTTGATGAAATCAAAGATATTTTTGAAAAAACAATCACCATGCAGATTATGACAGAGCAGGAAAACCGTCTGCCGGCAGTAGATGGCATAAGTTTCACCCGCTATCCATCCATTGATGCACAGACAGTTGAGATGACGATAACAAAAGTTCAGCTTGGATATATGCGTGTGCGGAATGGCAGCAGCAGTACAGAGGGAAGCCTGATCCCAGTATGGGATTTCTACGGAACCTGGAATTCTCAGGAACCGGCCTATGCAGATGGCGGTGATGAAATGGTTATAGACAGCGTTACTATGGATCGCATCGGTGTACCGCTTCTCACAATCGATGCACGAGATGGCAGTGTCGTACAAAGAGTACAGAGCGGACCATCTACTACGTTTCCTGGTGGTATTGGAGAATGTGAATAAACCGTAATAAAAAAAGTGCAGTGTTTATCTGGTTAAAATAGAAATGAAACCGGAAATATGGTATGATTGGGACAACAATAAAAACCAGAGCGTGTTTGAAAATAATTTCTACAATCTGCATGCTCCAGACATTAAGGAGGACACCACAATGGATGCAAACATGAAAAAAAGAAACGAACTTTTGGCAAAAACAGTGATCAAGGGACTGGAATCCCGCAATATGTCCGGGTACTATGCACAAGATAAAGAAGCAGCATTAAAGCAGGCCCTGGAACTGATCCCAAACGGAAGCACAATCGCCATGGGCGGATGCATGAGTGCACATGAGATCGGTCTGGTCAAAGCTTTGCAGGATGGAGAGTATAATTATATTGACCGCGCAAAGCTTGAACCTCGTGAGGGACTTATGGCAGCCTATGATGCAGATTTCTTTTTATCCAGTGCCAATGCAGTCACAGATGATGGCGTCCTTGTCAATATTGATGGCAATTCCAACCGTGTATCCTGCATTGCCCAGGGCCCGAAAAAAGTAATCTTTATTGTAGGTATAAACAAAGTCTGTCCGGATCTTGACAGTGCAATGAAGCGTGCCAGAAATGTGGCAGCTACAGCTAATGCGCAGAGATTTGATATCAAAACTCCATGTAAGGAAACCGGAAAATGCTTTGACTGCAAATCCCCGGATACCATCTGCTGTCAGTTCCTGATCACCAGATATTCCAGACATAAAGACAGAATCCATGTGATTCTGGTAAATGATACGCTGGGACTTTAACCGAATCAAGTAAGTTCCCTGCCTCGATTACGAATATCGGATTGCCCCCCGAATAATAAAAAGAACAGTCTCATTGACGTATAATAAGTCAGAGGGGCTGTTCTTTTTTGGAAAATAATAGGTCTGAAAAAGTCAATATCTGTATCATGTAAATCAATTCCGGAATGGTTTCTGACACAGAATCCTAATATAATATCCATGCGGCAGCAGACCTCTCTGGACAGATGAACCTGGTCTGCCAGCTCTTGCAGAGAGATGATGGATTCAAAATGCGTATTAAGATAGTTCAGCATCTGTTCCAGCCTTTCCAGTTCCAGCTGGTTGGCTGGAACAAATTTTGCAAGATCATTCTGGTGTTCGCAGAGAATCATACCGAAAATTTCACAGAGAAGCCCCTTGATCTTCAACTCATAACAGAAGGTCTTCTGATCAAAGAGGGCTTCTGTTTCATTGAGCTTTTGGATTACAGTCCGGGTACATGAACTTTCGGAAGTAAGAAGGATGCAGGGGACAGCTGAATTCTGGAGAAAAGGGCGAAAACATCTGCGTTCCACATCACTTCCGTATTCGCCGCATATGAAATCCGGACGTGCCAGAAAGGTACTGCAGCAGTTGCAGGATATACCGCAGCATCGAAAGCAGACCAGCTTTCTGTACTGGTAAACAATGCAATGATGACTGCAATTTCCAACTATGTGGCTCAGAACTTTGGTGCAGGCAGATGGGACCGTATCCGTCAGGGCGTGCGCGCCTGCCTGATCCAGACAGAAGCATTTAATCTGATCATGTGTGTTGGAATTCTGCTGCTGAGACATCCGATCGTAAGAATGTTTCTCTCAGATCCCACAAAAGAAATCTATCACTATTCAGATATGTATCTGACGATTGTAGCTCCCTTTTACTTTGTGCTTGGACTGCTGGCAGTATACCGTACATCCATCCAGAGCATGCAGAATGGCAAAGCACCTTTTGCTGCCTGTATGATTGAACTGGTTATGCGAATTGCTGCAACAGTAGGTCTTTCCGGAATTATCGGATATACATCTGTATGTATTGCCAGTCCAATGGCATGGATCGGAGCCTGTGCACTTCTGATCCCGGTTTATTATAAGATGATGAAAGGAAATTGTGCAGCATTACTGAGAACGGAGTGAACAGTAACACAAGATTTTGAGATAACAGCCGCAAGGTGACACTTTACAATGGAAAAACGGATAAAAATGTGCTATGCTATCTATCAATAGACAGAAATCCGTTGATTAAGGAGAGTGAATTATGCGTTTTGTAATTCAGAGAGTAATGCATTCAAAAGTGACAATTAATGGTGAAGTACGAGGTCAGATAGGCAAGGGCTTTATGGTTCTTATCGGAGTAGGAGAGGAAGATACCGTTGAAATTGCAGATAAAATGATTCATAAAATGGTTAATATGCGTATTTTCGAAGATGAAAACGGTAAGACAAACCTTGGCCTGAAGGAGGTGGGCGGAAGTCTTCTGCTTATTTCCCAGTTCACATTATATGCTGACTGTAAAAGAGGAAACAGACCTTCCTTTATAAGAGCAGGGGCCCCTGACATGGCTGAAAATCTGTACAAATACATAATTGCCAGATGCAAAGAACACATTGATATTGTCGAGCAGGGAGAATTTGGGGCAGATATGAAAGTGGAGCTTGTGAATGACGGTCCCTTTACAGTCATATTGGACAGTAATGAATTATAATTATCTGTAACTGTTCAGTATTTTACGGCAGATTGCTGGATGATTATCATTATCTATAACAAGAAAAAGATATGAAAAAAGCAGTTATAAATTATCAGAAAACAACAGGAATTGCAAGAGAGGAGCAGATTTATGAAAATCGGATTTATCGGATGCGGAAATATGGCTTCTGCCATGATCAGTGGTATGCTGAAAAAAGGACTTTATAAAAAAGATGAGATTATTGTTTCCAATCTTACAGAAGAAGGAAGCAAACGAAGCAGAGAAAAGCTGGGAGTGGTTACAACCCTGGATAACCATGAAGTGGTAAAAAACACAAAACTGGTTTTCCTGGCCGTGAAACCGCAGTTTTATGAAGAAGTGCTGAATGAAGTAAAAGATGAACTGACACCGGAACACACAGTTGTAGGCATTGCGCCGGGGAAAACTCTTGCCTGGTTAGAAGAAGAATGTGGACAGCCTCTGAAAGTGGTAAGAATGATGCCGAATACTCCTGCTCAGGTTGGGGAGGGTATGACTGGTGTATGTGCCAATGAGAAAGTATCGGCAGAAGAACTGGCTCAGATCTGTGAGATCACAGACAGCTTTGGACGTACAGAAGTAGTTCCGGAGCGTCTGATGGACGCAGTAAGTGCTGTAAGCGGATGTTCACCTGCATATGTTTTTATGTTCATAGAAGCAATGGCAGATGCTGCGGTAGCTCAGGGAATGCCAAGAAAACAGGCTTATCAGTTTGCTGCACAGGCTTTACTTGGAAGCGCAAAAATGGTACTGGAAACAGGCGTGCATCCGGGAGAACTGAAGGATATGGTATGTTCACCGGCCGGAAGTACCATTGAGGGAGTAAGAATCCTGGAACAGAATGGATTCAGAAGTGCTGTCTTTGAAGCTCTGAATGGAGCTGCTGAAAAAGGTAAAAAGATGTAATCTCAGTAACTCTAAGGCTCTGAAAATCCGCTAAAACCATAAAAAATCCGCTCAAACTCGCCGCAAAGCGGCTCAGACAGTGAGCGGATTTTTTATAACGCGAATTTTCAGAACCTAAGAGTTACTACAATTCCTGCAAATACATATTAACAGAACAATATTTCGGAGCTGTTTTATTATAAATTCCCCTGACTCAGATGACTGTTGTGGTATTTACCGGAGTTTGTAACATCTTCTCCAAACCATACAGGTGGAGTATAACTGAGCGCCTGTTCTTCAGAAGAAAATTCCACTTCTGCGAGATAGAGTCCCTCATAGGGGGCATCAAATACATCCAGTTCAATGGTGAGTCCATCCTTTTCAGGAATAAGATAGCGGGTTTTGGAAATGAGGATTCCGTCAGCTTTTGGACGCATATGTTCATAGGATTCTTTTGTAAGTGGAAGATTATATTCTTCGCGGGTCATAAGACCTTTGGATTTATAGGTGAGATAGTAGTTATCATCCTCTTTGCGGATACGGACTACCGGTGCGGTGGATAAATAGCCCTGTTCCAGCTTATGGTGTGGATAAGCATCAAGATCTGCTGGCAGATTTTCTTTGGATATTAAAAATTTACGTTCGATTTCCATTTAAATTTCCTCCATTGAGTTAAAATGTGTCAATCCTTTAGTTTGTGCTATAATGATAATAGCATATATGAAAAATAATGAAAACGCATATTTTACTTAAATCAAACGGTGATATCGTTACTGTTCACTCCGTTCACAGTAACGTAGACAAAATTCATTCCAGATTGCCTGCGGCAATGGAATTTTGGCTTGTATGTCTCGGGATAGTGGTGTGTGAACAGTAACATGATATCTGCTTGATGTAAAATAGATAAAAATGTTGTGGGGAATGAAGAAGAAAGTAGGAAACAGCATGGGACAAGAGGAAAAATATATGGATGAATACATAAAAGAAATATCAGAAAAAATTGAAGATAAAAAAGAATATTATGCCGAAATCAGCGATAAAATCTGGGAGTATGCGGAGCCGAGATTTCAAGAATATAAATCTTCTGAATTACTTCAGCAGACATTAAAGAAAGAGGGATTTTCCATAAAATCAAATCTGGCAGGAGAGGAAACAGCATTTATTGCAGAATACGGTTCCGGAAAACCGGTTATAGGATTTCTTGGCGAATTTGATGCCCTGCCGGGACTTTCGCAGAAAGCAGATACTACCGAGAGAATCCCGGAAGAAAAAACATCAGATTCAAAATATGAAAGCGTGCCGGAAAGAGAAAAGAAACAAAATCCAGGTTCAGGATATACTGATAATTGTGGCCATGGCTGCGGTCATCAGCTTATCGGAACAGGCACCCTTGCCGCCGTCATAGCATTAAAAGACTTCATGAAAGAACACAACCTGAAAGGAACAATCCGCTACTACGGCTGCCCAGCCGAAGAAAACGCAGGCGGCAAAGCGTTTCTCGTACGCGACGGCTATTTCGATGACTGTGATCTCGCCCTCTGCTGGCACCCGGAACAGGGACGACGCGCATGCTACGGAAGCACAAAGGCAAACTTCAGAGTCTTCTTCACATTCCACGGAACCCCAGCACACGCCTCCATGTGCCCGGAATTGGGCCGTTCCGCACTGGATGCAGTAGAATTAATGGACGTAGGCGTAAACTACATGCGTGAACACATGATAGACGAAGCCAGAATCCACTATGCCATCACCGACACAGGCGGAGATGCCCCAAACGTAGTCCAGTCCAGAGCCCAGGTACTCTACGCCATCCGCGCCCCGAAGATCACTCAGGTAAAAGAACTCTACAACCGCGTATGTAATATAGCCAAAGGCGTCGCCCTCATGACCGAAACTACAGTAGAAATCCGCCAGGTAGCCGCTTACTCAAACCTGATTTCCAGCAAAATCCTTGCAGACCATATGAACACCTACCTGGAAAAACTTGGCCCGATTCCATATACAGAGCAGGAATATGCCTACGCACAAAAATTCCAGCAGTCCCTCTCGGATCAGGACAAAAACCAACTTCCTACAATTGCCCGGGACTACTTTGGTCCCAAAGCACCGGAAGCAATGAAAACCCCAATCTTCGAACCAATCGCCTGCCAAAATCTGTACAGCGACCTCAAATACTCCACCGATGTAGGAGACGTAAGCTGGATCGTTCCAACCGTCCACCTCAACATCCCCACATTCGCCGCAGGAACCGCCCTCCACTCTTGGCAGGCAGTAGCCCAGGGCAAATCCTCAATCGCTCACAAAGGAATGCTCTACGCCGCCAAAATCATGTCCCTCACAGCTCTGGATTTTTTACAAAATCCAGAACTGGCAAATCAAGCCAGAAAAGAACTGACAGAAACATTAGACGGAGAAACATATCCCAATCCATTGCCGAAAGACTTGAAACCAGAGCTATGGTAAAAATAACATTTTGCCAGTTCCCAGCGCGAATCCATCTGTCTCCTGGGGTGAATTTGACGAGTCTTAGTAACTCTTAGGTTTGGGAAATCTGCGTTATGGAAAAGAATCGCAACGTGTCTGAGCGAAGTTTGCAACGGAGCGAGTTTTGCATTCTTTTTCATGTTTTTAGCAGATTTACCAAACCTTAGAGTTACTTAGGCTCACGAAACTGAACCCCAGGAGACAGATGGCTTCGCGCGTCCCTGCCCAGTGTCCCTACCCAATCCAAACAAACATTGTAACTATCCATAAAAAATGCTATAATCCATTTCAGAAAAACAAGATAAAAATCTTAAAAAATACAACAATCAGGAGGCACAAAAAAATGAGTAAAAAAGCATACATCTTCCTCGCCGACGGATTCGAAGACATTGAAGGCTTAACCGTAGTAGACCTTCTTCGCCGCGCCGGAATCGACATCAAAACCGTATCTATCAAAGAAACCACCCGGATCCAGACATCCCACGGCATCACCATGCTCACCGACGCCATATTCGCTGAAACCGACTTCGCCGACGCCGACATGCTCGTTCTTCCTGGAGGAATGCCGGGAACCAAATACCTTGCCGGTTACAAACCACTCATCGACCTCCTGACAGACTTCAACAATAAAGGCAAAAAAATCGCAGCCATCTGCGCAGCTCCAAGCGTATTTTCCGGACTGGGATTCCTCAAAGGCCGCAAAGCAACTTCCTATCCGTCATTCATGGAAGTTCTCTCCAAAGATGGCGCAGTAACAAGTGAAGACAGAGTAGTAGTAGACGGAAACATAACCACCAGCCGCGGCCTGGGAACGGCTGTAGACTTCGCACTCTCCCTGATTTCACAGCTCGAAAATGAAGAAAAAGCAAAAGAAATCGCAGAATCTGTAGTTTACACACGTTAAAACACCCCAAAACCCTTATTTTTATGCGAAAAAACACTAGCACTTTTGGATTTTTTGTGCTATACTGCTACAATGACTGTAAATATATAATTGAGTTATAAACAGACTTCTTGCGTTACTGACACAGAGTGAACAGTAACTCTCCCGCTTCTGCAATGGTGGGAGCGGAGCTCAGACTTGAATATATAGAAATAGGTAAAAACTGTGAATGATATAACGCAGCTGAAAAACCAGTCGCAAAATATAACCTGAATTTAAGGAGGAACATTGTAACATGAGTTTACAGGTGGAAAAAATGGAAAAAAACATGGCTAAACTTACTATCGAAGTTGCCGCTGAAGATTTAGAAAAAGCAATGCAGAATGCATACCAGAAAGCAAAAGGAAGAATTTCCATCCCTGGATTCCGTAAAGGAAAAGCTCCAAGAAAAATGATCGAGCAGATGTATGGCAAAGGAGTATTCCTTGAAGATGCTGTTAACGCTCTGATTCCGGAACACTACAGCAAAGCATTAGCTGAATGCGAACTTGAGATCGTTTCCCAGCCGACAATCGACATCACACAGGCTGAGCCTGGAAAAGCATTCATCTTCACAGCAGAAGTTGCTGTTAAACCGGAAGTTACATTAGGTGATTACAAAGGTGTAGAAGTACCGAAAACTGAAATCACAGTAACAGACGAAGACGTAGAAGCTGAACTCAAGAAAGAGCAGGAGAAAAATTCCAGAACAATCAGCGTAGAAGACCGCGCAGCTCAGTTAAATGATATCGTAACAATCGACTTCGAAGGATCTGTAGACGGAGTACCTTTCGATGGCGGACAGGCTACAGAGTATCCTCTGACACTTGGTTCCAACACATTTATCCCGGGATTCGAGGAACAGCTTGTTGGTGCTAAAGTTGGCGATGATGTAGACGTAAAAGTTACATTCCCTGAAGAATATCAGGCAAAAGAACTTGCAGGTAAAGAAGCAATCTTCAAATGCGCAGTTAAGAAGATCGAAGCAAAAGAACTTCCTGAACTGGATGATGATTTTGCAAAAGATGTCTCTGAATTCGATACACTTGCAGAGTACAAAGAGCATGTAAAAACAAATCTTGAAGATAAGAAAGCAAACGAAGCAAAACGTGCAAAAGAAGATGCAGCAGTAGATAAAGCAATCGAAAATGCACAGATGGATATTCCGGAAGCTATGCTTATGACACAGTGCCGTCAGATGCTCGATGATTTCAGCAGAAGAATGCAGTCCCAGGGATTATCCATGGACCAGTACTTCCAGTTCACAGGCATGACAGCTGACAAGATGATGGAAGACATGAAACCACAGGCATTAAAGAGAATCCAGACAAGACTGGTTCTTGAGAAAGTAGCAGAAGTTGAGAACATTCAGCCAACAGAGGAAGAAGTAAATGAAGAAATCTCCAAGATGGCTGAAGCATACAAAATGGAAGCTGACAAGTTAAAAGAATTACTTGGAGAGCGTGAACTTGAGCAGATGAAGAAAGACATGGCTGTACAGAAAGCAGTTACTGTTATCGCTGACGCTGCTAAGGAAGTTTAATTTTAAAGTAATCGAATTTTAAGATCCGGAAAGAGACAGGCTCAGATGTCTGCCTCTTTCGGAAAAAAGTCAGCCGCGTAAATGGAGGCGTTTATATGAGTTTAGTACCTTATGTCATTGAACAGACAAGCAGGGGAGAGAGAAGCTATGATATCTATTCAAGGCTTCTGAAGGACAGAATCATTTTTCTTGGTGAGGAAGTAAATGATGTGAGTGCAGGACTGATCGTATCACAGCTTCTTTTCCTGGAAGCAGAAGATCCCGGTAAAGATATCCAGCTGTATATCAACAGCCCGGGCGGTTCCGTAACAGCCGGCATGGCGATCTATGATACCATGCAGTATATTAAATGCGATGTTTCTACCATTTGTCTTGGAATGGCTGCCAGCATGGGTGCCTTTCTTCTGGCAGGCGGTGCAAAAGGAAAGAGATTTGCTC
>UMCC01048869.1_pt1 | contig 10135 bp, 8 predicted proteins | sample 1964141 | NCBI WGS metagenome assembly UMCC01 (sample SAMEA4835959, study PRJEB28245) | human gut metagenome | biome: gut microbiome; material: fecal sample | place: Denmark | collected 2008
ATGACTTTTTTCATTTCATGCGAAATGCCGGATATCCTGCCAGAGCTGCGCTCCCTTACTGCCGGGTGACACGGACGTGATTTTTGTAATAAAGTCATCAGCTGAGTGCTCGCGGGCTCCGGCCATACCTTTGCGAAGGTCGTAGGTCGCCTCCGGTGTGCAGAGCAGGAAGCAGTCAGCGTCCAAGTCTCTCGGCGAGATTTCCAGCATCGGGTGCGTCTCTTTGAGGGTAGATGTAATGTTCTTGGAGTCGCGTCTGCGGACGGCAAAGCTCTGGTAGGCCTTGGCGGCAAGGAACTCCTGATAGGCCTCCATCTGTTCGTCGCTCATCAGCTGTTCAGCTTTGGCCTTGGATGTGTTATCAAGGATTTCCTGCGCTCCGCAATTTTTGAGCTTCTGTAGAGCCTCCATCATATTTCGATTGGCTTCTGCGAGCTGCCTGCGGGTGAGTTCATGAGCGACGGCCTGTGCGCCGGGCTCTGTTTCCTGCCAGTAGTGATCGCTGTATCGGATAAAGTGGGTGGCCGGTGAGTAGCGCAGCTCGTTTGCAAAATACTTCGAGAGCACCTCAGCCTGTCCCACATCGGAAAAGTCCTCCGGCTTATAGCTGTTCTCGTCGTTATAGACCTCTGGAGGGACATATCCGTCCTCACGACAGATCTTGGAATAAAAGCGCTGGGCGCTGTGCCAGATTGTATTAAGCTCGCTGTTATCCAGAGGCGGCACGCAGGTCGCGGCCTTTTCCAGAAAACTTTGGTAGGCTTTTTCTGTATCGCCGTATTTCTTAATGACGATACCGGCAAAGCGGGACATGGTAGCATTACGGCTTCCTTCCGGGATCACGACATCTTTCTCGTGGCCGCCGGGCAGGTCTGCATCGAACTCGTCGTCATTAAAAAAATCCGTGAGGTTCATGCGACCGGGATATTCTGGATGCCTGCACAGCTGTATATAAACAGCTCGAACTTGACGATCAGATTAAGTTTAAGAGCGCAGCTAAATCGTTCGTGCGTACATATGGCTTCCTTGGTGCAATCCTTCCTTATGGAAATGTTGACTGGGAGAAGCTGTCAATCTTCCTGAACTTGCTGATACTGAAACTTCCATCGCCTCGTGACGATGATCTTTCGGAGGGCATCCTTCAGACGATAGATCTGAGCAGCTACAGAAATGAAGCGCAGGAGGCCATTGCTATTAAGCTGGAGGATGCTGATGCAGAAATTGCGCCGGTACCTGCAGGCAAGGTAGGCCATATCGTTGAGCCGGAAATGGATCTGCTTTCCAAGATCATCATGGACTTCAACGACATGTTCGGAAATATAAACTGGAACGATGCAGATAATGTACAGCGTCAGATTCTGGCCATCCCGGAGATGGTGTCAAAGGATAAGAAATATCAGAACGCCATGAAGAACTCTGATGCTCAGGAAGCGCGTACCGAAAGCGAGCGTGCTCTGCAGGCGGTTATCTTCTCTATCATGGCGGACAACATGGAGCTCTTCAAGCAGTTCCAAGACAATCCGTCGTTCAAGAAATGGCTTTCTGATCTGGTGTTTAACCTTACCTACAATCCGGAGGGCAAAGAGTACGTGATGCCGGGTGCTGAGCAGAAGTCAGTGACATACGATTTTAATCCGCAGCAGGATTTGATGATGGTAGCTGAAGATCCGGCACCTTATGGTGAAAAGAAAGATGACGACTAATTACAGGGAGGTGTATGGGCGTTGGAACTCACAAAAACTGTAAAGGATAAAACTTTTGATGATTACTTTACAGAGGTCGATCACAGCGAAAGCATCAGTGAAGATCGACCGGGGTCAATGCGCCTTTTTTACCTCAATGTCAGAAGCGGAAAAATCAAGATAGCTGATCTTGAGAAATTCACGATGCTGAATATTGGCCGCTATGTATTTTCGCGGGCAAAGCAGGAGCAATATGAAAAGGCCGGGAATCTGGATGCAGTCATGCAGCAGGCTCTCCGTATTATGCGTAAACGTGGTGCAGCTGATGCCAAGGGAACCGGAAACGAGCTCGGTGAGATTATGATTTATGCTTTTCTTGAGGAGAAGCTAAAGGCATATAAGCTACTCAGCAAAATCGAGCTAAGTACGGATGCCGCGCAATATTTGAGTGAGGCTGATGGTATCCATTTCCTGTGTTCTGACGGTACCAGCGGATCGTATAACCAGATGGTATTCGGTGCTTCAAATATTGTCGGAGAGATTAAGGATGCCATAGATCAGGCTTTTGAGATCATCAAGAAAATCAGTGCCCATGAGGATGATGAGGTTTATATGATTGAAAAGACCGTCCTCGACCGTTTTTATGATGAAGATGATCTGGCAGTCTTGAAAGAGTATGTTGTACCAGAGGAAGGAAAGAAGGCCAAGTACGCAATATCTTATGGCGTATTCTTGGGATACAATTTCGGCATTCTTCCTTCAGGCCGTAGCGATGATGAATTGCTGGATATTATGCAGGAGAAGCTGGAACAGGACGCACAGCAACACGCTGCATACATCTCGCAGAAAATAAAGGACTGCGGGCTGGAAAACCACGCATTCTATTTTTACCTGCTTCCGCTGAATGATGCGGAGACCGAAAAGAAAACGATAATGCAGCACGTATTGGATGGAGATGTTGACCTATGAGCGGTGAAAAGAGAACACTCGGTGCCGCCATATTTGCCGACATCGAAGATAACGAATACTTGAATAAGATTCATGAGAAGGTGCTGTATAACTATGCCCTGCGACTGCTTCAACTTACCAAGAAGGAACCACTGCCTTTCGACCAGAAGGAGAAGCGTGATGCGTTGCGTTTCGCTGATCTGCTATCGAAGTCCAATGATCCTGAAAAGGCAAATGCTCATAAAATCTGGGCGCAGGAAATAGTAATCCTCTTGAATGAGCTTTACCCGGAGGACACACTGATCAAGCTTTATGCCGGAGATGTCTTTTCAAGCATAGGAAACCACAAGGGCATAGAACACATTAATTCCGAATATCAGGACATTACTGCGCTGGAGAGGTTTTTCTCAGAATTTAGGGATGACTATCTTACAATTCCCGCCGAACCGGATGAGAAGTTTTTTGCTGCTCAGAAAACAGCCTATGATCATTTGACCGATGATTGTTTCAGCTATTCTGCTCCAACTTCTATGGGAAAGTCCTTCATCATGCGGATGTTTATCAAGAATGAGGTCATCCACGGCGCACAGAAAAACTATGCTCTGATTGTGCCGACAAAGGCACTCATAAACGAAGTCCGTGGCAAAGTTATTGATGACCTTGGTGAAAACGGAAACCTTGAGAAAATCAATTACCTCGACCGCTGCAATTATCGTGTGGTAACTGCGGCCAGTGATATTGCATTGGAGGAGGAGCACAATTATATCTTCGTTCTTACACCGGAACGTTTGCTGTATCTGTTGATAAGTCAGCCGAAGGTACAGATAGACTACCTGTTTATCGATGAGGCACATAAATTGTCCGGCAAGAACAGCCGTGCTCCGTTTTACTACAAGGTTGTGGATATGCTTTTGAAACGAGAGCCTAAGCCACACTTTATCTTCGCCTCTCCGAACATTCCGAATCCGCAGGTTTATCTCCGGATGATGACAGATATAGAGGCTGGTGATGATAGCAAACTGGCAATTACATACTCACCAGTTGTTCAGGTAAAGTTCCTTGTAGATCTGAAGAATCACGAAATTCAGGTTTATAACGAGCATAACGGAAAACGTATTCACGTTGCGAATATACGCGACCGTGGCGGCAGAAATGCTAACCTTACAGATATTCTGCTGAAATTTGAAAAAATGAATAAAGACCTGCCGGAAGATATGCGAAAGCAGACAATCGTCTACTTCAACGGCAGAAATAAGGCAATCGATGCTGCTCGGAGATTTTCTGACGCACTTGGGTATGATGGCATTAAGAATGATCCTTTGCTGGAAACACTGTCTAAGGATATCCGTCAGGAAGTTCATGGGGACTATTTCCTTGCCGACATGATTCGCAAGGGCATCGCTTACCATATAGGCTATCTTCCCGCTTCGATTCGGGCAAGGATAGAGACGCTGTTTCAGGAAGGGCATATAACGATTATGTTCTGCACCAGCACTTTACTGGAAGGCGTTAATTTGCCAGCAGACAATCTTTTCATTACGGACAACAAGATATTCCGTAGCGAGATGGAGCCGGTCGATTTCAGAAACCTGATAGGCCGTGTCGGCAGAATCAGTTTCAATCTTTTCGGGAATGTATATTTTGTTACCGATGAAGAAGAAACAGTAAAGGCCGATGACTATGTCAGGATGCTGCAGGAGAAGGTGCCGGAACAGGTGCTTTCCATCGCTACGAATCCGAAGGTTCTCAAGAAGGTTGAGAAGAAGTATGTAGCTGACATTCTTAAAAGTGGTAGCTCTGTAATTCCACAGCGTGTTAATGAGAATGGCGATCCTCTTCAGTCAGAAGAGTCCTATATCATGATGCGTAAGTTTGGCCTTATTCTGCTCAGGGATATTGTTGAAGATAAGGATACGCTTGTGCGTCGAGAGTTCAAGCCATTCCTGACAGATGAGGATGAAAAGAAAATCCGCGATAAATTCAAGAATACAGAGACAATCCCGGACGACGACATAAACACATCTGTTGACCAGACAAAACGTCTCATTATGGCTATAAAGAATAATGATCTGCGTTATCCTGAAGTGAAGGATGGTTATTTCAGACACGATGTGGTTTTGGAGTTTTTGAAGAAGCTGAGCAATGTTTTCCAGTGGAAAATATATGAATCAAGCACACTTGGAAAGGATAGTCTGCTGAGCTGGTACGCGGTTATCCTCTGTGAATGGATGGAAGGAAACGGCCTGAACTACATCATGCGGGCAGCCTTGAAACACCATCGTGAGAAACCGGATGACTTCTGGATCAACAGATATACCAAGGGCGTGTATGACGATACCTCATTAATCCATCGCAATATTGTTTTTGCTGATACGTTGGAAGTGATCGAAAATGTCATCCTGTTTAGCATATCGAACTACTTCCTGCGATTTTCAAATGAGTTCAGGCGCATTAAGGGCGATGATGAGCTGGACGCCAATAACTGGTATGAATACGTGGAATATGGCACCACAAATCCGCTGACGATCCTTTTGCAGAGAAATGGATTTTCTCGTGAGTCTGCGAGATTTATCAAGGAAAATCCGGAGTATGTCGTGAAGGACGGCAGCACCGGGAAGTTAAAACTGAAGGCCTCGTTATCAAAGTGTGGTCGAACCAGCGTGGAGAACGAAGTCGAATATATCCGGCAGAATGTTCCGGGAATCTTTGTAGGCGAGGAGGAATAAAGACAGATGAAGGGTTCAGAATGCAAATTCGTTAAATACATGGAGGGTTCGGACAAGCGGTTTGTCATTCCGGTTTATCAGAGAAACTATGACTGGAAAACCGAAAACTGCAAGCAGCTGTATGATGATCTTGTAAAGATCATCAAGGGGAACCGGAAGAGTCACTTTTTCGGGAGTCTTGTTTCTGTTTATAATCCGGATGGACATAATGAGGAGTTCCTGATCATTGATGGCCAGCAGCGTCTTACGACAGTTTCGCTGTTGTTTCTTGCCATGTATAACCTGATGGATAAGGGTGTCATTGTGCCGGAAACTGCAAATCTGAAGCAGCGGATTTTTGAGGAATATCTCGTAGACAAGTGGAAGCCGAAGGATACCCGTATCAAGCTCAAACCGGTAAAGAATGACCAGACGGCTTTCGGGAAGCTGTTCTCTGATCCGACGGAGCATATCCGCGAATCTAATCTGACTGTGAACTACGATTATTTTTATGACCGCATTCAGAAACAGGAAATCACCATCGATCAGCTTTACGATGCGATCTGCTGTCTGGAAATTATAAATATTCGTCTGGATATGGACGACAATCCTCAGCTCATTTTTGAGAGTCTGAACTCGACCGGTCTTGACCTCAGCGAAGGTGATAAGATCAGAAATTTCATACTGATGGGCTTGCCTTCTAAGGAGCAGGAGGATTATTACGAGAAATACTGGAACAAGATTGAGGTCTGCACGAAGTATGATGTAAGCGCCTTTATCCGAGATTACTTGAGCGTGAAGCAGCAGGCCATTCCGCAGCAGAAGAAAATCTACGTCAATTTTAAGGACTTTGTGGAGCTTGGAAAAATCGAAACAGAACCACTCCTTGCTGAGATGCTGGCCTATGCAAAGCGGTACCAGATTCTCCTTGATGGTAATTCCGGCAGTGCTGCCCTTGACGCCTGCATTGACCGACTGAACCGTCTGGAGACGACGGTAACAAGGCCGTACTTCCTCGAAGTGCTGCGTCTATATAACGAAAACAAACTGACGTTGGCACAGGTCACTGAGATTTTCCTGACGACAGAGAATTACCTGTTCCGCAGGACGATGTGTGATCTGCCGACAAATGCTCTGAATAAAATTTTCCTCATGCTGCACCGAGAGATCATACGATACGACGGTACCGAGGATAACTATGTCGAGAAGCTCAAGTATGCACTTCTTTCAAAGAAAGAGCGTGCCCGCTTCCCGGACGATGTGGAGTTTAAGGCGGCATTTGAGGAACGTCCAGTTTATCTGATGAACAGCAAGAATAAGATTTACATTCTTGAGCGCTTCGAGAACTTCGGTACTTCTGAGGATAAGGATGTATACCGTCACTGTGACGACGGCACCTATTCGATTGAGCACATTATGCCTCAGCATCTAACGCCAGTATGGCAGAAGGAGCTGGGCGATGACTATGAGCAGATACATGAGCTGTGGTTGCATCGCATGGCAAATCTTACGCTGACGGCCTACAACTCGAAATACAGCAATAGCTCTTTCACTGAGAAGAAAACCATGCAGAACGGTTTCGATGACAGTGGTATTCGCATGAATACTTGGATTGCCAAGAAGGACAAGTGGACGCTGGCGGAGCTGGAGGAGCGCAGTGATTATCTCATGGGTCGGGCTTTGTCAATCTGGGCAGCACCTGTCACAGAATACAAACCGGAAGAAAAGCAGCTTGACACTTATACGCTTGAGGATGAAGGCGAGCTGACCGGACGACTGATTGCGAAGTTTACCTTTAAGAACACTGAACAGCCGGTAACGAGCTGGGTTGAGATGTTCCAGAAGGTTATTCAGATTCTGTATGCCGAGGATAAGGCCATTATCACTAAGCTGGCCATGTCGGAGGAGGAGAACATAGCTCTCCACTTCAATACAAATCAGGATGCGTTCACGAAGTCGCTTGAGATCGGCGATGGCATCTATGTATGGACAAACACCAGCACGCAGAGTAAGCTGTCTGTCCTGAGTCGTCTCTTCAAACTGTACGATGAAGATCCGGCAGACTTGGTATTTTATCTGCGTGATGAGAACGAGGCCAACGAGGATGAGCCGGGCAGCCGTTACGAGCTCCGGAGAAAATACTGGACATACGCGCTTCCGATTATCCAGAAGGCGCACGGCGAGGATGGCTCCTTCTCCAATGTTAATCCGGCAAGAGATAACTGGATCAATGGCTTCTTTGGTATAGGTGGCTTCTATCTTTGCTGCGTAGCAAACTTTGATGCAGCGCGGGCAGAGGTCGTATTTGGCAGAGGAAATAAGCAAGAAAACAAGGCTGCATTCGATAGCCTGTACACACATAAAGCAGAAATAGAATCTGCGCTGGGCACGACGCTCCAGTGGAACCGTGGCGACGACATTAAATCGTCCAAGGTATTCATTCAGCTGAATAACGTCAGCATCGAGAATGAGACCGATTGGCTCCAGATGGCTAACTTCCACGCTGATTGGACGAAGAAATTCTACGATGTGATTGTGCCGTTTATCAAGGGATGAGGAGGTGATCTGATGAGAGTTATCAAAAATTCAGCATGGGTGTACTACCTCGCCGATACAGATCCACATTTCGATGAAACAAAAGTTGGAAAATGGATGTATTTTTTCGGAGATAGGCAGTTTGTAGAAAAAATATGTAGGGAGGCAATTGAACAGAATATCGTTGAAGAGTGTAAACACAGTAATGCAGACGATGGTGTTTCTTGCTTTTACCTGAACGATGACGATCTTGAAGGCCATAGACGCGTCATTGAATTTTTCATCAAGAATGACCTGATCCGTAAAACGAAAAAAGGCAAGCTGTACAACATATCATTCAAACATGATACGCAGACACTTGCTGGTGAGTATGGGGATGATTACCATTCCGATATCAAGCTGGAAGAATTCGTGAATCTTGAGACCGGAAAATGGATTGGGTGACATCTGCAGAAGTGGAGGTTAGTTTTTCGATGAATAATGATATAAAAGCAATCGAAACTGAGTATGATGGACACAGATTTCGCAGTCGGCTTGAAGCACGATGGGCAGTCTTTTTCAATGCTATCGGCTTGACTTATGAATATGAGATCGAAGGATTTGAAATGGATGGAACCAGATATCTACCGGACTTTTATATTCCAAGCTTGAATAGGTGGTTCGAGATCAAAGGCAAACCGTTGAGTTTGGACGAAATAAAAAAGTGCGAAGAATTCTGTCGCAGACTTGATAATGAGAATATAAAGTACTCAGTCCTTATTGGGTCGCCGAATTTATGCGCCATACGCGTCGGAGACTTTTTTGGAATACTGGAATATGTCTGGGAGTGGCCGTCCGAAAAATATCCAGACAATTTTCGCATTCAAGTTCCCAAGGAGCTTATAGAGGATGAGTACTATTCCAGATTTGTAAAGGGCTTATGGGTTGTTCCTGATAAGACAGAAGAGGAAGTTGCGGTTGCTGCGATTGCAGCAGGAAAGGCAAGATTCGAATTTGGAGAAAAACCTGATGTATAAGGATTCTAATGTTGAGGCGATGGGATTTCAGACTTGTTCCCTCAGAGCGAAGCCTTGAAGCGGTCGGCGAATCTGTGCGTTTGCATATTATAAGTAGGAGCAAGGCCTTTGACCTGTTTCCGAGAATGTACAGGGGTAAAAATCGGTGTGTTTTACGGCAAAAACACGCTTTGATAAATTCCCGCGAACGAACGCGGATTTGGCTACACACTTGACATCAATCTGGAGCAATCGAGCCATGTCGAGGCCGTCTGCCTGCTCACCAAAGAGTGAATTGCAGCGCTGACCGTTCCGGAAAACTGCTGCGGCGGGATGAATGAAGCGCTTTGATCGACGAGTTGCGGCATTTGAATCATTTCCCCCTTGCAGACGCCGGAAAAAAGCGTATAATACAATCATTCAAGAAAAAACAGGGGAGCTCGTGCAGGCGGGCTGAGAGGAAGTGCTCCAACTTCGACCCTTTCACCTGATGCGGGTAATGCCGCCGTAGGAAGTTGACCTCATGGCTTTTTACAGGAGACGCCCGTTGTGGGCGCCTCCTGTTTTTTATTCAGAAAGGAGAAACAGATATGTTTCAGAAAATGCTCGAAAACGTGAGAGGCAAGTGCCCTCTCATCCACAACATCACGAACTATGTCACGGTGAACGACTGCGCCAACATCGTGCTGGCCTGCGGCGCGTCGCCCATCATGTCGGACGACCAGAGCGAGGTCGAGGAGATCACGACGATCTGCGGTGGATTGAACATCAACATCGGCACGCTCAACAAGCGCACGATCGAGTCGATGTTCCTTGCGGGCAAGCGCGCGAACGCGCTTTCTCACCCCGTCGTGCTCGATCCCGTGGGCGCTGGCGCGTCGAAACTGAGAACGGAGACGGCGCAGAAGCTCCTTGAAGAGGTCAAATTCACCGTCATCCGCGGCAACATCTCCGAGGTCAAGACCCTTGCCTCCGGCAGCGGCACGACCAAGGGCGTGGACGCTGACGTCGCGGACAAGGTGAGCGAGGAGAATCTCGACAGCGCGGTCGCGTTCGCCAAGGCCTTTGCCGAAAAGACGGGCGCGGTCATCGCCATTACCGGCGCGATCGACATTGTGGCGGACGGCAAAAAGGCCTACTGCATCCGAAACGGCCACCCCATGATGTCCTCCATCACGGGCACGGGCTGCCAGCTCTCCGCCATGACGGCGGCGTATGTGACGGCGAACCCCGAGCATCCGCTGGAGGCTGCCGCGGCGGCGGTCTGCGC
>UMCC01044798.1_pt1 | contig 9850 bp, 8 predicted proteins | sample 1964141 | NCBI WGS metagenome assembly UMCC01 (sample SAMEA4835959, study PRJEB28245) | human gut metagenome | biome: gut microbiome; material: fecal sample | place: Denmark | collected 2008
CCGTGGTGTCGCTGGTTCAAATCCAGTTCCCGCTACTATAACGAAGACTGCGTGCTTAAGAAATTAGTACGCAGTTTTTTTACGCAAATTTACTGGTTACTGCTTATATCAAGCAAAGAAATAATAGTATTAAGGAGCAACTTGTGGTAATATAACAGATAATGATATAGAAAAAAGTTGTTGTCTTTCGTTTATATTTTAAAACGTGGCCAATAACAGAAATACGGAGGAAACAAGATGAATAAGAAAAGCGGATATGCGCTCAGAATAGTACTTGGAGGTTATCTCACCTACCTGGGTATCAGAATCTTAAGTGAGATGATCCAGCAGCGTCCTAGCAATATGACACTTATGTCAGTACTGGCAGTTGTATTTATCCTGGTTGGAGTTGCTTATGCAGGGAATGCCATCTGCAAAACGTTTGAAATTGATATCAAAAAGCAGATTGCGAAGATGATAGCAAAGAGAAAAGCGGAGCAGAAACGAAAAGCAGAAGAAGCGGCAGCGGCGAAGGAAATGTCACAGGTAACAGAAAGCACAACGACAGAAGCATCAGAAGACGAAAAAGTATCAGACGATACAATGCCGACAATGCTTTCAGAAGAAGACAGGAAGAAGCTGGAAGACGCAGTGTCTAAGGCGGATTTCGAGGAAAAAACAATGCAAGACAGCAAGGCTGAAGTTATAGAAAAAACAGCAGATTCAGATTCAACAGAAAACGAAGCAGCGGAAAAAACAGTATCAGAAGAAAAAACGGTGATTACAACAGAATCAGAGGAAACACCGGACGAAGAAATAAAAGCTGAAGGAACACCAGTTGAAGAAACTCCAGCTCAGGAAGAAGAACTGACAGACACAAGAGTGGTAGATATTTTTGCAGAACTGAATGAAGAACCTGTTTCAGAAGATGCTGAAAATGATTTTGAGGAGAAATAATTATGCGTGTAGGTATGGGATATGATGTTCATAAGTTAGTTGAAGGAAGAAAACTGATCCTGGGTGGAGTTGAGATTCCTTACGAGAAAGGTCTCTTAGGACATTCAGATGCAGACGTTATGCTGCATGCCGTAATGGATGCACTGCTTGGAGCAGCAGCACTTGGAGACATTGGCCTTCATTTTCCGGATACAGATCCGAAATATAAGGGTGCATCCAGTATAAAACTGCTCGAGCACGTAGGCAGACTTTTGGAAGAGAATGGATATGTGATCGAGAATATTGATGCGACGATCATTGCGCAGCGTCCAAAGATGCGTCCGCATATTGACCAGATGCGGGAAAACATGGCGAAAGCGCTTAAAATTGACGTTGATCAGATCAATGTAAAGGCTACAACAGAAGAGGGCCTTGGCTTTACCGGAAGCGGCGAAGGAATCTCATCCCAGGCGATCTGTGCGATTGAAAAATTTACAAATTACAGTAGCGTGGATGTGATGGAGAAGCCTGCAGGATGTGGTGGATGCTGTGCGGGAAAATAAGATGAAGATTCGAAAGCTGGACCAATCAGAGCATGGGAAAACCAGGAGCTTGTGGGAACAGGTATTTTCAGAAGACAGTCAGGAATTTGTTGATTATTACTATTATATCAAGACAAAAGACAATACGATTTATGTAATAGAGGAAGACGATGAGATACGTGCGATGCTGCAGCTGAACCCTTATCAGGTAAAGTTACAGGAAAGTGTCGTTCCATCGGATTATATCGTGGGAGTTGCCACGCAGGCAGAATATAGAGGCAGAGGATATATGAGAAATCTTCTGATTCATGCATTACAGGATCAGTATTCGCAGAAGATGCCATTTACCTTCCTGATGCCGGCGGCAGAAGCAATCTATTATCCTTATGATTTCCGATTTGTTTATAAACAGAAACAAATCGAGCTTGATGAAGCATTTTTTTCTGCAAGAAAAGAATATAAAAATGATGAATATAGAAATATATCACAAGAGCGGATTGTAGACTGTGATGCAAGATTTATGGATGCAGGGAAGATGGCGGTATTTGTTGAAGAGAATTTTTCGGATTGCTGGAATGTTGTTGCTTTAAGAAATGCACAATATTATCAGACACAGATTCTCGAACAACAGAGTGAGTTTGGCGGAATGCGGCTTGTCTTTGAAGAAGAGAAGCTGGTCTGTATCTATGCATATGCGAAAGAAGCGGGGCTCGAGATCAGGGAACCACTTTATCTGGAAGGGAAAGAAGATCTCTTCTGGGCGTCGGTGGATGGTCTTAGAGAACCGGAAGAAAAGGTTTCGGTTTATGGGCTTAAGGAAGCACCTGACTGGCCAGATGATGAAACGTCTGCATATAAAGAAAAACCGCTTATTATGATCAGGATCGTTCATTTACAGGAACTATTTTCTAAAATGAAAATCCCGTCAGAATGTGAGATCCATTGCTCTTTTGCAGTGATCGATCCGATTCTTCATAAGAACAGCAGGATTTGGAAACTCAGTAGCTCAAAAGGAGAAGAAAGCCTGAGCGTGTCTGAAACGGAAGATTCACAGGGAGTACTTTCCATTGCAGCATTGACGGAAATATTGTTTGGATATAAAACTCCTGAAGAAATACGTGCAGAGGAAAGCGTAATTCTTACAGAAGAACTAGAGGAAGAACTGAGGAAACTTCAGAACTTCTGTCCAATATTTTTGAATGAGATTGTCTGAATAAAATGTTAAAATGCAGTTAATCGGCAGAGATAATAGTTGACAAAAAATGATTTTTTGCATAAGATAATAGAGATGTTGAAAACAATAAATATTGGTAATAGAATTGAGAAAGACAAAGAACGGGAAGAGTAACAGAGATTTGGACTCATAGAGAGAAGGTGTCACCGGCTGAAAGCACCTTTGAGAGAAGAAACTGTGAAGTGCCCCCGGGAGTCGATCCTGTGAAGGGAGTAGCAGGGTACGTCAGGCACACGTTACGTGCGTGAAAGTGAAAGAAGTTATACTTCTTTTATTAGAGTGGAACCGCGGATAGAACTTCGTCTCTAGATTGAGACGAAGTTTTTTGATATACAAAATAATCCGTTTAGGGTGTTAAGTGCATTCTTGAATCAGAAAGGAATGATAAATATGGGAATGATATCTTATGTCAAACAGGAGATAGAGGTGATCCGAGAGCGAGATCCTGCGATTAAATCAAACATGGAAGTATTTTTGTACCCAAGCTTTAAAGTAATCTTAAGCTACAGAGTGGCGCATAAGCTTTACCTGAAAAAGCATTATTTCTGGGCACGCTGGATTTCTCAGAGAGCAGCGCGTAAGACAGGGATTGAGATCCATCCGGGTGCAACAATTGGAAAGGGACTTTTTATCGATCATGGAACAGGTGTGATCATCGGAGAAACTACGATTATTGGAGATAATGTAACACTGTATCAGGGGGTTACGCTTGGCGGTACCGGAAAAGAACAGGGAAAACGTCATCCAACGTTGAAAGATAATGTTATGGTGAGCGCTGGCGCAAAGATCCTGGGTTCTTTTACAATCGGGGAAAATTCTAAGATCGGAGCTGGTTCTGTAGTGCTTGAAGAGGTTCCACCGAACTGTACAGTTGTCGGTGTGCCGGGACGAATCGTCCGCATGGACAACAAGAAAGTCCCAAGAAGTGATATGGATCAGGTACATTTACCGGACCCGGTACTTACAGATATCAGAGAACTGCAGGAAGAGAATATAAAACTTCACAAACGTTTGGAATCTATGATAAAATATATGCGATGTGTGGAGAAAGAAAATAAGGAGAGTAAGAACGATGAAGATTTATAATACAATGTCAAAAAGAAAAGAAGAGTTTGTTCCTCTAGAGGAAGGAAAAGTAAAGATGTATGTATGCGGTCCGACTGTATATAATTACATCCATATTGGAAATGCAAGACCAATGATCGTGTTTGATACTGTCCGCAGATATTTTGAATACAAGAATTATGATGTGAATTATGTATCTAACTTTACGGATGTCGATGACAAGATCATTAAGAAAGCAAACGAAGAAGGCGTTACAGCAGAAGAAATCTCACAGCGTTACATTGCAGAGTGCAAGAAAGATATGGACGGCATGAATATTGAGCCGGCAACAAAGAATCCGCTTGCAACAGAAGAGATTGACGGTATGATCAGCATGATTGAGACACTGATTGAGAAAGGCTACGCATACGAGAAGAACGGAACGGTATATTACCGTACAAGAAAGTTCAAAGATTATGGTAAATTATCCCATAAGAACCTTGATGATCTTCAGTCAGGCGGACGTACCCTTCTTGTAAGCGGTGAGGATGAGAAAGAAGATTCTCTGGATTTTGTTCTCTGGAAACCGAAAAAAGAAGGCGAGCCTGCATGGGTTTCCCCATGGGGGGAGGGACGTCCGGGATGGCACATTGAGTGCTCAGAGATGTCCAAGAAATATCTTGGTGAGCAGATCGATATTCATGCAGGTGGAGAAGACCTGATCTTCCCACATCATGAAAATGAAATTGCGCAGAGTGAAGCAGCGAACGGAAAAGAGTTCTCCAGATACTGGATGCATAACGGGTTTCTGAACATTGATAACCGTAAGATGTCCAAGTCTCTTGGAAATTTCTTCACAGTTCGCGAGATCAGTGAGAAGTATGACCTTCAGGTACTTCGTTTCTTCATGTTAAGCGCACATTACAGAAGTCCACTGAACTTCAGCGCTGAATTGATGGAAGCAGCAAAGAGCGGACTTGAGAGAATCATTACAGCAGCTGATCGTCTGAAATTCCTTATGGGAAGCGCGAAGACAGAAGATATGGCAGAGACAGAAGCAGAGAAGTTTGCAAAGTCAGCAGAATATGTTGGAAACTTTGAGAGTGCTATGGATGATGACTTCAATACAGCAGATGCGATCGCTGCAGTATTTGATCTTGTAAAATTCATTAATACGATGACAGACGAAGACAGTTCCAAAGAGTATCTTGAGAATCTGTTTGACCGTCTGGTAAGACTGACAGAAGTACTTGGAATTATTGTTGATAAAGAAGATGAGATTCTTGATTCTGACATTGAAGCATTGATCGCTGAGCGTCAGGCAGCAAGAAAAGAGAAAAACTTTGCAAGAGCAGATGAGATCAGAGATGAGCTTCTTGCGAAAGGTATCGTTCTGAAAGATACAAGAGAAGGAGTACAATGGAAAAGAGCATAACAGCAGGTTTAGAAGAGTATATCCGGACAATTCCCGGTATGAAAGAGATTGATGCAAAGCAGTGTTCCCCACTGGTTCTTGCTTATGTGGGAGACTGTGTTTATGATCTGATCATTAAGACGATGGTGGTCGGCCGTGGAAACAGGCCGGTCCACCGTCTCCATGAAGAGACAAGCCAGTATGTGCAGGCATCAGCACAGTCCTTTATGATGCGTTCCATGCAGGAGCATCTGAATGAGGAAGAACATGGAGTTTACCGGAGAGGAAGAAATGCACGATCTGTGTCTCCGGCAAAGAATCAGTCAATTACAGATTACAGAAGAGCGACAGGTTTTGAGGCATTGATCGGACATTTATATCTGACAGGTCAGTATGAACGACTGACAGAGCTTGTAAGTATCGGACTTGAAAGCATTGAAAAAGAGATAAAGGAAAAAGGAGCAGAACATGCAGGAAAATAGAGAACAGGGAACAGAGACATTTGTAATTGAAGGAAGAAATGCCGTACTGGAAGCATTTCGTTCCGGACGTACGATTGACAAGATTTATGTTCTTGACGGATGCCAGGACGGACCGGTAAGAACAATTGTACGTGAAGCGAAAAAACACGGATCTCTGATCAATTTTGTGACAAAAGAAAGACTTTCCCAGCTCTCAGAGACAGGGAAGCATCAGGGCGTGATCGCGCATGCGGCAGCATATGAATATTCTACGATTGACGATATGCTTAAGCTGGCAGAAGAGAGAGGCGAAGCTCCGTTTCTGATTCTTTTAGACAATATTGAAGATCCGCACAATCTTGGCGCGATCATTCGTACAGCGAACCTTGCAGGTGCACACGGAGTCATTATTCCAAAGAGAAGAGCAGTTGGTCTGACAGCGACAGTTGCGAAGACATCTGCCGGAGCTTTGAATTATACACCGGTCGCAAAGGTGACAAATCTTGTGAAGACAATGGAAGAACTCAAGGAAAAAGGACTCTGGTTTGTATGTGCTGATATGGATGGCGAGCAGATGTATGACCTGAACCTGACAGGACCGATCGGTCTTGTGATCGGAAATGAAGGTGAGGGCGTTGGCCGCCTTGTGAAAGAAAACTGTGATTTCGTTGCAGGAATTCCAATGAAAGGTCAGATTAATTCTCTGAATGCATCTGTGGCAGCAGGCGTTCTTGCTTATGAGATCGTAAGACAGAGGATTTCGCAGAAATAAATATGAGTATTGCTCGAAAAAAAGAGTGATAACAGGTGATAATCGGATGAATAAGTATGACAGAATGACAGATGAGCAGCTTTTATGTGATTACAAAAATGGAAATCAGGAGATTATGGATTACCTGATGGTGAAATATAAATCCATGGTAAGGAAGAAAGCGCGTGCAATGTATCTGTTGGGTGGAGAGAACGAGGATCTGATCCAGGAAGGAATGATCGGTCTGATCAAAGCAGTGCGGGATTTTGATGTAACGCAGAAAACATCATTTTCAAGTTTTGCAGAACTTTGTGTCTCCAGACAGATGTACTCGGCAATTGAGGCATCAAATCGAAAAAAGCATCTGCCTTTGAATTCTTATGTTTCGTTATATGAAGACAGTGAAGAGGTAGGAGAGGGGAGAAGTCTTCCTTTGATTGACACGATAGAATCATCGAAGGAGAATGATCCGGAAGTTCTTTATTTTGGAAAAGAATATACAGAAGCTTTTGCGGAGCAGCTCAAAGAATTGCTCAGTCCATTAGAAAATCATGTTCTTTATCTGCACTTGATGGGAACGGATTATCGGACGATTGCGGAATTACTTGGAAAGAGTCCGAAGTCAGTGGACAATGCACTTCAGAGGATCAAGACAAAAGCACAAAAGATTCTGCCGTAAAGGAGAAATACGGATGAAGAAAAAATACAATTACCTTTTGGCACTTGCAGTCTTTCTGGTGATCATGATCTGCTTTAACAAATTCGGATACATCATTTCTTATCTGGCCGCAATTGGCGGGCCTCTGGTTATGGGAAACAATGGAACAATGGTGGTTTATGAGTTTCTGATGAGTCATTTGAATCTGGTATCGGCAATTTTGTACCTTATGGTTCTGCCTATTCCTGCTTTATGGTATTATCTTGCTTTTCAGCTGCGTGAAGGAGGAATCCGTGCAATCCCAGGCAAATGCAGAAGAGTCGGATTGGACGGATGCGTTTTAATCGGGCTGTTTACTTTTGGCATGATACACGTGACCAGTATTATACTGGCAATTGTAGCACGGTCACTTCCGGATGCGATGGATAATTATCAGAATCTGATAGAAAATTCCGGCCTGACAGAATATTCGCTGATGTGGGTTTTCAGTACATTGATTCTTCCACCTCTTGTGGAAGAAATGATTTTCCGGGGGGTGATCCAGAAATATCTTGAACGTGCCGGAATGCATTGGATCCTGGCGAATGTTGTACAGGCGGTTCTGTTTGGAGTGTTCCATCAAAATCTTGTACAGGGAATTTATGCGGCACTTTTGGGGTTTGCACTTGGATTTGTGGCGCATCGCTATAACACCCTGGCGGCATCCATGCTGATGCATATGTTCTATAATCTGATGGGAACGCTGATCGTAGATCTTGAGAGCAGATTCCTTCCGGCAATAGTAATGGGAATGATTATCCTGATCAGTATTCCGATGACAGTGAGTGCTGTGACGTTGATTTGTCTGACAACAAATAATAAAAAAACAGAGGTTTGAAAAGATGAGATTTGTAATACAAAGAGTAACAGATGCATCTGTTACGATTGATGGTGAGATATCAGGAAAGATTGGAAAAGGGTATCTTGTTTTGATTGGAGTAGCAGATACTGACACAAAAGAGATTGCAGACAAAATGATACGAAAAATGATTGGACTTCGCATTTTTGAAGATGAACAGGGAAAGACAAACCTTTCGCTTGCCGATGTGGACGGAGGTCTTCTCTTGGTTTCACAGTTTACGTTATATGCAAACTGTAAGAGAGGAAACAGACCAAGCTTTATTGAAGCAGGAAAACCGGATATGGCGAATGAGATGTATGAATATATCATTGAAAAATGCAGGGAATCAGTGGATGAAGTACAGACCGGAGAGTTTGGAGCTGATATGAAGGTTCAGCTGCTCAATGATGGGCCATTTACCATTTTGCTGGATTCAGATCAGCTTTAACTTGACAATCAAACTCAAGTAGTGTATATTTAATTTTGCGTTCTGCTGGAACGCAATAAGCTGTCTTGGCGCAGTCGGTAGCGCGTCGCCTTGGTAAGGCGGAGGTCGGGGGTTCAAGTCCCCTAGACAGCTTTGAACCTTTCCCCGGAATCGCCCGTGAATGCGGTGTTTCCGGGGTTTTTCTTATTTCAGCAGATTCGCGATGCAGATCTTCAAATTTTCATAGATTCCAACAGAAATCTCATTGCAGATTTTCCTATAGGTTTACGGGTTTGAAGAAAAAATGCAATTCCTTGTTGAGAATTCTTTCACTTGTCATGAAATATGTTATACTGGATTTGATTGAAGTGGTGGTTCAAGGTGACGGGTTCTGCATAAGGGGAAGCCGTATGAGCGAAAAGAATTATGAAACAAGTGAATTAAAAGAACTGAAAGATGTGTTACAGACGTTTACGGAGTTTGTATGGGAGATGGAAGAATATCTGCCGGAATTTTATCATTTTTTTGATGCGATGAGGCAGAACATCGAGATTTTTCTTCGGGTCGGCGAAGAAGATGAAGAACAGATTCATGAGATTCTGGAACGGGATTGGGAGAAAGCACATGCGCCGCTTGTGGGAGTACAGTGTTATGATTTTCAAGGATCACATCCGGAGGCAGAAGCAGGAACTTGTGTTTATTTTGCGAATCTTCTGACAGAAATCGGTCGTTTTTTGAACCGATGAGTATGTTGGGAGTGCTTTGAAAGAAGTGAAAAGGAGAGATGGATATGGCATCATTTTTAGAAGATATCACACCATTTTATGGGACAGGAGAACGGAATGGGAAAGGACAGACACTGGAAGAATTTCTGGAAGAATATGATCCATATCGATATAAAAATCCGTGTTGTACAACAGACACAGTTGTTTTCTCTTATAAAGATGAACAGGCACTGAAAGAAGGACGATTAAAGGTGCTTTTGGTTAAGAGAGGAAATCATCCCAGTATTGGCTGTTGGGCTCTTCCGGGAGGATTTGTAAATTTGCGGGAGAATCTGGAGGATACAGCAAGACGGGAACTGCAGGAAGAGACCGGAGTCAGCGGACTTCCGGTGGAACAGTTTGCCTGTTATGGAGATTATCAGAGAGATCCGAGAGCAAGGATTATTACAAGTGCGTATCTTTCTATCGTAAAGGAGTCGGATGTAAGTGTAGAGGCCGGAGATGATGCGGCAGATGCAGCATGGTTTGAGATAGAGATGGAACCGGAGACAGCATATGAAGAAGATGGATGGGAAAAGACGGAATATCATCTGACAATTCAAAATCAGGATCAGAAGAGAAATGCGGTTATCCTGAAAAAGGAGCGGACAGGATTGGTCAGAGAAAAATACTATGTTGTAAAAGAAGGTGGAGGAATTGCAGTGGATCATGCAGCTATTCTGGCACAGGCTTATGAATTGTTAAAAGGCAGGCTGCATTCAGGGCAAAACATGCATCCTCCGTGTCAATCAGCGGAGTG
>UMCC01046982.1_pt1 | contig 9364 bp, 8 predicted proteins | sample 1964141 | NCBI WGS metagenome assembly UMCC01 (sample SAMEA4835959, study PRJEB28245) | human gut metagenome | biome: gut microbiome; material: fecal sample | place: Denmark | collected 2008
CGCCAGCGTATCGGAATTGCCAGAGCACTGACAGTGCAGCCAAAGCTTATCATCGCAGATGAGCCGGTATCTGCCCTTGATGTTTCTATCCAAGCGCAGGTATTAAATCTTCTGCAGCAGTTACAGAAAGACTTTAATCTTACCTATCTGTTCATTTCCCATGACCTGAGTGTCGTTGAGATGATTTCAGACAGGATCGGTGTTATGTATCTGGGTACGATCGTAGAGACAGCTCCGAAGAAAGAACTGTATGCAAACCCGAGACATCCATATACAAGAGCACTTCTTTCCGCAGTTCCGATCCCGGATCCGGAAGTGAAGAAAGAGCGTATTACATTAAAAGGTGATCTTCCAAGTCCGAGTAATCCGCCAAGCGGATGTCTGTTCCATACACGCTGCCCACATTGTACAGAAAAATGTAAGACACAGGTGCCGACACCTGTTGAAATTGCACCGGGCCATATTGTAAAATGTCATTATCCAAAACTTACAGAATAGGAATTCTGAAATAACAATATTACACCTGAAGATGAACAGTGAAGAAAACAGGATTCACTGAAAGATACAGGTTATCATGAATGGATGAGGAAAGAGGGGGCTATGTTTACTGAGGAAAGACAAAGCGCAATAGAGAAATGCCTTCGTGAAAACGGAAAAGTCAAGGTTAAGGAATTGAGTGAAATGTTTCAGGTCACAGAAGACTGTATCCGAAAAGATCTTAAGATTCTTGAAAACGCCGGTAAGTTAAAGAGAACCTACGGCGGCGCAATCCTTTCACAGGATTATCCGCTGAAAAGAGACGTAGTAGACAGACGCCAGTTTAACCTTGACAAAAAGAGAACAATTGCAGCCAAAGCATTTAAACTGATTAAGAATAACGAAACGATTTTCCTTGATATTTCTACCACAAATATTGAACTGGCAAAGCTTCTTGCCACGTCAAATATGCGTGTGGTAGTGGTGAGCAATATGATAGATATCCTGCAGATCCTTGCCACAAATCCGTCCATTACTGCAATCGGTACAGGGGGAACAATGTATCAGACAGTAAACGGATTTATGGGAGCTGCAACGATAGAAGTGATTAAGCAGTATAGCTTTGACCGTGCATTTATAGGAAGCTGCGGTGTGGATATGACTGATTGTGCAATTACTACATTGGGGGTAGAGGACGGATTGACAAAGAAAGCAGCCGTGCACAGCAGCAGACATAAATATGTTGTTATGGAAAGGGATAAATTCTATTTCAACGATTCTTATAAATATGCATACTTTGATGATATCAGTGGAATTGTTACGGATGAATTTCCAGATGATACGATCGTGAGTACACTGGAGAGAGCAGGGGTGAAATTGTTCTGATACAGCTAAGTCTTCGGAGGACTTATCTGATTTGGTTAAATCAGTCAGCAGAATGGATGATCTGTCTGGCTTAAATGAAAAAGATGGAGGCAAGTACGTGAAAGAATATATTTTGGAAGCCTGTGTAGATTCTGTAGAATCCGCTATGGCAGCGGTTGAGGGAGGCGCAGACAGGCTGGAACTCTGCGGCAACCTGATCATCGGCGGAACCACTCCGGGACCGTGGCTTTTTGATGAGATAAGAAAGCGTTCGGATATCAGAATTCATGCCCTGATCCGTCCGCGTTTTGGAGATTTCTGCTATACAGATGCAGAATTTTCCATGATAAAGCATGCAGTAGAAGATTTCAGGAAAATGGGTGCCGAAGGTGTTGTATTTGGGGTGCTGAAACCGGATGGCACATTAAACATGGAACAGATGAAAGAACTGATGGAGGCGGCAGGGGATATGTCGGTGACCCTTCACAGAGCTTTTGATGTATGCGTGGATCCAATAGAAACAATGGAACAGGCAATCTCACTGGGAATCAATACGATCCTTACTTCAGGCCAGCGCAATGTATGTCTGCAGGGGGCTGATCTTTTGCGGGAACTCGAGGAAAAGAGTCGTGGACGTATCACAATCCAGGCAGGAAGCGGTGTCGGCGCATCGGTGATCCGACAGCTTTATCCTCTGACAGGAATAAAAGCATATCACATGACTGGTAAGAGAGTAATCGACAGTGAGATGCAGTTCAGAAAAGACGGAGTGAATATGGGACTCCCGATGCTTAGTGAATATGAGATATGGCGTACGGATGTAGATAATATCCGCGCCGCAAAGAAAGTTCTGGAGGAATTATAATGGCAGAACCGAAGATTTTTTTGAAAGAGAACAGGGATCGAATTGAAAAGAGCTACCTGGAGCAGGCGAAGAGCCTGCCCCGGGTTTTTGCGGCTATAGATAAAAAAATGCAGGAATGTACAGAGGAAGTGGCGCTTGCATGTAAATATTTATACGCATTTATGCCATACAGCGATATAGGAAATTATCCATTTGAAGTATTCCTGGATTATGCTGAAAACGGTGTGCAGCTTTGGAAAGAGAATCCGCAGGTGGCGGCTCTCCCGGAAGAGATTTTCCTGAATTATGTGCTGTTCCACAGAGTAAATGAAGAAGAAATTGCTCCTTGCAGAACTTTCTTCCGCACAGAGATTGGAACCAGAACGCAGGGAATGGATTTTAAAGAGGCAGCTCTGGAAGTGAACTACTGGTGCGCCGAAGAAGCAACCTATCACTGTACAGATGACCGTACTTTATCTGCGGTTTCCGTATATCGGAGAGGTAATGGAAGATGTGGTGAGGAGTCTGTATTTACAGTGAATGCCCTGCGAAGTGTGGGCGTTCCGGCGCGCCAGGTGTATGCGCCGAAATGGTCTCATTGTGATGACAATCATGCATGGGTAGAAATCTGGTGTGACGGTGAATGGTATTTCCTTGGAGCATGTGAGCCGGAAGAAATCCTGAATAAAGGATGGTTTACGAATGCTTCTTCCAGAGCGATGATGATTCACTCCCGTGTATTTGACACAAAAATTCCGAACGGAGAAGTGATCGGCAAAGACGGCATGGTTACTATGCTGAATGAATTGAAGAGATATGCTGTTACAAAGGAGATTACAGTATCCGTAAAGGATGAACAGGGAGCTCCGGCTGAGGGCGCAGAGGTTTCTTTTGAAGTACTGAATTACTCTGAATATGCACCAATCGCAGAGAAGAAAACAGACAGTAAGGGAACTGCCAGACTGACAACAGGACTTGGAAGTCTGCATATTTCCGCAAGAATGTGTTCTGACGGCGAGTGGTTCTATGCGGAAACAGTTATGAATACTGAGAAAGAAGATAACTGTGAAATTTGTCTGGTACCGCAGGATAAAAGAAATGACGGCGAATCAGAAAAGTGGACAGCAGCAGATATATTTGCTCCTCATGATGCACCTGTAAACACAGACATGCCGACTCCGGAACAGAAGGCGAAGGGAAATAAGCGTCTGGCAGCAGCCAATGCACACAGAGAGCAGAAAGTAAGAAACTGGTCAAATCCGGAATGTGAACGTTTCCTGGAAAAAAAGGTAAACAGGATAGAAGAAGCCATTGCTGCCTCATACAGAGAAGATCTCCTGAGGGTTCTCACAGAGAAAGACAGAACTGACTGTATCAGTGACGTTCTGGAGGAACACCTGGAGCTGTCGATCCCATATCATGGTATGATGAAAAAGGATACCTTTGTATCTTATGTGTTAAATCCAAGAGTAGATGATGAAGTTCTTCAGAAATACAGAAGAGAGATTAAGAAGCATTTTTCCAGAGCTGAGAAACAGGAGCTGAGAGATGATCCTTCCAGAATCTGGAATCTGATCGAGAAGGCAATTGTTTCCAGACCGGAGAAAGAGCGTTCCAGTGTGATCACAACACCGGCAGGATGCATAAGGACCTGTACAGGAAGCTTCCTGTCAAAGAAAATCCTGTTTGTTGCAATAGCGAGAACCCTTGGAGTAGCGGCAAGACTGAATCCACATGATCGTTCTATGGAATATATGGAAAACGGAAGATTCGTTCCTGTGCTTGCAAGAACAGAGAAGAACTGTACTCTGATCCTGAAAGCAGGAGAGACTGTACAGTGGAAATATTTCCAGAACTGGAGTATTGCAAAACTGGAGAATGGAAGATATACATCACTGAAACTGGGAGCAGAGAATTTCGAAGATCAGATCCTGAATCTGCCGTTGGAATCCGGAAACTACAGGATTCTTACTTCAAACAGACTTCCAAATGGAAATATGTTTGCAAATGAATATCATTTTGAAATTCAGCCCGGAGAGACAAAGGAGATCGAGTTGGTACTCAGGGAAGCAGATCTGGAGGATATGCTGGAGAATATTTCCATGCCGGAATTTATGCTGAAAACTGAGGATGGTACAGAGGTGAAAGCATCTGACCTTACAGCAGACGGAAAACATATCCTGATGTTTCTGGAAGAAGAAAAAGAGCCTACTGAGCATATCTTAAATGAAATGATGGAGCAGGAAGAGGCTTTCGCAGGATATGCAGAGCAGATTATTTTTGTAGTGAGAAGTAAAGAAGCACTGGAGACACCGACGCTGTCCAAAGCACTTGCAAAGTTAAAAAATATTCAGATTTATTATGATGATTTCTCAGAGATTATCAATACTCTGGGAAGGCGTATGTACGTAGATCCGGACAAACTTCCGCTGATTATTGTGACGAATGGAACCCTGAATGGGATTTATGCGACCAGCGGTTACAATGTAGGAACCGGGGATATGCTGCTTAGATTAATGTAACAGAGCGATAAATAAGATGCCCGGAGATGACACCTGTGAGCATTTTCTGGTATTGCCGGATTACATTATTGTATAGATGTAAAGGATTGGATATTGAATTTGTATTTACATAAAGGAGATAAAAAATCATGTATCAGTTTAACAGAAAAGAATATGAAGAACGTATGAAATGGTATCAGGATGCCCGTTTCGGAATGTTTATCCACTGGGGCTTATATTCTATTCCTGCAAGAGGAGAATGGGTACGCAGTACAGAGGAGATGCCTGAGGAAGAATACCTTCCGTTTATGAAAGAATTTGATGCCAGAGACTATAACCCGAAACAGTGGGCAAAAGAGGCAAAGGCAGCAGGTATGAAATATGTGGTTCTGACTGCGAAACACCATGATGGTTTCTGTTTATTTGACAGTAAATACACAGATTATAAAGTTACCAATACACCTGCAGGAAGAGATCTGATCAAAGAATATGTGGAAGCCCTTCGCGAAGAAGGTCTGAAAGTCGGTCTGTATTTTACTTTACTTGACTGGCATCATCCGGACTATCCTCATTACGGAGACCGCATCCATCCTATGAGAAACCATCCGGAATGCAGTAATGAAAACAGAGATTTTTCCCGTTATATAGAGTATATGTACAATCAGGTGGAAGAGGTCTGCACAAATTATGGAAAAATAGATATTATGTGGTTTGACTTTTCATATGATGATATGCGGGGCGAGAAATGGGGAGCAACAAGACTGATAGATATGGTCCGCAGATTACAGCCGGGAATCATCATTGATAACCGTCTGGAAGTCAGCGGTGAGGGAAGAGGTTCTCTGTATGACTGCAATCCGACACCATATCATGGCGATTTCGTAAGCCCGGAACAGATCATCCCGCCGGAAGGAATCTGCGACAAAGAAGGGAATCCGATGGTATGGGAAGCATGCTTCACCATGAACAATAACTGGGGCTACTGCGCAAATGACCACTATTACAAACCTGCTTCCATGCTGATCAAGAAGCTGGTAGAGTGCGTTTCCAAAGGTGGAAATATGATTTTGAACGTAGGACCTGATGCGAAAGGTAAATTCCCGAAAGAGTCCTCTGCGATTCTGTCGGAAATCGGACGCTGGATGGATAAGAACCATGACAGTATCTATGGATGCGCTCCGGCAGCAGATATCCCGAAACCGGATTACGGACGTATCACCAGAAATGGAAACAAGTATTATGTCCATATTTATGAGAATACATTAGGACCACTGCCGCTGATCGGATTTGATAAGAATAAGATTGTGAAAGTACGTGCCCTGGATGACGGACATGAAGTGCCGATCTCTACTTTATGGGTACACAGCGATTATCCGGATATCGCATTTGTTGACCTTGGTCCGGATCCTGTACTGCCGGATCCTGTAGACTATGTGCTGGAAGTGGAGATGGCTGAATAAAGATATAGAATACAAAAAGCTGCCGTATGGCAGCTTTTTTGTATTTCTTAACCGAACTGAGATGCAGGTGTCTGCCTGGTTCAGCATCGGTTTCTCTTGTTTACGAAATAATTCAGAATCCCACCGCCTACGATAATAACAAGTGCAACAGCAACAACACGTTTCGCTGCTTCCTGCGGCATCTGGCTTTTGGAACCGATGGAATCGGAATAGAAAGTCAGGGTATAATTGATCTCATGAGGGGTACCCATGGCGGTAGTGTCTGCGATTACCGGCATGCTCTCATCCATAATGGTAACCGGGATCTGGAATTCAGAATTCGTTCCTTCCTCATTGACAGGGAGATATTTTTTACCGTCAACGATCATGTAGTCATAATTAGAACTGCTCCACTGGATATCGGCAGTTACTTCGCCGTTTTTCACAGTGATCAAAGTCGGTGAAGTGACACTGGCTTTGCCGCTTCCGCCTTCCAGCTCTACCTGGATGGAATACTCCCCATCTTCTTTATCAAGAGTGAAAGCCTGTGCAGCAGGAACAGAAGTCCATACTGACAGACAGCAGATCAAAGCTGCCAGAACTGCAAAAATCTTTCTCATATTTCTTTCCTCACTTAAATTCGATAATTTTCATCATCCCACAATTGAAATTAATTGTCAATACTTTGTTGAAAAAGTTATCCTGTTTTAGTATAATAAAAAGTACTGTCCGCACGCAACATCATTGAGAACGTAGTGAACAGTGAGCACAATAAATGAATATCTGTGAATTGCTTTGCTGCGAAGCAGCTCCTGCAATTCTGATATCATAAAAATATATATGCAAATCACAGGAGGATATGGTAATGAGAGGAATTTTATACGGAGTAGGAGTTGGCCCCGGAGATCCGGAACTTATGACATTAAAGGCAGTGCGCCTGATCAAAGAGAATGATATTATTGCAGTACCGGGCGCAGAGGTGCGTGAAACAGTTGCATATAAGATCGCAGTACAGGCAGTACCTGAGCTTGCAGACAAAGAACTTCTGCCAATCTATATGCCAATGACACACGATAAGGCAGAACTGGAACTGAACCATGAAAAAGGAGCCAAGGCGCTGGAAGCAGCACTTGATACAGGTAAGAATGTAGTATTTCTGACACTTGGAGATCCGACTATCTATTCAACATTTTCATATGTGCAGAAGAGAGTAGAAGCAGATGGATATGAGACAAGACTGGTAAGCGGCATCACTTCCTTCTGCGCAACAGCAGCACGCCTGAATATCCCGCTTACAGAGTGGAACCAGCCTCTTCATGTACAGCCTGCAGTTCACCGCCTTGACAGTGAACTTGATCAGCCGGGAACCTATGTGCTGATGAAATCCGGCAAAAAGATGAATCAGGTAAAGGAAATTCTGGCAAAAAGCGGACGCAATATCCGTATGGTGGAGAACTGTGGAATGCCGGATGAGCATATTTACAACAGTGTAGAAGAAATTCCGGATGATGCAGGCTATTATTCTCTGATCATTGCAAAGGAACAGGATGGAGGATTATGATCGAAACCAGAGATCTGACAAAAACCTTTGACAATTTTACAGCTGTGGATTCCCTGAACCTGAAAATTGAAAAAGGGGAATTTTTTGGCCTTCTCGGACCGAACGGAGCAGGCAAGACAACGACCATCAGCCTGCTGTCAACCCTTCTTCTTCCCACAAAGGGAGAAATCCTTATAGACGGTCAGCAGCTTACAAGAAAACGTCCTGATTTGAAGAGAAAGATCAGTGTGATCACCCAGGAATATTCCATGCGTCAGGATATGAATATGGATGAGATTATGGAATACCAGGGACGGCTCTATTTTATGCCGCGAAAGCAGATAAAAGAAAGAACAGAAGAACTTCTGGAGTTCTGTGACCTGCTGAAGTTTCGCAAACGTACAGTCCGTAAGCTTTCCGGTGGAATGAAGCGTAAGCTGATGGTCTGTCGGGCATTACTGACAGATCCGGAGATATTGCTTCTGGATGAACCCACAGCAGGAATGGATGCTCTTTCCAGGAGACAGATGTGGAATCTTCTGCGTAAGCTTAATGAGAAAAACCTGACGATCCTGCTGACTACTCATTATATGGAAGAAGCACAGAGTCTCTGTAATCGTGTGGCACTGATGGATCATGGTAAGCTGGAGGAGGTAAGTACTCCGCAAGCATTGATCGAAAGTCTTGGTGCTTATGCAGTGGACGAGATGACAGCAGATGGAACACAGAATTACTATTTCCATACACGCCAGGAAGCAATCCGGTATCTGGAAGAGCTTACAGGGCAGGCGTCTCTTCGTGAGACAACACTGGAAGACGTCTTTGTAGAAAGAGCCGGGAAACATTTGATTTCAAAATAGCAGATATTAACTGAATCAGGGAAGTCCCCTGCGGAGGTTGCGAAAAAAGTTAGAATAATCTGGAGAAAAATGTATGGGAATTATAACAATATTATGGGAGAAGTGGGTAGAATTCCGCCGGGACTTCTATAAGATCACGCTGGCGGCAATGATCGCACCGCTAATGTATCTGATCGTATTCGGAATGGGAATCCAGACCACTTCTCATGGACAGCCATACCTGAATTTTCTGATTCCGGGTGTGGTATCACTGACAACTATGAACGGAAGCTTTAACGCCATTGCGCAGAACCTAAACGTACAGAGACTGTATGAGAAGGCTTTTGATCAGGTGATGATCTCCCCCACACCATTATGGCAGTTTATTGCCGGACAGATCATCGGGGGAAGTCTGCGCGGTCTGTATGCAGGAGGAATCATACTGCTTCTTACAGCACCTATTGAGACAGGACTGATCTTCAACGGATGGTCCTTTCTGGTGATGTTCCTGAACGGAGCAGTATTCTCAGCCATCGGCGTGGTGGTCTCCTTTCTGGCAAAAAACCACGCAGACGTGCCGAGGTTTTCAAATTATATCATTATGCCTATGGCATATTTGTGTAACACCTTTTTCTCAACAGAGAAACTTCCGGGATTTGTAGGCAAGTTTGTATCAGCCTTGCCATTATCCCAGACCAGCCATCTGATGAGAAGCATTTCATCAGGTGAGGCGGTGAATTACACTGGTATTCGGATTCTGCTTCTTTATCTGCTGGTGTTTACTGTAGCTGCATCATGGTTTATTTATAAGAAGAAAAACCTGTAATAAGAAGAAAAATCTGTAACTGACTGACAAGGAG
>UMCC01038980.1_pt1 | contig 9332 bp, 6 predicted proteins | sample 1964141 | NCBI WGS metagenome assembly UMCC01 (sample SAMEA4835959, study PRJEB28245) | human gut metagenome | biome: gut microbiome; material: fecal sample | place: Denmark | collected 2008
CGGTTGGATTCCGTTGTATATTGATCCGGTCCTGTATGTAAAAATGTTCCTGCTAGGATTCGGAACTTACCTGCTTGTTGCATTGATCGAATACCGCAGGATCAAGAAAGTACCTATGGATCAGGCATTAAAAAATATTGAATAATCGTGACTGTACCTGCATCTGCTGCCTGCGAACGTTACTGTTCACACGATGTGCGACCAGCAACGCATCTCGCCATTTTAAATCGCCTTTGGTGATGGGGCGAGATGCATTCAAGCCAAAACATGCATCCTCCGTGTCAATCAGCAAAGTGATTGACACGGGAGTGAACAATAACCTGCAAACTTCTAAGTTAGGCATAACAGTGCAGGTACCATTTGAAAGGAGGATTTCTCGTGAAAAGAAAAATATTGCAAAAATTAGTTCCCGGTCTGTGCGCCAGTCTTGTCCTGGTTTCTGCCACAAGTCTGACCGGATGCTCAACTGACACCAAAACAGCTACTACTGCTTCAGATGCTGACAAATCAGAAACGGTATATGTAAAAGCTGATGCAAGCGGAACGATACATGAGATCAAAGTCCAGACAGACTTGAAAAATAATGGAACATCAAAGGAAATCAAAGATTTTTCAACTCTGAAAGATATAAAGAATACAAAAGGAAATGAGTCTTTCACCCAAGCCTCTGACGGGACGATCACCTGGGAAAACAAAGGGGAGGACATTCATTATGAAGGTACTTCTACAGAAGAACTTCCTGTGAATGTAAAAATCAGTTACACACTGGATGGCAAATCTATACAACCGGAAGATCTCTCCGGAAAAAGCGGCAAACTTGGAATTCGTTTTGATTATAAAAATACTACCGAAGAAAATGTAACCATAAATGGTGAAGAGATGACTTCTCCGGTTCCATTCGCAGTGATCTCCGCCATGATTCTTCCGGAAGATACTGCTTCTAATATCCAGGTGACGAATGGTAAAATATTTACCATGAATGACCAGAGCGTCGTTGTCGGTTATGCCTGCCCGGGACTTAAGGACAGTCTGAAGCTTACTGATTATGAACCTACAGAAGATATCTCTATCCCAGAATCAGTGGAAGTAACTGCAGATGTAACAGATTTTGAGATGGACTTTACTGCGACTGTGGTCTCCTCCGGTCTGTTTGAAGATCTGGAAGAGGATTCCTTTGACGATATGGAGGATGCAGCTGACAGCCTGCAGGAACTCGGAGATGCATCCGGCAAACTTGCTGACGGAGCAGCGCAGCTGCTGGGCGGCGCTTCTACTTATCAAAGTTATCTTGGGCAATATGTAGACGGTGTCTCACAACTTGCCGAAGGATCAGACGCTTTAGATAACGGTGTAACCGCACTTAATGAAAATTCCGAAAAGCTGGTTGCAGGTGCTTCTTCTCTTCAAAATGGTCTTGAACAACTGAATTCTGCTCTCTCTGGTCAGATAAGCACGGATTCCAGTTCTCTTCCGTCTGCAGAGACACTTTCATCACTTCAGGAACAGATTAAATTACTTAGACAACAGCTGGATTCTGTTGATTTCTCCCTTGCAGAGGCGAAATCTTCCTTCGCATCCGTCAACTGGGATACTCTGAAATCTTCTATCACAGAAGATGCAAAAGAACAGTCCAAAACTGCTGCGACAGATGCTGTCCAGTCTACGATCGATCAGATTGTTTCTGAAACTGCATCAGGTTCAGAATTATCAGAAGAATCTAAAAATGCTGTCAACGATAAGATGTCACAATTAAAGAATGAAATAAATGATACGATTGCATCTGCAATTGATCAGAACCTTGATCTTTCTTCTTCCTTCACAGATATCGATCAGCTGAAATCCGCCACGGAAGGAACATTAAACAGCCTGACGGAACTGATTGCTTCCTGCCATACTACGCTTGACCAGATGTCTTCCGGTGCCGGTTCCTTTGCTGAGGCAGCACAGAGTCTTTCTTCTCTCAGTGAGACATTAAAGACTTTACAGAACTCACTTTCTGCTTTATCTGCCGGCAGTTTACAGCTCACTCAGGGACTTACCTCTTTCCAACAGGGAATCAGTCAATTGTCTGAAGGCAGTTCAACGCTCTCTCAAGGAGCTACTAAACTGGGCACAGCCGGGAAAGAGCTAAAAGAAGGATACACAACCCTTGCCGAAGGAATCTCTTCTCTCTCTGAAGGACTTACTCTCTTTGATAAAGAAGGAATCCAGGAACTTGAAAAACTAGGCGGGGATGATCTGAAGAATCTCTCCAAAAGAATGAAAGCTGTCAAAGAAGCGGACGCTGAATACGATAATTATGGCGGTAAGTTGGAAGAACAGACCGGGGAAGTACGGTTTATTATTGAGACAGATGGGATTGATTAAGAAGATTGACGCTTGACAGTCTCCGGAAGGTTCGCTATAATGATAGACGTAAAATTTGAGTGGACTTTTCCGGATTCGGTCATCTTTTTGCCACACAGCTATCTTGTGATAGTTGTGTGGCTTTTTTTGTTGCCCGTATCTCGGAAGTGTTGGCAGAATGGAGGACTATATCAATATGGAAAATGATTTTTTATCTCTTATCAAGACGCGCCGCAGCGTACGGCCTATCAAGCGGAACCTGTATCTGCTGAGGCTCTGAACGCTGTACTGGAAGCAGGGACTTACGCCCCTACCGGCGGCGGACGTCAATCCTCCACCATTATTGCAATTACAGACCCCAAATACCGGCAGGAAATCGCCAAGTTAAACGCAGAAATGATGGGGAGCAGCACAGACCCCTACTATGGCGCGCCTGTCGTGGTTTTGATTTTGGCAAATGGCTCCGCAAGTACCTTTGTGGAGGACGGAAGCTGCCGGAAACCTTGCGCGGCGTCGGGGCGATTGCATTGGGTTATCCAGCCCAGGAAGCCGGTCAACCCGCAGCACGCAAACAAAACTATATTGTTCGGATTTAATGTCCTGCTGTCCGGCGCAATTTTTTTGTGCCGGATACTTTGTAGAGAGGAGGGAAAGTATGCAGACCAACAATAAAATGGCGGTCGCTCCTATTGGAAAACTCATCTGGCAAATGTCGATACCGCCGCTGATCTCCATGTTCCTGCAATATTCCTATAATTTGATAGACAGTGCGTTTGTGGCGCAGTTGGGTGAGAGTGCACTAACGGCTGTTTCTCTGTCGTTTCCCATTACAACACTTATGAATGCGTCGTCTATCTGGATCGGCGTCGGTGTGAATGTACTGATTGCAGGGTATCTTGGACAGAAAAAGCAGGATGATGCAAATACAACCGTCACACATGGATTGTTACTGGCCTTTGGAATTGGTGCTTTGCTCAATCTTCTGGCATTACTGATTATGAAACCCTATTTTCGGGCGTTTACCAGTAATGAAGAAATCTATCAGTTGAGCATTGCCTATTTGAGCGTGTGTTCGTTCATGCAAATTCCCAATATGGTGCATATCGCCATCCAGAAGATGATACAGGCCACCGGGAATATGGTTGCTCCCATGTGTTTTCAGATTGCGGGAGTGATTGTTAATTTTGTATTCGATCCCATCTTGATTTTTGGTATTGGTGTTTTTCCGGATATGGGCATCCGCGGCGCTGCAGTGGCTACTGTTGCGGGCTATTCATTATCCATGATTTTGGCATTTGCTTTGCTGCTGGGCAAAAAGCAGAAAGTGCAGGTAAAAATCAAGGGCTTTCATTTGCAAAAGCAGATGATTCGTCGTATTTTTGCCTTTGGCCTGCCATCTTTTATTATGAACGCCCTCAGTTCGTTTATGGTGACGTTCGTCAATCTGTTCCTGGTGGCGTATTCCGATACGGCGATTGCTTTCTTCGGCGCATACTTTAAGGTGCAGCAGTTGATCGTTATGACGGTAAACGGCTTGATCCAGGGCTGTTTGCCTGTCATGCGGTTTAACTACGGCGCAGGCAACAGCGAAAGGCTGCATTCCGCTTTCCGATACGGAACCGCTTTGGTCACTGGTATGATGATACTGGGGACATTGGCCGTCATCCTTTTTCCAGCACAGATTTTGGAATTGTTTACGGCGTCGGAAACCATGCGCTCCTTTGGGATATCCGCTATGCGGATTATGGCGGCAAGCTATCTGTTTTGCGGTCTCTCTACTATGATTTCCACCTATTTTCAGGCTACGGAAAAAGTAGGTTCCAGCATGGCAATCCAATTATGCAGGCAGATGCTTTTCCTTGTTCCCGCCGTATGGTGTCTGGACAAATTGTTCCATCTGAACGGAATCTGGCTTGCATTTCCGGTTGCCGAAACTGCCACTTTGCTCGTTGCTCTTGTGATGATGGCATGGCATCGCCGCAAAAATATCTCATAACGTGTTCCAAGGAGGAAAAATGATGAACGACACTTTCATGAAAGAGAAACCGGTATTACCGCTGATTTTATCCATGTCATTGCCTATGGTGTTATCCATGCTAGTTAATTCTCTCTATAACATTGTGGACAGTTTTTTCGTCGCGCAGATCAGCGAGGAGGCTATGACGGCATTATCATTGGTTTACCCGGTTCAAAATTTTATCAATGCTGCCGGAATTGGATTTGGCGTTGGGATCAATGCAGTGATCGCCTTATATCTGGGCGCGGGGGATCACAGAAAAGCGGATCAGGCAGCCACGCAGGGACTTGTGCTTGCCGTGATTCATGGCGTTGTTATGACAGTCTGCTGTATTACGATCATGCCGGTTTTCCTGCGGATGTTCACTTCATCCGAAGCGGTCATTGAACTTGGCGTCCGCTATTCTGTCGTTGCGTTCGCCTTTACACTCATTGTTACCGTCAGCATGACGTTTGAGAAATTGTTCCAGGCAGTAGGAAACATGAAAACGACCATGATAAGCCTGATGTGCGGGTGCATCACAAACATTGTCTTAGATCCCGTTCTGATTTTTGGCTATGGCCCATTCCCGGAAATGGGAATCGAGGGCGCTGCGCTGGCGACCGGCATCGGACAGGCTCTGACGCTGACGATTTACCTTGTAGTCTATCTTGCGCGGCCAATTCGCGTGCATATCCGCAGGCAGTACATTCTCCCCAGCAAAAAGATGGTAATAAAGCTGTACTCCATTGGCATTCCCGCAACCCTGAATCTCGCGCTTCCGTCTCTTTTGATTTCGGCGCTCAATGCGATTTTGGCGGCATATTCCGAAGTGTATATTCTGGTTTTGGGAATCTATTACAAATTGCAGACATTTGTCTATCTTCCAGCGAATGGCATTGTGCAGGGGATGCGCCCCCTGATCGGCTATAACTACGGCGCGGGGGAACACCAACGGGTCAGCCAGATCTTTAAGATCGTTTTGTGCATGAGTGGTATCATTATGGTGTTTGGGACAGTAATATGTCTGCTGATCCCCGGACAGTTGATGGGGCTGTTTACCCACACAGAAGCGACGATTCAGGCCGGGGAAACCGCCTTACGCATCATCGGAGCCGGGTTTATCGTCTCGGCGGTTTCTGTTACATCTTCCGGCGCATTGGAGGGACTTGGGAAAGGAACTCCCTCCTTACTGATTTCCCTTTGCCGGTATGTAGTGGTCATCATCCCGGCTGCGTTTTTACTCAGCAGGTTTTTCGGAGCGGTTGGCGTCTGGAATGCGTTTTGGATCACGGAAGCGATTACTGCGATCATTTCCCTTGTCATTTACCGCAAGGCAATCACAGGCCCGTGACGGCGGCCCGAAAGCCATGAACACCGTCCTTACTCCACCGCGCCGGATAAATTCCTGCTTCTCTAAGATGAGCAGCTATTGTATGGCATATCTTTAATCATTCTCTGAACAGTGCTTCTCGATTGGATTGGAAGGTCGGTTCCAAACCCGGTTGATAATTTGCTGCATTTTCGTATGCGGTACGGATTTTACTTACATACTTTACTTTTCTTAAAAAAGTACTATACTTATTTATGGTTTAAATCAGTTCTATTATGAAAGACTTTACAAGAATACGGAGATAATTTTATGACCATCAGTATACTTCTCATGAAACAAATTGCACAGCTTTTTCTTATGATCTTTATGGGATACTTAATTGTAAAAACAGGTATTGTCGAGGATACCGACAGTAAGGTATTATCTAAAATCATCCTTTATCTGGTCATCCCTTGTGTAATTATAAACGCTTTTCAAGTTGATTATACTTCTGACACTGTGAGAGGATTGCTACTGGCTTTTATAGCATCTGTTCTCACACAGGTTGTCCTTCTTATTGTTGTCTCTGTTTTAGGGAAACTTTTTCATTTAAACGAAGTAGAAATTGCCTCTATCTATTACTCTAATTCTGGTAATCTGATCGTACCAATCGTAACTTTTATCTTAGGAAAAGAGTGGGTATTATATGGATGTGTATTCATGAGCGTGCAACTCATTTTTATATGGACTCACTGTAAGAAAATTATCAGCCAAGAGGCTTCTTATGACTGGAAAAAGATTGTCCTCAATATAAATATGATTTCTATTTTTATTGGAATCCTGCTTTTCTTTACAAAAATCCATTTACCGGAAATCATAAATGATTCGATAAGTTCTGTCGGTAATATGATTGGACCAGCAAGCATGATCGTAACAGGTATGCTTTTCGCCGGTATGGATCTGAAACAGATTTTTACAAATAAAAAAGTTTATTTTATCTCTGTTCTTCGGTTAATCGTATTACCCGTATTTACACTGATTCTGATTAAGTTGAGCCATCTCGCTGCTTTTTCAGCAGATGGAGATAAAATCATGCTCATTGTATTTCTTGCAATCATTACTCCATCTGCCTCAACTGTAACCCAGATGTGTCAAGTATACGGAAATGATTCTCAATATGCCAGTGCGATCAATGTTGTTACAACACTGTTTTCTATTGTTACCATGCCGCTTTTAGTGATGCTATTTCAAATGTTTTAGCTATGAAATTCTTCCATTCTCCATTTCATATACCACATCTGCCACGTTCATTGTGGATACTCGGTGGGATACCAGAACAACGGTTTTCTTTCTGGCTGATTCTTTTAATGATTTCAAAATGATTCCTTCGTTCAGCGAGTCCAGATTGCTGGTTGGCTCATCCATCAGAATCATCGGTGCATTCATGGAGAAATGCTCTTGCAATTCCGATTCTCTGTTTCTCACCGCCAGATAATGTATCACCTAGTTCTCCGACTTCCGTATCATATCCTTTCAGAAGTGTCATAATAAAATCGTGGATAGACGCTTTCTTTGCGGCTTCCATAATCTCTTCTCTGGATGCTCCCGGCTTTGCGATTGCGATATTATTTGCAATGGAATCATGGAACAGGTGTGTTTCCTGCGTGACATAACTTTCCATATCTCTTAAATGCCTGGTCGGAATCTTTCGGACATCTGTACCGTCTACCGATACGCTTCCATCCTGCACATCCCAAAACCGCATCAGCAGTTTTAAAAGTGTAGATTTTCCGGAACCGCTCGCACCATGAATCCCTGTGATCTTACCAGGCTGTAATTTCAGTGAATAATTATCCAAAATAACTTCTTCTCCGTATGCAAATGTTACGTTTTCTGCCTTTGCTCCTGCGAATGCATGATTTGCACTCTCCTCAGAATTCACACCCTGATCAGTGGAAGTTTCCACATCACCCGGAATCTCTTCCACAAGCGGTGTTTCTTCCAGAAGGGAAAGAACACGTTCCCCACTTGCCAGTGTCTGGTTCAGGTTGTTGGAAAGGCTTGATAATGCTACTACCGGTCCAAAAGAACCCATCATTGCGATGGTGCAGGTTAAGATTCCCTCGAATCCCATCGCACCTTTGTCGTACAGCCAGATCGTCAGTGCAAGCATTCCAAAAGATGCAAGCAGGATAACCATGTTCGTAAATGAACGCTGTGAGCCTTCCATTTTGCTTAATGATTCCTGCATTCCTGTAAGATTTTTGGATTGCTTGCTCATCTGCTCTCTTCTCTTTTCACCCTGTCCATACTGAATGGTCTCGTCCAGTCCACGTAGGGAATCCAGGACAAAACTATTCAGTTCTCCAAAGTTTGTTCTAAATTCCATTCCCTTCTGACTGCCACGTTTTCCATTCCACATTGGGATAGCTACACCGACAATAAGATAAGCTGCCAGTGCAAGCAGACCTGCTAACCAGTGATATCTTCCAATAAAAATCACCATAATGATAGAAGTCAATGTTGCAATCGCAATCGGCGAAATGGTATGTGCATAGAACACTTCCAGTAATTCAATATCGGTTGTAATAATGGAAATCAAGTTTCCTTTATCTCGTCCTTCCAGCTTCGCCGGACAGAGCTTTCGTAAGGCAGCAAACACTTTGTGGCGGATAATTGCTAACAGCTTAAATGCAATAAAATGATTACAATACTGTTCCATATAATGTAGGATTCCACGAAGCACTGCAATTACGATCATAACTGTGATAATCGTTTTTACCGGGGTAAATGCCAGCCACATATTGTTCACCGGAACAATCATTCCGGCTACCCCTGTCAAAAGTCCATGCATGATGACCTGCCCTGCCAGTATCGTCAGGAAGATTGCACACAAGTAACCCAATGTTCCAAGGATGATTGCTGCCAGCATGATATGGAGCAAGGGTTTTACCAGACCAATCAGACTTCCCATGATCTGGATGGCACTTCTGCGTTTTGTTGTATTCGTATTTTCACTCATTATGCCATTCCTCCTTTTCCATAGTTTTCCAGTGCCATCTGGCTTTCATACAGATGTCTGTACGCACCATTCTGGCTCATCAGTTCTTCATGCTTTCCGCTTTCCTTGATTTCTCCGTCTTTTAAGAAATAAATCTTATCAGACTTCACAACATTTGCCAGTCTATGGGAAATCAGAAGCACCGTCTTTGTCTTTGCCAGATTATGAATCACATTCATGATCAGTTCTTCACTTTCCACATCGATATTAGATGCAGCTTCATCAAAAATGTAAACCTTGCTGTCTTCTTTTAATAAAGCTCTTGCAATCACCAGTCTCTGGCACTGACCTCCGGACAGGTTACTTGCTTTTTCCAGCAACTGTGTCTGTAAGCCATCTTGTGTCTGTAAGAACCCTAAGAGATTGACTTTCTGAAGAACAGCTTCCATCTCTTCTTTCGTTGCATCCGGTTTTGCCATCTTCAGATTTTCTTCTACTGTACCTTTGAACAGGTAGCTGTTATGGCGAACCAGAACAACCCTCTGCATCAGATTTGTTTCATTCACTTCGTTAAGCGGTACACCACCGATGGTGATTTCTCCGCTGTATCCCCGGTTCTTTGCTGCAAGCATTCCAGCGATTGTACTCTTACCACATCCGGATTCACCAACCAGTGA
>UMCC01019885.1_pt1 | contig 9056 bp, 9 predicted proteins | sample 1964141 | NCBI WGS metagenome assembly UMCC01 (sample SAMEA4835959, study PRJEB28245) | human gut metagenome | biome: gut microbiome; material: fecal sample | place: Denmark | collected 2008
ATTTAAAAACGCAGATCTTTCAGAATAAGAAGGATTTGCGTTTTTATTAAGCGGATGTGGCGGAATTGGCAGACGCGCTAGACTTAGGATCTAGTGTCCCCGACGTGCAGGTTCAAGTCCTGTCATCCGCATTTTTATGCAAAACCTCGGAATAATAATTTCTGAGGTTTTTTGCGTTGACGAGCTTATAAAAATTATAGTATGATTACTAAAAATAGTAGAGAACAAAAGAATTGATAAAGGAGAGACATATGCAGAGAACGAAAAAGATAACCGCATTTGTACTTGCGATTGCTCTTTGCGTGGGGATGCTGCCGACACTTGGGGTGAATGCAAAAGCCGCGGACACGGGTAAACATATGGACGTATTATTTACACATGATACGCATTCACATCTGAACAGTTTTCCTACGATTGTTGATGGAAAACAAGAAGAGGTCGGAGGATTTGCAAGGCTCAAGAGTTTAATTGACGAGCAGAAAGAAAAAAATCCGGATACGCTCTATCTGGATGGTGGAGATTTTTCTATGGGAACGTTGATCCAGACGGTGTATGAGACAGAGGCGGCAGAGCTTCGTATGCTAGGCTATCTTGGATGTGATGTGACGACCTGGGGAAATCATGAGTTTGACTATCGTTCCAGTGGACTTGCTAATATGCTGAATACTGCAAAGGCTTCCGGTGAAAATGTTCCGTCACTGGTCGTTTGTAATGTGGACTGGAGCGCTATGGAGAAAGCGGGCTTAACGGAAGGACAGCAGCAGATTAAAGATGCATTTGAGAACTACGGAGTGAAAGATTATGTAGTTGTACAGAAAGGCAATGTCAAAATAGCAGTTTTTGGTGTATTTGGTAAAGATTCGCTGGATTGCGCGCCAACATGCGAACTGCTTTTTGAAGATCCAATCGAGGCTTCTAAGAAGACGGTGGAAGAGATTAAGAAAAATGAGGACGTGGATATGATTGCCTGCGTATCTCATAGTGGTACCGTGGAAGATGAAGATAAATCTGAAGACGAGATTCTTGCGAAAAATGTGCCGGATATAGATTTGATTATCAGCGGACACACACATACACAATTAGATGAGCCGATTCAGCACGGAGATACTTATATTGTTTCCTGTGGAGAATATGGAAGAAATCTTGGAACGATTTCTATGACGCAGAAAGATGATGGACGCTGGAACGTGGATACTTACGAGTTGATTCCGGTTACGGATGAGATAAAGGCGGATGCTGCAACACAGGAGCGGATTGATGAGCTGATGGAGACGGTTGATACGAATTATCTGTCACATTTTGGATATACAAAAGATCAGATTCTTGCGGAAAATGATATTGAATTCAGCAGTGTGGATGATATGTATAATGAGCATGAGGAGCTGAATCTCGGAGACATCATGTCTGATGCATATGTGTATGCGGTGGAAAATTCCGAGTACTACGACGGTGATCCGGTCGATGTGGCGGTTGTTCCGAGCGGAACAGTACGTGATACTTATACAAAAGGGGATGTCACGGTCGAACAGGTCTACAATTCATTTTCACTTGGAATTGGGAAGGATGGGCTGGCGGGTTATCCGCTAATCAGCGCTTATCTGACAGGAAAAGAATTGAAACTTGTGGCGGAAATTGATGCGTCTGTCTCAGATTTTATGACGATTGCCAGACTTTATTGTAGTGGTCTTAACTTTACATACAATCCGCATCGCATGATACTCAATAAAGTGACAGATTGCTATCTGATGAAAGCTCAGGGGGAAGGAAACAGAGAAGAGATAGAAGATGACAAGCTGTATCATGTGGTGACAGACCTATATACAGGGCAGATGCTCGGTGCTGTCATGGACACATCTTATGGACTGCTGTCTATTACGCCGAAGGACAAAGATGGAAATCCAATCGAAAACCTGGAAGATCAGGCAATTATGGAAGGCAATCAGGAGCTGAAAGCATGGGCTGCCATTGCCAGATATATGGAGTCCTTTGATGATACAGATGGTGATGGTATTGCAAATGTGTCGGAATATTATAATGAAAAACACGACCGCAAGGTTGTGGAAGACAGCTGGAATATTATTGATCTTGTAAAACACCCGAATAAATTTTCGGCTATCATAGCGGGCATTTTTGTACTTGTAATTGTGCTGATTATTTTGATCATATTGCTGGTTAAAAAAATTGTGCGGAAGATAAAAACTAATTAAATGAAATAGATTTAAATGATAGACTAAACTAAGAAAAACCACCCTCTAAACTTTTGACGAGTTGGGTGGTTTTTCTATAATTACTTAACTAACGAAGTTTATAAAAGATACAGTTTTGAATCTTATCTTACTATAATTTTCCTGACCACACAGCTTACTACTCCTGCAATGCACAGCGGCAGTAGTGTGGCTTTCAGACCACCGTAAATAGACAGTCCGCCTTGTACACCAGTAAGCCAGCTTGGAGAACTTGGAATCAGGTGACTGAACATGGCGGCCAGATAGGAACCGGCGTAAATGATAACAAAGGACAAAAGCCCGCGCCCGGTATCCAGGCGGTTGTTGTGCCTGCTTCTGGCGCGTGTGCGGCTGGCAGCCCAGAAGAAGTTGAGCAGTTCATAACCGACCAGCACAGCTCCGACAGCCAGGTATGCGATTAGTGTGGTATCTTTCGTCTGTCCGAGTAACAGGATTTTTCCATAAGAACCGGCGTTACTTAAAAATGCTTTCAACAATGTCAGGATGATGAGAGCGATTAAAATCAGTGTGGCTGCCCGGAGAATGGTTCCGACTAATTTTTTAGTCGCGTTAATGCCGGTCTTAGCAATATTTGCAACCGGTTTTCCTACATTGGGTAGTCCGCGACGCTTTTTCTTCTTGGATTTTTGGGAATCCGGATCCTGTTTGTCGTTGCGCTTTTTCTTTTTTGAATCTCTGCCGTTGCTGTTATAGTCATCATCATAATAATCGTCATCATAATCTTCTTCGTCATCATCATAATCATTATAATCGTCATAATCGTCATCATCATCATAATCATCATAATAGTCGGTGTCGCCATCATAACCGTCATAATCGTCGTAATCATCGTTATTATCAGAACTATCTTCACTCAAATAGCTCCCAAGATCCTCCAGATCTTCATATACAACTTCGAAATCATCATCGAAGTAATTATCAAATTCATTTGTCTGTTTCTTTTTGTTTCCCATAATCACTTATACCTCCCTGTGAGCAATTCATATTTTATAATGAATGCAAAAAGGACTCAAGAGATGTCACACAATCTTCACGAAACTGTAAGAAAATCTTCAGAAATGTGGAAAATGAGTGAGGACAGGGCATTGATTTTGGAAAAATTGTGTTATAATATGAATACCTGTGGATAAGTGCAATATGTATGCACTCAAGAAGGTGGAATCTTACAGATTTAAAAGTAGTAGGTTGAATTGGAGGTAATGGTATGGAATATGAAGGTAGAATTTGTCGTGCGCCAATGGAACGTGCATCTTACATGCTGCCGGTCATGGTCGGCTGCTCTTATAATAAATGTAAATTCTGTAATCTGTTCAGAGATTTAAAATATCGTGAGCTGCCGCTTGAGCAGGTCGAAGAGGAACTGCAAAGAGTGAAGAATCTGGGGGGGAATCCGAGAAAAATATTTCTTGGAGATGGTAATGCATTTGGATTGAAAATGGATCGACTGCGTGCGATACTTGATTTGATTGATAAATATTTTCCAGATTGTCAGATGATCAACATGGATGCGACTGTAACAAGTATCCGGCTGAAAAGTGATGAGGAACTTCAGGAATTATATGACCGCAAGGTGAGACATTTATATCTGGGGATTGAAAGTGGTCTGGATGATGTGTTGAAGTTTATGAGAAAAGAGCATACCCAGGATCAGGCGTATAAAGAGATTGCAAGAATCCAAAAAGTCGGATTGATTTTTGATGCACATGTTATGTCTGGTGTTGCCGGTAAAGGCAGAGGCCAGGAAAATGCAATTGCTCTGGCAGAGTTCCTGAACAAGACGCAGCCGGATCGTATTGTTAACTTCTCTTTATTTCTTCATAATCAGGTTGCACTTTATGAAGATATCAAATCCGGAGCATTTATTCCGGCAGATGAAGTGGAAAATATGGAAGAAGAGCGGACATTGATTGAGCTTCTGAAAGAAGGACCGGACGGACATCAAATGCTTTATGATGGATTTAATGACTTCCTGGAACTTCGTGTGAAAGGGAAAGTTCCGAAAGATGCACCACGTATGATCGAGAAGCTGACAGAGGCGATTGAAAAATATAAAGACGAGCCGCCGATTTATGCCTATGTAAGAGGTGACTGTCCGGATCTGTCTATGTGTGACGGTGGGCGTTGGCTGTGGGAGATGGATGACAGTAAGCTGGCACAGTATAATGAAAAGGAAAAGAAACTGAGCTGATGAATACAAGAGTAAAGGGATTCATATATTTATTGCTGTCCGCAGTCTACTTTGGTTTTATGCCATTGCTTGTGAAAGTGATCTGCGCGGATGGAAGCACGATAGTGGGAGCATTATTTTTAAGGTTTGCCCTGGCAATCATTCCGCTGTACATTTACCTGAAAGTGCGGAAAGTTCCGATGGAGCTATCTGTGGAGGAAGGAAAAAAGATTTTGTGTGTGACGGTGTTTGGCTATGGCATCACAGCGCTTCTTTTGTATAGTGCGTACGATTATATGCCGTCAGGTATGGCGACGGTCATTCATTTTGGATATCCGGTTTTTGTGTTGCTTGGCAGTCTGATATTTTTGAGAAGACGTGTGCCTAAGCTGAAAATTGTGTGTGTTGGTCTGTGCATGATCGGTATTTTCCTGTCCTATGCAGGAAGCGGCGGTGAGGCAAAGCCGATGGGATTTGTTTTTGCGCTTATATCCGGAATGACGTATGCATTTTACATATTATATCTGGAAGTGGGCGGGCTGCAGGATATCCCTGCTATGAAGATGATATTTTATATGAATATTGTTGGCTCCATTATGGTATTTTTGATTGGAAAAGTATCGGGAAGTTTTGTACTTCATATGAATGTAAACGCATGGATTGCGGCATTTGTTCTCTCTCTTGGCGCAGCATTTATCGGAGTGGGATTTTTTCAGTATGGCGTACAGTATGTGGGAGCCCAGGATGCGGCAATTTTAAGTACATTTGAACCGGTGACCAGTATGATCGTGGGGATTTTAGTCCTGCATGAGAGTGCAAGTCTTTCGTCGATGGCAGGCTGTATACTGATTCTTATATCCGTGACGGCAACTGCGTTCGCTAAGTCATGATAGATTTTTTGAATAGTGATAGAGAAAAAAGAACGAAAAGTATTAGAATAAGCATGCTTTTCGTTCTTTTTTTGTGTTGGCAGCGTTTGCTGTTAAGGGAAAAATGTGGATTTATTGACAATAAAAATATATAAAGACATTACTATTTAAATAATCAATTGGACAAATGGCAGACTGCACGTTACACTATTCCCGGAGTTAAAAATGTTTTGAGTGTACAGGCTCAAATACACAAATTTTGCTGGGAGAATGAGAGGAACAAAAGCATGTTAAAATCTTATCAGAGGTAGGCTTAATAGTGGCCACACAGGCAGTATCATATTGCCACTATTTTGAGAACAGGGGAATTCTCCTGCATAAATACAGGTGTTACTATCGACCTCACATCGATATTGACATTGATACATTTTGTAAAAGCGTGCTGTCGCCAGGCACGCTTTTTTCGTATCTAAAATTGATGATATCAGTGCAGAGAACGAAGTCATCAGCAGTTCGACTTGATTTAAACTTCTTCTTCTGCCCGTTTTACGACTTCGTCGATGTCCAGTGACAGGCTTCCGTCCTGGAACTGGAAGCAAGGAACGCCGACCCAGTGGTTTTCCTTTACTTCATCAAAGATCGGGTTTGTGTCGCGGAGTGTGAGGAAACGTTTCAGATATCCGATATTGTCGGAAAATTCCATATACAGATACTGGATTCCTTTCTCTTTTAAAATTTCTTCTGCCTCGACGCAGTCCGGGCATGCTTTTGTTCCATACATTACAACTTTCATGTGTAACTCCTTTCTTTTTAAAAATTTTTTCCTGTCTGTTATACGGGTTTGCAAAATAATAAAGTGCTAAGTGTACTGTTTGCTTTGTGCGTTCTGAATTCATGTGTGTTTAAACCGGCTTTAGATTCATCGGACTTGAGCCAGACTATCTAAATTGCTTGTGGATCTGGAGTCTGTCGTGAATTAGTTTGCTTCGTAAGCTTCCTGTAAAGCGCGGCGCAGCTTCGTGTACTGGCTGTCTGCATCTTTTGCCCCGAGAAATGTCTCGGTAACAAGTCCGTCTTTTCCTACTATAACTGTATAAGGGATACCGGCACTCGGATAAAGATTACTGATATTGCTTTCGGTGTCGCAGGTAACCGGAAATGAATAATTCTTTGCCTCGATAAATGTATCAATAGTATCTTCATCTTCGCCTACATTTACTCCGACAATTACAATCTGGTCACCATACTCTTCATAAAGCTTCTCGATGGCGGGCATTTCTTTGACGCAGTTGCTGCACCAGGTTGCCCAGAAGTTCAAAAGAATGACCTGTCCTTTCTTATCGGAGAGGGTAAAAGTTTCGCCGTTATTCAACTTGGCGGTAAAATCCGGTGCTTCACTTCCAATTGCCATCTCTTGGTGAAGAGCAGAACTTCGTTTCCCGCTTTTCTTTCCGGAAGATGTATCATTGGTCTGACCGCCTAAGCAGCCAATCAGGACAAAGACAGAGAAAAAACACAGACAAAAACAGAACAGTGGTTTATAAATTTTTTTGAAAAATTTAAACATGTTTCGTGTCTGCCTCCTGTGATTTTGCTGAAAATATATTGTAGTTTCGTACAAATGAAGTATACAACATTTTCACCGAAATATACAAGACATACAAAGGGAAAGCTTTATTGAAAAAAAGAATATATAGAGACGCTTTTATCAAAAATCTTTATTGGACAAATGAAGAACATCAGATGTATGATTATTCGGGAGTTGTATGTGACTGCCTGAAACAATATGACAGATGGAAGGCGGGGACATACATTTTTATAAGGAAATAGAATTCCTTATCAGTAACTATAAGTATTTCTAATCTAAAGGAGAAGGAAAAGGAGGTTTTTCAAAATGGATGCACTTTTAAGTGTAAACTGGATAGCTCTTCTTGTACTTATGATAGCTCTGCTTTCTTTTAAAGCACTGAATTGGATTGCGTACAGAGTGAACTGGACAGTTGTAATTCTGATCAGTATGGTCATTGGTGCTGTCATTGGGGTAGTATTTGCTTCAGAGGGGAACACATACCTTGTGTGGCTGAATTTAATTGGACAGGCTTATGTAAAACTGATCAAAGCTTTGGTAGCACCGGTAATTTTAGTATCGGTTATTTCAGGACTGATTTCTCTGAACGATAAAGAGAAGATGAAAAAAATCGGAACGAAATCAGTATTCTGGCTTCTTATAACATCTGTGACAGCCATTGTTGTTACACTTGTTGTCGGAGCAGTGACAAACATCGGTAAAGGAGCAGGAGCAGTATTTGCAGATATTTCAAGTGTCACAGATGCGACTCTGAGCGCTTACCAGGAGATGGAGACATCTTTTGATACCATTCTTCTGAATCTAGTTCCAAGCAATATCGCAGCAGATCTGGCAGCAGATAATATTGTTGCGATTATCATTATTGCGGTTGCAGTTGCAGTTGCTTATGTAAGCATTTCTTCAGAAGAGGGAGAAGATAAAGTTCTTGTGATCAAGAAACTGATTGAGGCAGTTAAAAAGGTCATTTTCAACATTCTTGCATATGTGATTGATCTTACACCATACGCAGTGCTTTGCTTGACAGCATGCTCTGCAAGTCAGCTCTTAAGCGACAAAGAGGCGCTGGTACAGCTCGTACTTCTTGTTGTGATGGTGTTTGTTGCATGTCTTATCCAGTCATATGTTGTCAATGCGGTAATCTTGAAATCATTTGCCAAGGTTAATCCACTGAAGTTCTTTAAGAAGACATTTGACGCACAGGCAACAGCATTTACAACAACAAGTAGTGTTGGAACAATGCCAATCACAATCGACAGACTGATCCGTAAAGTTGGTGTTGATGAGGAGGTCGCAAACTTTACGGCACCTCTTGGAACAACAATCGGTATGGCAGGATGTACATGTGTATGGCCGATTCTTCTTGCAATGTTCTACCTTAATGCAACAGGACAGAGCTGGGGAGTAAGCCAGTACCTTGTTATGTGCTTTATGTGTCTGGTACTTTCCCTTGGAAGCGCCGGAATGCCGGGGGTTGGAGTTATCACAGCAGTATCTCTGTTCAGCGCAGTGAATCTGCCGATTGCAGCAGTTGTACTTTTGATTCCGATCAACAACATTACAGATATGGTACGTACTCTTACAAATGTTACAGATGCCAGCGTATGTGCAGCAGTTGTAGCACGCCAGAATGGACTTCTGAATGATGAAATATTTGCAAAAGAGGACGAGAAATTAGAGAAAGGAGAGGCATAAAACATGAAAAAATCAACCATCGCATTAATCGTAGCTGCAGTTGTATGTCTTGGCCTCTCAGCATTCTCAGCAAAAGCTTCTGTTACAAGAACGAACGAAGCTATTGAAGAAATTGGAGAGGTTACTTACTCCGAAGATTGCAAGGCAAAGATCGACCGTGCAGTGGAGTACTACAATGCACTCGACAAAAACCTGGACCTGCAGGAAAAAGTGAATAAAGAAGATATGAAAAATTTCGATGCTGCTAAAATTGAGTATGCACGTCTGGCAATCAAAGCTGCCAGTGTTGCAGATGCAAGAAAAGTACCGGAAGGATATACTTCTGATGATATTAAGAAATTTGTAACAGAGGCACGCGAAGTCGTAGACAGCTATCTGAGTGCTGATCAGACAAGTATGGTACCAAACTATGCGGACCTCACAGAACTGGAAAAAGAATATACTTCAACAGGCGGATCAGGCGGATCTGATGAAGAAGTATCCGTTCCGATGTG